>Ga0180433_10000468_pt1 | contig 69186 bp, 58 predicted proteins | sample SS_ome_8_FD_132980 | JGI IMG/M metagenome (GOLD analysis project Ga0180433, IMG submission 132980) | Hypersaline lake sediment archaeal communities from the Salton Sea, California, USA - SS_1_D_1 metaG | ecosystem: Environmental > Aquatic > Non-marine Saline and Alkaline > Hypersaline >...
AAAATAAAAAATAAAAACAAGAAAAATGTTCATATAATGGTTCCTGTAAATAATCTTGTATATCGCTGAAACAAAATGGATAATATAAACATCGCCATTTTTTTATGAATAGGTCAGGTTAATTAGAAATAAGTGAAAGGGTAAAGGGTAAAGGTGAAAGGGGAAAGGAGGGAATTGATTTATTATGTACGACCTCAAAAATAATATCTCATCCATACGGGCGGAATTCCCAATCTTAAAAGACTGTGTTTATTTGATCAGTAACTCTTTGGGTGCGGTTCCCAAAAATGCCCAAAAAGGACTCAAACGTTATTATAACCTTTGGGCCAAAGAAGGAGTGAGTGCCTGGAGAAAAGAATGGTGGGATTTATCAAAAAACATCAGCAACCGGATTCAAGGACTTCTGGAAGCAGAAAAGCACAGTGTCACCATGATGCCCAATGCTACTATATCCCATTGGATAGCCCTCTCCACAAAATTCACTGATCATGATCATAAAAGAGATAAAATCATCATGACTGATCTCGATTTCCCTTCTTCAATCTATGCGGTATCCAAAATAGCTGAATTCATGGGATGGAAGCAAGAAATAATAAAAAGCAGAACTCCATACTCTTTAGAGACCCAAAAAATTACAGAAAGGATCAATGATAAAACTTTATTTGTAGCAACCTCACATGTATGTTTTAAAAGCTCTTTGATTCAGGATATTCATTCCATAGCAGAAAAAGCAGCCAAAGTGGGAGCTCTGACAATGATAGATGGATATCACGCCCCGGGCATCATACCGGTTAATCTCAAAAAAACAGGAATTGATTTTTACATCGGAGGTTGTCTCAAATGGCTATGTGGCGGACCGGGTAATGCGTTTTTATATGTCAGACCTGGGCTGGCAGATAAAATACAACCAAGCCTGACAGGATGGCTGGCTCATAAGAATCCCTTCGCATTTGATTTGGACTTTACTTATACCTCAGGTCCTTACCGCTTTATGTCAGGAACTCCACCCATTTCTTGCCTTTATACCGCTTCAGCCGGACTTGATATGATAAAAAAAGTGGGGATAAAAAATATTAGAGAAAAATCCATATCCATGACAAATACGATTATTAATAAAGCCAGAGAAAGAGGATTCTCAATTTATTCCCCCCAAAACAAAAAGTTAAGAGGAGGAGCTGTTTCCATAAATCTTCCTCATGCCTTTCAAATCAAACAAGCTCTTGAACTCAGAAAAATACGGATAGACTTTCGAAAGGGTCGAACCAATAAGGAAGATGTTCTCCGCATCGGTCCTCATTTCTATAATGAAATAAGTGAAATCGATCGTCTATTTCAAGAAATAGGCAACATCTATTCTTCAGGAGAGTATCAAAGGTTTTCAGATAAGATAAAGCATGTCACATAACCTGACTTATTGATCAAAAAAATTAATGGCTAAAGGTGAAATGAGAAATGTAAAATTATTCAAGATTAATATAAAATACTATATTCCGATGAAAATAAGTCTGGCAACAAAACTGATAATCAGAGCTACTGAGGTGTTGAGAAGAATGGATACAAATGCCCACTTTCTTCCGATCTCTTTCCATATGATGGCCACTGTTGACAGACATGGAATGAAAAAACTAAGAAATACTGTGAATACAATGATCTGCTGTTGGGAAATCACTGTCAACAATTGGTTGTAATTGACACCCAAAGCCTGGAGCATCATGATAAGTGACAATTCTTTCCTTAAAAAACCAAATATAAGAGTGACCCCTAATTCCTTTGGCAATCCAAGAGCCTGCTCTATAACCGGTGAGAGGATAATATTAATTATTTTATCAGCATGAAAAAATTGAAGAAGACCCAATACCATACTTCCAGCAATCAAAATAGGCCAGGCAAATTCAATAAATGACTTCAATTGAAAATAAACTTTTCTCATCATATTTGAAAAAGTAGGGGTCTTGAGAGAAGGTATCTCTAGTATGAGACCTGGAGACGGTGTTTTGAAAAACAATGAAATCACTCTTCCAAGAACAGCAACCAAAATCATGTTAAAGAAATAAAAACCTAAAGCCCATACAGGTCCCAAATAAAAGGCAACCAATGCCAATATAATGGTAGTTCTGGCTGAGCATGGAATAAAAGGAATCAACAATGAGGTGATGATTTTATCCCGTCTCGACTCAAGAATACGGGTAGAAACGACTGCAGGTACATTACATCCGAATCCAAGGATGAAAGGAGATACGGATTTACCATGAAGTCCTATATGGTGCATCAATGTATCCATTAAGAATCCCACTCTGGATAAATATCCCGTATCCTCAAGAAACGACATCAGCAGAAGGAGAGGTATGAAATAAGGGAGCACAATGGCGATTCCTCCGCCTATTCCTTGTATGAGACCATCTGAAATATAAAATAACACCCCTCTCCCCAAATAATCTGGAAGACTTTCTCTTAATCCTGTCAGAGGTCCTAAAAGCAGCTCTTCAATGGGGCTGGCCACCAAAAAAATTATCATAAAAAAGCTCACAAAAACACTCAACATGATGACGTAACCCCAAAACGGGTGCATTATAACATCATCAATTCTTTCTGAAACGCTTGCCTTTTTCCTTCTGGTGACTTGACAGCAGTCCTCAAATATTTTGAGAGCCAAATGGTGTCTTTCTGCTGCAATAACTTCATACGCAGGGACATCATGATTCTTCTGCAGTTCATCTCTTGCTTTAATCACTCTTTCCTTTAAGGGAGGACTTATTTCTTCGAGCATTCGATTAAATGACTGTCGGTCCAGTTCTATGGATTTGATAGCAGTAAATCTTTTATTTGCCACTGATTTGAATTCATCTGGGATCTTTTCTTCTACGTATTTGATCCTGTTTTCAACATCTTTGGACCAAGCAAGCCTTTTAGGCTTCAAACCTGCATCAAGATAGGAAATAGCTCTTTCCAAAAGCTCTTTTATGCCCTTTCCATGAGAAGCAATAGTAGGAACTACAGGGATTCCCAGTATCTCTTCTAGCTTTTCTGGGTCTATCTTTATCCCCTTTTTTTCCACTTGGTCCATCATATTCAATGCCAGCACCATGGGATATTCAAGTTCCATGAGTTCTAGTGTCATCTCAAGGCTTCTTCCAAGTATAGAGGCATCCACGACATTTATGACCAAGTCAGGCTTTTCCACAAACAGATGAGTTAGAGCCACTTTTTCTGCCTCATCAGAAGGATTGAGAGAATAAGTTCCGGGAAGATCTATAATATTAAACAGTCTTCCCCTAAGTGTGACTTTACTGTGAGTGTGTTTGACCGTGGTTCCAGGAAAATTTGAAGTGACCGCTTTAAGTCCTGCTATAGAATTAAAGAGAGTGCTCTTTCCACAATTTGGTTGACCAATAAAGACAATATCTGGAATTTTTTCTTTTTTATTCAATAATATCAACCATTATCTTGCTGGCTATTCCTCTTCCTAAAGCCACAGAGGTGCCCGTATTCATATTTCTTATAAGGACTGGGCCCCTATGCATACTACAAGAGTCCATCATAATGATATCATTTTTATGTATCCCCAATGAAAAAAGACGCCGGCGGACACCGGTTCCTCCAGATATATTAGTAATTTTTAATTTTTTCTCTTTTGGCGATTTTATTAGACTTATCATCTCATTAACTATTTTTATATGATTTAGATAGTGATGATAAAGAAAGAAAAGAAAAAATTCAAGTGAATAACAAAACTTGTTCCCCCAACTTTAATTGACAACTCAGCTCAATATTTGTTAAAAATTAGGCAAATGTTTAATTATTTATTAAGAAAAATTTTTGGTACCAAAACAGAAAGAGACATAAAAAAGCTAAAACCCTACGTATCTGCAGCAAACGAGATTGAACCTCAAATTCAGAAACTAAGCGACCAACAGCTTAAAGAAAAAACAAATGAATTCAGAGAAAAGCTGAGTAATGGGGCTTCATTGGAGGACATTCTCATCAATGCTTTTGCTGTAGTTAGGGAAACAGCAAAAAGAAAAGTCCAAATGAGACCCTTTGACGTCCAAATTATGGGGGGCGTTGTTCTTCATCAAGGCAAGATCGCAGAGATGAAAACAGGAGAAGGAAAAACACTGGTGGCCACACTTCCTGCCTATCTCAATGCGCTCGAAAAAGATCGAAGTGTTCATATCGTTACAGTGAATGATTATTTAGCCAAAAGAGACACGCAATGGATGGGACCTATTTATAAAACTTTAGGACTAGAAGTGGGGACTATCCAGCATGACATGAATGAAATCGATAGAAAGGAAGCTTATCAAAAAGACATCATATACGGTACAAATAACGAATTTGGTTTTGATTATCTGAGAGACAACATGAAATTTCGTCTAATGGATATAGTCCAAAAGGAACACCACTACGCCATTCTGGATGAAGTGGACAGCATTCTTATCGATGAGGCCAGAACTCCTTTGATTATATCAGGTCCTACAGAGGATTCGACTTCCATATATTATAAAGTCGATCACCTTGTAAAAAAGCTACAAAAAAACAAGCATTATCAAATAGATGAAAAAACAAGGACAGCTGTATTGACAGAGGAAGGGGTTGATAAAGCAGAGAAACATCTTCATGTAGACAATCTTTATGATATCTCTCATATGGATCTGATTCACGCCATCAATCAAGCCTTGAAAGCCCATCACTTGTTCAAAAAAGATGTGGACTACATGTTAAAAAACGGAAAAGTCGTGATCGTTGATGAATTCACCGGTCGTCTCATGCCCGGAAGGCGTTACAGCGATGGTCTGCATCAGGCATTAGAAGCCAAAGAAAATGTTCGCATCGAAGCGGAATACCAGACCATGGCTTCTATTACTTTTCAAAATTATTTCAGAATGTATGACAAATTAGCTGGAATGACAGGAACCGCAGCTACAGAAGCAGCTGAATTCCACTCCATATATAACCTGGATGTGGTAGAGGTTCCTACCAACAAACCCCTTATCAGAGAAGAATATGATGATCTGATCTACCGCACTGCTGAAGAGAAATGGGAAGCTGCAGCCAAGGAGATCATAGAAAGCAATGAAAAAGGAAGACCGGTCTTAGTGGGAACAATTTCTATCGAAAAATCAGAACATCTCAGTTCCTTTTTATCCAAAAAACGGATCAAGCACAATGTGTTAAACGCCAAATATCATGAATCAGAAGCTAAGATAATCGCCCAGGCTGGAAGAGTGGGCGCGGTCACCATTGCCACGAATATGGCAGGAAGAGGGGTCGATATTTTGTTAGGAGGCAATCCTGAGGATCTTGCTGAAAATATCCTTAATAAAAAAGGAAATAAAAACGATATTGACGAAAAAGAAAGAGAAAAAGCTCTTCAAGAAGCCAAATCAATCACAGAACCTGAAAAGAAAAAAGTTATCTCTTTAGGAGGTCTTCATATAATTGGTACAGAAAGACATGAAGCCCGAAGAATAGATAATCAGTTAAGGGGAAGAAGCGGAAGACAAGGAGATCCAGGTTCATCTCGATTCTACCTGTCTTTAGAAGATGACCTTATGCGTATTTTTGGGAGCGACAGAATATCTGGTATCATGTCAAGAGTGGGAATGGAAAAAGGGGTTCCTATCGAACATAATATGGTTACTAAAGCTATCGAAAGAGCCCAAAAACAGGTGGAAGCCCGTAATTTTTCTATCCGAAAACACCTTCTTGAATATGATGATGTTATGAACAAGCAGAGGGAATCGATTTATGCTCAGAGAAAAGAAATCCTCCGTGGAAAAGACATGAAGAATTTTATCCAAGAAATCAGTACCAATATCGTGGATTGGATTATGGAAAACAACACCAATAAAGAGAGTTCCCCTGACGATTGGAACATCGAAAGCTTTAGCAATGCCATAAAAGCTCAGTTCGGTCTGGATGTCAATGAATTAGGAATCGAATGGGATACCATCAATTATGGGGAACTCAAAGAAAAAACAATTCATGGTATTCAAGATATATATGAAGAAAAAGAAAAAATAATATCACCTGAAAGGATGAGAGAATTTGAAAGGATTATTATGCTCCAGGTGATCGACTCTCAATGGAAAGACCATCTCCTTGCCATGGACCACTTAAAAGAAGGAATCGGTTTAAGAGGATATGGCCAAAGAGATCCTCTAGTTGAATATAAAAGAGAAAGCTTTGATATGTTTCAGGCGATGATGGATCGAATTGAAGAAGAGACCTTGAAATACTTATACTTACTACAGCCCATTGAAGAAGAAGAGATGCCGGAAAGAAAAAAACCCGAGGTGTATTACAAAAAACCTCAAAGTTCTTCCCCCAGACAGAGTAAAAAGGCTCGATCTGTAATTCCTAAAAAAAGAAAAAAGAAGAAAAAAAGATGATATAAGGAGAAAAAAATGCTGCACAAAGAAATAACAGAAGGCCTGACATTCGATGATGTGCTTATCTTGCCCGCAAAATCAAATGTGCTTCCCGCTGAAGCTGATGTAACCACAAAATTAAGCCGCCATATCGAATTATCCATACCCATAGTCAGCTCTGCTATGGACACGGTTACTGAATCCAAAATGGCTATCGCTCTTGCTCAAAAAGGGGGAATAGGGATTATCCATAAAAATATGTCTATCGATAAACAAGTCGATGAAGTCGATAAAGTCAAACGTCATGAAAGCGGAATGATCGTCAATCCTATAACCATGAGACCTCAAAATAAAATATACGAAGCCAAAGAAGTCATGAAAAAATATCAAATCTCAGGTCTCCCTATCACAGACTCCAATAATAAACTAATGGGTATTCTCACAAACCGAGATATCAGATTTGAAACTCGGCTCAATCTCCCCATAGAAAAAATAATGACCAAAGACCTTATAACAGTCCCATTGGGAACATCTCTCGAAGAAGCAAAAAAGCTTTTCCATAAACACAAAATTGAAAAAATCCTAATGGTTGATGAAAACTTCCATTTGAAAGGACTGATTACCTATAAAGACATCCTCAAAAGGATCAAATATCCTCATGCGTGTAAAGATAAAATGGGACAGCTTAGAGTGGGAGCTGCTATTGGGGTTTCCCCAGAAACTACAGAAAGAGCTGCGGAACTTATCCGTGCAAAAAGTGATGTCCTGGTGATTGACACAGCCCATGGGCATGCCCAAAAAGTTTTGGATACCGTAAAAAAATTAAGAAAAAAATTCCCAAATGCTGAACTTATTGCAGGAAATATTGGGACTGCTGAAGCAGCCAAAGATCTGATAAAATTGGATGTGGATGCGGTCAAAGTCGGAGTAGGACCAGGTTCTATCTGCACTACTCGAGTCATTTCTGGAGCTGGAATCCCACAAGTAACAGCAATTTCTAACGTTTACAAAATAACAGAAGCTTATCATATTCCTCTGATAGCTGACGGAGGGATAAAATTTTCCGGGGATATTACAAAAGCTATGGCAGCTGGAGCTGATTCAGTCATGATAGGCAATCTATTAGCTGGAACTGATGAATCTCCGGGAGAGGTGGTTATCTATCAAGGCCGATCCTATAAAATTTATCGGGGAATGGGATCTATAGAAGCCATGCGAAAAGGAAACAGTGTTGATCGGTACTTTCAAGATCCTTCCAATAAATCAAAGTTGGTTCCTGAAGGAATAGAGGGCCGTGTCCCCAATAAAGGGAGCGTTTCTCATATCATACAGATGATGGTGGGGGGACTTAGGTCAGGAATGGGTTATGCCGGATGTGCCAGTATAAAAGAACTGCAAAAAAAGTCTCGTTTTATTAAAATCACATCCGCAGGTGCCCGAGAAAGCCATGTTCATGATGTTATCATTACCAAAGAAGCGCCCAACTACCATCTCGACTGATCATAGTTATGTTAAATGTGAAAGGTGAAAAGTAATATTGTATTGTCACCTTTCCCCTTTCACTTTTCTCTGATTTTATTATTTTTATCCAATATGAATATCTTAGGCATATAAAAATCAGCTTCTTCATCACTCATCACCGCATAGGAAGCAATGATGATCTTATCCCCAATATTGACCTTATGAGCCGCAGCTCCATTAAGACATACTTTTCCAGGCTCTTCTTCCTCCTGTATCAGATAGGTGATGAACCTTTCTCCATTTGAAATATTATAAACATGGACTTGTTCAAAAGGGAAAAGTTCTGCTTTTTTTATCAAATCCTTAGCTAAAGTAATACTTCCCTGATAGTTAACATTTTTATCTGTGACTTTTGCATTATGTATCTTTGATTTGAGCATGATTCTTTCCATTATTATGACTCCTTAAATACCGATTATATCATGATATTATCTATTAACCTTACCTGGCCCATATAAACAGCACATGCGATAAGGGTCTTTCCTTTAATGATTTGAGGAAGTGATTTTAGATTATTCTTGTCAACTATTTCAATATAATCAATTTTGGCACATTTCTGTTTGTTTATGTGATCCCGGATCAAATTGATTATTTTATCAGAATTTTTTTCACCCTCTAAAAGAACTCGTTTCGCTAATTGAAGGCTTTCATACAAACAAGGTGCAGCTGCCCGCTGTTCAGGATTCAAAAGTTTATTTCTAGAGCTTAATGCCAATCCATCGTTTTCTCTGACAATGGGCATAACTGAAATCTCAACATCAACATTAAGGTCTTTAGCCATTTTTTTCAAAATAACAGCTTGTTGGGCATCTTTTTGCCCAAAGTAAGCATAATCAGGCTTGATAATGTGGAACAGTTTTAATACTACGGTACAAACACCTCTGAAATGACCAGGTCTTGATTCCCCACAAAGAACATCCTGTAGGTCATGAACCTCCACATAAGTTTTATATCCAGAGGGATACATCTCTTTATCTTTACAGGCAAATAAATAATCCACACCCTCCTTAGTCAGAATCTTTCTATCCCTATCCAAGTCACGAGGGTATTGTTCATAATCTTCATCAGGACCAAATTGAGTGGGATTGACATACACACTCACCACAGTGCATTCATTTTTTTTTACTGATTCTCGGATAAGGCTCAAATGCCCTTCATGTAAGTAGCCCATCGTTGGAACAAAACCTATGCTGTTCCCATCTAAGAAATGCCTGTATATTTCGTTTTTCATGCCAGCAATGTTTCGAATAATTTTCATCATTTTACAGGTTTTTTCTTACTTATTGATTTTTATTTCTTGTCTTTTTCTTTATCAGAAACAAACGAATTTCCGAGTTCTTTCGAATGATATGAATGTTTATCCAGAGGAAACTGATTATTTTTCACTTCCTTTACGTATTTATTGATTCCATTAATCAATATTTTATTGACATCGATATATTTCTTAACATACTTAGGCAAATATCCATTTGAATAGCCCAAAAGATCATGGAAAACAAGTATCTGCCCGTCACAAAATGGCCCTGCACCTATCCCTATGGTAGGAATTTTAAGCTTACGGGTGATCTCTTTTGCCAATTCTAAGGGAATACATTCAAGGATTATGGTAAAAACTCCTGCTTCTTCAAGCTTTTCAGATTGATCTAATATCTTATGGGCTTCTTCCTTACACTTTCCTTTTACTTTAAAACTGCCGATTCGGTTTATTGATTGAGGGGTTAACCCCACATGTCCCATAACCGGAATTTCAGCTTCCTTTAAGGCATGTGCTATCTCTAACCTATATGGAGAAGCTCCTTCGATCTTTACAGCCCTGGCTCCTGCTTCCTTTATAAAACGGGAAGCGTTTTTGACTGCTTCTTGTTGAGAAACTTGAAAACTCATATAAGGCATATCACCTACCACCAGAGCTCTTTTGACTCCCCTAGTCACAGCTTTAGTGTGGTGTATCATTTCATCCATAGTCACTGGAATGGTATCTTCATATCCAAGCACAACCATTCCCAAGGAGTCTCCCACCAGTATAATGTCTACTCCGGTTCGGTCGACGATCTTTGCTGTAGGGAAGTCATATGCGGTCAAAGCCACAATCTTTTCTTTTTTCTCTTTCTTCTTGATAAAATCAGGAATGATAACTCTTTGGGTTGTATTTTCAGACATATATCTTCCTTTCTCCCCATCCTGCCTTTATTTATCAGGATTGAGGTAAAGTCTTATATATCAATTATCCTGGCTTATTCAAAAAAAATGGCGATGTTTTCATTATTAATTTATTTTCAGTTTGTGAATAATCCATGTTATGATCTTTTCTTTTGGTCTGTTTTACCTATGGGAACATAATATAGAGTATTTTTTTTCATTTGAGCTATTTTGTCAATGATATCATTCACTTCATCTCTATTTTCAAAGTTTAAATTATCAGCTTTGATCACTAACAGAGGAGTAGCTTGATAATTGAAAAAGAAGTAGTCAAATGCTTCAAGTATATCTTCCAGATACTTTTCAGAAATGTTTTTTTCCATTTCTGACCCTGTTTTTGATATTCTTTCCAGTACCGTAGGAAGAGAAACCTGAAGATAAATGGCTAAATCCGGTTTCGCAATCTTTTCATAAAAAACACTAAATATCTTCTCATATACCACCAATTCCTCATCAGTTAAAGTCTGATAAGCATATATTTTATCTTTTTCAAAAAGATAATCACAAATGATACGTTCTGAGAACAAGTCCCTTTGTAGTAATGAGGACTGCTGATGATATCTATTTACCAGAAAAACTAGCTGTGTAAGAAATGTAGAACCTTCTTTTTCTTCATAAAAATCTTTTAAATAAGGATTGTCCGTTTGATCAAAAACCGCTCTTCCACCTATCTCTTTGGCTAGGGCTTTGGTCAATTTTCCTTTTCTGGATTTTATCATTCCCTCAACAGAGATATGGTTGAATGGAATCTCTTTATTTGAAATCATGGATTGCGATTCATTTCCTGTTTTTTTACCTCGAAACCAAAATTAATGCTTAAAATAACCAATCTCTCTTAAGAAGTCAAACCACTGAAAATTCTTTTATTTTATTAGGGGGATGATTTTTTCCCCTTTTCCTTTTTAATGATTTCTTCCTCAGCAGGAATAATAATCCAAGCAATCATATAAAACAAAAGCATGGGAAACAAAGCTGTAATCAATGCCACTCCCACAAATATCAGTCTTATGAGCGATACATCCAGATCAAAATATCGCGCTATTCCCGCACATACTCCTCCGATCATTTTACTGCTCTGTAATCGATAAAGTCTTTTGGCCATGATTTCTTTCTCCTCAACTCTTGTTTCAATCCTATTATAATATGAACTGTCCATCATTTTCAGTTTTTTTCTGGTTTAAAATTATTTATCCTGAATTATTCACAAGTCGAGGTTGCTGCAGATGCAAAGTTAATAATAAAAACATCGCTATTTTTTCATGAATAGGCCAGGATAGGTCATTATCTCTATTCCAGGGACAGATTTTGTTTTCCTGAGAAGGGAAGTACAGAAAAAGGATTCCCATACTTTTTCCCCATAACAATTGTGAAGATTCTTCTTTTATCAGTTTGAAATTTGCGTTTTATCAGAAACACCATAATAATAGAAAAGATAAATAAATTTTTAAGGAGGTCAGCGTGTCACTTTCCCCAATCCTCATTAATGGTGCTTGGCAGCCCCCAGAAAATCCTATCGGAGAATTCCAGGCAACAGACCCTTCATCAAAAAAAAATATTCCCGAGACATTCCCGATTTCAAGCTTTAAGGATATAAAAAAAGTTGTTGATGCATCCATGAATGCTGTTCAAGAGCTTCAGTATGTCAAAAAGGAAAAATTAGGAGGATTTCTTGAATTATATTCCGAAAATATTGACAAAAGTTCTGAATCCATCACCCAAAAGGCAGCTCAAGAGACCGGACTCCCTTTAAAGCCTCGTCTGAGAAATATAGAACTTCCGAGAACCATTGATCAGCTGAAGCAGGCAGCTGCAGCAGCAAGAGATGGGTCATGGTGTCACCCCTCCATAGATACAAAATTAAATATCCGTTCCAAGTTCGGCCCTCTGGGAGGACCGGTGGTTATTATCGGACCCAACAATTTTCCACTTGCCTTTAATTCCATTTCAGGCGGAGACTTTGCCACTGCGATAGTTGCAGGAAATCCAATCATCGCAAAGTCCAACCCTGGTCATCCGGGAACCACCAGGCTTTTCGCTGAAGCAGCATGGGATGCCCTTAAAAAGACAAACCTTCCTCTATCCCTGGTTCAACTCCTTTATCATTTTAATCCTGAGGACGGCTTTAGACTGGTATCCCATCCCTTGGTGGCAGCGACTGCATTTACAGGAAACAGTAAAACCGGACTCAGATTAAAAAAAGAAGCAGAAGACGCTGGAAATCTCATCTATCTCGAGCTATCGAGTATTAATCCTGTGGTTATCCTCCCTGGGGCGCTTGAAGAAAGACCTCAGGAAATTGCCAAACAACTCTTTGAATCCTGCACTCTCGGGATGGGCCAGTTCTGCACCAATCCGGGCCTTGTGGTGGTCATGAAAAACAAAAAAAGACAAATATTTTTTGAAACGCTAAAACATCTCTTTGAGCAAAAACCAGATGAAATCATGCTTGGACAGCAAGTGGTTAAAGATCTTAAAGATTCTATTGAAATTCTCAAAAAAAACAGAGCCGATCTTATCACCGGAGGCACAGAACTCAAGGAAAATGGCTATCGATTTTCTTTGACTTTATTATCTATCTCAGGAAAAGATTTTTTGAAGAATCCCGTTGAACTCCAAACAGAAGCTTTTGGTCCTTCAGCTCTTCTCGTTTATGCTGAAGACACAGATGAAACACTTAAAATAATAAAAAAATTGCACGGTAACCTTACCGGGACTCTGTATACCAAGCAAAGAGATAGGGACAATGTCTTGTATAAAAAATTGGAATCAGCTCTCCGTCTCAAAGTTGGCCGTTTATTAAACAATAAAATGCCTACTGGTGTGGCTGTGACTCCAGCCATGAACCATGGGGGGCCTTTTCCTGCCTCTGGACATCCAGGTTTTACCTCTGTGGGAATACCAACTTCTATCAAGCGTTTTTCCTCTCTCCACTGCTACGATAATGTGGACCAAAATTATCTTCCACCCGAACTAAAAGATAAGAATCCCTCTGGAAAAATGTGGCGTTTTATTGACGGAAATTGGACACAGCAGAGTATCTGACTGAATCCAATATAATGTATTGCTTTAACGCTTGCGTTCCTGTTCCCTTAAGAAATTATTTAGTTTATGGATCAGAGCTTGGGGGTCTTCCACGTTTTCTTCTTCTAAAAGTTCTCCCAATGTGCACCAAAGAGGCTCTCCACACCGGATACATCTGATACCATTCCTGGTGAGGAAGCGCACAGATTTAGGAAATTTCAGCACAAGGTCCTCGATCTCCATGTCCGAACTAACCAGCGGCTCTGTCATTCTCCGAATTTGATTCCCTGCGCCAATGGCAGTTCTTTGGACCAGTTGATGGTGTTGGTCTGTCTCCGCATATAGGCTTTCCAAGCGTCTGAGCCAGATTCCCTTCCTCCACCTGTCTCTTTCTCACCGCCAAAAGCTCCTCCGATTTCAGCTCCGGATGTTCCAATATTCACATTGGCGATCCCGCAGTCAGAACCTTCATGAGAGAGAAATTTCTCTGATTTCAACAAATCAGTGGTGAAGACAGAACTGGACAGCCCCTGGGGAACCTCATTATGCATGCGGATGGCTTCTTCAAAATCATCATATTCCATCAGGTAGAGAATGGGTGCAAAGGTTTCAATATGAACAATCTCAGTTTGACGGGGCATTTTCACAATGGTGGGCTCCACAAATCGTTCACCCAGATCAGGAAGACGCTTTCCGCCTTTGAGAATTTCCCCTCCCTGCTCTTGAGCTTTTTCCAGAGCGGCCACCATGTCTTCAACCGCACTTTCGGTGACCAGAGGACCCATCAGTACTCCGTCCTCAAGAGGATCTCCGATCCGCACCTGCTGGTAAGCCCTGAGGATCCTATTGGTCAACTCAGAGGCTATCGACTTGTGCATGATGATACGGCGGGTGCTGGTGCAGCGCTGTCCGGCTGTGCCCACAGCTCCGAACAGGATAGTCCGAACAGCCATTTCCAAGTCAGCATCCTCAGTCACGATAATGGCGTTGTTTCCTCCCAGCTCCAGAATGGTTCTTCCGAAACGGCGGGCCACGGCTTCAGAGACTCGGCGGCCCATCCGGGTGGAACCGGTGAAAGAAATCAGGGGAAGCCGGGAGTCATTGATCATGCGATCCCCGACCACAGAACCTCTTCCAACAACCAGGTTGAAGATCCCTTTGAGGCCGTGATCGCCCATGACCTGATTAGCAATGTGCTGGACAGCGATTGCGGTCAAAGGCGTATCTGATGAGGGCTTCCAGACTGTGGTGTCTCCGCAGGCTGCGGCAATGGCCGCATTCCAGGACCAAACCGCAACCGGAAAATTAAAAGCGGTTACCACTCCTACAGCTCCCAAAGGATGCCACTGCTCGTACATCCGGTGCGCCGGACGCTCCGAGTGCATGGTCAATCCATAGAGCTGGCGGGAGAGTCCTAAGGCGAAATCACAGATGTCGATCATTTCCTGGACTTCACCGTGGCCCTCGGGTCTGATTTTTCCCATTTCAAGGGTGACCAAATCACCCAAAACCTCCTTTTTCTCCTGCACAGCTTCCCTCAAATCCCGGATAATCAAACCTCTTTTGGGAGCAGGCGTCATCCGCCAGGTCTTGAAAGCTTTGGCGGCTGTTTCCAGGACCTGATCATAGGTCTTCTCCGTGGTTTGGATCACTTTAGCAATGGGATCCCCACTGGTTGGATTGATGGAATCCGCAGCCCTGGCTTTAGGGTCTTCATACCAGTCATCCGGACCTGCGCAAGCTCCAATATTGCCGTCTTTTAGTTTCAATTCTTTGAGAATAGATTTCATCAAGGGTTCTCCTGGTTATTTTTCCTTCATATAGGGATAACGGTGATCTTTTGGCGGGTGTAAAGTTTCCTTTATAACTCGAGTACTGGCCCATCGAAGCAGGTTGATGTAGGATCCGGCCTTATCATTGGTGCCTGACCCTCTGGCTCCTCCAAAAGGCTGCTGACCCACAACCGCACCTGTGGGTTTGTCATTGACGTAAAAATTCCCGGCTGCATGGCGCAGAGACGTCATGGCTTTCTTCACAGCATTCCGGTCATTGGCAAAAACAGCTCCGGTCAATCCATAGGGAGAAGTGCTGTCGCAAAGTTCAAGGGTCTTTTCGTATTCTTTTTCCGGATACACATAAATGGTGAGCACAGGGCCAAATATTTCTTCCTCTATGAGCTTGTGATGAGGGTCTGTGGTCACAACCACAGTGGGCTCAATAAAGTATCCTTTGGAATCATCATAGTTTCCGCCGGCAATGATCTCTGATTCATTCGAATTTTTGGCATACTCAATGTATTCCACGATGCTGTCAAAGGCAGGCTTATCGATCACAGCCCCCATGAAATTGGTGAAGTCAGTGATATCGCCCATCTTCATGCTCTTGAGCTCATCCAGAAGCTTTTCTTTTAAATACGGCCACAGGTTCTCGGGAACATAAGCCCGGCTGGCAGCCGAACACTTTTGTCCCTGATACTCAAAGGCTCCTCTGAGCAGGGCCACGGCTGATGCATCCACATCCGCTGAGGCATGCATAAAGATAAAGTCTTTTCCGCCAGTTTCTCCCACGATTCTGGGATAGGAATGATAATTCTTGATGCTGCTTCCAATGGTTTTCCACATGGCTTGGAAAACAGAAGTGCTTCCTGTGAAATGCACTCCAGCCAGATCCTCTTTTTCTAAAACAGGATCCCCCACATAACGACCAGGACCCGGAATGAAATTGATCACTCCATCAGGGAGTCCGGCTTCTTTCCATAACTGTGTTAAGAAATAAGCTGAGTAGACCGCAGAAGAGGCTGGCTTCCACAGCACCACATTCCCCATTATTGCCGGAGATGTGGGTAGATTTCCAGCGATAGAAGTGAAATTAAAAGGAGTTACAGCAAAAACAAATCCTTCTAAGGGCCTATATTCCATGTAATTCCAAATCCCTGGTGAAGAGTTGGGCTGTTCGTTGTAGATCTGGCTCATGTAGTAGGGATTGAATCTGTAAAAATCTATGAGTTCGCAGGCAGAATCGATCTCAGCCTGGTGCGCTGTTTTGGATTGTCCCAGCATAGTGGCGGCGTTCAGCACATACCGGTATTTTGTGGAGAGCAGCTCAGCCGCGCGAAGAAATATGGAAACCCGATCAACCCAATTCGTCTCAGACCATTCTTTCCAAGCCTTTTTAGCTTCCTTAACAGCCATTTCGATTTCTTTGGGACCTGCCTTATGATATTGAGCTAAAAGATGTTGATGGTCATGAGGACAGCGGCAGTCAGCTAAATTCCCGGTTTTGACCTCCTTTCCTCCGATAATCAATGGAAACTCCATGGTCTCACCCAAGAATTTTTCTAACTGAGCCTTTATCGCTGATTTCTCTGGAGATCCGGGAGCATAACTGTAAACAGGCTCATTTTTAGGCTCTGGAACCTTAATGATAGCATCCATATTCAAATCCTCCTTTCTTTTGATTGGAATCACCTTTTGGTTCTTAATTATTCAATCAATGAACCTCTCATTCAAATGGTGATTCATTCATGATTTTATATTATGTAATATTATGGCTGCTTTTTATTATACAATATCAAACACATCTTTACAGCTTTTTTGATTCTTGAAGTCATTTAACCTGACCCATTCATAAAAAAATGGCGATGCATTAATTATTAATTTATTTTCAGCGATATACAATATTTTTTGCAACCATGACTTGAACATTCTTTCTGTCTATATTTTTTATTTTCATCGCCGTTTTTCACAAATTGAGGCAAACCGATCTCACTGCGTCTGCTTTGTTACAGGACATTCGTAGTGAAGGATCCCGACTTCATGCCCTGCGCCTTGCATCTGCAGCAACCTCGACTTGTGAATTATCCAGATTAAAAGCTAAAATTTGAAATTAATCCTTTTTCTGAGTTCGAATAATCCTGCGTTTTGGTCAAATTCTAATGTTCTCTGCTTTAGCACACTCAATATTTAATTGAAAGAATCACTTTTTTGGGTCTCTCAGGAACCCCATCCAGAGTTCTGACCATTCCCAAAAGCATATTTGAGAAAAATTCATTAAGAAAACGATTCAAGCCCACTCTTTTTTTATTGATTTCTAAATAAATCTCAGAGGCATCTTGTACAGACAAATCAATTTCTTCAGGACATCCCTCTATTCCATGCAAAGGTTCCATTGAGGCTGATAAAATATTGGCTAATTCTGTCTGTAAAAACTTATTTAAGGTAATGTTTCTTTCATTCACTTTTAAAGAGACATTTAAACTTCTTTTTTTTATTCCTTTCTCTACAAAATTGGCGATCTTATTTATTTCATGGGGCCTAAACACAGGCAAACTTAATTCAATATCAAAGTCAGCGATCACAGCGGAAAGAGAATCCTTAGGAGTCTCAGGAACCATTTGTACACCCTTTCTAAGAATTTCAATTTTTTCAACACTAGGTTCTCTTCTGCCTCCTTCTGAAAGCACCACATCCATGTTTTCAAAATAGTTTTTCGCAATATCTTTAATACAGGGTTTGGCCTCATTACTCTTTATCACAGCAGTGGTGCTCTTTGAAATGAGAGCCACACCATCAGCACCTGCTTCTATGTGATGCCATGAATCTTTCCCTTTTAAATCTAAAGAGAACTCATGAGAACAAGACTTTATGGTCCCCAATGAATACCCCCTTTTTTTTAATTCAAGAATCAAAAGTTTGATAAGAGAGGTTTTGCCTGTATTTGATCTCCCTGCGAAAACCACTAGCTTCATGAAACTCCTCTTCTTTAAAGGCCAAGTTCCTTATCGATATTTTGCATGGCCTTCAGACTTATAGAAATCAATTCATCCAATTCGAGCCCAGTATTCTTGATTCCTTCAATGACCTCCCGCTTTGCACCCCTGGCAAAACTTTTTTCCTTATACCTTCTTTTGACAAAGCCCAAATCAACCTCCTTCAGCTTTTTGCTCGGATGCATTAAAGTAGCTGCCACAATAAGTCCGGTTAAAGGATCCACAGCATATATGGCCCAGTCCATTTTTGACTCACATCCAACATTTCCTGCGTGAGCTTTGATGGCTCGAAGAATATCCGGTTCTATATCATAATCCTCCAAAATCTTCATAGACTCTATTCCGTGTTTCTCAGGAGCCTTTTCGGTTAACTCATAATCAATATCATGCAATATTCCTGCCAGACCCCATTTATCCACATTTTCACCAAATTTCTCAGCAAGAGCTCTCATGCATGCTTCAACAGCAAGAGAGTGTTTGATGAGATTTTTGTTTTTTAGATATTTTTTGATCAATTCAAAAGCCTCTTCTCTGTTCATGGTTAAATCTCCTTTTTTCTTTATTGTTTTATAATCATTCTTTATTGTTATTCAAAAAAACAACCTGACTTGAGTCACTTCCCTTATCATAAACAGATAACATCACACCATCATGGAACCATAAAGGATTTGATCTTACTTCGTTTTCAGCCACATATTTGCCCTGATCTTTACCTGTTTTTAGGTCAAAACAATTCAACACAGAAGAAAGAGAAGTCACTAATATTTTATCACCCACTATCTCCATTGGATATTTACACCGGGAGGGGATTTTATTCCACCACAAAACAGTCCCATTCTTTTTATTCAAACAAAAAAGCACATTGTTCCAGGAATTAACAAAAACATATTTCTTATGTATCAAAGGGTAGGTATGGACTCTTCCTCCAGTTTTGACTTTCCATTTCACCTTTTTTTTGTGTCTATCAAAACAATAAAAAAATTCATCGTAAGAGCCAAAATAAAGATAACTTTTTTCATAAATCAGAGACCCTCTTATCTTCCCTCCTGTTTCATGTTTATATTTTATCTTTCCATCCATAGATAAAAAATATAGATTATGATCATCGCATCCAAATATGATGGTTTCTTGTATGACTACAGGTAATGACCTAATGGCTCCGCCTGTCTTTACTTCCCACACACATTCCCCGGAATCCAACTGAAAGCAGTAAAATCTTCCCTTATCCGTACCAAAAAATATTTTTTCTGATGTGGTTTGGATACCACTTGAAATTTTTTCTTTAATACTGGTTTTCCACTCTAATGCTCCATTCTTATGGATACAGTAAATTTGATTCTTGCTGTCATAGACGAAAATAAATTCTCCATGAATATAGGGAGGAGAGATAAAATCGATTCCTGATTGGTATATCAATTTCAACCCTTTTCCAGGTTCATTTATGGTGTATAAGCTTCCTTTAGAAGACGAAAAAAAAACCATGTCTTGACTTAGAATTAATGCTTTATTGATCTCTCCATCAAAACTTATCTCATTTTTTGGTGCCAATGGAAACTCTAAACCCGGACTTGTAACCAGGCTCTTTTTTTTGAAAAAAGAACATAAAGCAGTGGTATAAATCAATAAGAATAACAGCACCCATTTTTTCATGATTCTATTGAAAATCATCATATCATTTTTTTCCCATGGGACTCAACTTTACATAATTTTATCAAGTTGATATGATTCCATTTTGAATTACTGAAGCGCTTGATAATGATTAATTATATTTTGCTTTATAAAATCAGAAAACTTATCAAAAACATGATAAAAGAAAAAATAAAAGATGAAGAGATAGCGACCACAGAAAAATCCTGTATAGGATGTCTTGCTGATGAATTGAGTTGGGAAGTCTATTATCTGATCAAAGAAAACAAAGAAAAAAGGGATTGAGCTATTCTTTTTGTTTTATCTTTTTCTTGATGTTTTCCCACCATTCCATTCTTTTTTTTATTTTTTTTTCAAATCCCATAGAACCAGGTTCATAATACCTTCTGTTTCCAAGCCCTTTGGGCATTGTTTGCATGTCTGTAGTGGCTTCAATAAAATCATGGGCGTATTGATATTCCTTCCCATAGCCTTGTTCCTTCATCATGGGAGTCACAGGATTTCTCAAATGAAGTGGGACCGGTTCAAAAGGAGTGTTTTTAACATCTTCTGCAGCTTTGTTGAATGCTTTATATGCCCGGTTGCTTTTGGGGGCTGAAGAGAGATAAATAACTGCCTGGGCTAAAGCTATTTCTCCCTCAGGGGAACCAATAAAATCATAGGCATCTTTGGCATTAAGAGCAATGGCAAGCGCCTGATTATCTGCAAGCCCGATGTCTTCAGAAGCAAATCGTACCAATCTTCTCGCAATATACATAGGATCTTCACCAGCCACAATCATTCTGGCCAACCAATAAAGCGAAGCGTTCACATCACTGTTTCTTAGGCTCTTATGCAGAGCCGAAATAAGATTAAAATGCTCCTCTCCTTTTTTGTCATACAACAGAATCCTCTTCTGCAGAGCCTCTCTCACATCATCTGGATTTACTTGTTTGCCCTTAGAGAGATGAGCAGCTAGCTCCAGTGTATTGAGTGCCCTTCTCGCATCTCCATTAGCATATTTTATTATGGTATTCATAGCCTCTTTAGATATCTCCAGATTTTTTTCTCCAAAACCTCTCTCTTCGTCATTTAAAGCTCCATTTAACACCTTTTCAAGTGTTTCCTGTTTTAATTCATGGAGCTTTAATACCTTTGTTCGAGATAAAAGAGGAGCAATGACCTCAAAAGAGGGATTCTCTGTAGTAGAGGCAAACAAAATGATCTCTCCTTTTTCAACATAAGGAAGAAAGGCAGCTTGTTGGGCTTTATTAAACCTGTGTATTTCATCAATAAAAATAATGGTAGGCTGTTTATATAATCTATTATGCTCTTCAGCTTTTTCCATAACTTCTTTGATCTCTTTTATGCCGGAAAGAACAGCGCTGTAAAACATACAGGGCAGATTAAAGTGGTCTGCCAAAATATAACCTAGGGTGGTTTTTCCAGAACCGGGAGGCCCCCAAAAAATCAATGAAACCAGATTATCAGCCTTGATTAATTGCGAAATTATTTTACCTTCACCTATAAGATGTTCTTGACCGTAGAATCTATCCAAGGTTTTTGGTCTCATACGTTCGGCTAATGGAGTGTATTTCATTTTTTTATGAACTATCTATGTTTGCAATCATAGTTGTTTACGCCCCATCCTCTCTAATCCGGTCAACATGAATCCCCCGCCATTCTTTGTATTGAGAAGTATCTATCCTGCCCTTTGCATATTCTTTATGCCACCCCTCTGAGACTGGCATCTCTTTATACAACAATTCTCGGTTTGCTTCTAAAAAAAGAGGTTTTCTTTTCATGAATTCTGCAGCGCACATAACTCTGTTTCCTGATTCAGACTCTATTTGTTTAAGGAAAGCATATCCTTCATTACTTCGAAGGAGATTGTGGTCTATAATCAATATGTCAACTCCTTCTGAAAGTCTCACTGCATTTCTCCATGCAGTTTCTTTTTGCTTCCCTGATAAAAATTTAAGATAAAAAGGAGGTCCGGATACAAACACAATATCCGAATCCCAGTTTAATATCTGTGATACTGCCTTTGGGTGCAGCAGCTGAATATCTGAAGAAGGTTTCTTGAAATAATCAGACACTTTCTTCACGTCAAGCTGAAAAGGATTGGCATGAACCAAAGGGATATGATCACCATGAAAATGACTTATAATGATATCAGTACTGTGCTTAAGCTCCTGAATGATACTTTCCTTAACTTTCTCACTCACAGCCACTTGGAAAGGATGAGGTAGTAGCCCATAACGTCGATATCCCAGCGCCACACCAGGATCAATGGCAATCCTATAGCCTTTTGTCTTGACCACACAGCAAAGCCCTCGAACTCCTAAAGATTCAGTCCCTATAATTTGAATCAGCATGTTTTCATAAGATATTGAATAAGATTATTCCAAAAGAATATAAATTTTTTTCTTTCAAAATTATTATGAATTGCCGATACCAATTATATTATAAATTGAAAAGTGATTTTTATGGCTAAATCAGATTTTCAATCAAAAATCTATCATCGAAGAAAACGTCTTCTATGATAACGATAGTTATAAAATCTTCCTAATCGACCTCTGCCCAAACCTCTTCCATATCCGTATCTTGGATAAAACCTATTCTGATATCTCCCATATCCATAATAGCCTCGACCCATTCTTCCTTGGCCCCATCCTTGGCCCCCTCTAAAACGGTAAGGACCTAATCCACATCCAAGTCGACCAAGTCCGGGTCTGAGATATCCTCTGCCCAAACCTCTTCCGTATCCATAATAAGAATCAAATACAGCTTTCTGCTCTTCAGTAAGCAATCCTCTGATTTCATTATCGTACTGAATCTCTTTATCTACAATCTCGTCTTCAACACTGTAAATCTTTTCCAGCAAATTATCGATTTCTTCCTGACTGGGGCTTCTCATCATTTCCAATTCATCCAATTTTAGGCAAAGTTTTCTTAATTCGGAAAGGAAAGGAGTCAGTTCTTTCTCAAGTTGAATTTCTAGTTTATCAATTTTTTCTAACTGTTTCTCTGTGAGATTCAATCCATAAACATATTCATCCATCACACCATCCCTATAGTATCTCTGGGCAAAAGCAATATGAGATATGAATAAAACGCAAAATAAGATTAATGCTGAGATAAGGAATGATTTTTTCATATTTATTCTCCCTCTTTTAACTAACCTGTTCTATTCACAAAAAAATGGCGATGTTCTCATGAATAATTCTACCTCGCGAATAATCCAGGTTATTTATCATTGATTTATATTATTATACAGTGTTTTTTTATTGTCAAATGGATGTGTTTCAGATTCTCCCAGCATAATCAGAATTCTATCAAAAACAGAGAAAATCTCTGTAAATATTGACCTTGTCTCTCATCCGTGTTAGTGTAACATATCGTTAAAATATTTAAACATTAAAATTTTGTCTAGATGGGTGTTTGAGACCTTCACTACAATGAGCAAATCCAATAAAAATAATAAAATCGTATACTCTCTCTCTGAGGTCACAAAAATTACCAAAATAAACCCCAAAACCATAAACAGATGGGAAAAAGAATTTTATTTTTTAAACTCCGGACAAACCGGCGCCGGAAAAAAGATCTTCAGGGAAAAAGACCTTAAAATTATAAAAAGACTAACAGAGCTTATAGAAAACAAAGGTCTCACCCATGCCGGAGCAAAAAGGAAAATTGAAAACGAATTCAATATCAAAGGCGCCACACCAGTAAACCCCGAACAACTAAAAAAGGTTTTATTCAAAATAAAAGAACAGTTGGTGAATCTTCTTGATTCTCTTGAAAAATAATTTTACTCTATCCATTCAAAGCCGTAGTATAATGTCGCTTCATTATGGTTGGAATACATATTCAATATTGTTTTTCAATATTATCGTTTTGGAGGTTTCATATGAAAAGAAATTTTATCTGTATCGGACTGATCTCTTGGCTGGCCTTTTCTTTTCTGCCTGCTCAGCAGACATCCACCCAAGAGAAAGAAGAACCAGCATCCAACCTCTGTATTGTGGATGAGGTCAAACCACCTCGGGAAGAAGTCAAAGAAGGATTTGATTCCATCACTGGAAACGATGCTATTGCATACCTCCGTTTTTTATCTTCAGATTTGTTAATGGGGAGGGACACTGCTAAACCAGGGTATGCCATTGCTGCTGAGTATGTGGCGTCTATGTTCGAACTTTGGGGCATCAAACCAGCAGGGGATTTCCTTCAGCCCACTAGATCCAGGTGGATGAGGTTTCAACCTGAGACACAGCAGAAAGAACGCAAACGTGGCTATTTTCAGAACATCGTTTTTCGCGAATGGCTGTCCACAGAAGGTAAAGCTGTGGTTGAACGGCATCAGGGAAGACAGAAAAAAAGTCAAACCTTTGATCTAGACCAGGATTATTACTTTTCCCTTAACGGCAGCCAGACATTAAGCGCACCGGTTGTGTTCGTGGGTTATGGAATTCAGGAATCCTCGCTCAAATTTGACGAATACAAAAACCTCGACGTAGAGGGTAAATTTGTCATGATGCTCAGTGAGACACCCCGAGCAGATGATCCAGATTCACCTTTCAATAAAGGAGAACTCAAGGACAAATACAATCCTCCCCGACAAATGCGTCGAATGACCGATCCAAAAACCAAACTAGCCATAGAAATGGGCGCTGAAGCCATTATCTTGGTAGAAAACCGACCTGAAAAAAACGGAGACATACCTGCCGCAAAACTCCCCCGTCCTCAAAACGATGAACAACCCATTATTCCTGGAGAACGCCGGCGGATCAGCCTGATTCAAGGGAAAACCATACCCATGCCTTGGGAAACCTTACCTACCTGCCGAGTGTCTCGGGAGATGGCTGATACAATCCTGGGTTATTCTGGGAAGGATGTGGATTCTATGAAAGCTAAGATAGAAAAGGACCTGGAACCTCAGTCATTTGAGCTGGATGGTGTTACCTTAACCTTGGCACAAACAGCTGAGAGCAAATTGGTCCGATGTCACAATGTTCTTGGATACATTGAAGGAAGCGATCCTGAACTCAAAGATGAGGTGATTGTCATCGGAGCCCACCTAGATCACCTGGGACACCGAGGTGGATATATCTACAATGGTGCTGACGACAATGGCTCTGGTTCTGTGGGTGTGATGGAATGTGCTGAAGCTTTTTCCCTAAATCCAGTAAAACCCAAACGTTCCATCCTTTTCGCGTTGTGGACTGGTGAGGAAAAAGGTCTTCTTGGGTCGCGTTACTATGTGAATCATCCCTTCTTCCCTCTTGAAAAAACAGTAACTTGTCTTAACCTGGATATGATCAGCCGGACCTATACCAAACAGCGTCTGAAGATGATGGCAAATATGTTTGGAGAAGAAATCCCTAAAGAAGCTATTGAGAAAATCGATATTAAAAGATTTGTGCGGCCTTCCTTTTCTGCCCAGATGCCAGAACTGGGTGAGATAATCAGGGCTAACAATCAATATGTGGGATTATCTATGTTTCTGAGTAAATCAGAAAGCGCCACCGGAGGGAGCGATCATGCCCCCTTTGCTTTTACCGAACGGCCCTGGGTCTTCTTCTTTGCAGCCATGACCAGTGATTACCATCAGCCCAGCGACAGCGTTGAAAAAGTCAGTTCTTCTCTCATGGAGAGAATCATCCGTATCACTTATCTGACTGCTTTCGAGTTGGCGAATCGCTGATCACTGTTGATTCCATGATTTGTAAAAAATCACTGTTTTGATATAATTATTTTTTTTGGTCGGGACGTGGCGCAGCCTGGTAGCGCACACGCTTGGGGTGCGTGGGGTCGGCGGTTCAAATCCGCTCGTCCCGACCATTTCCATTCAGAGCCTTGGATTCCCAGTCAAACTGAATTATTCATGGTTCAATTCTATACAAACTTAACAAAATTCAAGTGTGGCTGCTTTTTATATTTCTTTTTTTCATTCCACTGATTTTATGAATATACCAGGCTAATTTTTCATGATAAAGATACATCCAAGCAAATAAAAATGCTATACTATAGCCCTTTGAGGTATTCCAGTAATAAAAGAGGTGGCAAAATTAAAAAAAACAAGACTTCCAATCCTTTGATCCTGTTAACTAATGACGATGGATTTTTCTCAGAAGGAATCCAAGTACTTAAAGATAAGCTGAATAAAACCGCGGATGTTTATATTGTGGCTCCTGACAGCGAAAAAAGTGCCACTTCACTTGCCCTAACTTTACACCATCCATTACGAATAAAAGAAATTGACCGGTATACATACGCCGTGAGCGGCACACCAGCGGACTGCATCTATCTTGCTGTCCAAAACATTCTTCCCTTCAAGCCAGACTTGATTATCTCAGGTATAAACCCGGGGCCAAACCTTGGACAGCAAGACACTTCATATTCAGGCACTGTTGCTGGAGCTGTTCAGGGGACATTCCTTAAAATACCATCTTTAGCTGTATCCACTCTCCCTGATGAAAACGGAAAACTTAATTTTGAATCCGCCGCTCAATTCATTCTATCTATAGTCAATCAAATGATTCACATTCCACCTCCTGAAGGAGTCACCATAAATATAAACATACCTTCTCCTCCCATAAAAGGCATTAAAATAACAAAACTAGGAGAGAAAAGATACCACCCTGAAATTGTCTCTAAAAAAGATCCTAGGAAGAGAGATTACTACTGGATAGGAACGGGAATGCCTAAATCAGTAGGAGATATCAATAGTGATGTCAATGTGATCAAACAGGGATACATCACAGTAACCCCCCTTCATAGGGATATGACTGACTATAAAATCATAAAAAATAAAGAACTGGAACCCCTTTTTGAAAAAACAAAATATGAATTTTCTTAAAAAGCTCTACTATTGGGTTCTTCATTGGGCTGAAACTCCATATGGACCTCTTGCTTTGTTCCTTCTTGCTCTAGCAGAAAGTTCTTTTTTCCCCATTCCTCCTGACCCCCTTCTGATTGCGCTCTGTTTGGGATCTATAAAAAAATCATGGAGATTTGCTTTTTATACTTCTATAGCATCAATTATCGGAGGTGTGTTCGGCTATGCCATAGGATTATTCTTATGGGAATCAGTAAGCAGTTTTTTCTTTAACTATATTCCTGGCTTTACCAAAGATATGTTCCAAGTGGTTCTTCTTCATTATCAGAAAAGTGGATTTTGGTATGTATTTGTGGCTGGGTTTACTCCCATTCCTTATAAAATATTCACTATTGCCTCTGGGGTATTTCAGTTAAATCTACCCCTTTTTATCACCGCTTCTGCAATCAGCAGATCTTTACGCTTTTTTGCTGTAGCCGCCCTTTTTAAAAAATTTGGCCCTGGAATTAAATCCTTTATAGAGAAATATTTTAATCTTTTCGCCTTTTTATTTTTTATCCTTCTTCTAGTAGGATTTTTGATTATCAAATATCTCTTTTGAACTATTTCATAATACAAACAGGCCATGAAAATATCCCTTAAAATAAAAAAGATTGATCGCGCTCTCAAAGCACTCGCTGGACACAAGAATAAATGCCAACTGTGTCCTAGGCAGTGCTCTGTAAATCGAGAGAAAGAATTGGGATACTGCTTGACTGGAAATAATGCTTCCCTTTCCCATGCAGGACTTCACTTTGGAGAAGAGCCTGTATTAAGTGGATATACCAACTGCAGGAAAGAATTAAAAATAAGTTCAGCCCATCCCTTGGGCTCAGGCACAATCTTCTTTACAGGCTGTCATCTCAAATGCCTTTACTGCCAAAATCATCAGATAAGCTGGGAAAATAACGGAAATAAAATTTCAACCAGAGCTCTTTCAAACAAAATGTTGGATATTCAAAAAAAAGGAGCATTGAATATAAACCTGGTTTCTCCCACTCATATGTTAATTCCCATACTGTCAGCATTAAAAAAAGCATATGAAAATGGTCTGTCTATTCCTTTGGTCTATAATTCAAGTGGTTATGAAAGAGATAATATCATAAAAGAATTAGATGGAATTGTTGATATTTATCTTCCTGATATAAAATATTTATCACCCCTTCTTTCAAAAAAGCTTTCCAATGCTTCAAATTATTTTCGTTACGCCAAAAAAGCTGTATTGGAAATGTCAAGGCAACAATATAATCTGATCCTGGATAAGCACGGTGTGGCTCAGAAGGGCCTGGTCATCCGACATCTAGTGCTTCCCGGACAAACTGCCGATACAAAGAATATATTGAAGTGGATAAAAAAGAATATTTCAAATTCCTATGGACTCAGTCTCATGGGTCAGTTCTATCCCTGCTACAAAACACCTCCAGAATTTCAAAGAAAAATCACCCGCCAGGAATACAAAAAAGTTTTGCATACAGCTCAGAAAATTGGATTCACACAAATTTATTTCCAGCCCGAGCTTTTTTCAGATGAAAGTCATTTGATACCTGATTTCAAACAGGATAATCCCTTTAAGTGGGAATAATAGAATCACTCGTTCAATTGTTTTTGCAATTCACGAAGCTTGTGTTGAATTTTTTTTATGTTCTGCGGTCCCATACGAAACAAATGCTTTTGCGCTTGACTCATTTTTTCTAACTCCGGATCATACAATTCAAATGACTTTAATTTTCTTATGAGCATAATTTCTTCTTCAACAACCGGAACAGCCAAGAGTTCATTTATAGCTCTGTTTAAAGTTTCATCAAAATCCTTATCAGGAGATCCTAATTCTTGGTAGGCTTTTTGGATTAAGGGTTTAAATCTCTGATAAAGGTCAATGGTCTCTTTGGTGTTTATGGAGTCAAATGTATTGGCCACCGGATCATAACGTTTATAAGAATCTTCATCAACAATGGTATGTTCTCCTTTTTCCTTTGCCAAAAATTCGGTTTTCGGTTCAAAAAAACCAATTTGTTTTCTAGGACTGAGACCATGGGCAATATTGTCTACAGCTGCCACAAATTTTCTTATTATATGATCCGTCATCAACCATTCAGAGAGCCTGGGATCAGAGGACATATTTTTAATATTATCTCTTATAAATTCATCGGTTTCTTCCAAAGAAATTTCTATAGGTTCCACTGGTTCTTCTTCAACCGTTTCTTGTTCGGGGAGCTCCATAGGTTTTTTTTCAATAACCTCAGGTGTTTCTGGGACTTCAGGAGATTTCTTATGAGTGGCTAAAAAATAAATGATGATCACAGCAATTACAATCAAAATAAAAGCAATTCCAGTCCATATCACTTTCTTTTTTTCTTCCATTTTCTAACTCCTTTCTTTTTTCTGATAGAATATCAAAGGATTCTAAGATTCCTCTAATCAGATTTGATTTTCTTAATGTTAATGTTACCATTAGAAACTTTAATAAAAATAGAAGTCCCTCCTTCGCCTAACTGAGCATCAATTTCATTTTCTTTTTCCGGCTCATCCAAATCAAATTCGGAGCTGACCTCTCCTCCAGGAAACACAGCTTTTATGTCCGCATTAATATCTTCCTGAAGAAAAAGGGTGACATCTCCCACATAGGTTTCTACTGTCACCACATCTTCTTGTCTTTCATCATACAGACTTACCTGTATAGAACCTCTAATCACCGAAGCATCTAGGGATCCAGAAAAATTATCCACTTGGATGTCCCCTTGTTCCAATTCAACAGAGACAGATCCATAGAGGTCTCCAATAAATATTTCTCCTTTTCTGGCTAAAATTTCGTTCAAATTGATAAAACGAGGCGTTTTGATATAATAATCAACAACCGTATTCTCCCCTTCTTCTGAAGTTGACTTTGTATTTATATAAATATTATCATCTCCATACTTTTCCAGATCAATTTTAGCGATATCATTTCTTTCCATCATAAATCGGATATTTGCTCCTTCTGTCCTGGGAACCATTTTTTCAGCATAAATTTCAACTTCTTTTCTGTCCCAGCCTAAGATTTCTATCATTCCATCAAAGTTTCTCAATGAAACCGATCCACCTGAAAAAAATGGAATATTCCTTTGAAAGTCCTCAATAGGAATCAATCCCCTAGGGTCATGATAGTCTATCACTCGAATCACACACGATAGACTCAGAATAACGATTAAAAAAAGGAGCCATGGACAAACACTAAGTCTCATGATATTCATATTATCCTCCCTTCTATATATCCTGACCTATTCATAAAAAAATGACGATGCATTAATTATTAATTTATTTTCAGCGACATACAATATTATTTTTGGAATAGTGACTTGAACATCTTTTCTGTTCATACTTTTTATTCACATCGCCATTTTTCACCCATTGAGGCAAGCCGATCTTACTGCATCTGCAGCAACCTCAACTTGTGAATAATCCAGGTTGTTTATTTATTATACTCTTAATGTGGACAAAAGTTCCACTATAAATAAGAATTGTTGATTTAAAAAACTGAAATGAAAAGATTGTTTGAATACCCATTTCAATAGTGTAAAATTGGTTATAAGATTGAGAGATATAAAATTCTAGGATCGAAGGAGAATACCTATGGGAGGCTTTTTTGGTGTTGTCTTAAAAAATGATGCGATGGAAGACTTGTTCTACGGCACAGATTATCATTCCCACCTCGGAACAAAAAGAGGGGGACTTGCCGTCAGGAATGAACAAGGATTCTATAAATTCATTCACAACATCGAAAACGCATTGTTCAGGTCCAAATTCGCTCATGAGCTCAAATATATACACGGAAATACAGGAATAGGGGTGATCAGTGACTTTGAAGACCAACCTTTGGTTATCCGTTCCCATTTAGGCGACTATGCTATTGTTACGGTTGGCGCCATAATCAACATAGATGAACTTCTTAAAAAAGCATTAAAAAACAACAGCATACATTTTACTGAAATAAGCGAGGGAGAAGTCAATCCCACTGAACTGGTCTCCATTATCATAAACCAAGAAGAATCCTTTGAAGCCGGAATAGAAAAGGTTCAAGAATCCATAAAAGGTTCCTGTTCTATTTTAATTTTAACCAAAAAGGGATTATATGCCGCCAGAGACAAACTTGGTCGCACTCCGGTTGTCTTGGGAGAAAAAAAAGAGGGCTATGCCATTGCACTTGAAACTTGTGCCTTTCCTAATTTAGGTTTTAAAACGATTCAATATCTGGGCCCCGGCGAAATATTATTTATATCTAAAGATGGTTTCCAACAAAAAAAACCTCCTCAGAAGAATATGCAGATATGCGCTTTCCTATGGGTTTATTATGGATATCCTTCCTCCAGCTATGAGTCGATAAATGTTGAATATGTAAGAAATAGATGCGGGGCCAATCTAGCAAAAAATGATGATATCAAACCTGACTTTGTGGCTGGAATTCCTGATTCTGGTATTGCTCATGGTCTTGGTTATGCCAATAAAACAGGGATTCCTTTCAAAAGACCTTTTGTAAAATACACTCCCACATGGCAGAGAAGTTTTATGCCTCAGGAACAAAAAGCAAGAGACTTGGTCGCTCGAATGAAGCTTATTCCTGTACATGAAATGATAGAACGAAAAAAACTTCTCTTTTGTGAAGATTCTATTGTTCGGGGGACCCAATTGAAAGATACCATACAAAGGCTTTTTGATCTGGGTGCTTTAGAAGTACATATGAGACCCGCATGTCCTCCCCTTTTATACAAATGCAAATTTTTGAATTTTTCTAGGTCAAAGTCAGAACTTGATCTTGCAGCAAGAAGAGCTATCAGCCAATTAGAACACCAGAATTTCACAAATATTCAAGAATACACAAAACATGGATCTGAAAAATACAATCAGATGGTAGAAAAAATAAGAGAAAGGCTTAACCTCACTTCACTACAATACCAAAAAATGAATGACCTTGTGGATGCCATAGGACTGCCTAAAAACAAACTCTGTACATATTGTTGGGATGGAGCAGAGCCTTTTGCCTAATGCCGGCCTAATCTTCCTTTTAATTCAGGAGAATACCTCTTGCATTGATCCCTGCCGTGAGTCTTAGCATAATACATAGCGATGTCCGCAGCCTTAATAAGGGATTCATGAGATGTTTCATCTGTAGGGAATATGGAATACCCAAGGCTTGCCGTGATTTCAATATAAGATCCTTCAATCTCAAAAGGTTTCTGGAGTCCAGATAATATACTTTGGGCTTTCTTAGTAACATCCTGTTCATTTTTTATCTCTGGCAGCATGATGATATATTCATCACCCCCCATCCGTGCTAATACGTCACCATCTCTTTTAAGAGTACTTAATCGAGAACTTGCAGCGATCAACAGCTTGTCTCCGATGCTGTGTCCCCAGGTGTCATTGACCCTTTTAAAATCGTCCAAATCAATGTAAACCAATGCGGTCATATAATTATTTCGGCGAGCTCTGGCAAGTTCCTTTGCCAGCATCTCATAGAATAGAAGTCTGTTCTTTAATCCAGTCAAACGATCATGAGTTGCTGCGTGATATAGTTGTCTTTCTGCTAATTTTCTGGGAGTGATATCCCTGGCTACAAAACACAACATCCTGCGGTTGCTGAAAGAAATGATACTGACACTGATTTCTACATCCACAAGGGATCCATTTTTACGCCGAAATTTTCTTTCGCCAATATAATAGGAATGTTTTTTAAGAACTTCTATGATCTTTTGATAAATATCATCCTGATCAACAATCAAAAAATCATAAAGCGTCAAGTCTTTAATCTCATCTTCTGAATATCCCAATAAATTTTGTACAGCCTTGTTAGCTTCCAAAATCCTTTTCGTATCAATATCTGCAAGATAAACATACTCTGTACTTTGTAAAAAAATGGCTCTATATTTTTGTTCGTTTTCCTTTAACAACTCATCCTGCTTTTTTGGTTCAGTTATGTTCTTTATCCCTAAAAAGAAGCCAAAAAACTTATTATCCGAGGAATCAAGCTTTGAGAGTTTAATCTTATAAATAGCCTCTTTTCCTTCCAAATCCATGGTGCACTCAAAACAGCACATTTTTCCTTGATCTTCCACTTCATTAATGGCTCTTTGCAGTTTCTCGCTTGCTTCTTTTGGAAATAAATCATTGAAATGTTTTCCCAAGAATTTCTCAGGTTTGAGGAAAAGGTCAGCTTTTTCAGGACCCTGGTAATAGCGAATAAAAGTCCCTTCAAGGCCTAATAAGAAATAATGTTCATCGCTTAAATTAATGATAGAGAGTAAATTTTTTTGTTTTTTTCTAAGAGATTCCAACTCCAATTTCATCTCTACAAAACCTGTTTCTAACCCAGAAAGTTTTTCTTCTAATTTTTTGTTTTCTTGGATTAACTCAGACTTGCTTTTACCTTTTTTATTGTCCATGTTGTCTCAAATCAATTTCAATCTAATGCTAAATAAAGCTCGCAAAAAAAACAACCTATTTTTCGATGGTTTGAAGCCTTTCTCCTACTGATGGATGGGAATAGAAAAGATATTTTATCCATTTCTCAGGGTAGGCATTAATCAGATTACGGTTGGCAAGTCCGGCTATAGCATGTAAGAATGAACTTTTATCTTCTATGTTTTTTACTGCGTATCTATCTGCTTGTTTTTCATAATACCTGGAAACCGCATTTCCAATAGGTCCGAATAAAAAAGTGGATATAGCTTCTAATATAAGGGCAAATATCGGGAATAGAGCAAGATTGCTCCTAAATCCTGTCATAAAGAAGGGGAAAAGAAGCCCCATGATCTGATCCAATAAGAAAAATATTATAACCTGTTGAAATGTACCAACCATAATGAACTTCCACATATGATTATATTTATAATGCCCCACTTCATGGGCCATTACTGATACAATTTCAGGAACTGACATATTATTAATCAAATTGTCCCCCAGAACAACCCTTCTGGTTTTCCCTAGACCTGCTAAAAATGCGTTTTCCTTTTTTGTTTTTCGACTCATGTCTTCCATGAAAAAACCACTGCTTTTCAGGCCTTCTTTAGATAGTATTCTTTCCAGAGCATCGGTAAGGTACTTGTTTCTGATGGGAGTGTATTTGTTGAATATCGGAAAAACCAAAACAGGAAACAGAGTTGAAAATACCACACTGACTAGGGCACTGGCCAAGCCTGCAATCAACCACCAAAGCTGAGGGAGTTTGGCCATTATAAAAAAAAGTAAGCCCAAAACCATCCACATGATGATCAATCCTACTAAGAACGACTTTACTTGTTCCTTCAGCCAACTCTTCTTGGTATGGTTAGAAAAACCCCATTTATGTTCATGCACATAGCTACTGTAGTAATCAATAGGAAGAGTCAATAGAAATATAAAAGCCTGAAAAAAAAACACATAGATCATGAAAGTCAGGATAATCCAACTATCGTTATATAAATGAGCCAGTTTATGACTCAATCCTGAATAATAAAAAATAAGGATGGTAATGAGGAGAACAAACATCTTAGATAATGCTATCAAACGTTTTTCTTTTTCATAAACCCTGGCTTTTTTCTGTGTGCTTTCATCTAAAAACGGATGGATATTCACTTGGTTCATTTTCATGTCTATTATTATGGGAAATTTTTATATCACAAGCAAGATGTATTAAATTATGGTGAAAAGTAAAATGAAAAGGTGAAACGATTTATCTCCATATTTTACCTTTCACTTTTCACTTATTTTATGAATAACATGATCCTTTCTGGAGTCTTGAATATAAATATTGTATGATGACTCCTTAATAAACATAAAATAGCTTTTGGTAAAATAAAAATGGAATGGACTCACCTACTTCTCCTTTTTACTGTGGGGGCTATTGCTGGGTTTATTAATGTTAATGCAGGGGGTGGTTCCAGTCTCACTCTCCCTACATTAATATTCATGGGTCTGGATGCAGCTACTGCTAACGGAACAAACCGAATAGGTCTTATCCTCCAAAATATATTTGCCGTGGCTTCTTTTAAGAAAAATAAAGTAGAAAATTTCAAGAAAAGTTCTTTCTTAGCTTTATTCACTCTACCTGGTGCTGTGATCGGAGCTATCGTTGCTACTCAAGTAAGCAATGTCCTTTTTCAGAAAATCCTTGGGGGAGTGCTCATTTTCATTGTTATTTCCATGTTCTTCAGCCGATCTTACAAACAGGAAAATAACAAACTTCATTTGAAAAGAAGTTGGTTTATTTATCCCGCATTATTCGGGATTGGATTCTATGGAGGATTTCTTCAGGTAGGGGTCGGTTTTCTCTTTATGGCAGCCTTATATCATCTTTTGAGAGTTAATTTAATTTTAGTCAATATGCACAAAGTGTTTATCATCCTTATTTATACCTTACCTGCTTTTGGCATATTTTTATATACGGGAAATGTCAACTGGAAATATGGATTCATACTTGCAGCTGGAAATGGAATCGGAGGATGGTGGGGAGCTCGTGCTGCTGTAAAAGGTGGGGAAAGAATCATTCGGATTATTCTTGCTGTAGCCATCGTTATCATGGCTGCTAAATTGTTCGGCCTCTTCTGACCCCTTTGAATCATATAAAAGAAAGGAGAAAGGTGAAAGGTGAAATGCAAAATGTGAACTGTAAAAGCAAAACCTTGAATGTCTCCTTTCTTTTCACATTTCACTGATTTTATGAATAGTTCAGGTTAGAAGCCGGGCATGAAAGTAAACTGAAAATAACCATTATTTTCTGGTCTGTTGAACGGAGTGACATAAGATACTCCCAATACTAAATATCCAAAAAGATTGACTCTCACTCCTGCTCCGGCACTAGACACCAGCTTCCTTTCTCCTCCTAGAAACCAAGCTCTATTGTCCCCCTCCTGCATCCAAGCCACTCCTGTGTCAAAAAAAGCAATAAAGTCAACAGGAAATATCCCATAATATCCTTTGCCGATCCCCAAAACCTGAAAAAGAGGAAAGCGAAGTTCTGCATTAGCAACCATAATTCTGCTCCCAAACAATTGGTCAAAATGCAAACAACCTCCTTCTGAATCACACTCTTTCGCGCTGAATGAATTGTAATTATAACCACGGACAAAAGATTCATAACCAAGAAAAATAGGATACATCCTCTGGTCTTCAGCACCTTTTCCATACCTACCATAATGAAGAAATCGAAACGCAAGAGTGAAAGGACGAACAGGCATCAAATACTGCCGATAATCTGCGATAAAATTTGTAAAATCAATCGTGCCAAAATAGGGTGAAACTTCTATGATATAGTTTTTTCCTATGATAGGACTGGTCGCCCCAAAATACGAACTGTCATGAATCAATGCCAAGTCAAAATAACCCAAGCTCAGTCCAGAATAAGAAGGAAGTTTTTCTTTCTTCAGGTCCAACTGAACCCTGTTCAATCCAGAATAAGTCAAGGTCCAGACTTCATTGTGATACTGCATGTAACGGTAACCGCTGGATAATTCAATTCTGGACACTTTGGAAAATGGATAATCAGCAAAGCCAGTAATTTGGTAGTTAATCTGACGGAAAATATATTCTTTTTCTTTTATTACCGGTTCATCATTTATTTCTCCAACCTCAAAAGAATACCCCCCTGTTATATAAGGAATCCGCTGGATAATGCCTCCCCAATGGATACGCCTCCGGCTGTTTTTGTAGCCTACCACCCCCGCTGAATCGATCAGCCGGCTGTTGAGCTGAACTAAAGTTGATAAGCTATGATAGCCTAACATATCACTAAAAAATAAAGAAACCCCTCCTCCTGTATAGAGACCAAACCTATCCGCTCCTATAGCAACACTGGGTTGGCTGATGAAATCTAGTTCTAATTCAGGTTTATAATCTGTGGTTTTATAATCCGCTTTCTCAGGAAGTCCATAAAGTGGATTTTGGATAAGTTTGGTTACTTCTCCATCTGGCTTTTTTCTTGGGGGGAGAATAGAGGGATTAAGACTTCCGAAATCAATTATATTTTTGTTTTCTGAGGGGATGCTTGTTAAATCCTTATAATAGATACTGTAAGCTCCTTTATTATACATGCAATAAGCAATTATTGAGTTTTCCTGGTCAACAGAAAAAGCAGGGCTAGTGGCAGTAATACCACTGACTCCTGTATAGACATTTGTCATTTGTGATATTTTTCTGGATTCAAGATCAATCATATAGATATTATGGATTCCGTTTTGATCTGAAAGGAAATAAAGCTTTTTTGAATCGGCTGACCATTGAGGATTTATGTTTTTCGCACCTTTAAAACCAATGACTTTGGAAATCACTCCTGAACGGGGATCGATGAGAGCCAGCTCAAGATTCCCTATACTCAAAATAGATAAATCAGTTGAAAATCTCTCTGTAACAAATGCAATAAAATTCCCATCAGGAGACCAAGCTGGCTGCAGGTCTCCATAGGGGTCTTTGGTTAACCTTCGCAAGCTTTCTTCTTCTAAGTTATATACATATAAATCTGAAGTTCCCCCTTTTTGAGCAGAAAAAGCAATCCATCTTCCATCCGGGGACCAAGTGGGGCCTAATATTTCATCTAATCCTTCGAATACAATTTCTTGTTTTTTGTTCCCTGTTTTGGCATCTACAATACTGATGACCGGTTTTCCCTTGATTATGGCTCCAAATGCGAACTTTTTCCCTTGTGAATCCCAGCTTCCTGCAGATTTGATAAAATGAATACTCTCGAAATGAGGATTTAAGGCTGTGCTGGTCAGCTTTCTTATGATTCTGCCTGTTTTGACTTCTGCCATGTACAATTCAATAGAAAACAAATTTTTACTGGAAAAATAGACTACTTTCTTTCCGTCAGGACTTAGAGAAGGAGTTACATTCAATCTTACTTCTTCATTTCCTTTAATAACAGGATAGTCTGATTTGAATGAAACATGAGTTTTTTTCATAATGGGTTGGTAAAAATCATTAAGCGACTTATGCCAATCTTGGGATAAAGTATTGATATCTACTTTTAGAGTACTTTCCATTGCGGTCTTATAATCTCCGGTCCGAGCCGCTGATCTTATGATACTGGAAACAGCTCTGTCTCCCCATTTTCCTGTGATATAAGCCCATAAGGACTGTCCATACCTATAGGGGAAAAACCTGGGATTCCTTAACTTTTTAATGGAGGGAAGAGCATGCTTTTGAACCGCATCCCTCATCCACATAGAGGTGTTGGGATCTACAGGGCCAATAGAAAGATATTCAGCCATCCCCTCTATCAACCATAAAGGAAGCTGCATCACAGGAGAAGCCATTCTGGCAGAAGAAGAATTCCCAATAGAAGTGATGTCAAATTGAAATGCATGGACAAGTTCATGCCCTATCACGTGGTCTGTAGCTGACAAGGTGGCTCCAAATGGGAGCACAATTCTCCTTTTAAGAATTTCTGTAACTCCTCCGGTTCCCTCTCCAATATTTCCAGAAATGGCTGTGGTTTGCTGAAAATGCGTGGAACTGGCGTAAAGAATAAGAGGCTGCCTTCCTTGAAGTTCATGACGGAGAAGACGAGAATACCTCGCGTACCACCGCTCAGCCATCCTTGCTGCCTGAAAAGCAGCCTCCTTCATTTCAGGGTAGAAATAGACATCAAAATGCTCTGTTTTCATGACTGTGTAATCAAATGTCCGGTACTGGACTTTGTTTCGGCTGTAATATTGAGCGTTCAAAAAAACCGAAGGGAAAAACAAGATACAGATCCAAATGAAAATGAAAAAAAGCTTTACAAAAAATTTTATTTTCATTCTATGTCTAAGTCATCGACTGTATTTTCCCATCAAATCTCCTTTGGCAAGGATATGTCCTTCCATGGCAATCAACAACTTTGATTTATTCGCTCCGGGTTCCAAAGCGATCTCAGTATCAAGGGCATAAATTTTAAAATAATATCGGTGAGTCCCACTAGGAGGGCAGGGACCGCCGTATCCAATTTTTTTAAAGTCATTCATCCCTTGTATCCCTCCATTTTCTATCTCCTTCTCCGGGACAATACTTTCATTAAGACTCCTAATATCAGCCGGAATATTATAAACCACCCAATGCACCCAAGTTCCCATAGGAGCATCTGGGTCATCGCAAACAATAGCCAAACTTTTTGTCCCCTCTGGAATGGATTTCCAAGATAATGGTGGCGATATGTCGTCTCCATCACAAGTATACTTCTTAGGGATCTTTCCCTCATTATCAAAAGCACTGCTTTTTAATTCAATGTCCATTTGGCTTCCTCCTTTTTTGTTTCTTTGAAATACTTCATCTATTTTTGAATGTAGCAGTAGTCAGTATTATTGTCAATTCTCGGAAATATTTAGAAGGGAGCAAATTTCTAAATACAAAACAGTATTGTCCACCAGTCATCTGAGATGACATAGTAGAATGAAAAAAAGGATTATTTATAAACCCGGCAAGTTGAAAAGAGGATTCCTATGGTAAGAAAAATAAACTTAAATCTGATCCTTTATCTTCTCTGCATTTCCTGCATGGAAAATTTATCTCTTTTTTCATAATCAGAGGGAGGTTGATAGGTTCCAGCTGGAGCATCCTTTTCAGTGATTTCAACAACCTCAGATGTGGACTTAACATCTGTCCCCATCATATTCATGGTGGATTCTGTTTTGATTTGGAATCCTTTTATTTTCATAAACTCTTCAGCGGAGTCTTCCCCCAACATCATGGTGCTTTGAATCAGTTTTGGAAGCATCTTTTCAGAATACATCTTCCAATCAAAAGGAACATCCGTACTAGCCCATATTTTCTGCTTGGTGGTCATCATCATGATATTCATCTCTACATCATACCCAGAGCAATTCCATTCTCTGATTTTTACACTCTCATTTGTAGGTGTGACCTTTACGGTTATACTGCCCATCATCTGAGAAAACTGAGGGGGAAAATACTGGCTTATATCCAGAGGCAGGTCCATTTCAACATAGGTTTTGTTTTGATGATTGATCATATACATCTTTTCATCATTAAGATTGATGATGACTGATTGCTCTTTTCCGTGAGTAGCCATCTTATCATTACCAAGCCAGATATGATTGACTTCATCTTTTGCCGGCTGACTCTGTCCCATCACTTCAAATGCATCGGTGTGAGATTGCTGTTTGACATACACATCCGCTGAATAAGACAGAGAGGCAAATAAAAATAAAATAAAGATAATGTTAAATATTCTTTTCATGTTATCTCCTTCTCGTTGTTGATGAAAAAATTATATAGTTAAGAACCCATAAAATCAATTGAATTTTATCCTTATCATATAAATTCTCCCTGCGCAGTTAAAAATACTTTTCCTCCTACATACACCTCTATTTTTCCATCTTTTCTCCTTGCCTTTAAATACAGTTTGGAAGGTCTCCCTATCTCATAACCTTGTTCCACTCTAATATTGATCTTTTTACTTTTAAAATAATCGTGTTTGATCAGGTATCCAGCAAGACAACCATTAGCGCTGCCTGTAGCCGGGTCCTCTGGAACTCCAAAATAATCAGCAAAAACCCGAACATTAAGATCATTTTTCTTACGATAGGTCTCTTTACTGAAAATAAGAACAGCCTTTGCCTTTTTATTCTTTATCACTTCATAAAACAACTTTTTGTTGATATGGGCTTCTGTAACCGCTTTCAAACTCTTTAACGCCACAATAATAAAAGGGAGTCCTGTAGATATCATCTGGACTGGAAAGTTTTCCATTATATCTTTCTCTCCCAAACCCAATGCTTCTGAAATAACGTGTTTATCAAAAGTCTTCCCAAACGTGGGCTCATTTTGTTTCATAAACAAAATATCTGGATCAGTGTTCTTATATTTAAACCTAACTGGAATATTCCCTGCTTTTAAATCCAAAACGACCTCTTTAGCCTTGGCATTAATAATCTCTTTCTGTATGATATAAGCTGTTCCTAGAGTAGGATGTCCAGCAAAAGGGACCTCTTTTTCAGGGGTAAATATACGGACTTTATATCCGTTGATTTCCTTTTTATTTGAAAGGATAAATGTAGTCTCAGAATAATTGACTTCTTTTGCTATTCGCTGCATATCATTTTTTGACATGTCTCCGGCATCAAGAAAAACAGCCAGTTGGTTTCCTGAATACTTATTCTCAGCAAAAACATCAACTATATAAAACTTTCTTTTTTTCATTAATCATGCTCCTTGTTAAAAAATGACCTATGAATATTTATTTTCTCTCTATTTTCTCTATTCGATTCTCAGTTGTATAATCCAGGTCGTGAAATTTTTTAAGCCAGGAAGTCAATACTTGATTCATGGTCAATCCAGTTTTACTTATTTCACCAACAGAATATCCTATGTATTTGCTTTCTGCTTGACTTACCAAATAATCATTGCTCACTGCTGAAAATTTTTTTTCTGGGCTGATCAATTCTCCGTCAACCACGATTTTCTCTCCGTCTACTTCCAGCATCCAAACTCGTTTCCCAAATGGTCGTCTATCTTTAGAAAAATATTCATACCTCAAACCAGATACCTGTAATCTATCCCGTCCTCTCTCAATGTCTTTTTCAAATGTATTTTTCAGCTGTTCTCCGGTAATCTGGAACATAACCACTTCATTATAAAACGGAGTCACCTCAAAAATATCCTTTCCTGTGATCCATCCTGCTTTGATGCTGTTTCTTATTCCTCTTGAATTATACAGCCCAATTTGGGCTTCTGTTTTCCAGCGCAAAGCATCGGTTATCCAGTTTCCCAAAGGGTTCTCAACATTATCACTCTTGTTGACCATGTCTCTCAATGCTCTTCCGAATTTTTGAAGATACTCATCACTGATTACAGAATCAATGGAACTGACCATCTTTGATACCTCTGGAGAAGGATTCATCTTCACATCTGCCCAGAGCCATTTTAGATCTTCATTAAAATCCTTTATGGTTCCCCCATTAAATTTGAGATTCAAATAACCAAAGGTTCTTAAATGACCGTAGGTAGACTTTATCAAAACACCATTACTTTCGCGGAACCTTCCCTCCTCATCAGCCACTAAAACCACATCTATGCCAGGCACTTGATGGGCTATCTTCTCTCCTGTTGAAAAGGGAGCGTGAGAAAGCACTACGATAAGGTCAGTAATCGGCCTTATTTTGGAGACATACTGATCCAAAGTTGGTATTATGGGCAATAATTCTATGTTAGTGGTATTTTCTCTTTTGACCTCTTCAAAGAAATTTTCTTCCATAACCGCTAAAAAACCGATTCTTATACCATCTTTGCTAATAATGTGATAAGCAGATGGAGCTATCAGCTCTTTGGTGTCTTTGAAAATCAAATTGGACATGATGACCGGAAATTCAGTCAAATCTATTGAGGCGATAACATTTTCAACGCCTAGGTCAAACCCGTGGTTTCCAGGACATCTAATATCATAAGCCAGCATATTTAAAAATTCGATCATGGCCCCCCCATATACCCCCTTATATTCTTTTTGACTGGCAAGGGTTCCGGTCATTAAGTCCCCGCTATCGATAAGTATAATATTTTCATCTTTCTCCAGAATCTCCTTGATATAATGACTCAAGGCTTCCATTCCTCCAACCAAACGGCTTTCTTCAAAACAATCTATTTGATAAGGTTTATAAACCCCATGAATATCATTGGTAAAAATAAGGGTAACAGACTTTTGATGGGTGTTCTGGCAAGTAGGAAAGAGACCTATCCCTAATCCCAAACAAATCAACAACCTCAAAATCAATAAAAAATAATTTTTTCCTGATTTTGAATTCATTTTCCACGCTTCATTAGGATTAGATATTCTTTTTTATTGAAAACCTTATAACACAGGAAAAAAAGGTTGTCAAAAACAGGAATGGACTATTATTCTCTTTTAAAAGAAAAATATTTTTTTTATTTTTGGAAAGTGATTAACCTGGATAATTCACAAGTCGAGGTAATAGAAAGCTTAAAGGAATTCTGGTATGGCTGAAGCGACATAATACAGCAAAAGGCAAAAAGCGAAATGTGAAAGGTAATATTTTAAATGGGTGAAAAATGGCGATGAAAATAAAAAATATGAACAGAAAAAATGTTCAAGTCATTATTCCAAAAATAATATTGCATATCGCTGAAAATAAATTAATAATGAATGCATCGCCATTTTTTTATGAATAGGTCAGGTTAAAATATTTTTAAAGAAATGATGACCGAATTCCTAATCTGCTTCTTCATAACCTTTGATAGCATAGTGAATGGCTCGATCAAAAAATAATATCACCCGGTTGTTCAAGGCCAAAGCTTGATTCAGCTCAAGCACATTGTCAATAAAACCTTCAGCTAATATCTTAAGCCAGAGATGGCGGCGCAGGATGATAAGAGCTTGGATGACTTCTGAAATTTTAAATCCCTCCCTTTTTCTCTGGGCTCCCAGAGTTTCATAGTGAGCCGCTATTTCTTCTTTTGAGGTTTCCCGTGATATCCACTTCCCGAGCTGGCTGTAAACTCTATAAACACGCTGATATAATTTATTCTCATCATAATCATGATAAGTTTTGGTATGCTGATGGTCTCTTAAATTACTTATACATCTTATTGTGAGTTCATCCGCATTGCTCTCAATAAGATTGACTAATTTCCTAGAAACGGAAATATGAGAAAAATATTTGCTTGATTCCAAAAAGCCCTCCCTTTGTTAATATATGCCAGTAAAATCCTTTGTCAAATTTTAGTCAACATTTTTTTATGAATAATTCAGGTTTATTGCTTTTGGGATTCAAAAAATTGTTTGGTTTTTTCAACAACTTCAGAAGATAGTCCTAATACTCCGATCAGATTCGGCACCACAACTAGAGCCAAGAAAAGGTCCAGAAAAAGCCAGACAATCTTCAATCCGCCTACTGCGCCCATAAAACACGCTCCTATATAGACAAACCTCATCACTATAGAAAAACGCAGACCAAACAGAAAAAAGGCGAGCTTCTCACCATAAAAAGCAATCACATAAATGGTAGATATGACAAAAAACAGAAGCGACAGACTGACAAGAACTCCTCCTAAGGGACCATAAAAATCAGAAAATGCTTCTGCTGGCATTGCCGAAGCTTCCATTCCAGAGACTTTCCAAACCCCGGTGGTTAGAAGAACCAATCCCGTAACTGTTCCTACAACTATGGTGTCAAAAAATACACTGAAAATTCCCCACAGTCCTTGGCGGGCAGGGTGATCTGTCTTTGCTGCGGCATGAGCAATAGGAGCGCTCCCCATTCCTGCCTCATTGGAATACAAACCTCGTGCTGTTCCCCATCGCAAGGCCATAAGTACGGAGGTTCCAGCTATGCCCCCAGCCACAGATTTGAATTGGAACGCTTGTTTTAATATCAAAAGAAAAACAGAAGGAAGGACTTTTATATGACTAAAAATGATCACAAATGAACCTATCAGATACAAACAAGACATAAAAGGAACGAATCTTTCGGAAACTTTCCCTACTCTCTTCACACCACCAAAAACAATCACTGCCAGTACAACTGAAATAATCAAACCAGATATCCATGGGTTTATGCCTATTGAAGCGGCTGAACCCGCTGCTGAATTAGCCTGAACCATAATGCTGGAAAATATTTCTATCATAAAAAAAAAGGAAAAACATATCGCTAAAAATTTAGAACCTAATCCTTTTCTCAAATAGTACATAGGCCCGCCTACATACTCTCCTTTTTTGTTTTTTTCTCTGTAAATAAGGCTAAGTACAATTTCAGAATATTTTGTAGCCATTCCTACAAACGCTGTGGCCCACATCCAGAACAGGGCTCCAGGTCCACCAAAAAACAGAGCCACAGATACACCGATGATGTTTGAAGCCCCTACTGTGGATCCTAATTCAGCTGTCACAGCCTGAAATGGTGTGATGGTTCCTTTTTTATATTTTTTTTCTTCTTCCTTTCTGAAAAGTGACCCTATTGTCTGAGACCATACATATCCAAAATGTTTGAACTGGATAAAACCAATCCGTACAGATAAAAAGATTCCTCCTCCTAAAAGCAGTATCAGCATCACGGGTCCCCAGATAACCCCAGTGATATCGCTGACCAAACTTTCCAAAAAGTCCATGGTTATACTACCTCTAGTTTTTGAGATAATTCTCGTCTTATTTTATATTGCCATAGGGGCCTATCATATCAGACAATCCAATGATATCCAGCCAAAAAAATCATGTAAATGAACAATCCAGAGTGATTAATGCTACTTTTTTTTGAAAATGATCCGCGTGATGCTGTGTTTTGGTAATAGAAAAATTTCCTTTCCTTTGAAAGAGTAAGTTTGATCATGGATGACATAAGGACTTTTAAAAGTATTCTGTGCTCGAACATGGGCTGGGGCAATGATTCTACAATCCCTAACCAAATATTTTTCTCTGATAATTTTTGGAAATTCTAAGGGGAATGCATCCTGTAATAGTGATCCGCACAACAACCTCCCGGCCATCGGAAAGCAGCGATACCAGCCTCCTTACAGCCCTCAATCACGTCTTTTCTCAGACCGTCAATATTAGAAATGGGAGAATCTCTTCCCACCCATATTCCATCATATATTACATTTCCATAATATTCTCCAAAAACGCTATGAATATATCGTCCGATTTGATGAGTTATAATAGGTTCCAATCTGCATTCTAAAACAATAGGGGGCTCATCATGTTTATTTTCAGGAATAGAGAAAAGTTTATTTGGAGAACCTAGAAAGAGCCAGAATATTAAAGTTATAGAGATAATTGTTTTTCCAAACTCTTTCATCATCACATGTCTTTATTCTCGACTTGATAACATTTCATTCAGAACCTGATTTATACTTTCATATCCTGATCCTTCTGGAACCAGAGCAAATTTTTCTCCCTCTTGTGTTTTAAAAAATAATTCTTCACCTTTGATCGCTTCTGCTTTTTTCTTACTCCCATATATCAACACTTTCCGATCAGGCCAAGGATTCAATATATCACAATCCCTGCCTTTTTCGCTTTCTATATAAATGTAGTCTATTTTTCCGTTATCAATAGAACTGGAAATAAGGAAGGCACCGAATGTTCTTAATTGATAAAACGAAGCTCTCTGATTTTCTGGGAATACAGGAAAAATCCTCATAAGGTCATTATGGCTTTGCAGCATCATCTCATTGATCATACCCGGTATACCGCTACAGGTTTCTATTCCCCCTCCTTCAGCAAAAATCCAAAGGTTAGGATAGGATAATTTTTCTATCTTTTCTTTGGCTTGCGCAAAAAGAAATTCTGGATCAAGGCCAACTCTTGCGCCTGAAATAAAGACGGTTTGAAATGAATTACCGTGGGTTAACCAAACGTTATCCCTCCACTCCTTCATGTCATTGCGGATCATTTTGAGATATTCTGGATTGGACCCCAAGCTTATATTTGTGGCAGGATAGACAAGAGCGTGGAGCATGATCCAGTTTGTTTTTAATACTCTCAATCCCGAACCATGGCCGCCTTCAAAAGCTCGGAAGTGTTTTCTTCCATTTTCTTCATAAACAGGTAGGTCACTCAGATGGGTAAGAATATATTCCCATTTTTCTTGTCTGTCTATATCTACATTTAGTTCATGACTAATTTCTATCATTGTCCTAAAAAACACCCGCAAAAAACCAAGGGAGGTGATAGGATTGAAGTCACCATAGTTCTCTCTCCAATCGCTGCCCTGCCAGGAAGCTACTTCCCCAAAATTATCATCATAAATCACATATCTTTTTTTTTCATATTTTAAATAATTTTCCCAAAACTCAGCCACTGCTGACAAATACGGATAAACTTTCTTCATGTATCCTTCATCATAAGTATAATGATACCTCAGGATCATATTCATTGCTGCAAAAACCGCATGGCTTTTCATCCCTAAAAACATAGGTTGTCCAGCGATATCGTCAAAGGGACCGTGGTCTTTTCCATATTGATTCAGCAAACCAGATTTGTCTCTAAAACGACATATAAGACCCTTGGGCCCAATAGCAACACTCGCATAAGCTCCTTTTTGATTTAAATACTCCCTGGCATGTTCAATGAAAATGGGCAAATGCTCCAGAAGAGGGGAGTCATACGGATCAGCAAGTTCCACATGGTTGGATGAAAAAACAGACCAATAAGGCGCCTCAAAATTATAATCTAAGTGGTAATCGCCGGACCATGCGCATCGATCCATGGTAACCCAGTTTCCATAAAGCCCAGGAGGAAATTGTGCGTTTCTGCTGCGACAAGCCAGAATGTAATGAGAGCCATAGTAGTACTTTTCGAGTTGCTTGTCTTCAATTTCCACAAATGACTGGGCCCGCACTGCTTGAAATCAGGTCCTGATTTCCAAAAATCATTTTTAGAAATCCAGTATTTTTGACAGGATGGATTACCACTCAGAGTCAGGCCTATATCACCATTTCCTGTGATCGGTCCATCCACTGATTTGAAAGATGGTACTTTTTGGGGGGATTCTGTAAAGACCGCTTTATGTGAAGAAATAATTTCTTTAGATTTGGATATTTATTGATCCTCTATAAAAGATGGCTCTGAGCCATTCAAAAATATCACAATGCTGTATAAAATGCACAACACAAAAAACAGTATTCTCTGCATAGACGGCTCCCTCAACTATGATATCCGATTATTTTTTAATGGATATATCCAAATATTTCGAAACTGGACCTGAGCCTGATGATCCTGGAGCATTATGGGACCTGGTTCCGGACTCTCGGGGAAACCCACTCCTGTTTTGTCTTGAACAATAACATTATTGTGAATGACTATTCCATTATGAATGACAGTAATTCTGGCATCTTCAATCTTTCGGAAAAAATCGCCACTGACTTCAAACCTGGGGGCTCTGAATATGATATCAAAGGTCTGCCATTCTCCTCTAGGTTTTCCAACATTTTCATCAGGCATCTTCTGGCGATAAAGGGATCCCCCCATTCCAGGAGAGAATGGCTTTTGAAAGGAATCATTAATTTGGATCTCATATCTTTTCAGCAGATATATGCCGCTATTGGTGTTTTCTGATTCAGGAAGTCTGTATTCCACATGGAGGTAAAAGTCTCGGAACTTTTCTTTAGTTTTTATCCCTTGAATCCTTTCACATGCGAAGGTGGGATCCGGGACTACTTCCATCACTCCATCAATGATCTTCCATTTAACCTCACCATCATCACAATTTGTCCATTGAGAAAAATCCAAACCATCGAAAAGCACTATAGCCCCCTCTGGAGCGGTGGAATACTTTTCCTGTGCTTGAATGTTTGCTATAAAAAAACCTAAGGCAAGGATCAAAATAATGATATATTGTATCCAAGAATATTCTTTCATGAGTTCTCCTTTATATCTTTCTTTTGTGTTATCATAAAATCAAACCTGAGCCCTGATAACAAAAGGTTCGCGGTAATCCCTTGAGAGATATTTATTTGCCTGATCGGCAAACCTTCCCACGAATTTTTCTTTGGAAGAATCCATATCCAGCTTAGGTCCGAGAACAATAGACATTTTGTTGAGATCAATCCCATTGGCGAGCAAATGTTTGCGAGTCCTTTCAAAGGCGTCCATAACCACGGTGTCTTTTTTGACGATCTCATTGACCTCTTCTACAGAGACCTCTTTCCCTACCCGATAGGAAATATTCCCCATATGACATAACGCTGTAGAAAGATGGCCTTCCCTGATGGTTGTTCTGACGTCCTCTTCTTTACGACTTCGCACAGCCTTAACAAAATTAGTAATTGAGTTGATTCTTTCCCCTTCAAATTTCTTTATGGGCTCTCCTTTATTATCAAAAGCAATGAGCTCACCAAGGTCAACATATCCATTTTCACAAACAATGATGGTGCCATTGTTAGGGTCAGGGCTGTTGTGTTGATGAGAAATTTTTATCCCCTTCTGAGTGGTCGCCTGAAAAGGATCCATAAGTTTACTGTTCTTATTTCTGGGTAAACCACGCACTTCAAAGATGATAGGAGCCGGACGATAATCGAATACAGTGATTTGTGTATTCGGAGTTTGGCCATCATCATCGTATCCATAACGTCCCCCAAAACTGAATACCCTTGAAGGCAATTCATCTTGACCAAGAGCCCATCTACACACATCCAAATGATGAGGACCATTATTTCCAATTTCTCCATTCCCATAATCCCACTGCCAATGCCAGTCATAATGAAGATTAATTCGAGGGAGAGGGACCTTAGGCGCAGGCCCGCACCATAGATTATAATCCACATATTTGGGTACATAACCTGCCCCATCTACTTTGCCTATACTCTTACGTCTTTTATATACCCAGCTATGGACCAGTAAGATTTTTCCCAGTTTCCCGCTTTGAATAAAATCAATAGCCTCATACATAGCCAAATTTGATCGAATATCCAAATCAGCCTGAACAATTCTATTATATTTTTTTGCGGCTTCGATCATTTTTTGTCCTTCCCAGATGTTATGGGAAACAGGCTTTTCTACACATACATCCTTACCAGCCTGGCAAGCCCATATAGTAGATAAAGCATGCCAGTGGTTTGGAGTTGCTCCTGAAATTACATCCACATCATTATTCTCAAGCAATTTTCTGATATCCACGTAGGCTTTGACTTTTTCGTTTCTCTTATAAAACTTTCTTGCTTCTCGGTCCAGTATAGATCGGTCCGGATCACAAAGGGCAATCACTCGAGTTCCCGGCATTTTGAGGTAGGACTGCTCAAGGTGTGCCCAGTAGCCATGATTTCTTAATCCCACTACAGCAACATTTATGGCATCATTTGATCCTATGGGTTTGGACCATGCACTTATGGGATATGTAGCCAAAATCCCAGCTCCAATACCTGTTTTTATAGAACCTGCTATAAACTCTCGACGTGTCAATTTTTTTCCCATTTTCTTATTCTCCTAATATTTAAAATATTTTCTTCCTCCCAAAGGTTATCCCAGTATTTTATCTTTTTTATTTTATTGGTGCCTTATTGAAAATGAATTATTATGAGAAAACTCTTCCAGAATCATGTCTATTAAATTGTGAAGATTCATTTGTCTATTATAAAGTCATGATGGTTTGTTAATGGCTTGAATAAATCAGAGAAATCGATGGAAAAAACCATCTCGGGCATACCTGCCTCAATTGACTTTTTCATGTTTTGTAAAGACCTCTTTATATCTTTTCTTACAGCGTATAAAAAACTGTAAGCAAAAGTGCGTTCTCTTTCACTTAAAGTTTCCAATCCTTCTTGATTAAGCCATGTGTGCGCCTTATCTAAATAGCCAGACTCGATCCGCCTTATGATTTCCATAAGATGGTCTGATAATCCTGCTTTTTTTATAAATGAAGATTTATTGTTTCTTTCATAGTAAGTCTTTCCGTGCTTTTTTAATAGCTTATCCACTAATTTCTTTTTGTACGGTAAGGTCCTGTACAGCCCCATTCTGTCGCCCTTTTCTGTCAAATCTGGATTATAGTATTCCCAAACCTTCTCACCCTCTGGAGTGACTTCAAAAAACCACCCGTTATCTGAATTAGCGGTCAGGGTATTCCCATTTCCCATTCTTAGAGCTGAACCCCGTGCCGGTGAAAAAAACTCTTTATTCGACCCATACTCCCAGACAATTTTCTTTGTGATAGGATTGAGCTCAATTATTTTCGTGTATCCCCGATAACGTCCATTATCATAAATCAAAAGGTTTCCATTGGGAAGCATGTTAGGCATATGAGGGCCTTCAATAATACCGGGTCCCCATACCCATACAATATTCTCTGTTCCTCTGTCTAGAACCATAATCGCATCAGCGTGAGCACCACAGAGAAGAAGATTGCCTTTTTTGAAAATCTTATCTTTTTTCCCAATAGGGTTTTCAGGCAAAATTTCGCAGGTATTGATATGAGGCCAATCTCTTTTTGATTTTTCTGGGGGAAGATAATCCTTCAATTCCGGTTGATCTTTGTAATGATCAGCATAGCGCCATTTCCAGACAATCTTGCTCTCATCATTATATTCCACCAGCTCATCCATGGCGATGATATTACCCGGCCACCAGGGGTTTGGCATATCTTTTCGAGAAATTACTATGGTATTCCCTTCTGATCCCCTTGAAAAATCATGGTGTGCCCTTAATCTTTGCTTCCATACAAGGTTACTTTCCCAGTCCAACTCAACAATCATTTCGTCCTTTACAATAGCTATCAGGTGACCATTGGGCAACATCTCTGCATAATGCCATGTCATCCCAAATCCACCGAATGAACTGGTCACTTCATCTTCTTCGTGAGAGTAATACCAGGAATGAACATATCTTCCTTTTGGTGAAATCAAATGAGCTGCAGTTAGGTTCCGGCTGGAATAAAGTCTGTAACCATGATCGGTTTTCTTTTCATTAAAAATCACAACTCCGATTTTTTGTGTTTTCTCATCACCAAGAACAATCGAACAATCTATTAACACAATACCTATTAAAAATATTAAAAAAAAGCTAATTTTTTTGTTTTTCATGTTGTTTTTATTTATAGGCATCAATAAAAATGATGTCAAGCAGAAACTTGTATCTATCATATGAACAAAAAATCATAATTCGCATCACTTTATATTACTGATTTTAAGTTTTTTAATCTTCTCATTAATTTTGTATGATATAAAAAAGATTCCTATGTACCAAAAAGCCTTTAAAATACTCAAAGCTTCTATCGGAATAAGGACAACCAAAAAAGAACTTCTCCCTCCATTTCCGTTCTCCCATCACCAGGTCCATTCTTTACTCACTGATTTCAAAGAAATCAAAGAGATCAAATATTCAGAATCTTTGGATGGAGTGATTGAAGTTAGAGATAGACCCCAATATCCTCACTTTGTTTTTCAAAGAAAAAAAGTTCTCTTGAATGGTCCCTTTTTGAAGTTTAACAAAAAAGCTGTGGATATGAGATTTTCCCTTTGGGGAAATCAGGGAATTTTTTTTCATTATGTCCTTTATTTATTGGAAAAATATCATTCCATTTATAATTTTCACGCATGTGGCCTTTTTGACCGGATTAAAAATGTCCTTTACATCATAATGGGGGGATCAGGGAGTGGAAAAACAGTGTTTCTTCTCGAGGGGATCCACAAGGGCTTAAAAGTATTTTCCACAGAAACCCTTCATTGCCAGATCAAAAAAGGAAACATTAAATTTTATATGGGACCTTTAGTAGACAATGTTCGCTATGGAAATCTGATTCACCATTTTCCCCAGTTTCTTCCCTCAAAAGAAACACCACCTCATGCTGATGTATGGAAGGAAAAGGTTGCCATTAATCTTTCTTCTTATAAATCAGTTCATGAAAAATTGATCAATCCCCCAAAAGTCCTTATTCTATTTCCACGAGTAGAAGAAGGGAGAAAACATACTCATCTGAATCCCTATAAAAATAAGGACCAGTGTGTTTTGAGTCTTTTTCGCAACCTTTCCCAAAAAATATCAGAAACATTCCTCCTTTACAATCAATTGCCTATTCCTGGTTTTGATAATGAGGAAATGGCTGCAAAAAGGCTTCAGTTTATCCAAACTCTTCTAGAGCATCCTTCTCTAACTCAGGTCACCTCAGTTCTGAGCGCGCCAACAAAGTGTTGGGAGAAATTTCTAAAATAATTAAGCAAAGGAGTATCATATGAAAAAAGCTTGGAAAGATATCATAGAAATGCCCATAAAAGGACGATCCAGAAAACCTCGTCAATCAGGGATCACCATGGTCATTGATAAAGGATTAGGATTAAACCAGCTTCATGACCTCATACAAAGCGCTCAGGAACACATTGATATCATTAAACTTACTTTTGGGACTTCTGCATTTCATGATGAAGGGTTCCTGAAAAATAAGAATGACCTGCTCACTTCCTCTGGGATCGATGTGATGCCAGGAGGCACCTTTTTAGAAGTGGCTGTGTGGCAGAAAAAAATCGACCCTTATTTAGAAAGAGCTACAGAACTTGGCTTTTCATGCATTGAGATTTCTGATGGAACCATTGAAATAGATCTCTCTAACCGCATAAAAATCATAAAAAAAACTTTAAAATATGGATTTAAAGTGATCACAGAAGTAGGCAAAAAGGATCCTCAGGAAGCTCTTCCTTTTCATATCATTCGTGAATTGATAGAACAGGATAAAGAAGCAGGAGCTTTTAAAGTGATTGTAGAAGCAAGAGAAGCAGGAAAAGGAGTGGGAATTTTCGACAAACAAGGAAAAATCAAAGAGAAAGACATTGATCAGATCATGGTCGGAGTGAAAGATGTCAATGATTTGATATGGGAAGCCCCTCTTAAAAATCAACAGCAGAATCTCATTTTACGATGGGGACCTAATGTCAATTTAGGAAATGTTCCTCCTGATGATATCTTGGCGTTAGAAGCTCTGAGACAGGGTTTTCGAGGAGACACTCTCAAAAAAGCTTATTTGGCTAATAAAGAATGGACATTTTGATTTACAGTTTGAAATCAAGACGGTTCTCTTGGAGAACTATTATGGCTGCCGGCAAAGAATGAGCAAAGTAGATGAGCCCCGCCACAACAAACCACAGCGCAGAAGTGTTTTCAGTTATAAAATTTTCCATTTCAAACAGGCTTATACTCAAAAGAGAAAAAACAATAAGAGAAAGGACCATCACTGCAAAAACAGAATATGCTTTTTGAATACTTTTTCTTGCTAGCGCCATTTCTCGTTCATCCATCTGTTCGTTTTTTCGGTGGATGAAACTCCAGACCCCGGTTTTGAAATAAATTTTTATCATGCTCCATATAAGCAGTATCACTGTTATTCCACCAGGGACTAAAAACATGAGATGATTCTTCCCACTGACCGCCCACCCCAAGAAAAGAACAGTCAGGACAAGCATCGCCAGATTAAAACTGACATAAAAAGTACGGTAACCCCTACTGTGCGGTTTTTCCATGTTTCTTTGTCTCCTTTTCAAGCAAAATTTGTTCAATGGGTTTCATGGGCTTGGTTGAGAAAACCACATCAACGGGAAGATTGAAAAATTCGCTGATTCGAAAAGCCAGGTCTAAACTTGGGTTATACTCTTCACGCTCCAAATAACCTACGGTTTGAAAATTGACTCCGATCTCCTTAGCCAGATTTTTCCGAGAAATTCCTCTGCCTTTTCGTAAAATTGAAATCCGGTTGTAAATTCTTCTATTCTTCATTTTTATTATATTTTATGTTGTAATTATATAACATTTTGTATATAATATAAAACTAAATGAACCAATGTCAAGTGAAATTTCTATTTTATTTTATTATTTTCTCTATTATATTTATGGAGACCCAATATTAATCAAAGGAACTATAGAATGAACATCAAACATACTTTAATCATCTTTCTAGTCCTCTTTATTGGATTTTACTTTTCCTGTTGCCGGAAAAGTGAATCCGGGTTTGTACTGCCAGAGCCTACAGGTGATTTTGACGTGGGTACTGTTTGGTTTTATTTCACTGATACACGTAGACACGAAACATTCACCAAAGACCCTGATGATTTTCGTGAACTTGCTGTGAGAGTATGGTACCCGGCAGAGATTAAACAGTCGGATCAACCATGTTCCTACATTCAACAAGCCGCTGTACTTCCTGAACAGGAAATTTCAGACAAAATCCGTGCCTCCGTCAAACAGCTGAACAAACGACTGCTGTCCATCAAAACTCACTCATATAGGAACGCAAAATCAGATGTAAGCAAGGATCCATTTCCTGTTGTATTGTACTCTCATGGATACTGGGCGGGAATGAATCAAAGCACTATATTGATGGAAGAGCTTGCCAGTCATGGATACTTAGTGGCAAGCATTGGGCATTCCTTTGAAACCAATAGCGTGACAAAACCTGACGGCAACCTTATTCGATTCAATGCCCGTAATCCTGAACTAATGCTGAGGAATAGAGAACGCCGGAAATCCCTTCCCTTAGAACGAGCTATCACACGGACTTCTGATCCCGCTAAACTCGACTCCTTATTTTGGGAAATCATGAAAGCCCGGCCCAAGATGCAGGAAAGCATAGACATCTGGGCCAAAGACATCAGCTTTATCATTGATAAACTTGATGAGCTGAATAGGGAGCACGAAATATTCAAAAGCAAACTTAGCCTTAATCATATAGGAGTAATCGGCCATTCATTTGGCGGGGCTGCATCTGGTCAAGCTTGTTTGGACGATCCAAGAATAACCGCTGGGATCAATATGGACGGTTTGCAGGTTGGAGATATGATCGAAGAAAACATCAAGAAATCTTTTTTATTTATACACCATGATAATCCACAAGCGCTCAATACCACACCAAATATAAACTTGTTTCATCGTGCACAAGGCCCCGCCTATCTCATGGTCATTGATAGAAGCGGTCACTATAATTTCTCTGACTTTTCTCTCCCAGCTATTTCTGAGGTTGCCCCAGTCCCAAGAGGAGCTCTGGGAAGTATTAATGGGACGCGGTTCATTGAGATTCTGAATGACTGTGTGGTGACCTTCTTCAATATATACTTGAAAAACGAAAAAAACCTATGCTTAGAGAAAGTCTCTCAAAACTACCCGGAAATCAAACTCAAGACAAACAATGTTCCCAATTGAAAAACCGGGGACGGTTCTCTTTTTAATTCCTTTATTTGTCTTAAAAAGAGTTCTAAAATTGTCTTGAATAAGAACCGTCCCCGATTTTTATTTACAATTTTATTTTATTCAAAAAATGTGTAATATAAACAAACAGTGTTCTCTGTAAATCAATATATCTGGAAGGTACATATGCTCAAAAAAGCAAAAAATGTCTTTCTTATATTGCTTGTTATTCTTTTTTTGAACCCGGTTCTTTATTCAGGAGTAAAAACTCAAGAAGATCATCAGGACTTTGGCGATGCCATCCAACAATTTGAACAGTTTGTCCAAAAAAAAATGGAATTGGATAGAATCCCAGGGCTTTCCATTGGTTTTATGAAAGATGACTTCACATGGGCTAGAGGATTTGGTTATTCAGATCTAGAAAACAAGGTCAAAGCCAAACCTCAAAGCTCTTTCCGAATGGCCTCTGTATCAAAAACTTTCACAGCCATTGCCGTACTTAAGTTAGCAGAAGAGGGAAAAATAGATCTGGATGAAGAAATCCAAACGTACGTTTCCTATTTTCCTCAGAAAAAATGGCCTGTAACAGTGCGCCAGCTTTTAGGTCATCTGGGGGGCATCAGCCACTATAAAGACTATAATAAAGAAGGTCACTTCAAGTATCATATGAACACCAAACAGGCAGTCTCTGTGTTTAAAGACTTTGACCTGGTGACTAAACCAGGAACCAAATACAATTATTCCAGCTATGGATTCAATTTGCTAGGGGCGTTGATCGAGGAAGCTTCAGGTCAATCTTATGGAGACTACATCCAGAAAACCATATTTAAGCCATTGGACATGATTAACTCAAGGATGGACTCCCCTCTAGACATAATCCCTCATAGAGTCCAAGGTTACCGACTTATAAATGGGGATATCAAGAATTCAGAATTTGTAGACATATCCAGCCGATTTGCCGCAGGAGGGACTCGTTCCACAGTAATAGACCTTCTGAAATATGGAAAAGGAATCTGTAAGAAAAAAATTCTAAAACCAGAAACATGGGAAAGAGTTTTCACTTCAATGACCACAACCCATGGAAAATCAACATGGTATGGGATGGGATGGGGAGTAGCTCCTTTAAAAGGTCACTTCATGGTCAGTCATGGAGGTTCACAGCCTGAAACAAGGACTTATGTTTTGATATTTCCTACTGAGTATTTTGCCGTAGCTGTAGGAGCTAATCTAGAAAAAGCTGATCTTTCCCCTTATGTCAATTTTCTTTCAGAACTTATCTTAAACCAGGACCTAAACAGCAAAGCTTTTGTTCCAGATTTGTACCAAAGAATGGTCTACGTGGCTCTTTCTCAAGTGTTCAATTATGGACTCAGCCGGTATGATTTTTTCGGACCAAAGGCAGCAGGCAGCCAAAATGAAATCAGCCAAGCTTTTCATTATTTCAACAAATATGTAAATAAAAATGCCGTAAAAACCAACCCTAAAGAAACCAAGAACAAATTAGAAAACGGGATTCATCCTTTAGAAGAAAAACCATTTATCAAAATCGGAGCTCATATGGCATCTTTTCTGGAAAAAGCATATGGTGAAAACAGACTCCGAAAATATCACCAATCAGGCCCTCTGTCGTTTTTTTCAGACTATACAAAATTGGTTTCCAATTACAAATTCAGAAGAAAAATCATAGACACTGCCCGCAAACTTCATAAAGACTGGGAACGTGTTTACACAGATGATCTGAACAATCTTCAAATCACAGCTGAAACTGACATCGACTCTCTTCTGCAGAGAATAAAAAAAATTTCTCTTAATTCAAGTATCTATCCCGACTTTTCAGAGCAAATCGCTAACTCAGCTTCCTTTTATATCCATAATAATCAGGTTGACAAGGCAGTAAATATTTTACAGATGAGTTCGGCTGTGTATCCAAATAATCCCCAAAACATGTTTCTTCTTGCTCAATGTTTTGTTCTTAAAAACCATGCAGAAAACTCTTTTAAATTTTATAAAAAGGCTCACTCCTTAGATGAAATTAGTCTTGATCATTTTATTTATTTTGCTGAAAAACTCAGAAAAGAAGAAAAAACAGCCCCTCTTTTTCTGCTGATGGAAATCCTTCTGGAATTATATCCGGAAAATGCCAAAGCACACAAAGGAGCGGGATACATATATTTGGAATTCGGAAAAACAAAGAATGCCGTAGATGAATTCAAGAAATCTTTAAAGCTTGATCCAGAACAAAAAGATATCAAAATTATTTTGGATCAACTTCAAAAAAACAAAACATTATAATGTTCCTAAGGCTATTTCTTCTATTTACTCTCATCCCCTTAATCGAACTCTATATTCTTATAAAAGTCGGAGGGCTCATAGGCGCTTTGAACACCATCCTTATCATTGTGATCACCGGTGTCACAGGGGCTTATCTTGCCAGAAGTCAAGGCTTTAAAGTGATAAAAAGGATAAATCAATCTGTAGAACAAGGACGTACCCCTGCCCAAGAGTTATTAGAAGGACTTTTTATCCTCATAGGAGGATTCACTCTTCTCACTCCGGGTTTTATCACAGATATCCTTGGATTAACCATGCTGTTTCCATGGACTCGATCACTTTATATAAAAATAGGGGTTAAGCTTATCCAGAACAAAATCAATACCGGACAGTGGTTTATACGCAGATATTAAACCAGATATTCATCCTCATTTTTTTCTTCTTCAAGTATTCTGACATCAGGTTTTATTCTTAATATCTGCTTCAAACGGGATTTATACCTGGATTTGGCTTTAGTCAGGAGAGTGGGACATCCAACTTGGCCCGCGATCTGCTGAGCCAGAGTCCCAAAAAAGAAGCTTTTAAACCGAGGTTCTTCCCTCATTCCCAGTATCAAAAGGTCACATTCTTTTGCTCGAGCTGTCACTGCATCAGCTATGTGCTCATTTTTCTCAATAACTAGCTCAGCTTTTGGAATATGAAATATACTCCGTGCCCTTCTCAGGGGTTCTTCAGCCCGCCTTCTGTGAATCCGGCTACATTCAGGAGGCACTACAGTCAATAAAGTCACCTTGGGTTTTTCCTGCCCGTAAAGACAGTGAACCAATCGAACCTTCAATCGATCATGGATCTCTTTTCCTCCTATGGGAATAAGGATTCGCTTTAGAGGTCCTTTAAAAGGTGTATCGGTTTTAAGGATAGCCACATCACAGGGCTGGTGGGATATCACATGGTGGATAAGACTGTTCTCTAACGGGTCTTTCTCCTGCTTATATCCCATGAGTATGAGCTGACATAGATTTTCTTTGGCCACTCTTACCACCTCAGGGGCGACAGATCGGCTTATTTTGGTTAGGGATGAAAAAATTATGTTTTGAATAAGGGCAGATTTTTGAGCCTTATTCAAAACCTTCTGTACTTTTTTGATAAAGGGCTCTGCTTCTTCATATTCAGTAATATTAGGCATTTCTATGACATTCAAAGAAACAATCTCACCTTTGGATGCCAAGGCAATTTGTCCTGCAATATTGACAAGGGAAAAGGTAATCAAAAAAAGAAGACTGGACCCCACTCCTATTGTTTCCAGAGGTAAAAAAACAGCGGCTGCAATAAAAATCACACCACTCACTACAATGGACATGACCGGTGTTTTTTTTATGTAATGAATCCGACTTAATTTGTTGGGAAGCATCCAGTCGCGGCCCATGGAAAAAGCAACTCTTGATGAAGCCATAATGGTCGCGTTGAGTGCACTAAGGGTGGCAAAAAGACCTCCTCCAATGATTAATACCACTCCAATGAAAGTTCTGCATAACTCAACGCTGTAAAAAGAGTAACCACTCCGTTTAAAACAAAAGCAAGAAGAGCTCCTGGCCCAGCATTTCCAGAAGCCATCCCAGTCAAAACAAATATTCCAGCCCCGATCATGGCCCCAACACCAATCATAGTGGCTTCAAAAACACCAAGGTGTCTCGCCAATTGAACCGGACCTGGTGGAGCTGAGGCTGTTTTCTGGAGATCGCTCATTTTATATCAATCTCAATATCGAAATAGCTTATATTATAAAATATCAGTTTCTGTCAACACTATATTCAGAATTTTTCAGGACCTCTTTGACTTATAAATCAGCCCACTCAGTTCTCAGCCGTGCGATTTCCTGACCGTCACTTTCTCTAAACAACTGGTGTATATAGCGATGATTTTCCCCTATATTGATTTTTTGGGTATGTGATGTGACCCAATTCCCGTAAAAAGTTTCGTTTTTATAATTCACTTTTATCCGGGCTGGCCTCAAATTCATGGCCACTTTCTTGGGCACTGTTTCTACAGCCCATTGAATATAAACCGCATTATTGACATGCCGATTGAAATCAAGATCTGCTTTCAAGACAGAAAACCTCTTTTTAATTTCTTTGTTTTCAATCTCAGGAAGAGGTTTGAATTCATCACTGACTGCCCTGTGGTCATGAAGAGGAAAAAAAGGGAGAGTATCTTTGGTCTTCACGGGTTTCTTTTTATTCAAATCAACGGCCATCCAAGACGAAGTCGCCTGAACTGTTTTTATTTCAGGATTGCTTATTTCATATTCTCTTAATGTAAAAATTCCCTTGATACAAGAGGGCCAGGTGATGACTTCTATGGTTTCTCCCTGTTCTGGATAATGAAAGATTCTTATATGTTATCTGGAAAGAATCCAGGCAAGATTCTTCTTTATAAGGTCTTCACCTGAAAGACCCAATTTATCTGCATGACCAGCTGCTGACTCTTGAAGGAAGTTCAGCAACATCCCCAATTTCAGTTTTCCATTGAAATCAACATCAAAATTGCGGACAGGAAATTTTTGTTTGTATACTTTATCCATTCCTGGTTCCAACCTAATGAGGCTAACAAGCTTCCAGATCCCTGGATTTTTTCTCTAATTCAGCGATTTTCTTGGATATAAGTCTCTGTATAGAACGAGATTCAATAAATCCCAACAATTTGTTTTCTTTTGAGACTACAGGTACACACTCCACATGATTTCTGGCCATTTCATCTCGGGCCTCAGGCATGGGAGTATCCGGATGGGCTACAGCAATCACAGGTTCCATCAAATCATAGGCGAGCAAAACATCATCCAATCCTGAAAGCATGAAAGTCTTTTTCAAGTGATCAATGGATATTATTCCCATTAAAGACCTGTCTTTATTAACCACAGGATAATAAAGATTATCATGATTGGTGAACACCTCTAATATTCTGTTCAAACACATATTTTCATAAATAAGAGGAGGATTTTTATCCATAATATCTCTGACTCTACTCTTTTTTATCAAATCCTCTTCTGTCACATTAAGACCGGTTTCTCCAGCTTTGGTCACAGCCATTTTTACAAAAGTCGGTCCTGTCAGCTCTAGAACAAAAACCGTTGAAATGATAATAATAACAATAGCATTACTGACTTCTCCAGGAAACATATGTCCGGCTAAAATTGAAAGCCCTATGGCCACTCCTGCTTGACTGAAAAGACAAAGCGGCAGATATTTTCGAACTGTTTTGGAAGCATTGGAAAACCGCGCACCTAGGCTCGCTCCAGCCATTTTACCCGCAGTCCTTCCCATAAGATATATCAAAGCAATCACAACCAAAGGAATACTCATATAACTCAGGTTTAACTCTGCTCCCACCAGAACAAAAAACAACACATATATAGGAGGCGTAAATCCTCTTAATAATTTGAACATATCTTGACTTTTTCGAGGCGTCAAATTGACCACAGTGACCCCTAGAGACATGGAAGCTAGCAGAATGTCAAAATCAAGAAGAAGAGCGATCCCAAGGGCTAAAAGTACAATCCCAATAGAAAAAGCAAGCACCCTGTCTTCTTCACTGTGCTTATCCAGTATTTTGCTCAATATAAATCCTGAAAAACCGCCGATAAATAATGAACCCATGATTTCATAGATGGGAGAGATAAATGTACCCAGCAAACTGGTGCTTCCGTTTCCCAATATAAGCCCAGCTATACTGGATGCCACGGCAAAAAGAAGAAGAGCCAGCCCATCGTCCATAGCCACAATACCTAATACAGTGGTGGTCAATGGTCCCTTGGCTTTGTACTCCCATAAAACATTTGTGGTGGCAGCTGGCGCCGTGGCTGAAGCAATAGCGCCCAAAAGCAATCCCAGAGCCCACGCCATACTTGAATTATCCAATAATAAGCTTCCAACAACTCCCACTAGAACAGTAACCAGAACAAATGCAGCAATCCCTTCAAACAACAGAACATAAATGATCTGCTTTCCATACTTTAAAAAGGTGTCTTTCTTTAACTCTCCTCCAATAGTAAAACCGATCAATCCCAGAGCAAAATAATTAAAAAGCTGAAAAGACTCCAAAACCTGTTCATTGACTATGTTCGCTCCAGTCTGACCCAAGAGAATACCCACAGCAATATAGCCCACCACCTGCGGAATTCGCAGTCTCTGGAACAAGCGTCCTCCAAAAGTTCCGCCAAACAAAGCGAGTCCCAAAAGCACCAGTATATTCAAATGTGTGTGTGAAAGCTTAGATAATAAATTCAGAACTTGGTCAAACAATCATCCACTCCATTTAAGTCTGCTCTTTAAAGAGGAAAAGCTTTACAAGCAGAAAGATTTTATGCCTTTTCTATCGGAATATTTCCCACCTCATGGGAAATATCTATCTATTCCGGGTTTGTCTTCCTTTAAAAAAGAGTTTTTTTATATCATATTTACAGGTAATTATCAATTAATCCTTTCCTATGGAGAGATGAATTCTTATAATATTTTTATAAAGAAATCATGAGAAAATTCAATCTGTCTCTTCTTTTATTTCTCTTTATTCTTACTTCCCAGTGTCAAGTTCAACAGCCCATTGAAGTGAAACCGGAAAAGCCAGAAATTTCCCAACAGCATCTGCTGAGAATCAATGGCCTGATCAGCCAATCCATTAAAAATAAGGATATTCCAGGTGCGGTAGTAATTATCGGCAGAAAAAGCCAGGTTCTATTCAGTAAAATCTATGGGAATTCCCAGTTAGTCCCTGAATCTAGCCCTATGCAATATAACATGATGTTTGACCTGGCTTCTCTCACCAAGCCCATTGCTACAGCCACTTCCGTAATGATTCTGGTGGAAAGAGGAAAACTCCATCTGAGAGAGAAAGTCAAAGATTATATACCTGACTTTAAGACCTTCAGCAATGAACAAGGTGATAAAGGGGATGATTCCAGGATATGGCATCTTCTCACACACACATCAGGTCTTCCTCCTTATATAAAGGATGAAAATATCACTCCTCATTTTGGGAGCTTCTGCTCTCTTAAGAATATGGTCGCTTATATTGCTTCTCTGGATAAAATAAATCTTCCTGGAGAAGAATTTCACTATTCATGTCTGGGATTCATATGTCTTTCTTACATCATCAAACAAATAACCGGACAAAATGTGGCTGAATTTTCTAGAGAAAATATATTTCTTCCTTTAGGTATGAATCACACTCTATTCAATCCTTCCCAGGAATTAAAAGAAATGTGTGTTCCCACTGAAGTTACTGAGGACTTGTATCTCAAAGGAGTTGTTCATGACCCTCTAGCACGGACTTTAGGAGGAATCTCTGGAAACGCAGGTCTTTTTTCTACAGCCACTGACCTAGCCAAATTCGCACAAATGCTCCTCAATAAAGGTCAATACAACAGGGTTCGAATCCTGAGTCCTTTGGGTGTGGAGCGGATGACCGAAATCTACAGATATGCCTATTTTTCTGGTCGTGGATTAGGGTGGGATTTGGATTCAGTCTATTCTTCCAGCGGAGGCGACCTCTTCGGAGCCCATTCTTTTGGCCATACCGGTTACACAGGAACCTCTCTGTGGATCGACCCTGAGACTCATATATATATCATTCTTCTCACAAACAGAGTGCATCCGGATGACCAAGGTTCGGTGGTCTCTCTTCGAAGCAAGATCGCTAACATCGCTGCCTCCTCCCTCCTCAAAATACAGTAAATAAAACAGGGACACATTACCCATTTACTTGTTTTCTGAAGATTATCCCTTTTTGAATATTATCACTTTATTTCAATCAAAGTTTCTGATAAATTACCATAAAAAGATTGGGAGACATGGAAACAAATTGAATCTCTTTGTCCAAGCTCTATTGGCGTTCATTCCCATTTTGGCTGCCGCGGTTCTATTGGTTGGTTTTCGCTTGCCTGCCAAAAAGGCCATGCCCCTAGTTTTTCTGCTGACCGCTGCATTGAGTTTGATTATCTGGCGGGTCGATTTGGCTCGAATAGCTGCCTCCATCATTCAGGGATTGTTTATCACCTTTGACATCCTTTGGATTATTTTCGGAGCCATTCTTCTTTTAAACACTCTCAAGCATTCCGGAGCTTTATCTGCCATTCGTACTGGCTTCACCAATATCAGTCCTGACCGTCGTGTCCAAGTCGTGATCATTGCCTGGCTGTTTGGCTCGTTTATTGAAGGTTCCGCTGGATTTGGTACTCCTGCGGCCATAGCCGCTCCCCTTCTGGTGGCTCTGGGTTTCCCGGCGATGGCCGCTGTGATGATGGGCATGATGATCCAGTCCACTGCTGTTACTTTTGGAGCTTGCGGTACTCCCATACTGATCGGAGTAAGAGGCGGTCTCCAAAATCCTGAAGTCATGAATCAATTAAAATCCGCAGGCACCAGTTTTGATGGATATCTTCAAACCATCACAGCTCATTCAGCCCTATTCCACGGCATTGCCGGGACTTTCATTCCTGTTTTGATGATTGTCATGCTGACTCGTTTTTTTGGACCGAAAAAATCCTGGTCAGATGGAATTTCCATATTCCCTTTTGCTCTGTTCAGTGGACTGGCTTTCACCATTCCCTACACTTTAACCGGCCTTTTCCTGGGGCCTGAATTCCCCTCTTTATTAGGAGCCCTATTCGGATTGGCCGTGGTGAGCTTTGCGGCTAAAAAAAATTTCCTGCTGCCCAAAGACTATTGGGATTTCGCTCCCCCCAATGAATGGGATTCCCATTGGAAAGGAACGATTGATGTGAATTTAGATGATCACACAGGAAAGACCATGTCTAACTGGCTGGCCTGGATTCCCTATATTTTAGTGGCGTTTATTTTGGTCCTCACCCGTCTTCCTCAGCTTCCAGTAGGAAATTTTTTGCAATCAGTGAATATAAAATGGCTCCATGTTTTCAATACTGACATCACTACTTCCACCACCCCTTTATATCTTCCTGGGACTATTCTTTTTGGAGTGGTCCTCGTGACATTTCTTATCCATCGGATGAAAATCTCAAGATTTCGAGCTGCTTTCACTGAATCAAGCCGCATGATCTTAGGGGCAGGATTTGTTTTGATTTTCACGGTGCCCATGGTCAGGATTTACATGAATTCAGGGATAAATGGGGCAGGACTGCCCAGCATGCCCGTTGCTATGGCGCAATGGGTAGCAGCTAATGTGGGCAAAATCTGGCCTCTATTTGCTCCTTCCATCGGAGCCCTGGGAGCTTTTATCGCTGGGAGCAATACAGTGAGCAATTTGATGTTCAGTCTGTTCCAGTACAGTGTGGCAGATAAATTGATGATATCAGGAGCTGTGATCGTAGCCCTTCAGGCTGTTGGTGCAGCAGCAGGCAATATGGTAGCCATTCATAATGTAGTGGCTGCCTCAGCCACCGTAGGAATCTTAGGCCAGGAAGGATCTATTCTCCGCAAAACCATATTACCCACTGTTTATTATGTGACTGTGGTGGGAATATTAGGCTTGGTTGCCGTTTATATATTATGAAAAATGATTGAATTGATTTTTGCTAGTCTTTTGAATATGCCTATTCTGTAGGTATCTCCCGAATCCCCAGATAATATGCTGTGTTGGCATGAGGTTCTATAACCGGCTTGATCCGGCCAGGAAGGGCGCTCAGAACCGGATTCAAACCTGGGCCGTGTCCGGCTGAATCGCTGAATCCATGAATACAGATACCAATAGTAACTGCCCCCTCGTATCTTCCGGTTCCATAAGCATCATAATGATCTCTGATAGCCACAACATCCCCGAGCCTCAGCTCTTTGAGATGATATTCCTCCACTGTGTTAGGATCAGTAGTCTGGATATCATAATCAAGGGCTTCTATAAATGGATATCCGATTCCAGATCCCATGATATGTCCTGGGATTTCCATCACTACAGGGATCACCAATTGATCATCTTCTATTCTGATTCCCATGTTTTCCAAAATTTCAGGGGAAAGCTTATTCACTCGGACATCCTCAAAACCTTGGATGTGGAGTCCCACTCCTCTAGCTTTGACTTGGATTTTGTCATTGAGAGTGAGTTTTTCTTTGATGTCTTTTGGAAACCAGACCAAATCATCGGAACCCGCATGTCTTCCTATGTAAGTGCCCTGAGCACCTTTGGCCTCACCTGAAAGCACTCTGGCTTTATTTCCAATGCAGGCAAGGATAGCAATGGCACACGAACTGGGATTATCCTGGTCTCTACCTTGTACGGTCACATCTGGTTCAACATGGTCTGCATTGGCCCAACCGTAAGTCGAATCTCCCAAGGAGACTGTATAATTAATGGAAGCAGTTCCGAGACGGTGACTGGTTTTCCCGTCATAGGTAGGACTATACCCCCAGCTTCCTGCGGGCTGCACCACTGCTTGAACCGCTGTGGAGATAAGTCTATGCTTGTTGGTCCTTAAATCAGAGGAATTTGAAGGTGCAGGCTCATTTTTCATGCTCAATCCCAAATACTTGCCGATGTTTGCTGTAGAATCTATCCACGCTGATATTTTGTCAAAGCGGGAAGACAAAATGGGGGTTACCCCAATCCCCCGTCCGGAAAGATCGCTCGGTCCGCTACATACCACGCCAAGAGTGGCACCCCCCTTATAATACCCTTGTCCATAGTCTGTCTGGATATCCCTGAGAAGCACCAGGTCTCCATACCGCAGATCATCCAAACCGAATTTTTGGATATCCGGTGGATAACAGGTTTGAATATACCAATGACCGTAAAGGCTCCCCCCGCTTCCCCGGGAGACAATACGGCCTGGAATCTCTTTGACCACCGGGGCTTTCAGCTTTTCATCCGTTGTCTTGACCACTATTTTTTCCAGTATTTCAGGAGCAATACTATGGGCGTAGACATCATCAAATCCTTTGATTTTAAGACCAACGCCGCAGGCTTTCACATGAAGTTTGTTTCCCACAGCCAGCTTCTCCAGAAGTTCATCATCAAAATGAACCAGGACAAACCTTGAGAACTTCCCGATAATTACACCTTTTTCTCCTTGGGCATCTCCGTTGATCACTTTCACAGGATTACCAATGGAGGTGAAGCTGATATAAGAAGATTTTGACCGATCTGTCCCAGCTCCCACTGTTGCCACTCCTACAGTGGCCTGGTCTGCTGAAGCCCAACCAAAAACTTTACTTCCGATTTTCAGGTTGTAATTGATACCGCCAATCCCTATCATGGTTTTAGGTTTTCCATCCCAAGTGACACCATATCCTGATTCAGGTTGAGCCGGAGCGATCTCCCCCTGAACGGCCAGAGAAAGCAGCTTGTTTTTATTGGTTTCTATGGGCTTTGTAGCCTGGTCAGCCGCACAATCACCGGCAAAAAAATAAAGCATCACACACAAAACAATCCCCAATGTTGTTAAAACCTTCTTTTTCATATTAACTCCTTTTTATGAATAATTTGGTTTAAACCATGAATTATGGATTAGGTTATTTATGGAAACAGAAAATGTCAATAGAGAAAAGAAGTCAGTAGCAAAAAACCAGACAGCCAAAAATTTTCAATTAGATTGACAATCCCAGTTCCTTGATAATATGATCCGCTCCTGAAAATTTTTCTGTGACAAAAAGCACATAGCGGATATCCACACTGATGGTCCGCTGCAGTTCAGGGACTTCATAATAATCCGCGGTCACACTTTCATAAGTCATGTCAAAAATGATGCCGATCTGCTCTCCTTTGGCATTAAGAGTGGGTGAACCTGAATTTCCTCCGGTCACGCTGGTGGTATTCAAAAAGCAGGCCGGAATATCATGGAGATTCTTATCTTGATATGGGCCGTAATCTTTAGCCTCATAAAGTTCTTTGATCTTCTCAGGCACTCGGAAAGGAACCTCTCCAGTATCTTTTTCTATCACTCCACTCAAAGTAGTCTGGGGCTCATAATACACTGCATCCCTGGGACTGTATCCTTGGATGAATCCATAGGTAAAACGAATGGTGGAATTGGCATCCGGTGCGATCCTCCCCTCTTTTTTTTCCAGCAGTCCTGCCAGATAGACTTTCTTCAATTCCTGTCTTTCCTGTCCCAAAGCTTTTCCTTTTTCTCTGAGGTCCTTCATCTCATTTTCAAGTTCTGAAGCCAATTGGATGAAAGGATCTCCAATTTCCCTAAGTTCCCCTAATCCCATATCTATAAGCTCCAGTCTTTTTTTGGGATCAGCAAGAAGAGTATGGTCATAGAGATGATCCACAAATTCATCAATGGCTTTATCCGATTTTTTAGCGATGAGATCCTTCAGAGCGAGAGGAATTTGTTCCTCTGGATAGTCCCTGAGCTTTTTCAGTTGATGCTTGAACAAAGCCCGGTCTGTATCCAGGTCATAACCTCGTTCAGCAAGCTGGACTCTCATTTTTATCAGAGGAATATTCCTTTCTTGATAAGCAGCCTCTCGTTCCATGTCTGGTTTTTCTCTCTCTTCAACAGTACGGTATATGGTGTATGCTTGAGAAAGAAGAGAAGACCCGAAATAAGAACTGACCGTTAGATTGAGAAGATTGTTTCTTTCCTGGTAATCAGCATACTTTTCCATAAACCGAGATATATTCTCAAGGGCGTTTCCATACTTTTTCTCACGCTCTTGCTTTTCTTCCACCCATTTCAAGAATTCTTTTTGTTGGTCTTTTTTTATCTCAAGCAGATTGATTCTCTTTATTCCTTCTAATTTACCCTGATAATTCTTAAGGCTGTTGTTCAATCCTTTGATAATACTGGCATACTTGATTTGGATTTCCCGGTCGTCTTTTCCTGCCTCTTCAAAAAAGGAAATGATATCCTTAAAAAGCTCCATCCTTTCTCTCATGTTCTCAAGATCAAATTTAAGTTCTGTTAGAGTATAATTTCGGTAAGTACGTCCTGGATAACCCATCACAAAAGAGAAATCCCCTTCTTCAAAGCCTGTAGTGGAGATTTTAAGAACAGCCTTGGGATGATAGGGAATATTCTCTTCGTTAAAGTCAACTCCCATATTATCTGGCGACACATAAGCTCTCAAAAAAGCAAAATCACAGGTATGCCGCGGCCACATCCAATTATCAATATCACCCCCGAAATTACCCAAATCACGAGGGGGAGCATAGACAATCCGGATATCCTTTATGCGTTTGAAACGGAAAAGATAGTACTGATTCCCTTTGTACATCGCGGCTACATGAGCACGGATATCATCACCTTGTTTTTCAGTTTCAGCGATGAGCCTTTTTTTCGACTTGTCAATGGCTTCATATTTCTCTCTGTAGTTCATTCCAGGCTTGATAGCAGATATGATTTTTTCTGTGACTTCCTCATAACCCAGCAGAACATCAGCGTAATAACCTTCAGCTGGAATCTCTTTCTCTTTTGACCAGGCAATGAAACCTTCCTGAATGTAGTCTTTTTCTTTGGTGGCAGCTCTCTGAAGCGCTCCAAAAGCCACATGATGGTTGGTCAGTATCAAACCATCCGGACTCACAAATTCTCCGGTTCCGCCTCCTAAGTGCACAACTGCGCTCATCAATCCTGTTCCGTCTTTCTTATAAAGTTCTTCAGGGTCCATTTTCAGGCCTTTGGCCTTCAGGTTGAGGCCCTTCATTTGATGGGGCATCCACATTCCTTCATCAGCAAAAGATGAAGAGATCAAACAAAAAATTAATACAAAAATAGCCAGACTTTTTGATTGTTTCATTTCAACCGCACCTCCTTTTTTGTGCCTTTATTATTATATCCTTACGGAGATTAATGTCTACTTTTAACCTGACCTATTCATAAAAAAATGGCGATGCATTTATTATTAATTTATTTTCAGCGATATACAATATTTTTTTTGTAATAATGACTTGAACATTTTTTCTGTTCATATTTTTTATTTTCATCGCCATTTTTCACCCATTGAGGCGAGCCAAGATGAAATTCAGATATGGCTTGTGCTCGCTAAAGATTTTTAACGCCATTCTTCTTCGT
>Ga0180433_10000471_pt1 | contig 68856 bp, 57 predicted proteins | sample SS_ome_8_FD_132980 | JGI IMG/M metagenome (GOLD analysis project Ga0180433, IMG submission 132980) | Hypersaline lake sediment archaeal communities from the Salton Sea, California, USA - SS_1_D_1 metaG | ecosystem: Environmental > Aquatic > Non-marine Saline and Alkaline > Hypersaline >...
TCACAAGCCGATCCACCACTTAAGTCCGACATACATGACCAGAAATCCGACCAGGCTGCCAACAAGAGTTTGCATGAACGTATGTGCTTTAAGATATATTCTTGACCACATAAGGACCGGGACCAGTAAAAAAAACCAAAATGCTACATCTCCGAGCTGAAGATATACCAGCGCTATCGAAGAAGTCAGCGACAATAGATGAATACTGATCTTCCATTGAAGCGTGATCAGAAGAATAAGCACCGTATTTACTGCATTAAACAGCAAAATACCGGTAAAAATTCTTGGCGCCTCAAGCTGCTGCATCAGTTCATAACCCAGAAAATTTACAGCGATCATTACCAGCAAGGGCAGAAAACGCTGTTCCCGAAAAGTGATATTGTAATCTGAAACCTTGCCGATCTTTTTCAGTCCGTATATTAAAAGCATGGGGACAATGGTGCTGGCCAGAAACAGCACAATAAGATAATCCCAGCGAGAAGGATCTCCCTTAAAGCCGGATGCGACAAGACAATATGCCGCAGGCGCCACAACAACAGGACTGATTACCCAGGAAAGAAGGGATGCGAAACGATGAAGCGGCATGTATATAACTAAGGAGCAAAAAAGAGGTTACAAGCTTAAAAACAAGGTATCTTGAAAGATAGTTTTTATAATAGAAAAAACCACGTATATTCTTTTTTTATTGTCGATTGCGAGAGTGGTGAAATTGGTATACACGCTAGTCTTAGGAACTAGTGCCGCAAGGCGTAAGGGTTCGAGTCCCTTCTCTCGCACCTGAATTGAGCGTTTCAATTTGCTCGATCAAGGTTGATCAAAGAAAACCTCTATACATTGTCGTGAGCGGCCTGATTTCGAGGTTCTTTTTATTAGCCAAAGTGGCGGAATTGGTAGACGCGCTGGACTCAAAATCCAGTGGGTGCATAACCCGTGTGGGTTCGAGTCCCACCTTTGGTACCATACTCAGCAGCCAAACTGTTTACAGCATGCGTAAAATGTATTCGCCGTGGAGAGAGGTGTACATGGAGTCCTTCAAGGACGAAAAACACCCGTTCCATCCGGGAAAAGACATCTTTACCGACATACCTCCTGAAGAAGATGAAGAGCGTTATGTGCTGCACCGCGCGAAAAAGAGTTTCATCATCATGAACCTTTTTCCCTACAACTGCGGACATCTTATGGTTATTCCCTTCAAGCAGACCCCTGAGCTTTCCGAGCTCGACGACACGACAAAGCTTGAAATCATGCAGCTTACCGATGTCTGCATGGAAGCCCTCACAAGAACGATCAGTCCTCACGGTTTCAATTTCGGAGTCAACGTCGGAAAAGTCGCCGGAGGAAGTGTCGACTCGCATATCCACTTTCACATTGTACCCCGCTGGGACGGCGACACGAACTTCATGCCGGTCATCGGCGAAACAAAGGTGTTAAGCAACGACATGCGAAAACTCTACAAAAAGCTGCATAAAGCAATAGCGGAAATCGTAGAGGAAAAAGCCGGGCAATGACACTCACATAGAGGCTCTTTATTTATTATCCATATTATCCATGAGCGGTTCAATTGCATGGCGAACGAAGTACAGAAAATGGATTGAGATTCTCTTACAAGCATTGATAGCACCTATCCACTTTACATCAGTACCCAACAGAACGTCATGCCGCACTTGATGCGGCATCCATACTGACTCTCTCTGGAAGATGGATTCCCGGGCCCGACCCGTGAAATCAGGGCTCGTATTTCACAGGTCAGGCCCGAGGATGACTGTATAAAATAACACACAACAGATACATAAAGGGATTTACATGGAAATCCCCTTCTGCCCGATAACCGGCAACACTTCGCCAGATCCTTTCCTGAAAGTCACAGACAGGCTTGATCGGGAAAACGGCACAGAATGGAAACTTGTACGCGATCCCGAGTCAGAACTGATCTATCTTTCTCCCCGTCCTGATGAAACCGGGATCGGGATGCACTATCCTGAATCATCCTACGATCCGCATCTCTCGGTTAAAGGAGGAATCATCCTGCGAGACAAACTCTACCTTTCTCTGAGAAATCTCGTTCTCAGGAAAAAGGCGTCACTGATCGAAAAAAGCGGCCCTCCTCTTTCCGCCCGTTCAAAAATCCTTGAAATCGGTTGCTCTACCGGCGAACTGCTCGACACACTAAGACGAAAAAAAGAAATTCCTGCTGCTAATTGTGTCGGATTCGAGAAAAACGGATGCCCGGCATCCCATGCAAGGAACACTTTCGGCTTTACCGTCAACTGCACAGACTTCTGCGACTGCCCCCCGGCAGGAACATTCGACCGCATCATCTTCTGGCACACGCTTGAACACATCCACCGGATCAATGAAACCCTTGACAAGGCCGCACAATGTCTCGCTACGGACGGGGTGATGGTTATCGCGCTGCCGAACGCAGGAAGCAGGGATGCCACCCTGTACGGCAAACACTGGGTCGCATGGGACGCTCCCCGCCACCTCTATCACTTTACCCCTGAAACACTCGAAAAGCTGCTTGACAAGCATGGTCTCGAAATATCCTCAATGCGCCCGTTCATACCGGACACCTTTTACAACTGCCTGTACAGCGAGGAGAATATCCGGCAGGAAAAAAGCGGCTCAGGCTTGAAACATCTTGCAAAAGGAATCATAAGGGGAATGCAAAGCGCAGCTGCCGGAGCACGGAACAATGAGCTGTCTTCGACACTGGTGTATTCGGTTAAAAACATATAAAACCGCACACACTATGTCACCAAAGAAGAATCCCCCTTTGTGCATAAAAAATTTTCACCTTACGACGGGATGACCCGCTTCTCTCCCCGTCCTGCCCCGGTAAGCCGGAAAAGGCGGGAATCTTTTAACACCGGAAAATATTCAAGTACTGTAAAAAATCACTCGGACGATCACGGAACGGCTCAATTCAATACAGCTCGCCTATGTCTGACCTTTCGTTCATTCATACCGTCCCGTTTTACGAGATCACTGCTCTCCTGGTGCTTGCCGCGATGATAGGCCTTTTTAGCCTTTTGCTTCGCCAACCGTTGATCGTCAGCCTCATAGCAGTCGGAGTCCTTGCCGGGCCATCTGCGCTCGACATCGTTCAGTCGCATGAGTACATTGAGCTGATGGGAGAACTCGGCATAGCCCTGCTGCTCTTTCTCGTGGGGTTGAAGCTCGATCTCAATCTTGTCAGATCGCTCGGCCTTGTTTCTCTGGCAACCGGTCTCGGACAGGTTCTGTTTACAGCGGTGATGGGGTTTTTCATTGCAGTTGCTATCGGCCTCGATGTCCGGACATCAATCTATGTCGCGGTCGCTCTGACCTTCTCCAGCACCATCATCATTGTCAAGCTGCTTTCGGATAAAAAGGAGGTTGACTCACTGCACGGTCGAATCGCGTTGGGATTCCTGATCGTGCAGGACCTCGTCGTGGTTATCGCCATGATGACCCTCTCTGCTTTCGGTGCCGGCAGCGGCAACACAGGAGAATACGAAGGGCTGCTGAAAGTCGGCTCGGTCATGCTCTATGGAGGGATAATGCTGCTGTTTGTCAGTTTCTTTATCAGGTTTCTGGCAAATCCGATTGTGAATCGTTTCGCGCGGTCACCGGAACTGCTGGTGACATTCGCGCTGGGCTGGGCCGCGCTTTTCGCGTCCGCGGGTGATTTTTTCGGCTTCAGCAAGGAGCTCGGAGGACTGCTTGCAGGCGTTTCACTTGCCTCTACGCCTTTCAGGGAATCGATCGTCGCAAAAATGTCTTCCCTTCGGGATTTCCTGCTGCTGTTCTTTTTCATCTCGCTCGGCATGAACCTCGACATGGGCCTTCTGGGAGCCCAGGTCGGCCCGGCCCTGATCTTCTCACTGTTTGTGCTGATAGGAAACCCGCTTATCGTCATGATCATCATGGGAATTCTGGGCTACCGCAAACGAACCGGTTTTCTCGCAGGCCTCACCGTCGCTCAGATAAGCGAATTTTCTCTGATATTCATGGCGATGGGCATGGATCTCGGACATGTAGAACCCGAGGCAATGGGACTCGTGACACTCGTGGGGCTGCTCACCATAGCGCTCTCGGTCTATATGATCACCTATTCCCATACCCTCTACCGTTTCCTTGAACCGCTGCTGGGAGTGTTTGAAAAAAAGATTCCGGTGAGAGAAAGCAATGAAAAACTTGAACAGATTGAACACACTGACTATGACATCATTCTTTTCGGGATGGGCAGATATGGAAGCGCAGTGGTCCACTATCTCAAACAGGACGGATACAGAATTCTTGCTGTCGATTTCAATCCCGACGAAGTCCGTCAATGGAAAAAAAGAGGTTACGACGCCATTTACGGAGACGCAAGCGATCAGGAATTTATTGCAAGCCTGCCATTGCAGGGTGTGAAATGGGTTGTGTCAGCCGTTTCACAGCACGAACTCGGCCTTTCCCGTGAAGACCCCCGAATGGTACTGATTGACGCCCTCAAACACACCGGTTTTACCGGCAGGATCGCCGTATCGACCCAATGGCTACAGGAAAAGGAACAACTGAAAGCAAAAGGAGCCGATATTGTGTTCCTTCCGTTTTACGATGCCGCCGAGCAGGCGGCGATACGCATCAAAGAACGTAGCGAAAAAATCATCTTGTAAATAAAAAGCTTCCGGGAACCACCGGCAAAAGGAGAGAACATGCGTACCATCAGAAACATCCTTTACATATCTTCCGGCAACGATGAGAAACAGAGCGCCGGTTTCCGGAAAGCTCTTGACCTTACCAGAACGTATGACGCTCAAGTAACGATTTTGCTCATCTATCCTGACTTTCCCGAAGAGCATGAAGACCTGAAAAAGAAATTCAGCAGCTACCTGACACATGATCTTGAGGATTCCATGAATGCCGTCATGAAAGAGATGAGCATCATGGAAGACAACATCCGGATCAAGCATCTTGTTATCGAGGCAAAAAAGATTCCGCCAGCAATAACTATTATCAGGCATGTTTTGAAAGGGAATCACGATCTTGTCGTCAAGGACGCCGAGCCCATCGAAGGCGGCAGGGGTTTCAGGGGAATGGATATGACCCTGCTTCGCAAATGTCCCTGCCCGGTGCTCCTTTCCAGAAAAGCGCCTCATACAACCGCGATGAAACGTTTCACTGTCGCGATTGACCCTGAAAGCCGTGAACCGGGAGAAAAAGAGCTTTCCCTGACCCTGCTGCGTCTTGCTGACTCACTTTCCGGGGACAACGGGGCTGAAATCGACGTAGTATCCTGCTGGGAATATGAATTAGAAAAAATTCTGCAGTACAAAGCCTGGGTGAACATTTCCAAAGAAGAGATGCACAACAATGCTGAAAAGTACCGCAAAACCCATCTCTCAGAACTCGAGAAACTGATCCTTGAGGCTGATATCAAGACAAGGCATCACATACATCATATAAAAGGACGTCCTGAGGATGTGATCCCGGAATTCACCCTGCAACACGATACGAGCCTGCTGGTCATGGGAACTGTCGCAAGAACAGGTATTCCCGGCTTTCTGATCGGCAACACTGCGGAAAACATACTGGAAAAAACCGCCTGTTCGCTCCTCGCCCTGAAGCCAGACGGCTACGTTTCACCGGTCAGGGCTGAATGAGGATTTCTGGCCTGAAGAGGAGGCGGAAACGGATAAGGCCGGGCCGTTGTATGAAATGAAACATGCTCACACGGAACCTTGCCTTCCGACAACGCACTGGAAATCTTCACGACTATGATACAGGAACAACCGTGGCACAGCAGACCAGCCGAGGATACCTTCTCTTTGTTATCCACTTCCGGCAAGGGCCTTAAAACGAGCGAAGCTGCGGCACGCGCTGCACGCTACGGACCAAACCGTCTCACGCCCGCAAAAAAACAGAACCCCCTGAAGAGGTTCCTGCTGCAGTTCAAAAATATCCTTATCTACGTCCTGCTTGCAGCAACCCTCGTCACCGCTTTGCTGGATCACTGGATCGATGCCTGGGTGATTCTCGGAGTGGTATTCATCAACGCGTTAATCGGATTCATCCAGGAAGGAAAAGCCGAAAAGGCTCTTGACGCAATTAAAAACCTCCTCTCCCCCCAGGCGATGGTCCGACGGGACAACCGAACGTTCAATGTACCGTCCGATCAACTGGTACCGGGAGATGTCGTCATCCTGCAGTCGGGCGACAAGGTTCCAGCGGACATACGTCTGTTTTCCGTCAGGAACCTCCTCATCGATGAATCCCTGCTGACAGGAGAATCTCTTCCGGTAGAAAAATGCAACGAAACGATAAGGGTCGATACGCCGCTGGCTGAACGTGCGAACATGGCATTTTCAGGCACACTTGTCACGTACGGAAAGGGAGAAGGTGTTGTAACCGGAACAGGGGACCGGACGGAAATTGGGCTCATCAGCTCAATGCTCAGCAAAGTAGAAACCCTGGAGACCCCGCTGCTTCGACGCGTCAACGAATTCTCCCGAACCCTGACCATTGCAATTGTACTGCTTTCAGCAGTGCTTTTTGGCTTTGGCGTTCTCGTCAGAGGATACTCGTTAACTGAAATGTTCAATGCTGCGGTCGGTCTTGCCGTCGCCGCCATTCCGGAAGGTCTGCCCGCAATCATGACTATCGCGCTGGCGATCGGTGTACAGGCAATGGCACGCAGAAAGGCCATTATCCGTCGGCTGCCGGCAGTAGAAACCCTTGGCTCAGTATCGGTCATCTGTTCAGACAAAACCGGAACACTGACCCGCAACGAGATGACCGTGAGAAACGTTGCTCTTCCGGCCAAACGTTTTGAAGTCACCGGTTCGGGTTATGACCCCCACGGCGCATTCCTGCTTGACGAAAAAGAGATTGATCTGCAGAACTATTCCCAGATGAGAGCTCTTGCGCATATCGCTCTGCTCTGCAACGATGCGACTCTTGATTTTCGCGATGAGCAATGGGTACTCTCCGGAGACCCGACAGAAGGAGCCCTCTCTGTCCTCGGCAAAAAAGCAGGCTATGACCCTGACACGGAACAGCAAAACTGGCCAAGAATCGATCTGATTCCATTCGAGTCCGAATACCGTTTCATGGCAACCCTGCATCACGATCATACAGACAGAGCTTTCATCTACCTGAAAGGAGCCCCTGAAATTGTACTCGAACGTTGTACGAAACAGAGACATGGAGAAACCGATGAGTCTCTCGATTCGTCTTACTGGGAAAAAACCATAACAAAGATGGCTGCCGAAGGCCAGAGGTTACTTGCCATAGCATGTAAAAAGACAACAAGCGACCAGAGCACTCTTAACTTTGAAGATGTTGCATCCGGGCTGACGCTGATCGGAATAGTCGGTATGATGGACCCGCCGAGAGATGAAGCGGTCTCGGCTGTCAAACGCTGCCAACAGGCAGGCATACGAGTCAAGATGATCACTGGTGATCATGCCGATACCGCCTTGGCTATCGGCAAAATGACCGGCATCGGTGATGGCTTGAACGCCCTGACAGGAACAGAAATTGAAGTGATGAGCGATGAGGAACTGCGACAAAACGTCAACAGGATCGATATCTTCGCCCGCAGCAGTCCTGAACATAAAATAAGGCTGGTCAAGGCGCTCCAGTCCAACGGCTCTGTTGTCGCCATGACCGGGGACGGTGTCAATGACGCCCCGGCACTGAAAAGGGCCGATGTCGGAATAGCAATGGGGCAGAAAGGCACGGAGGTATCCAGGGAAGCAGCTGAAATGATTCTCGCCGACGACAATTTCGCAACCATAGCAAACGCCGTCGAGCAAGGAAGAACAGTCTATGACAACCTGAAAAAATCCATCATGTTCGTCCTGCCGACAAACGGGGGCGAGGCGCTCAGCATCCTCTTCGCCATAGCACTGGGCTATACGCTACCGGTTACGGCCATTCAGATCCTCTGGGTTAACATGGTTACAGCGGTAACGCTCGCACTCACCCTTGCGTTCGAAAAAGCGGAACACAATGTCATGGAACGGAAACCAAGGAAATCCGGCGAGCCGATCCTTTCGGGTTTCATTGTCTGGAGAATCGCCTATGTTTCGCTTATCCTGCTGAGCGGCACTTTTGGGCTGTTTCTCTGGTATGAAAACGCAGGGTATTCACATGACATGGCACGAACCGTCGCCGTCAACACTCTGGTCTTGTTTGAAATCTTCTACCTCTTCAGTTCGCGTTTCTTTGTTGCCTCTGTCTTTTCAAAAGAGGGGTTCGTGGGCAACCCTGCCGTACTCTATGCAGTCGCCATACTCATCGTACTGCAGTCGCTGTTCAACTATGCCCCGTTCATGCAAAGTCTGTTTGCGACGGTGCCACTTGGCCTCCGGGACTGGGCCGTTATTCTGCTGGTCAGTTCTTCGGTGCTCTTTCTTGTCGAACTCGAAAAATATATACTCAGAAAACGTCGTCCCTCTACGTAGCCCATGCAGGAAAATACAACGCACGGAAAAAGGAATAAGCAACAAGAGCTACGACAACAGGAGCCATGAAGAGTTCAAATGCCGGTTACGCGACAGGAAAAAGTATCAGGAGCCGTCTTGCTGTTCTCCCCCCGGCCTCGCGCTTCTGCCGAGAGCCTTGTCGTATTGGATGCGGGCGACGAGATAGTCGTAGATAGCCTGAAGGTAATTGGTTTTGGACTTGTTCAGCTGTAATTCAGCGTCGGCAAGTTCAAGCTGCGAACCGATCCCTTCCCTGAAACGAAGAAGCGTGATCTCATAGCTCCGCTCAGCGGTACGTATGGTTCTGGACTGAACTTCTATCCGTTGTTGTGACTCCTGAAGGCTGGAAAGCGTCACTTCAACCTCAGCCCGTATATCTGCTTTCAAATCCTCAAGCCTTGTCATAGTCTTTAATCGGCCGAGCTTTGCCTGCTCTACCTGCGAGCTTATCCGGAACCCGGTAAAAATCGGCAGGGAAACCTGTAAGCCAACGGATGAAGTAACCGGCCAGTCCGTATCTTTGAGCGCCACATCGTCATTAAACTGGGTTTGTGCCTGCAACTGCCCTACTGCATTGATCGCGGGATAACGTTCAGCCCGTGCGGCATTGACATTCTGCGCTTCCGCTTCGATCTGCAGCTCGAGCTGACGAACCTCAGGCCTTGCAGACAAGGCTTCGGCATAGGCTGCAGAGATATCATCGGGATATGCTCCTTTGCTGTACACAAGAGAATCAGAGAGCACCAGGGTGCTTTCAGGATCGATACCGATACTGTTCTTGAGCTGCGTCCTCGAGATCACCGCGTTATTGCGTGCCTGTATGAGATCTGGCTTTATATTTTCTACGGAGAGATATGCTTTCAGGGTATCGATATCCGCAGCCACCCCTTCCCTGAAAAGAGAACGACTGTCACGAAGAGCGGTCTCCCAGCGGGAAATGCTCTGTTCGAGTATTGTAACCTGCCTGTCAGAAATCAGAACATTGTAGTATGCGATCTTTATATCGCTGATCACATCCGCCTCAGTCTGACGATAGGCTTCCATGCTGATTTTCCTGACTGTTGAGGATGCTTTTATGCCCGCAAGCGCCTTCAGGTTGAAGAGCGGCTGACTCAGGGAAAGCGAGGCAACCATTGCATTATCCTGACTGATTTCCAGAGGAGTAAACCTGGTGGGATCGCCGCCAAATATGTCGGGAAAGTAAATAACCGAAGGTTCAAGGGTTCTCGTATAGTCGAATCCTGCATCGAGCTGAGGAAGTACCCCCGCCCATGCCTCCCGAACTTTCTGACGGGCAATAGCACGATCCAGCCGCGCGACTTCAAGGTCGCGATTTCGTTCAAGACCGGTGGAAACCGCCTCATCGAGCGACAGTGTCACAGACTGCCCTTTGACCACATTTTCACCGGCAGCGAAACTGAACGTGGGTAACAAGGCGAGTACAATCGTGACAACCAGATACAGCCGATAATGGTTTAGGTCTGTCATAGCTCTTTGCACGGGATAATCTTTCCTGAAAAATCCTGAAAAATCTATCGAAATCCTAACGTTCAATACCTCCCTTTCCAGAGCTTTTCGAGTCGCTCCCTTATAAATTTCTCCCTCCCCTCTTCTGTTGGATGGTAGAAGACAGCATCAAGTCCTTCAGGCAGGTAGGTCTCAGCGACAAAATGCTCAGGATAATCATGGGGGTATTTGTAACCCTCGCCGTACCCCGATTCTTTCATGTACTTTGTCGGAGCATTGCGCAAATGCATCGGCACGGACAGCTCCTGATGCATCCCTGCATGCCGTTGCGCTTCATTTATGGCCTGATAGCTTGCATTGGATTTTGGAGCGCCTGCCAGATAGGTGACTCCCTGCGCGAGGTTGATTCTCGCTTCAGGCAGCCCGATCATTTCAACAGCGTGAAAAACAGACACCGCAAGAGTCAGCGCATAGGGATCGGCATTGCCGACATCCTCACTGGCGAAAATCACCATTCTTCGCGCGATAAACTTCGGATCTTCTCCACCATCGAGCATCCTCGCGAGCCAGAAAAGGGCCGCATCGGGATCGGATCCTCTCAGGGATTTGATGAATGCCGAAATGACATCGTAGTGCGACGCTCCCTTTTTATCATAGACAGGAAGTTTTTTCTGAAGTACTCTTTCCAGCAAGGTCCGGGAAAGATGCACAGGAACCGTTGAGAGATCAACCATGGAAAGAGCTGCCTCGACAGCGTTCAAGGCCTTGCGGGCATCCCCGGCCGAGAACTGCAGCAGAAACGCCCAGTCATCGATAACGACCTCATACGGGGCGATCAGCGGATCACCTGCAAGCGCACACCTGACAACCGCCTGGAGAGCTGCATCTTCAAGAGCATTGAGTACATACACCTGCATCCTGCTCATCAGGGCTGCGTTGACCTCAAACGAAGGGTTTTCGGTTGTCGCCCCTATCAGCACAACAACACCCTGCTCGATCGCATGAAGCAGCGAATCCTGCTGGGCCTTGTTGAAACGGTGGATTTCGTCGATAAACAGCAGTGTCCGGAGACCATCGAGTCGTTGTGCTGAAGCAGCAAGCTCAAGCGACTTGCGTACTTCCCTGACTCCCGCGTCAACAGCGGAAAGCGAATCGAATCGAAAATCAAGCGAATTGGCACAGATCTCAGCAAGGGTTGTTTTACCTGAGCCCGGAGGACCCCAGAATATCATCGAAGGCAGGCGTCCCTGAGCAATAAATTTTCTCAGGGGACCTTCCGCACCGATCAGGTGCTCCTGACCATACATGTCGTCAATATTCCTTGGCCGCGCCCTTTCGGCAAGCGGCTGAAAACCGGGGCCTGCTTTTCCTCTCGAAGGCAAGCCGAAAAGATCGTCCTGATTTTGCTTGCCTGAAGACATCAGGACACCTCTATACACTGTCGTGAGCGACATGAGGACAAGGCGAAGGGAGCGCAAGAACCGGAGTGTACGCATTGTACATGAGGATTCCGGGCACCGCCCAACGATCTACTCAGGGCGTGTAACAAGTGCATAGAGGTGCCCATCAGAAACCTGCATCGCTTAACCAGGATTCACTGATCTTCCCGGAGTTTCCCCCTGCATCGTTGAGCAACGACTGCTGCCTCGCGATATATTTCCCGAGAATATCGAACTCCAGATTGAGCCGGTCACCGTCCTTCAAATTGTTGATGGTGGTGTTCTCGAATGTATAGGGAATAATCGCCACGGAAAAACTGTTTGCCTTGACATTCGCGACGGTAAGGCTGACTCCATCGATCGCGATTGAACCTACCGGCACGATGAACGGCATGAATTCATCCGGAAAACTGATTCGGATTTCCCTGCTTCCGCCCAGATCATACACTCCGAGTACCGTGCCGACACAATCGACATGTCCCTGAACAAAATGACCGCCAAGCCTGTCCGAAGGCCGCACCGCCCTTTCAAGGTTTACGGAAACCCCCGGCACAAAATAGCCGAGGGTGGTTTTTTTCAGAGTCTCCCCGATCGTATCGACGTCGAACGTCCCGTCACCAAGAGCCACAACCGTCTGGCATGCACCGTTTATCGCCACGCTTTCATCGATCGCGAGATCATTGAACTCATGCCGGTTTTTGTAGCGAACCGTAATACGCAGACTTGTTCCTTGACTGCGTATTGCCGCTATCGTCCCTATATCCTTGACAATTCCTGTAAACATATCGTGTTACACCATCGCCTTCAAAGCTGCCTCATAATCCGGCTCCTGGGTGATTTCCGGAACCTGTTCGGAATAGATAACCTTGCCTTCATTGTCCACGATTACCACGGCACGGGAAAGAATACCCTTAAGAGGACCGTCAACAATGGTAACACCGTAATCATTGCCGAATTCAGGCGATCTGAAGACTGAGAGTGAAATAACATTTTCGATACCTTCAACCTCGCAAAAACGTTTGTGGGCAAAAGGAAGATCGGCTGAAATACACAATACAACCGTATCGGGAATACTTGATGCCTCAAGATTGAAACGCCTGACTGAAGCCGCACAAACAGGGGTGTCGAGGCTTGGAAAAATATTCAGGACAATCCTTTTTCCTGCAAAATCAGCCATGTTCGCTTCGGAAAGATCTTTATTCACAAGGGTAAAGGAAGGCGCGACTGTTCCCGCAGCTGGTAATGCACCGACAGTCGATACCGGATTTCCTTTTAACGTGATATTCGCCATAACTTCTCCTCTTTTAACTTGGTTTTAGGTGTGCAAGATACTGGAAAACAGTAGGCCAGAACAGGCAAAACCTGATCATAGTTCCCGCAAAAAGCACATTCAGCGGAAAACTGGAGTTGTACATTATTGGATGCGTAACAAAAAGTCATGCCACCCTGTTTTCTATTCGTTATTACACGGAGGGCCGGCATCCATGCCAAGAAAGGCAAATGTCGAAAAGCAAAGTATGGATCTCCGGGTCAAGCCCGAAGATGACAAAAAAAATACCTACTCCCGACTCTTTTCTCAGTCCCACAAACCTTTGCCCCTCGAAACGCTGTATCTACCGGAACCGAGAAAGACGATTGCAAGAGAACCAAACAGGTATAAAAACTGTAACTCCAGGCCGTAACCGCCATGTTGCGTCAGTGAAAGGAGGTCTCCCATATGCACAAGATAAATCGCTGAGATCATCACAAATGCCTCTATCAGCGCTGCGGGACGGGAAAGAATACCCAGAATGATAAGCAGCGGAGCGAGCAGCTCGCCTGCATATACTCCCCAGGAAAGATAGGCTGGAAATCCTGCATCCACGAGAGTCTTCTCAATGAAACCGACACCGTTTTTAAGTTTGTGAATCCCGTGAAACAACATCAGGCCGCCAACAGGCAGACGCAGCAACAGCTTGCCCAGATCATTATTTTGAAAAATACGGTCTATCATAGCACTGTGGATTGATCATAAACTGAAACATTACTCTACTACAGAGTATAAGAAAAGAAAAGCTGTCTATAAAAGAACACCGGACTGCCCTGTAAAGTCTGAGCAGTCCGGTGTTCTGGATGTTGTTAATGGTAAACCAGAAAGAACAGTGTTTCAGTCCCGCTTAATTAGCAGTATAACTGAAGTTGTAGATGGCACCTACAGAGAGAACATAAGGAGCATAATCTGACTCGAGATCAGCGTAACTTGCCATTGCATAAACCTGGGCATTGTCAAGAAGGTGATGGAAAACACCACCGGTGATGCCCATTCCTTCAGACGCTCCGTCATCAACCATACCCAGAGAAAGGGAAAGATCGGTTTTTGCCTCTTTCAGCATGGCGGTTCCTGTCAGATAGTAGTAGCTGACGTCCATGCCGTTACTGACGTTTTCATAGGAAGCACCTACCTTCCAGCCATCAGTTTTATACGTGGCATAGGCACGGATAGCTTCGCCATCGACACCGATGCCGGGATAAACACCAACATTAGTCGGGTTATCGGCATACACTCCGCCCAAGGTGAATCCGCCTGTCGTGTATGAACCGCCTGCGAGATAAGCCAGTTCATTATCGTCGTTGCTGTCATCAAAAGCGATGCCTCCAAGAAGCTTGAAACCGCTCAGATCCGGCGTGACGTACTGCAAGGAGTTGTCGGTAAATCCGTTTGTAGCGGGTGACAGACCGTAGGATGCTCCACCTCCAGCGAACCTTCCACCGGAATTGATCCTCGAAAGATCATAAAACGGATCAAGTGCGTAACCCGGGAATTTGTACGCGTTGGTCATGCGGCCATAAGTCACCTTGCCGAAACCGCCTTGAAATCCCCCGAAAAAGAAACGCTGGTTAAAACCGTCACTTCCTGCATCCCAATCGGAAGGAGCACCGACCTGTAAATGAACAAAAGCTTTGACATCTTCATTGCCGTATGAACCTTTAATCCCAAAACGGGAAACATTGTCAGTTCCTCTCCAGCGCTCAATACCACCAGGAAGACCATCTTCGTCAACGTAGTTGAAAGAGTAACGAAGGTTACCGTAAACGGTAACACTTGGCTTTGTTTCTTCCGCCTGAAGCGTGGACGGAAGCGCCCAGACCATGACCAGGCACAATAGTGACAGGATTTTTTTCTTCATGTTGCTGCTATCTCAGTATTTGTGTTGCTGTTTTCTCCTCATTTTCAGGGGAATCGAACTCTTTCAGTAATCCTTACCCCCACATGTCGATCATATATACCGCACAAGTATCTCGCTATATAACTATATAACCGACAACAAGATTATAAGGAAATCAGCGGATTTAACCAAACACTAAAACATCAGCAGATTCTGCATCCATGTGTTTCGCAAAAGGGCTACGTCACACACCTGTCCCTGCCTGTTCAAAATCCGCGAGTCACCAGCAACGGTGAGACATTCTGTCCGGATTGCTGTTTCCTGTTGCTTGAGCACACTCTCTCTTCACAAACCCTATACATACCTGTATCACAGAGCACCGGTAGTGAGACCGGATCTCTGACAAAGATCAAACGTGAGAACTATGGACAGGAGAAACGTTACTCAGGAGCAAAAAAAACGCAGATTACAACACGTAGGATTCAAGCAGGAGATCGTTACCGAAAAAGACAGGAGACTCAAACCGGAGAGAAATGGCCCCCTGAGGCGAGTCGACCCCAAGCGGAGCGAAGGAATCCAGACCATCTCCACCGAATATCTTTGGGGCGACATACAGGTATATTTTATCGACAAGACCGGACTGCAGCAAAGAACCGGAAAGACGGGATCCGGCTTCCACAAAAACAGAAAGCACACCATTGGCATGCAGAACATGCAAAACTTCGTCAAGATCAAGCCTTCCGTTCCGTTCTGTGACGCTTACGACCTCAACCCCCTTGTCCTGCAACCGCTCCCTCCTCCCGGTAGTCTCTCCGGCATCAGAGGTAAAAACAATCGTTGCTGCCTCACCGTTATAGACATTCATCGTCTCAGGCAACTGCAGCCTGCGGTCAAGAACGACACGCAGTGGATTTCGTCCCGGCAGGTGACGAACCGTCAACAGAGGGTCATCGGCCACGATGGTCCCAGAGCCGGTCATAACTGCGTCATAGCGACTTCGTAGAAAATGTACATGATCTCTGGCGGGCTGCCCCGTTATCCATTTCGATAATCCATTGACTGTTGCAATTTTACCGTCGAGGGTCTGTCCGAGCTTCAGCGAGACGAAAGGAATGTTTTTGACATGACTTTTCATAAACGCTTCGTTCAATTTAAGAGACCGCTCTTCCAGAACACCTTCGATTACCTCGACTCCTGCGTCCAGCAACTTCTGTATCCCTCTTCCGGCAACCATTCTATGCGGATCCCTGCATGCCACAACCACTCTCGGAATGTTTTTCTGGATGATAAGGTCGCTGCAGGGCGGGGTCTTTCCGTGATGCGAACACGGTTCCAGATTCACATACAATGTCGATTCACGAAGCTGCTCTGAGTCCTTAACAGACGCTATGGCATTCACCTCTGCATGAGGCCCCCCATACCGTTCATGATAACCCTCTCCGATGATCTGCCCGTCAAGAACAAGAAGGGAGCCGACCATTGGATTGGGGCTGACATAACCGGCACCTTTTCCTGCAAGCTCAAGACAGCGAGACATGTAACGCTCGTGTTGCCTGAACTCATTGGTATCTTCAACAGTCATGATTATCAGACAAGAGCATTACGGATTTTCCGGATGTATCTGTACCAGTTTCACACCTGAAAGCCGGATCAGATCGGCTATGTGATCTATCTTATAGGGCTTGTCGTAGTAGATAGTTTTAATGCCGACATTTATCAGCACTTTAAGGCAATGAATGCAAGGACTGGCGGTAATGTATATATCAGCATCCTTGATTGACACGCCATGTTTTGCCGCCTGCGCTATTGCGTTGATCTCTGCGTGTATGGTATTGACGCAATTCTCCTCGACCGTTCCGTCCGGGTGTTTGCTGCTATAGATCCTGCAGGTGGTTTCATTGCAGTGAGGAAGTCCTGAAGGAGCACCATTGTAACCGGTCGAAAGAATGTTATTGTCACGGACGAGTACCGCGCCGATATGCCCTCTGGTGCAGGTAGCCCTCCGCGAAATCAGATGGGCCACACTCATAAAATACTCATGCCAACCGAGCCGTGACTCTCCGCCATCAGCACACGCTTCACCGTGACGCCGACAACAGTCGTCTTGTTGAATATCTTCAGGCATAGGAAGGTTTTTAATACATTGATAGTAGTGACGAGTTGGAACTGTTAAAGAAGATAAAGAAAAAGAATACCCGGAAACAAAGATCAGCGATGCTTCGCAACTATTTTACGCTCTACCACCTCGCCCGCGAACTTCATGAACTGGTCGCCGGGGGTTATATTTTCGAGATCTATTCGCAACAGAAAAGCGAAATCACCATAAGCCTGATAACCAACGAGGGAAACCATCTGCAACTCATCGTAGTCACCGGTCATCCCAGGCTCTGCATCTATACCAGAGAAGGGCTGCAAAGAAAGCAGCGAAATACTGCCGGTCTGATGCCGGAGCTCAATGAAAAAAAAATTTCGTGCATCACCATAGATCCGTGTGACAGGATTATCAGAATTGAAACTGAAGACAACTACGCCATTGTGCTTCAACTGTTCAGCGCAAAAACAAATATCTTTCTGGAGCATAACGGCAATATTGCAGGCAGTTTCAAAAAAGGGATAGCTCGTTCAGGTTCCGGCAGTCAGGAAGCCATCCTTCGACCGGATATTCTGCGTACTCTCGAAAGGATGGTTCAAAACCGCCGTTACTTCATTGAGTCCTTTTCCGGAACAGATCGAAAGGACACAGAAATACCCGCGCAACTACTCCCCGGTTTTGATCGTGGGCTCATAAAAGAACTGCTCGGGCGATGCGGAAAAAATCGTTCTCCTGAAACTATACACGAACAACTCTCCACGCTCTTTTACGAACTCATTGATCCCTGCCCGTCAGTACTTTTCACAAATGAAAACGGCCCGCTCTTCTCGATACTGCAGCAAAAGAAAAAAGAGTGCGTAGAATTTGACAGCATTATTGAAGGATTGAACTTCTATAGCTCGAAAACAAGACAACACCGTAAAACCGTTGAGCTTGTTCATCAGATTGAAGGGAAACTGCTTCAAAAAAGAAAAAAAATCGACAGTGAACTACAGCACTTTCAACCCGAATTGCTTCGGCGACAGTTTGATGCATATCAACGATACGGGCACCTTCTCATGGCGAATCTCTCCCTGGCTGACTGCAGGAAAGAGAGTATAACAGTTCCCGATATTTTTGATCCTTCCGCCCTCCCCGTAACCATAGCCCTCAAGCCGGAACTCAACCTGCAGGAAAACGCGGCTCTCTGGTTCCGGAAAGCATCCAGAACACGAGAAAAACTTCAAGGCGGCAGTCGAAGAATAGCCGCTGTTGCAGAAGAGAAGCAGGCACTTGAAAAGCTCATTACAGAACTCGGCAAACTGGCAAAACCCTCGGAAGTTACACGCTTTGAAAAAAACAACAGCGCTCTCCTGAAAAAACTCGGATGTGAAAGCAATTCAGGAAAAACCGGAAAGAGACTACCGTTCCGCAGTTTTGAGCTTTCTGAAAAAGCGGCTCTGTACGTCGGCAAAAACGCTGAAAACAACGAAAAGCTTACCTTTACCTTTGCCAGACCTCATGACATCTGGCTGCATGTACGAGGAGCAGCCGGTTCGCACTGTATTCTTCGCGGAACGACGATACAAAACATCTCGGCAATACGAACTGCGGCCGAAATTGCCGCGTTTTATTCTTCCTCCCGTCATGCAGAACTAGTCCCTGTCGTCTACACCGAAAAAAAATATGTTCGACGCGCAAAAAATATGCCTCCGGGAAAGGTCGTCGTAGAAAAAGAGCAGGTGATACTGGTACATCCTTCACGTTTTTTCGACGCTTCAGAAAAGTAAACGCAAAAAAAAGCTATGGAAAACTACAAACTCGTTCTCCCTGAACACCTGAATCACTATGGGTTTCTTTTTGGAGGGCATCTGTTAAAATGGATCGATGAGGTCGGCTATATCGCCGTCTCGCTTGACTATCCTGGCTGTAATTTTGTAACGGTAGCCATGGACCGGATCGTGTTTAAAAAAAGCATCCGAAAAGGCACCATACTCTGCTTCGAAACAAATAAAACGCACGAAGGGCATACCTCTGTCGAGTATACTGTCAATGCCTACAAGGACAGTATAGACACAGGAAAACGAGACATGGTTTTCAGCACGCAGATCACCTTTGTCTGTCTGGATGAAAACGGAAAGAAAAAACAACTCTGCAAGAAATAACTATCGTCTTAGCGCCCGGAGCCGGTAACAATGCCTGAAACACGGATCATGGCTATAAACCCGATAAGAAGCATAACCGCATTTGCCAGCCACATAGATATTCCCGGATCAAGAAGACCCCTGTCAGAGAGTTTTTCGCCCATTATGAGCAATGCCCAGTAAAGGATAAAAAACAGCAACGATAAACCGGCACCGATGCCAAAACCACCTCGTTTCGCAAGCACACCGAGAGGAGCCCCCACAAGAACAAACACGATACAGGCGAACGAAAGCGCGTACTTCTTATGGAACTCTACCATGTACTTGTTGTACATCCCCTGGCTTTGCTCTATATGCTCTATTTCCCGGTCAACCGCCACAAGCATTTTATCCACCCTTTTCTCAGCCTCAGCTTTGTTTATGCCGGCATACCGGTCGCTTTCTGCCCCACGATTTTCAGGCTGAACTGAACGTGCGTTGATCGCTTTCTGCTCACGCTCGATACTTTTATCGAGAAGTACAGCTGCGTCAAGCATTCGCTTTCTGAATTTCATGCCCATACCAAAGAGCTGCTCTGCAGACAGTTCACGATCGCCCCGCCTGATCTCATTACCTTCAGTCCGTTCGAAGCCGTATCCTGTTGAGGAAAAAACAAACCGGTGTTTCTCAAAGGTCATAACCCTGTACTCCTCTTTGCCCTGACCTTGCATCTTGTGCATCTGACCGTTAAAAAGCGTTAAAATCAGGTAATGATAATCAGCAGTGAACGCTATGTGGCCTGATTCCGCTGTAATAACCGCCTTGTCTTCATTCGACCCTCTCTCGTATATCGTGATCCCTTCAAGTGTGTTAGGGTCACTGCCTTCCTCTCTCACAAGTATGGAATAGCCGTCAACAAGCCCTGAAAAAGCATTTTCCGTCAAACCAAAGGTAGGTTTGGCCCTTGTTATGTCCCTCAGGAGCACTTTGGCCTGATAGTTCGCCTCGGGAAGAACTATGTTGTTGAAACGTTCCAGGATACCCGTAAGAAGAGCTGCCGCAACAAGTACAGGAAAAACAAGCCGATAGAGCGAAACCCCTCCCGCCCTCATCACGGTCATTTCAGAGCTGTTTGCAAGATTTCCGAAAGCGATCAGTGTGGCCACGAGTACCGCCATGGGTAAGGCGAGTACCACCATCCAGGCAACCTGCAGGGAAATAAGCTCTGCAATGACAATAAAGCCCAGATCCTTTCCTGCAAAACGATCGAAAAATCGCGTAACGAACTGCAGTGTCAGAATAAACAGAATCGTAATGAAGGAAAAAAGAAAAGGCCCGATATGCTCTTTTAATATGTAACGGTAGAGAATTTTCATAGCACCTCAGCCTTGGAACCTCATTTACTTCTCTCACGGGTGTGTTGAGAAAAGAATATAGTCAAGATGAAGAAAAAATGAGGGAAGAGTAACGCTGAAGGAAAGAAAGTTCAGCAGAAAAAAACAATCCGCAGCACGGTATTGCTGCGGACTATGGTGCACTCGGAAGGACTCGAACCTTCAACCCACTGATTAAGAGTCAGTTGCTCTACCAATTGAGCCACGAGTGCGGAAAATTGTTTTCGTCCTGTAACGCAGTCCTACTTCTCAGGCTCTTCCGCCACGCCGGGCGCCGGTGCAGATGCAGGGGTTTCGGCAGGAGCAGAAGGCAGTTCTTTCTGAAGAATACTTTCCTTTACCTCAACCGCTGACTGCCTTGAAGGGAGAGTAAACTGAACCACAAAACAGAGCACCATCAATGCGCCGGCAAGCACGGCCGTTGTCTTGCTCAGAAAATCACCGGTTCTTCTCACGCCAAGATTCTGAACAGTCCCCAGACTGGATATACCGCTGGTCAATCCGCTCCCGCCCTTCGGGTTCTGCAACAGCACAACACCGATAAGCATAATGGAAATCAGCAGAATCAAAACGATAAAAAATATGTGCATAATCCGGCAGGATAGTATTATCTATAAGAGGAATCAGCTAAATATCGTAACTTCCTTCTGATAAAGAGGCTTAATATTAGCAACTTTTCAAAAAAAAACAAGCGATGTTTTCAGGCCCCGCCATAACAAGCTTTCCAGGCTGAAATTGCCGCATTGGACGCAGGCCGCACCCGGATGCCATAGAAAAGAGAAAAAATCCTATCGGAACGCTGTCGCTCAGTCTTTCAAATATATATCATTCATTTCGTCCCATGCCTCAGAAAAAGCATAACAGAGTTCGTTCTGCAAAAGTTCTGCGCAAAACATCAGAAACCGACATTTCAGTTGAAGTTGACCTTGATGGCTCAGGAAGTAGCACCGTTGACTCGGGAGTGACGTTCCTCGACCATATGCTGACAAACTTCAGTAAACACTCAGGTATCGATATTGCACTACGCTGCAAGGGAGACACCGGGATTGATGATCACCATTCAGTTGAAGATATTGCGATTGTGATGGGTTCGGCCATTCTGGAAGCACTGGGAGATAAAAAAGGGATTCATCGCTACGGCTGGGCTATCATTCCCATGGACGAAGCCCTTGCACGCTGCTCGCTCGATCTTGGCGGGAGAAGTTACTGCGTCTTTCATGCTCCTTTCAGCAGAGCTGAAATAAACGGTTTTTCAACAGAGATGGTTGAGCATTTTTTCGTTTCCCTGTCACGAACATTGCAGGCAAACCTGCATCTTCGTGTTCTGGAAGGCAGCAACACGCATCATAAAATCGAGGCGCTCTTCAAGGCTTTTGCATACGCCATGAAACAGGCCGTGCATAGTACAGGTACCGATATCCCCTCAACCAAGGGAATGATCTGAGTGCTGAGTGCTGAGTGCTGAGTGCTGAGTGCTGAGTGCTGAGTGCTGAGTGCTGAGTGCTGAGTGCTGAGTGCTGAGTGCTGAGTGCTACGGCGAAGATAGACGAATGAAAAGCCAAAAGGGCTGAATAGCTAAGAGCTATCAAGCCCGAGGATAACCTTCAGGCATGATACAGCTCTCGTCACTCCCGGTTTCCTTCTATCTTTGAACTAGTAACGATTGCCTGCTCAAAATACAAGAGGCTGCCTTTTTGGACAGCCTCTTGGCGGAAAATCCCCTAAACTTGTCACTCGTTACCCGTCACTTTCACTCCTCACTTCGCGTAAGCGATCGATCGTTTTTCCCTGATTATCGACACCTTGATCTGGCCCGGATAATCAGCAACCTCTTCTATTTTGTGTGCGATATCATGTGCGAGAATATCCGCCTGTGAATCATTCACATTTTCGCCTTCTACAATAACGCGAATCTCTCTTCCTGCTTGCAGCGCATAAGTCTTGATCACGCCAGGAAATCCTTTTGCTATCTCTTCCAGGTTTTCCAGCCGCTTCACATGCCCCTCTGCAGTAACAGCTCCACGTCCACCCGGACGAGCTGAAGATATCACGTTGGCTGCTTCTACAAGATCTGCTATGGGACTTTCCTTTGGTGCGTCGCCATGATGCGCGGCAATCGCATTAAGCACTACTTTTGACTCCCTGAACTTCTTCATATACTGCATACCGGCAATCGCATGAGGTTCGTCACTCTCTGGAAGCACCAGGCCAATATCATGCAACAGTCCTGCACGCTTGGCATATTTCGCGTCGAGTTTGAGTTCAGCGGCCATGAGACCGGCAAGCATTGCTACTTCTCTCGAATGCTGGAGCAGATTCTGACCGTAGACGGTATGATATTTCATTTTGCCTATCAAGGCGACAACTTTTGCCGGCATATCAGGAATCTGAAGAGAAGCAAGAGTCTCCTCTCCGGTGCTCATGAGAACATCGTCGATCTCTTTCTTTGCATCCTCGTATGCCTTCTCGATTGCAACCGGATGAATAACACCGTCTATCAGAAGTTTCTGCAGCGTCAGCTTGGCAAGCTCTCTTCGCAATGGATCAAAACAGGAGAGAATGACAACCTCAGGAGTATCGTCAACAATGATATCAACGCCGGTCGCATTTTCAAATGCTTTGATGTTACGCCCTTCACGACCGATAATTCTTCCTTTCAGCTCATCACTTTGAATGTGAACAACTGACAAGGCACTTTCCGTAGCCTGCTCGAAAGAAACACGCTGGATAGCTGTAAGCAATGTTTTTTCAGCTATTCTGGCAGCCTCCTGCTCAGACTCTTCATGAATTCTGTGAATGGTTTCCGTAGCTTCTTCGCGAGCGACAGCAACCATATTATCTTTCAGCATCTGCTTGGCATCTTCAGCCTTAAGGTTACTGATTACCTCGAGCTTCTCGTTCTGTTCGGCAGTTATCCGTTCGAGTTCCTTTATTTTGTTCGATAAAGATTCTCGCTCCCGTTCGAGCTCTTTACGCGTAGCCTCAACTTTTTTATCACTCTCCCTCAGATCCTGACCCTGACGTTTCAGATTATTTTCCTTCTGACGAATCTGTTTCTGTAACTGCGTGAACTTGTTGTTCTTTACCGTCACATCCGCATCGAATTCGCGTCGGCGCTTCTTCCACTCCTGATTGACCTCTGTAACTTTCAGGTCTTTGTACTCGTTAGCCTCTTTCTGGGCCTCCTGAACAATCTGAACGGCTCGCTCTTCAGCCTCAAGAACTTTTGTCGTACCGATTTTCTCAAGAAAAAAGCGTCCGATAAAAAAACCAACGACAAAAAAAAGAAGCGATGCAAGAACTATTAAAAATAGGTTAACCACAATCGCCATTAACATTTACCTCCTTTATGCGCCTACTGTCACCGTGAAAAGGCGCCTTATTTATCCAAAAAAAAAATCCGCACCAGCCAAGGATGTGTAAGATTTAAGAACCCGTTTTTAGTACGGAGGGGCCTCCTTCAGATATTTTGCGTCCTCTGTAACACCGTCTCCAGCATCATCTGAAACCGTCCGTTCTGATTACGGTTCAGTAAGGCCTGCAATCCAAAAGAAGAGTCAGCTCCCTGATTCTTAAGTGTTGATTCTTTTACTTACAAACACCCCTGTAATCGGTGCGGATATTTCTTCTACTTTCAATGTAAGCGATTAGAGAGAATTTTGCTCAAGAAAAAGCGTCAGCCGGGCAATTTTTTTCTCCATTGAAGAGAGCTGATCGGTCAATTCATTTTTTTTCTCAGCGAAATGAATTGCCGCAAGAACAGCAAACTTTTTCTCCTCAAGGTCTGGAGCTTTGCCCGCGAACTGCTGCATGATTTCATCAACCTCACATGCTGCCTGTTCGGTAGACTCACGGTCTTCAACCCTCAAGGGGTATCTGTCGCCGAAGATAGTGACATTTATCTTTTCCATCAACAGCTCAAACCGGCATCTCGTTTCTTAGTTCCATCTCTATTCTCTGCAGAATCACAATCAGCTTCTGCCTGACCTGTACTTTTTCCTCATAGGAAAAACTTTCACCGGAAACAGTTTTTTCGTTTCCCGAAACCGGAAGTTTGCACGAACGTAATATGGACTGAAGACTTGTAATCTCCGCCTGCATCAATGCATTTTGTTCCCGGCACTCAGTCAACTCTCCGACTATCTGCTCAATACGCTTTTCAAGCATATCAAGGCCGGAGCTGTCACTGACCTCAAGACGTTCTTCCATGACTTACAGCATCAAACTTGCCGAATTACCGCACCAAGCCTGCTTTCGGCATTATCCGTAACTTTCCGGAGAATCTTTTTAACTCTTTCTTCTTTCAGTGTACGTTCAGTATCTGAAATATCAAGCGACAACGCAACACTTCTCTCACGTTCTCCCGGTTCTGTTTCCCGTTCGAAAAGATCAAACACCTGAACCTTCCTGATCATTTCATCACTTGATTTCACACAATCAACCAGTTCCTGTACACCTGATCCTTCCGGAAGAATGAATGAAAGATCTCTCACAACGACAGGATATCTTGAAGGCGGGTTATACACAACGTTCAACGTATAACAACTCTCGAGAAGCTCCGCATCTATTTCTGCGATAAAAACAGGTTGATCGATATCAAACGCGTCAAGTACTTCAGGAGCTATCTCTTTTACTGAACCTCCCCGCTGTTTCAAGCGCTCACCCTTATCCATCAAGTCAAAGGTAATGGAAAGCGTGCAATCATTATAAATATTAAGTGCTGATTTATCAAGCAAATTCAATCGTTCAAACAACATCTCTACAGAACCCTTGATATCAAAAAAGTCAACATCAACCTTTTCCTGTGACCAGTTAGAAGGAAACCGACTTCCGGTAAGAGCGACAACAAGCACCTCTTTTTCTTTCAGGCAATCAAGCGAACCCTCGACTTCCTCTGTTTTGTAGAAAACTCTGGCGACCTCAAAAAGCCTCATATCCCTTGCGCCGTGCTTGATGTTGTGCGAAATAACTTTCAGCATGGACGGCACGAGAGAGGGACGCAACACCTCCAGACCTTCACTTATGGGATTAAGCACCGGCACAGGAATATGATCAAACAACGACGCCTCACGTCTTGTGATCAGGGGGTTGGTCAGAATCTCTCTGTACTGCAATCCGATCATAACGGACCGCAGATAGTCAGGGAAAAATTCAGGGTGTTTGCGCGCCTGCGGATAACTTGCCACCATTCTTTCCGCCGCCTCAATCGCATTATACCCTTCAAGCCTGGCGACCTCTTCAACCAGATCAATTTCCTGCTCCACGTCAACCCTGAAGGAAGGAATGACAAACTCCACACTTCCGGCCTTCTGATCCACAACAGAAAAGCCGACGTATTCCAGCATGGAAACCATTTTTTCCGCAGAAATGGAACAACCGAGAATCTCGTTGGCCCTCTTCGGACGAAGAGTGACCTTGTTACGGGACACAGGCAGGTCACCCGCCTCTTGTGCACACACAACCTCGCCTCCGGCAAGTTCCAGAATAAGCGTTACCGCGCATTCAGCAGCAAATCGAACACAACCGGGATCCGTTCCACGCTCGAAACGGTAGGCCGAATCACTTGTCAACCCAAGCAGTTTTGATGTTTTTCTTACCGCGGAAGGAGAAAAATACGCGGATTCAAGCAGAATATCGGTTGTACTCTCACTCACCGCTGAATCATTTCCACCCATGACACCGGCAATCGCCACCGGTTTTTCCTGATCACAGATTACAGGCATCCCGGGTTTGAGTTGGTAGGTTTCCTGATTGATCGTGACAATTGAACTGTTGACATCGCTTCTTACCTGTACGCATCCTCCCTGTAATGCGGCGAGATCAAAAGCATGGAGAGGCTGACCAAGAGAGTGCAGAATGAAGTTGGTTATGTCAACAATGTTGTTTCGGCTTCGGAGACCGATGCTTTCTATTTTCTCTTTAAGCCATCCAGGAGATTCGGCTACCGTAACATTGCGAATGAGCGTCCCGGTGTAGTAGGGACAAACCTCCGGATCAGCGATATGCACCAGAGGTCCTGTGGGCGAAAAATCAACGCTGAGAGGCTTCGGCAGCGTAACCCCTGCGACACCTGCGATTTCTCTCGCCACGCCGAGATGTGAGAGAACATCAGGGCGATTGGGAGTAACAGAGATATCGAGTACCGTATCCATCTTCAGATATGAAGCAAGCGGGGCGCCCACCGCACAACCTTCCTCAAGTACCATGATACCGGAATGATCGCCGGATAAGCCCAGTTCATCGGCGGCACAAATCATGCCTGAGGAAACCTCGCCGCGAATTTTTGATTTTTTTATTTTGAAACTTCCTCCATCCGGCATATGGAGCGTAGCGCCGATCGTAGCCACAGCAACAAGCTGGCCTTCGGCAACGTTACTGGCGCCACAGACAATCTGGCACGCATCCGCCTCGCCTGTATTGACCCGGCATACTTTCAGACGATCAGCATTGGGATGCTCTCTGACCTCTTCCACCTTTCCGACAACAACGAGCGGATCAGGAAGCTTTCCGGAGATCACATCCTCAACCTCAAGACCAAGGAAGGTGAGCTTATCGACAAGAGAAGGAATGTCTGCGGTTATTGAAGGAATAAAATCTTTGAGCCAGTCAAGAGAGATTTTCATAAGAGGCAGGTTTCTGTATTGATAACAAAAAAAGCTCTGATCGAAAATCGAACAGAGCTGTACAGAAAAAAACTATCATTTTCGAACATCCGGCGTCAAAAAGTGGCGAACCGTTTCCGTAGAGAACGACATCGGCTTACGAAAGAGATAGTATGTGACCCCAACGGGATTTGAACCCGTGCTACCACCTTGAAAGGGTGGTGACCTAACCACTAGTCCATGGGGCCAAAAGGGTGAATGAGGGGACTCGAACCCCCGACCTCCAGGGCCACAACCTGGCGCTCTAACCAACTGAGCTACAATCACCATAAATGGCTTACTTCATTGTATGCCCGACTGGACTCGAACCAGTAACCCTCAGCTTAGAAGGCTGATGCTCTATCCAATTGAGCTACGGGCACAACTAAGCTTCTGCCGCTAAACACTCCTTCTTGTCGGGGCACCGAGACTCGAACTCGGGACCTCCTGCTCCCAAAGCAGGCACGCTACCAGCTGCGCCATGCCCCGCTTTACTGGAAGGCTCTTAATATAGCATCCTGAAAATTGAGAAACAAAAAAATAATCACCCTTTTTACAAGCATTACTTCTCCACCGCTTGCATCCTGCAGAACTCTTCCGGAACAGGCATAATGAAGCCGAATAACCGGTTAAGCCCGTCTCCAGTAGGCAGTCAAAAATCACCAATCCATCCTCACTCCACCTCTTCTTCACTGACCAGCCTGCCGGCAAACCGCTTGAGCTTCAGCTCGAGCATCTTGGCGTCATATCGGGCTGAAGCGATGCTTTTTCGTGCATGTATCAGATTGAGCTGAGCCTCCCTGAAGGTTGTTGTGGTCAACTGTCCAAGAACGTACAGTTCTTTTGAGCGTCTGAAGTTCAGTTCCGCCGTCTCAAGATTTTTCTTCTGAAACTCCAGTATATCAAGGGTATTCAGGTACTCCTGCCAGCTATCAGCCACCTGCTTTTCCAACTCATTGAGCGCTTTTTCTTCCAGCAGTTTCCTGTTCTGCAGTTCAATACGGGCATTCTGGCTCCTGATACTTGACTGAAAGCCGTTAAACAGGTTAACGTTCAGCGTCAAAGCCGCAGAAAAGCTTCCTGAGAGATCATCTGTCCCGGGTTTGAAACCTGCAAGGGTATTGCTGAAACCGTAACCGGCCTGCAGCCCGAGTTCAGGAAAAAAGTCAGATCTGGTTATTCCAAGATCATGCTCGGCCTGTGTCACCGATTCACGAGCGACAAGATAGGCAGAAAAAGACTGCTTCGCGCTCTGGAGAATATCCGCTTTGTTCAGGCTCCTGTCGAAAGATACGTCGCGCCTGATGCCGTAGGATGCATCGACAGGACGGTTCAGCAACAGGTTCAATCTGCGACTCGCATTATCCTTGCCCAGAAGCGCTTCCTTCCACGCAACGCTGTCAGCATTGGCGTCCACCGATGCTGACAGAACCTCAAGGGAGTTTGCCTGACCGTATGCAGACCTGAGACGGGCACGTTTCAGCCTGTCTCCGGATATAGCAAGGGCTTCTTCAGCAACGGCAACCTGCTCTGAGGCGTCGGCAAGCGCATAATATGCATCACTAACAAGAAGAATCACCTCTTCAATGGCATTGCGCGCCTGAAATCTGCCGAGACGCCCTGCGCTTTTGAGTTTTCTGAAAGTATACACGTTACCGAATCCGTCAAACAACATATAGCTGGCCTGCAGGGCAACGCTTGTCGAGGTGAACTCGGCAAGCCCTGACACGGAAGGCTCTTCATTGTCCTGATAGTTCACCGATCCGACCAGATCGATCCTTGGCAAAAGACCTGCGTTACCGATGTTGACATTGTTGCCGCTGATTTTTGCCTCTCCTTTTGCAACCAGAACGTCCTGATTGCGGGAGAGCGCCTCGGCTATGGCATCATCAAGACTCAGTGTTTCTGCTGCAGACAGCGGTGAAACCAGGAACAAACTGAGAAACAGCACGGTAAAGGCAACGTGTATGATGCCTAGGGCAAAACGGTTCTCTATGTTTCTTATCATGGCCTGTATCGTTTTCTGCTTCATAACCTTTCTGCTACTCGTTCTGACCTGCATACAATCATCAGATGCCGACCCTTGGTCTACTTCTCCATCCCCTCTCCGGTAAACAACTCCTGACGCACGGCAGGTTCAACCGATTCAGACGTCGGTCTTTCACCTTTCAGAAGGCCTGTCAGAAAAACCTTGGAACGGTTTGCCAGAACCAGCAACGCCGGCAATACCACCAAAGTCAGAAGCGTCCCGAACAAAAGACCGTAAGCAACTGATATAGCCATCGGACTGAGAAATTGTGCCTGACGGCTCGGCTCAAAAATCAAAGGACCAAGACCCGCAATAGTGGTCAGGGATGTCAGAATAATAGGACGAAAACGGTTGAGACCGACGTCATAGAGAGCATCTGAGAAAAGCATGCCTTCTTTCAGCCGGCTATTGAACGTATTGACAAATACCAGCGCATCGTTAATGACGATTCCAATAAGAGCGATAACACCGAACATCGAAAGAATGCTCATAAGATAGCCCTGAATGAAATGGCCCCAGACAACACCGATAACGCTGAAAGGAATCATGACAAAGACAATCCCGGCCTGAAGAAATGATCGGAATGAAAACACAACGACAAGAAACATCAGGCCAAGCACAACAGGAAAAACCCTTTTCATCGAACTGGTGGTCTTGTCGCTTTCCCTGCTCTGTCCCTCAAAGTCGTAACTTACATCGGGAAATGTATCAAGAAGGCCCGGCATAATCTGCGATGCTATATACTCGAGCAGTTCCGGAACCGACTCACTGGTACTGACGATATCCGCCTCTATTTTCACAACCCGTTGCGCATTGATATGATTAACCGAAGAGACTCCGCGCTGAATCTCGACATCCGCGATGGAGCCCAGCGGATAGGATCTGCCGTCAGGAAAACGTATTTCCATACGTTCCATCCTGGCTACCGATGACCGGTCATCTTCGGTTAAACGCATCCATACCTTTACTTCATCTATCCCCCTGAGAATACGCTGGGATTCATAGCCGAAAAACCCACTCCGAACCTGGTTCATGACATCGGCCTCCCGAAGGCCGAGCGACCGTGCATTCGCGTTCAGTTTCACGCGAACTTCTCTCAGCCCCGGAGGATCATCGTCGATAACATCCTTAAGTTCGGGCATCTTTTTCAGCTCTTCTTCAAGGTATTCCTTTGCACCCCTCAGCTGTTCCAGATTGTCGCTTTTGAGCGCGACAGACACAGGCATTCCCCAAAAGCCTGCCGTTCCGACCTGTAGTTTTTCCGCTTCAGGAATAGCACCGATTTTTTCACTTATTGCATTGGACACCTCCCTGCTTGACCATTCCCGGAACTGACTTTCGGTCAGGGTCACCCTGAGCCCGCCCTTGTGCGCGTCAGGACCGACGCTACGCCCGATTGCCTTTACCAGTTCCCGTCCGTATTGTTCTCTGTACTCTTCATCCACCTCACGGATACTGCCCTCCATCTTTGCCAGCAGGCTGTCTGTAATGGCATATCGTGTTCCCGCAGGCATTTCAAACGTCACCTGAACGTTATCGAACTCGAGGTTAGGAAAAAAGGTCAGTTTCACAATCCCCCCCTGCAACGCTCCGATAGTAATAAACATAAGAGCAACCGGAACCATGGCACTAATGAGCGGATTGGCGATGCTGAATCGCAGTACAGGCGCATAGATCTTCTCACGCTGAAAACGGATAAACGCATTTGATTTACGTAAGAGCCAGGTGGTTTTGCCAGGATCTCCCCGTAGCGCTCTGGAATGGGCAATATGCCCGGGCAGGATGAAAATTCCTTCGACAAGAGAGATAAGCAGCGTGGCGATCACAACAAATCCGATATCCTTGAAACGTTCTCCGAATCCTCCTTCAAGCGACAGAAAAAGCATAAAAAACACTATTGTGGTCAACACAGCCGCCATGACAGAAGGAAGTACGTCCATGGTTCCCTTGACCGCGGCATCGAATGGTTTCATCCCTTTTTCGTACTGCTGATAGATACTCTCGGCAATAACGATACCGTCATCGACCAGGATACCGACAACAAGGATCATGGCGAGCAGAGAGACGACATTTATGGTCAGTCCATAAAACGTGCCCAGCATGAACATACCGGCAAAAGAGAGCGGGATTGAAAGCGCGACCCAGAAAGCCATTCTCGGATTGAGCGAAAAAGAAAGAAAAAGCAGGACAAGAACACTACCGATAAGACCGTTAGTAGTAAGTATATTGGCACGTTCCTGAACGATTCCCGAACCATCCCGGAGCAGGCTGATAGAGATATCATCATGCCTGCCGTCAAACTCCTCCATGAATGCAGCAGTCTTTCGGGCGATGGTAAACATATCCTCATCGCTTGTCTTGTCTATATCGATGGTAACCGATGGTTTTCCATCATAGTAGGTCCGGTTCGGGTCTTCCGACCAGCGATCTTTAACCGAAGCAACATCTTTCAGCCTTACCAGCCCGCCGGAAGCCGTTGTGCGCACCACGATGTTCTCTATGTCCGCAGCATAATAACCCTGGCTGTCCGAACGGATCAGGAGCTCCTCTTCCGCGCCCTTGATAATACCACCGGTTATCCTCAGGTTCGCCTTGCTGACAGCTGCCGATATCTCGTCAATACTCAGACCGTAGGAGTTGAGCGCATCCTCCCTGATACTCACCTCGATCTCCTCTTCAGGAAACCCGCTCAGTGTGATCTTGGAAATGCCTTCCTTGTTTCGCAGATCACGCTCGATCCTTCGGGCATAGGTTTTCAGAACCTGAAGGTCCACATCACCGTAAACCGAGTAGGCTACGACAAAGTCGGTCATCTCCATCTTGTAGATCCTGATCTTTTCCAGACCGACCGGGAAAGAACTTATCTGATCGACCGCATTACTTACCTCCTGCAGCAGCACATTGGCATCGTAGTTCTCCAGCAGCTCGACAGTGATCGTCGCAGAATTTTCTCTCGATACGGAAGTTACCCTTTCTATACCGGTCACACCCTTCAGCCTGTCTTCAATTTTCAGCGTGATACCTTCCTCGATCTCTTCGGGCGATGCTCCGGGAAAAGATGCAACGACAAAGATCGTGTGCGATTGGACTTCGGGAAAGAAGGTCGTTTTCATTGCCTTGAAAGCAAGAAACCCGAAAAGAAAGATCGCGAGAAATATGGCGTTACCCAGAACAGGGTAACGGATAAACATTTTGATTATACCTTTCACAGTCCTGAATCAGTGTTTGAAATATTGCATCCTGACCGGTTTATGCTCAATCAACCGCGCTCTATTTTTGAACCGATAGTGATGAATCTGATATCACCATACCGTCATACACCCCTTCCACCGGCTCGGAAAGCAAAGACAATCCGTCAGGGATACCTCGAACTATGGCCGTATTCCCGTCAAGCGACACAACCTCGACCGGCAGCAAGGAAAAAACCGAGTCACGGAGCACAAACAGGCGGTTCTCCCTGTCAAGCAGCTCACGGGCGATAATGACAGCATCATCAACCTGAACGCTCAGTGATGCCGAAACATACATGCCGTCTTTCAGTCGGGAATCCTTAAGAAGAACATAGACTCCGACAGTCTGGGTATTCGGGTCGATCGCTTCGTTGACCCTCGCAACCGTCGCCTCGATATCGCCATCGAAATCATCGGACGAAAGCAGCACACGATCCCCCTGTCGAATAAAAGCCGCGTCCCGAACTGCAACAGAGAGCTCCAGTTCAAATGCGGTCGTTGCTGCAAACTCGCCTATCTTCTGGCCATTGCGAACAAGGATACCAGGATTTGCCTCTGAAACCGTAACCACTCCGTCGAAAGGGGCAGTTATTGTATACTTGCCGAGCATCTCTTCCATGCTGCGCACCGCGAAATATTTGCCGTAGATATTTCTTGCCGCAACATAATTCCTCAACCTGTCGTTTGCTGCCTGAGGCAATGGACGCAGGGAGCGCTCTATACTGAAATTATCGACATACCGTTTCCATGGACCGGCATGCTCAGGAAAATCAATCAAAAGATCGGGCATGAGCAACGTCATCTGATTCAGCAATGCGCTTTTTTCCGAAAGAACCGTGTTCCGGTAAACCCCGTCATCTATCCTGAGAAGCACCTCTCCCTTGCTGAACCTGCGCCCTTCCCTGAAAGGTTTCGTTCCATCGACAAAAACACCTGATACTTCAGCAAAAATCTCAATTTTCTTCACAGCATCCACTTTGCCGTTCATGACAATAGTCCTGCTTACGGCAGAGTTAGAAACCCTGGTTACGGAAACCTGATCGTTCCTTTTCGGCACAACTCTTTCCTGCTGCTGCGAATTTCCGGAGCCCAGCAACCGCCCTATCACAATACCTGCGATAACAATAACTACCGCAATGATGTATGGTTTTACTTTCGACATGTTGGTTTTTTTTCGTTCCAGTTTTTTTTCTGCTTCTTCAGGTCAGCCGGAATTATAGCGTAGAGATATTCATTGCATTTTTCCTCAGCTTCTCGAGAAACACAAAAACATTTTCTATCTGATCAGCCTCGATCCCTTCAAGCAGCTGCCCGTTGAGCCGCTCAACCATCGGAAACACCTTTTCAACCAGAGCCGTACCGCTCTCTGTAATGAAAGCGATATTGGCGCGCCGGTCATGTTCCGCTTTTTTTCTTACGGCAAACCCCTTCTTTTCGAGGCTGTCGAGAATCCGTGTTATGCTGGCATCATCCTTGAGCAGATATTCCGCTATTTCGTTCTGGTTGAATCCCTGTCCGGAACTCAAACGCACAAGCACGACAAACTGCTCCGGTGAAATACTCTCAGCGCTCTTTGTGATTCTGGAAGCGAAAGCTTTTCGCAGAACTCCGGCAGTCAACCCCAGCTGATGCCCGATAAAACCTTTAACCGAATATTCTTTACAAGACATAAGAGCTTGGTTGATGTCGCAATATTTGATATCGCAAATATACAAAAAAACCATAGGTAAACGCAAACCATAAAAGCCAACAGAAGATGCGCTGGTTGCGTCACTATACCCGACAAGCGTGATTATTTACGTTTTTTACGCTCTCCTTTCAGGCTATGAATAAAAGAGGTTATGATCCCGGCAAGCTCATCATGGTCGACCATATCGATCGCCTCGCCGACAGAAACAACCTTCCGTTTTCTTTCATGCATCTCCTCCCATTCATCAAGCAGCTTCTCGACATAGAAAGGATAGACCCTGACCGTGCAGATCCCTCCCCATTTCACATAGGAAAATCGACCGAGTTCTTTTTTCCTGACCGAACCGATAACGCCTGCCTCTTCATAGGCCTCCTTGGCCGCGGAATCTTCAGGGGACATATGTTTTTCTATAACGCCCTTCGGGATAATCCAGCGTTTTGACTTTCGTGCCGTCACAAGCACGATTCTTCCTTCGTGCAGAGGGATGACCCCGGACTGCCGGTAAAACCCGGCTGGCTTTAAAGCAGACATAAAGGATAACAGTTCTTTCTCATAGAGATAATGCCGGTATATTCAGGCTTCTTCCAATGAAACCCTAAGTTGAGCGATACTATATAAAAATTCCTGAAATATTATCACTATGTAACGTATCCGGGGCTTTAAAGGGTTACATTTTTCTTTCAATTTCACTAAACTTATCTATGTCACTATTCTCAACAATGCCCACCGCAAACATAAAATTCAAACCATGAAAGCAATCATACCTGTGGCTGGAGTCGGCACAAGGTTGCGCCCGCACACATTTTCTCAACCCAAGGTACTTCTCAACGTAGCAGGAAAACCCATTATCGGGCATATAATGGACAAACTTGTCGAGTCCGGCATAGATGAGGCCATTGTTATCGTCGGGTATCTTGGAGAGATGATTGAATCGTACCTCAAGAAGAACTACGACATAACGTTCACGTTTGTCAATCAGGAGGAACGCCTGGGACTTGCTCATGCGATATGGATGTGTCATGAATATATTCATGACAACGAGCCTGTATTTATCCTGCTCGGCGACACGATTTTTGACGTCGATCTGACCGGAGTGCTCAACAGCCCTGTCTCAACTCTCGGCGTAAGAGAAGTAGAAGATCCCCGCAGATTCGGAATAGCCATAACCAGCAACGGCCAGATAGTCAAACTTGTCGAGAAGCCGAATGAACCGGTAGGAAACCTTGCGATCGTTGGTCTGTACTTTATCCTGCACTCGAAGCCCCTCTTCACCTGTATCGAAACGCTTATCAGAGAGAACATAAAAACAAAGGGGGAATTCCAGCTGACTGACGCGCTGCAGATGATGCTCGAAAACGGAGAACCGCTATCCACATTCCCGGTCAACAACTGGTATGATTGCGGAAAACCCGAAACACTTCTTTCCACAAATGAAACCCTTCTGAAAGAGCACAGTTCTAAATCATCAATACGCGGCTGCATCATCAATGAACCGGCATTTATCTCCAAAAGCGCGCAAATCAATAACGCGATTATCGGTCCGAACACTTCTATAGGAGAAAACGTCATTATCGAAGACGCGATCATTGAGAATTCGATTATCGGAAATTTTTCCAAGGTCCAACATGTCTCTTTGAACAAATCCATCATCGGCAATAACGTTGACCTCTCAGGTGATCCTCACGAAGCCAACATAGGAGATTTCTCGGAAATTAAACTCCGTTGAGAGACTTGCAGGAATAACCTTGAATGATTACATTTGGCTCTTATCCGGCATCCCCATTACCTATGGACACGGTGCCGAAAGCTTCCGGCCGATCGGTTCAGGAATGCTTGTATTCAGGGTTTTCCGTGTCCACTCTCTCGAATATTTCATCGCACACGCAGAACCCCTTGTAAGACAAGCAAGAGCTTTTCATGGAGTTCTTGTTGTTCGGTAAACCATAAAATCAATGAAGATGTCACAGTCAAGATACTTCTTTACTTCTGAGTCTGTATCAGAAGGGCACCCTGACAAAGTTTCGGACCAGATCTCCGATGCGATACTGGACGATTTTTTGCGACAGGACCCTTCTTCCCGCGTCGCCTGCGAAACGTTCGTTACAACCGGCCAGGTCATAGTTGGAGGTGAAGTTACCACGACCGGAATTGTAGACGTTCAGGAACTAGCAAGAAAAGCTGTTGAAAAAATCGGGTACAACAAAGGCGAGTACATGTTTGAAGCCCAATCCTGCGGTGTTCTTTCAGCTCTTCACAGCCAGTCTCCCGATATCAACCGCGGCGTTGACCGTAAAGAAGAAATTCAAGACGAGCTTGACAGAGTTGGCGCTGGAGATCAGGGAATGATGTTCGGTTACGCATGCACCGAAACCCCGGAACTGATGCCGGCAGCTATCCAGTATGCCCACGCGCTGGTAAAAAAACTTGCTGACATCCGCAAGGAAGGCAGCAAGATGACCTATCTTCGCCCGGATTCAAAAAGCCAGGTCACCCTCGAATATGTTGACGGAAAAGCAGCAAGAGTCGATGCTGTCGTCGTTTCAACCCAGCACGACCCTGAGCCTGAAGGCGTCAGTGAGGAAGAATGGCAGGAAGTCATCCAAAAGGATATTATCGACAATGTGGTCAAAGAAGTGATCCCTTCGGAAATGCTCGACAAAAGCACCAAGTTTCATATCAACCCGACAGGTCGTTTTGTGATCGGCGGACCTCACGGAGACACCGGTCTTACGGGTCGCAAGATCATCGTGGACACCTATGGAGGTGCGGCTCCCCATGGCGGCGGCGCATTCAGCGGTAAAGACCCGTCAAAAGTTGACCGCAGTGCTGCCTATGCCTCACGTCATGTAGCGAAAAACATCGTCGCAGCAGGACTGGCTGATAAATGTACTGTTCAGGTCTCTTACGCGATCGGCGTCGCCCGTCCGGTATCCATTTACATCGACACGCACGGCACAGCGACCAACGGGCTCGGTGACGCGGAAATCCAGGAAAAAGCCGAGCAGATCTTTGATCTCAGGCCTGCCGCTATCATCCGTCACTTCAGCCTTGACAAACCTCAGGGATGGTGCTATCAGGATACTGCTGCATACGGTCATTTCGGTCGCGACAATTTCCCGTGGGAAAAAACCGACAAGGTTGACGAGCTGAAAAAAGCCTTCAACGTGTAAGCAGATATTTTAAAGGGTACTTCTATTTATTAATAGAGGTGCCCTAAAGACAAAACCGTTTATAACAATGACAACAACTGACACTGCTGCACTCGACTATAAAGTGGCGGATATATCCCTGGCCGACTGGGGAAGAAAAGAGATCGAGATCGCGGAGAAAGAGATGCCCGGCCTCATGGCGACAAGGAAAAAATATGCCGGGCAGAAACCTTTGAAAGGAGCCCGTGTTACCGGTTCTCTGCACATGACCATCCAGACGGCGGTTCTTATCGAGACCCTCGTCGAACTTGGCGCACAAGTCCGCTGGGCAAGCTGCAACATTTTTTCAACACAGGACCATGCTGCAGCTGCCATTGCCGCTGCGGGCGTTCCTGTGTTTGCCTGGAAAGGGGAAACTCTTGAAGAGTACTGGTGGTGCACACGGCAGGCACTTGCCTTTGAAGGCGGCAAAGGACCTAATCTCATCGTCGATGATGGTGGTGACGCGACGCTGATGATCATTCTCGGATACAAGATCGAAAATGATCCTGAGCTGCTGAATGTCACACTTGAAAACGCTGAGGAAAAAGCCCTTTACGGACAGCTCAGGGAGATCTTCGAGGAAGACAACCAGCACTGGCACAAAGTAGCGCCGGAGCTCAAAGGCGTCTCTGAGGAAACAACAACCGGAGTCCACAGGCTCTATCAGATGATGGACAAGGGAGAGTTGCTCTTCCCGGCTATCAACGTTAACGACTCGGTGACCAAATCAAAATTTGACAATCTGTACGGATGTCGTGAATCACTTGCAGACGGCATCAAACGTGCAACTGATGTCATGCTTGCCGGAAAAGTAATCGTTGTTCTCGGTTACGGCGACGTCGGCAAGGGCTGCGCACATTCCATGCGCTCATACGGCTCACGTGTCATCGTCACGGAAATCGATCCTATCTGCGCATTGCAGGCTGCCATGGAAGGCTTTGAAGTGGCCACCATGGAAGACGCTGTCAAAGAAGGCAACGTTTTTGTCACCACAACAGGCAACAAGGACGTCATCACGCTGGAGGACATGAAGCAGATGCAGGATGAAGCGATTGTCTGCAACATCGGTCATTTCGATAATGAAATCCAGGTTGAAAAGCTCAACGACTATGCCGGCGCGACAAAGACCAACATCAAACCGCAGTATGACAAGTATACGTTTGAAGACGGTCACTCGATCTATCTGCTCGCTGAAGGTCGTCTTGTCAACCTCGGCTGTGCGACAGGTCACCCGTCATTCGTCATGAGCAACTCGTTTACGAACCAGACACTTGCCCAGATCGAGCTCTGGACAAAAGAGTATGAAACAGGCGTCTACTGCCTCCCGAAAAAACTTGACGAAGAGGTGGCAAGACTGCATCTCGAACAGCTGGGGGTCAAACTCACCAGGCTATCACAGGAACAGGCCGACTATATCAGCGTACCTGTTGACGGCCCTTACAAGCCGGATCATTATCGTTACTGACCCTGAAAAGGAACAGAACAGAAAAAAGAAAGGCAGCCTTTTTCAGGCTGCCTTTCTTTTTTCACCGATCAGTCCGATCCGACTGATCTTGGCTCTTCATACGCTGGGGTGGCAGGATTCGAACCTGCGCATGTCGCCTCCAAAGGGCGATGCCTTACCGCTTGGCCACACCCCAATACCCTGACCAAAACGCCGGACGAACAAAGTATAAAAAAATAAGTCAAAACTAAAAATCACTTCTGCCCGATCCCCCTGTTATTAAACTTTTTAGTATACTTTTTGAACTGTAGCTCTTGCATAAAAAGTATTCAATTCTGAACCTCCGGGGCTGTATGACAAAAATCAAAATCTGCGGCATCACAAATCCCGATGACGCTATCGCATCCTGTACGGCCGGCGCTGATGCTCTCGGGTTTAATTTCAGCAAGGCAAGCCCGCGATATATCCAGCCGGAAACCGCACTGAGTATCATTGAAAAACTCCCCCCGTTTATTTCCTGTGTGGGTGTATTCGTTGAACAGGAACCCCATGAAGTAAATCAGATATGCAACCTCTGCCGGCTTGATCATGCCCAGCTCCATGCTGAACGGTATACAGCTGAAAAAGCTGTTGCCGTCAGAGGCGCAAAAGTTATCCGTGTTTTCCGCACCGGACCGGATTTTACCATTGACGTTGTCAGAACATTTGCTGAAGAGACCGGAATAACCTCTTTTCTCTTTGATGCATACCGGCCCGGACAGCCGGGCGGAACAGGACATGTCATTGAACAGCAGTTGGCGCAAAAGATTTTCAGGGAAACCGAACATATCGGCTTCGGAATCCTCGCAGGAGGCCTCAAGCCGGAGAATGTCGCTGAAGCAACTTCCACAGTCCGTCCCTATGCAGTCGATACGGCAAGCGGAGTGGAAGAATCTCCAGGCAGGAAAAATCATCAAAAAATCAGGGATTTCGTGAGCGCCGTTCACCGCAGTGCAGAATTATTATGATACAACATTGTGCATTAGATGCTCATAAATCAGTTCGGCTGCTGTTTCCGGAAGCTCGAGCGTTATGAGATGCCCGCATTGCGGGACATTGACGAATATCCCTTTTTTGCAGTGCCCCGAAAGCTTTTCAGTATTTTCAGCCGTCATGATGCCGTCACCCTCACCCGCAACGAACAAAACCGGAACCTCCAGTTCTTCAACCAGATCGACAATTTTCCGGGTAACCTCCATGGAGGTTATCTGACTTGTCGACTGCTCAATAGCTTGCGGAGCGCAAAGGGAAAGGCTCTCGAAACCTATCAGGACATCGTGGAACAGAACCGTGTTTCGCGAAAGCACCAGCCTGGCAAAAACGTACGCCGGTAACCACCAGCCGACCTTCCGCAGAAGATTGTTAAAGGTGAAATTTATTGTTGCCGGTGCGATCTTTTCAACAATCCTGTTGTTTTCAAGGTACCCGAAATTAAAAAAAACCATGGAGCGGACACATTCAGGACACTCTATGGCATATTGAAGAGCAATAAAAGGACCGAATGAGAATGCAGCGATATGGATTTTTTTTAGACCAAGAGCCCTGACAAGCTCCCCGAGCTCCCCCGCAAAAGAGTCAATCGAGTAGTCGTTACCGGGGTCTTCATCCGACCAGCCATGCCCCTTGAGATCATAAGCGATGGTCCTTATCCCTCTGTCATTCAAAAAACGGATGATATGATGCCACCACATCCACCAGCAATCCCAACCATGCACCAGCACTACTGTCTCTCTGGCGTCAGTCAGCCCTGAATCATGATAATGATGCACGACCCCGTTCAGCTCGATAAAACAGCTTTTTTCGATCAGACTGTTCTCGTATTCATCACTCTCCGCACCACTCCCCTTGGCGGCAATCATACGTTTCCCGAGCTTTTGGCGGTAAGCAAGAAATTTTCCCGTTGGCTCTGCCTGCTGTCTTTGTTTCACGGCTATATCCTTAATTAACGGTTACTTGTGACAAGATATATAATCTTTCTCCCAAAATGTTGACGTATTTCATGAGGCCCGCGAATTGTCACAAGCATGAAAACTTCACCCTTAACATGCCCTTCACTTCGCTTTCTTTCGTATCATTCGAAACAAAATCAGACAAAACGTTACTTTAGTACCCTTTCTGTTTTTATTTATTATGCAAAAAATCACTGTTCTTTTTCTCTGTACCGGAAACTCCTGCAGAAGCCAGATGGCTGAGGGCTGGGCAAGGTATTTACATGGAGATATACTCGAGCCCTACTCAGCAGGAACGGAAATACACGGCATGAATCAGAACGCTGTCCAGGTCATGTCCGAAGCTGGAGTAGACATCTCTTCACACCACTCAAAAAATATCGCAGAAGTACAGAACATCCCGTTTGATGTCATCATTACGGTTTGTGATAACGCACATGAAAATTGCCCCTATTTTCCGGGTAGGGCAAAACGTATTCATGCCGGCTTCGATGACCCGCCCCGTCTTGCACAATCGATTGAGGATCAGGAAAAAAAGCTGGACTGTTACCGAAAAGTCCGTGATGAAATCAGGGATTTCATCGCCCAGCTTCCCGATGCGCTCAAAGCCTCCTGACCCTTTTGGGCACTATTTCAGCGCGGAATACCTACAGAGAGTGTCCATCATTCAGGTTTACGCTCACCAGTATGTTCAGTTCAGAAAAAAACATCTCTATAGCCGAAGCGATCGGAACTTTTGCGCTGGTCTTGACCGCTGCTGCGGCGCTATCGTTGTCAAGGACCTTTTTGGTACACAGCTTGTTCACACCTGAGTCAGCATGGTATTCTGACTCACTGTCATGGCAATGATCTACGCAATCGGCACTATCTCCTGAGCGCATATCAACCCTGCCGTTTTCCTGGGCTGCTTTTTTGCCGGAAGGACACAAAAAAAATTTACTCCTGCCATACATCACAAACCAGATATTCGGAGCGATTCTTGCTTCAGGCCTGCTGAAAATGCTGTTCGGCACCCATGAATCACTTGGAACAACGCTACCTTCCTGCGGGATTATCACTGCCTTTATCATGGAGATTGCCCTTTCTTTGTGAAGTTCGTGATTCTGAACGTTTCGACCGGTCAGCAGAGCCTCCATGAACCCCGCCCGCTCACTCGGCCCCGCTCTTGTATCCGGAACCACCTCTACTCTCTGGATTTACATCACCGCCCCGGTGATAGGAACCTTGCCTGCAAGCCCGACCTTCCGGTTTATTCAGGGCAGTGAATGCTGTCATGTTGAAGACCGGAAGAGCTGTTGATATGGTGAACTGGAGTGAAACGCTCTTTCCAGGGGGGGCATCCTGAAAAAAAACAGGCCCGCCGGAACACCGGGAGCCTGTCGTGAAAACTACTTGAAAAAAGCAGATCATGCTATCTGCACATAAGCCGCTGCCCTGGCATTGCATATAGGACATTTTTCCGGAGGTGTCCCAAGCTCGATATGACCACAGATCGGGCAGAGCCAGACCTCGGTTTCAGCAAGATCTTCACCGTTATTTACAGCCTCGAGCGCTTTCCTGTAGAGCGCCGCATGAACCTTTTCGGCTTCGACCGCATAGCCGAACATGCGCTTTGCCTTGTGCCCTTCTTTTACCGCCTGCTCGTACATGGGCGGATACATCTCGTTATGCTCATAGGTCTCCCCACCGATAGCGGTTTCGAGGTTTTCGGCGGTTGTTTTGATTCCGTCCGATGCGCCAAGGTGACCTTCCGCATGGATCCGTTCAGCTTCCGCTGTTGTCCTGAAAAGCTTGGCGATATTTTTCAGTCCGTCTTTTTCGGCCTTTTTTGCGAAAGCCATGTACTTCTGGAACGCCTGGCTCTCACCGGCAAATGCGTTTTTCAGATTCTCCTCTGTTGTCGGCATAGTCTGTATTCTCCTTGTCTGTTTGTTATTAATAAAAACTCATCTCCAATTTGATGAGGTTGAGGTACATGGGAATCAAACGGAGGGAGGACGGTAAAACCCCTGCCGTTTCATCTCACGCAACCAGTCACGGGCCTTTTTATCCCCGGAATGCTCCGGCATCCAGTGAATAAAACTGGCAATATCTCTTACACTCTTCTTTCCTGCAAGAGCAAATTCAACATCCCTTCTTTTTCCCAACTCCCAGGTCTGAGGCTGTTTGACCTTACCCTGCTCAGGATCATCATACTCAACCGCAGGGAAGAACTCTTCAATCTTTTTTTCTCCCCACTCTTCAGAATCGACAGTGATTCTCATCGCAAAGTCGCCCTGTACTTTTGCTCCTGCAAACGCAGCAGCAAGTATCACCGGTTTTCCGAAAACAGAGGCGCTGAACTTTTTGGCAGTTCCGGTAAAACCCGCTGTAACCTGACCACTGGCGATGCCAATCCGGGGGCAAAACCGCAAAACATCGTGCTCCCCCATCCATCGTGCAGCCCGCAGTGCATCCGAAAACGTATCTGAAGAGCCCAACCTGTTCAGGAAAACAAGCATGACAGCATGATCAAGACTGCGGTGCAGTACACAGCAATCCATGGCGTCAACAGACTTGCCTGTCCATGCAAGAAAGTTGTTCACATAGATAAGCATTTCGCTGGACTTCATCGAAAATGAAAGCCGGTAATAGTCCGTCAGTTCAGCATACAGAACAGTTGCCTGAAGCTCCAGTCCCTTGACGGGAAAACTCCCGGACCACTCATCCTCTATTTCAACGTCGATCGTCAGCGGATGGGAAATGAGGAAATCCTCGATTGTCTGGAAACTGTACGTTGTTTTCAATTGACCCCGGCGTTTCAGAACTCTCGTCTCCTGTGATTAATTTTTAACTTTTTAGAATGCAATACACCAAAAAACTCTCAACGGGAAAAAAGAGTTCCTGACAATGCCGCCATGCTGAAAAATAAAACATTTTGAACTCAGGCATCATTGTAGTATACTCAGAGCAAATTATTTCGTGCACGAATATTATCTGCACGAACGTTTATCACGAAAGAAACAAAAAGCATTCATACATGGCAAACAACGCATGCCCTGAGGCTCGTGACAGCAGTCGCAGCCTCAAGGCCTTACGGCGGATCATCAGGGCTCTTGATGTTCACTCGCGACGACTTTACCGTGAATGCAACACGACATCACCCCAGATATCCTGCCTGAATACGCTTGCAAAGAAAGGAAACCAGACCCTTTCAGCGCTTTCACAGGACATGCATCTCAGCGTCAGTACGGTAAATGGCATTATAGACCGCCTTGAACTTCGAGGCATGGTCAGCAGAACCCGGTCGATACAGGATCAGCGAAAGGTTGTTCTTTCAATCACACAAGCCGGTACCGATATGCTCAACACCATACCTGAACTGATGCAGGACATCTATGCCCAGGCATTCACCCGTCTGTCTCCGGAAAATCAGGATGCTCTGTCTCAGCTACTGGAGCAACTTGCCGATCATTTTACGCCCACTGAAAAAGAGCAGGGTCAAAACACTGAAATCATTACCAGTAATCATGACTTTATCAGCAACGCAGGAACAGATTATCAGCTGCATTGACAATAATGCAACCTCGTCTCAATGGAAAGACTGGAAATGGCAGATGCGCCACAGCATCAAGGATCTGGAAACATTTGAAGCCCTGCTTGACGTCAAGCTTTCGGAGAAACAACGCAAGGCATTCGGCAAAGCCGCCGAGAAATTCCCTATCTCCATAACACCGTATTATCTCTCACTGATCAACACTGAAGACATGGAAAATGATCCGGTCTTCCTGCAAAGCGTACCTTCTCCGCTTGAACTGAATATAGTCAAAGGTGATATGTCCGACCCGCTTCATGAAGACTCTGACAGTCCGGCGCCATGTGTAACCCATCGCTATCCGGACAGGGTTCTCCTGCTGGTGAGCAATGTGTGCCCCATGTACTGTCGTCACTGTACCCGAAAACGGAAAGTGGGAGATGAAGACACGATTCCGAAACGGTCAGCTATTGAACAGGGAATCAGGTATATTCGCAACAATCCGCAAATCCGTGACGTCCTCCTGAGCGGAGGCGACCCCTTTCTTCTCTCCGATGACTACCTGGACTGGATTCTCGGCGAGTTGCGCAAGATCGAGCATGTGGAAATTATCCGGATCGGCACAAGAACACCGGTTGTTCTTCCCTGCCGTATCACAAGCGATCTGGTCGCAATCCTGAAAAAGCATCAGCCCGTATGGGTCAATACGCACTTCAATCATTCACGCGAGATAACCCAGTCAGCCCGTAACGCTCTCGGCATGCTTGCTGACGGAGGAGTTCCTCTCGGAAACCAGACTGTTTTGCTTTCCGGAATCAATGATTGCCCCCGCATCATGAAGGCTCTGGTTCACAAACTGGTAAAAAACCGTGTCCGGCCATACTACCTCTACCAATGCGATCTTTCGGAAGGCCTCTCCCACTTCAGAACACCGGTAGGCAAAGGAATAGAAATTCTCGAAAGCCTCATCGGCCACACCAGCGGCTTCTGTGTTCCGACCTATGTCATCGATGCTCCCGGCGGCGGCGGAAAAATACCGGTCATGCCCAACTATCTGATCTCCTGGTCGACAAACAAAGTCGTTCTGAGAAATTATGAAGGAGTCATCACCACCTACAAGGAACCGGATTCCTATGAACCGACCTTCTGCGACAGGGACTGCGATTCCTGCGACCTGCTTCTGAAGCTGGAAGACGCGGACGAAAGCAAGGCGATCGGCATCGGCCAGCTTCTTGCGGACGATGACCAGACCATTTCGCTGGTACCATCGTCAAACGCACGTCATTCACGCCGAAAAAGCGGGGCATAAGGGGGGGGGTATGAGCTGGATTGACTACCTGATTTTCGGAGCTTATATGTCTGGAGTTCTGGCGATCGGATTCTACTATTTCAGGAAAAACTCCAATGAAGAAGATTATTTCGTGGGCAGCCGTGACATCAACCCATACCATGTCGGGCTCTCCATTGTAGCTACCGATGTCGGCGGCGGTTTTTCCATAGGTCTTGGAGGAGTCGGTTTTCTTATGGGACTCTCCGGGAGCTGGCTGTTGTTCACCGGGCTCATCGGGGCATGGCTTTCAGCCGTATTTATCATTCCGAAAATCAAGAAAATCGATCGCGAAAAGGGATTTATGACCTTTCCCGATTTTCTCAGGGACCGTTACGATACAAGGGTAGCATTCATGGCTGCGCTGATTTCAGGGCTCGGCTATATGGGCTTCACCGGAGCACAGATGCTGGCGGGAGCGAAACTGGCTTCCGCCACGATACTGCAAAACAACCCCTTCGGTATGGAGCCGGTGCTGTTTTCACTGTTGATCATTGCGGTCGTTACTATTCTCTATACCGTTACAGGAGGCCTGAAAGCGGTGATTTATACCGATACGCTGCAGTGGATCGTCCTCCTGGCCGGCCTCATTTTCATTGCAATCCCCGTAACCCTCGGAAAGATCGGTGGCTTCGAGGCCCTAAGAACAAACCTGCCGCCCGACCATTTTTCACTCACAGCCATCAAGCCGACAACGTTTATCAACTGGATGGTGACCATCATCCCAATCTGGATAATCGGTATGACGCTCTATCAGAGAATGTATGCCTGCCGTAATGAAAAAGACGCAAAAAAAGCCTGGTACACCGCAGGACTGTTTGAATATCCCGTCATGGCATTTTCAGGAGTTTTCCTTGGCATGTGCGCCAGGGTGGTCTTTCCCGAAGCCGAACCGGAAATGGCGCTTCCGATGCTTGTACGGGACATGCTTCCTGCCGGAATAACGGGCATCATCATCGCCGCATATTTTTCAGCGATCATGTCCACGGCCGACAGTTGCATGATGGCGTCATCAGGAAACTTCACCAGTGATATCATCAGACCTCTCATCCAGAAAAAAAGACCCGGAAAAGTCAACACAATTCAGCTTTCCATGATCGTCACCTTTGCGGTAGGCGCACTCGCGGTCATTCTGGCTGCACGTTTCACGTCTGTGCTCAACGCGATTCTTTACACCTATTCTTTCATGGTTTCCGGATTGTTCGTCCCGACGCTGGGAGCGTTTTTCTGGAAAAAAGGGTCCTCAATGGGAGCCCTGGCAGGAATGGCCGGAGGAGGAACGCTCACATTGTTGGTCATCAGCGGGGTGTTTGCACTTCCGAAGCAACTCAAAATGCTCGAACTGGACGCCACGATTTACGGCATCATCGTCTCGGCTCTGCTCTTTTTCAGCGTATCACTTCTCTTTCCCGATCCGGAAAAAAACAAACAGACAAAACAATAGCGTTTATGACTTCTGACCTCATTGAACAGCTCGACGGAGCAACGATACAGCACGGTCCGCTCAGTAACAGAATCTACGTCATGAATCCCGGTGATGCTGACGCCGGTCAACTGGCTCATAAACTCGAGCTGTTAGCCGGAGAAAATGGATACACGAAGCTATGCGTCAAAATACCAGAGTCTTCCGCCTCATCTTTTCTGGACAGAAGATACATCATGGAAGCGGCGATCCCCGGTTTTTTCCACGGAGAAGAAACCGCTCTCTGTCTGAGCCGTTTTCTCGACCCCGATCGCGGTATTGACGCTCATCAGGAAGAAATCAAACGCATTATTGAGCTTGCCTTGCATGCAGGGGATACAAAAACGACTGCTCTACCTGAAAAAGTCAGTATCCGACAGTGCCGGGAAAACGATGCAGCTGCCATGGCTCACGTTTATAGCTGCGTGTTTCCGACCTATCCCTTCCCTATCGACAATCCCGGGTACCTTCGAGATACCATGCGAACCCATATCGTTTATTTCGGAGCTGAACACAAAGGAAAACTCATTGCCCTCGCCTCATCGGAAATGGATAGGGAGAATGCTGCCGTTGAGATGACCGACTTTGCCACGCTCCCTTCATGGCGAGGACGTAATCTTGCCGGACTGCTCCTGAGAGAGATGGAATCAGCCATGCGGAAGAGGAACATGAAAACAGCCTACACCATCGCGAGGGCGATCTCACCAGGCATGAATATCACTTTTGCCAGAGCAGGTTATGGCTTCTGCGGAACGCTCATCAATAACACCAATATCTCCGGTGGTATTGAAAGCATGAATGTCTGGTATAAAAGAATCGACTGAAGAGCGTTACGTTCTGCAAACCGAGCCGGAAACGCCCGATCCCTTCGTAAATTGTATATTCAACTGGTAACTGGTAACTGGTAACTCGTCACTTGTCACGTCACCTGAACAATGAATCCGGCAGAATTTCTTCTTACCCTCGGCGCTATCCTTTTGGCCGGACTGGCAATTGACCTTCTGGGCAAAAAGACTTTTCTTCCCAGAGTAACCCTTTTGCTCCTTTTCGGTATGCTTATCGGCGGTGATATGCTGAACATCATACCGGTTTTTCTGACTGACAGGTTTGAGCTGATTTCAAACATGGCGCTCCTGATGATCGGCTTTCTTCTCGGGGGAAAACCCTCTTCCGAAAACCTTCGGCAATCAGGCAAAATCATTGTTATCGCTTCGATTTCCGCAGCCGTCTTTACAGCGCTTTTTGTAACGGCAGGTCTGCTCATTGGAGGGGTCGCAGCAGGTATCGCAATCCTTGCCGGTTGTATTTCATCAGCGACTGCACCTGCAGCAATTGTTGATACGGTCCTCGAATCAGGCGAAAACACACAGTTCACCAACATTCTTCTCTCTGTTGTTGCTCTCGACGATGCATGGGCGCTTATCCTCTTCAGCACAGGCATAGCCTTTGTCGGTGCCATGACAACGGTCGGGTTGGACGCCGCCCCATTGATGATTGCCCTGAAGGAAATCGGAGGGGCTGTCCTCCTTGGCATAGGCCTCGGCTTTCCTGCATCAATCCTCACAGGCAGAGTAAAACCGGGACAACCAATGCTGACTGAAGCCCTCGGCCTTGTTTTTCTTTGCGGAGGGCTTGCTCTTCATTTCGAAGTATCATTTCTTATCTCATCTATGGTCATGGGTGCGTTTATCGCTAATTTTGCCCGTCATCATGACTACCCCTTCCATGCTATTGAAGGTATCGAATGGCCATTTATGGTTGTTTTTTTTATCCTTGCAGGAGCCTCGCTTGAATTCAACGCTCTCCCTCATGTCGGAATAGCCGGAGTGATCTACATTTTGGCCAGAGTTACAGGAAAAATTGCCGGCGCTGCATTTGGGTGTGTTCTGGGCAAAGCTGAGCCTGGTGCGAAGAAATGGCTTGGGGCAGCACTCCTTCCCCAGGCAGGGGTTGCAATCGGAATGGCTCTGATAGCCGCCAACCATTTTCCCGACTATGGCAGCACCATTCTTCCTCTTGTTGTCAGCACAACCGTTTTTTTTGAGCTTTTCGGTCCGGTTTTAACACGCATCGCCATCAGAAAAACAGGCGATTGACATCCCACTCCTTCCCCAACAAGAAATCTCCACAAAATCAGGGAACATATTCCCTCTGAAATCCTGTTATGAGCTATAAGCATGCTTATTGTTTTGCTCTCCCGGTAACACGGCAACATTTTTCAAAAAAGAAACGAACATGAAAATCCCGCACCGCGCGCTCGGCATCGTACGCGAAATCGTGACAGAACTCGGTCATGATCTTACGTACGCTTACGAAGATTTGATCTTCATCGACCATAACGCCTACCTCCTGCAGTTCACCGATTCACCTGAAATGCTGAACCTTTACTTCAACATCGAGCTTTCAGAAAACGATGCGGTTGAAATGGAACGAAACATAACCGATTCAGCGGCAAAAAGAAACATCAGGATCGAACGGAAGGGACACTATGAGCTTGCGCAAAAATCCGATAAGACTATCGAGGTGAAGTTTTTCAACCGCGAGGAAGTATCGTCTCGCTCATAAAAGGCTGTGAAAAAGAAACGGCAATCAGAGGGTGGATAAAGAGTCACGGTGAAACCCTAAAAAGCTTCATGGACAACCTTGTTCGGTCGCATCAGCGAGAAGAAAAAGAGCACAAACAGGAAGGTTATAAACTCGGCCACAGAAAAGGAGACAAAAATCCCCTTGTCACCAAAAAAGACCGGCAGTATTGTCACAAAGAGAAGCGGAAAAACCAGTGTACGAGAAAGAGCGACAAAGGCAGAAGGAAGCGGTTTGTGAATCGCGGTGAAATAGGCACTGAACACAACATTAAAACCATTCCAGAGAAAAGCGGGCCAACTCAGCGAAATAAATGCAAGCGTGATGTTCATGGTTGCCTCTGTACCGTTGTCGAGGAAGAGACCTGCCAGCTGTTCAGGGATCAGGAGGAGCATTGCAACCAGAGAAAAGCCAACACACGCAACACACACTGAAGCCAGACCAAGAAACCCCTTTATTCTCTCCGGTTTTCTCGCCCCGTAATTCGTACTGACTATCGGCTGGAGGGCATCAGAAAATCCATAAACGATAATCTGCTCTGCAAAGAACAGATAGTGCATGATGGTAAATGCGGCTACCCCTTCAACGCCGAATTTACCGATCATCACCCAGTTGAAGACAAGAATGACAACTGCTGCGGACAACTGGTTCGCAAATTCCGACATACCGTTGTAGGCCACCTTTATCATTTCTCCCCAATTCCCCTGATTCCAGTTAAATCTGAGCACGGACTTTTTCGAAAAAAAGTGAACCATCAAAACCAGAAAACTGGTGATATGTGCAAGACCGGTCGCCAGGGCAGCTCCCTGCAAACCCATTCCCCATGAAGCCACAAAAAGCCAGTCGAAATAAATATTGACAAGAGCAGCGGCCACGATGGCTGCTGCAGCGAGAATCGGCTGTCCATCAACACGCACGAAAAAAGAAAGGCAGAGGCTTACCGGAAGAAAAAACATGAACAGCAGCATCACAAACAGATATTCCCTTACCAGAGGAGCAAGAATGTCATTCGCTCCGAGAAGGGCAACAACCTGATCGATAAACAAAATTCCTGAGAGTGCAAGCACCAGCGTCAGGACAGATACCGTCATCAGGGTTTTGGAAAAAACCGCATTGGCGGCATCCCTTTTCGATTCACCGATATACTTTCCGCAACGAACCATCCCTCCAACGGAAAACATGACGCCAACGCCAAGCAGAAGGCTGAAAACAGGCATGATAATATTGATCGAGGCAAGGGCGCTGTCCCCGACATAGTTCCCCACGAAAATTCCATCGACAATGCCTGACGAAGAAATCGCAAGCATTCCCAGAACATTCGGGATAGCATGATAAAAAAACACCGCCCCGATATTGCCTTGCAGCATATCAGCAAACCGATCTCTACCCATTACCGCACTCCTTCACGGGCATTGTAAATCTTCTGTTAACATTTTCAAGCATAACAGGCTCAGAATATAGTGCAATCAACCACATTAAGCAATTCCAGCAAAAATCGATTTTAATCACTTGACTTATTTTAATCATTTGATTAAATTGGCGCCACACAAATCACCATAGAGGTGATGATCTCCGCTTCAAACGAAAACAGAGCAGAGCAAAAGTATGACAAAGTATGCGAGCAGTGAACAAACAAGGCAGACCCTGATCAATTCAGCAGGAGAACTTGCAGCGAAACTGGGGTTTTCGAATGTTTCAACCCGGGTAATTGCTGAACACGCCAACGAAAATATCGGAAGCATCCACTACCATTTCGGCAGTAAAGAACAATTGTTTGAAGCTGCCGTGCAGGAAGTTATCAAACGATGCAATGCATATCCTGTCAGCCAGGCAATTGAACCCTTCTACAACGTTCTCGATACTCCGGCCGGCCAGTCGGGAGCGTTACGGGCGATAGTAAAAAGGGAAATAACCCTGCTGTTCGATCCGGATTACCCGCTATGGCACAGCAGGGTTATCTACCAGCTTATGCAGCAGAAAAGCCGACTGCAGGACATCATGGTCAATGAGCTTTTCAACCCCATCGTCGATACTATTGCATCGCTGCTCAAGCGCATCGATCCGTATCTCGACAACCAGGAAACTTTCCTCATCATTACCCAGATGATTTCCCCGATCGCATCCCACGCCGACTACATGTCGTATTGTCTGGAACATCTGGGAACAGATCATTACAGTGCAGAATACCTGCAGAAGATGGAAGATATGATTGTATGCCAGACAGAGCTCCTTCTGGGTCTGACTTCTGAAAAATTCAAATCAAACCTTGCAGCACAGCATTCATGAGAAAAAATCCTTGCAACGTTCTTGCCCTGTGCCTCGGCACCTTTATAACCATGGTTCTCCTGAGCTGCAGCGGAGGGGAAAAAACTTCCGAAACGGATGCTGAGAAACGACGCAGAGTCCCGGTGACATATCCTCAGTTGATAAACTCTCAAACGGCACACAACTATTCTGGAGAAATAAGAGCCTGTAAAGAGACAAGCCTTTCTTTCAGAGTAGATGGGCCGCTCATCGATATTGCAAAAAAACCGGGAGAGAGTACTCTTCAGGGAGATCTCCTTATGCAGCTCGACCCAAGGGATTACCGCGACCGGATAAGAATTCTCGAGGCCGAGCTCGATGGTGCCCTCGCAAGGGCGAACAAGGCATCCCAGGATTTTGCGAGGGCAAAACAACTTTTTAAGAAAGATGTCATCGCAAAGTCAGACTACGACTTTGCCCGAAGCAGCTCTGCATCCGAGAATGCCGTAGTAAAAAACATCCGGGCCCAACTTTCCGTTGCGAAACATCAGCTCAAAGATACCTCGCTCCGTGCACCGTATGACGGGATTGTCACCGCCCAACTGGCAGAAAACCACGAAATGATCCGTGCCGGACAGATCGTTATGCGCATGCACGATGTCTCGACGCTTGAAATCAACACGAACATCCCGGAAAACGATATCGGGCTCCTGGTACTGCAGAAAGGTCGTGAAGCTGTTCTGACGGTCCCTTCTCTCAGGGATCGCCTTTTCACGGCAACACTGAAAGAATGGAGCACAGAGGCAGATAAAACAACCAGAACATACGAGGTCACTTTTTCCCTGCAGGCACCTGAAGACGGCAGCCTTCTTCCCGGTATGACAGCGGAAATAACGCTTCAGAACCTGAAAACCCGTAAACCGGTCATGACTGTGCCTCTCGATGCCGTAACGGCTGATCGTGAAGGAAACTCCGTAATCTGGCTCTATGATGAAGAATCCGGCACGGTAACATCAAAAAAGATTATCACTGCGGAAATGTATGATGATAGAAGAATCATCGTCAACGGGGGACTCAATGGAAACGAGCTGATCGTCACCGGTGGTGTTCATTTTCTTGTCGAGGGAATGCAGGTTGAACCATTGCAATCATCAGCCCCGGATACACAACACCCCGGACACCGGAAAGGACAGGAAAACGCGCTATGAACCCCGCAATCTTTGCACTGGAAAAAAGAACGATCATGACTATGCTGACCATACTTCTGGTCGGCGCAGGCATACTTTCCTTTCAGAAACTCGGCCGCCTCGAAGACCCGGGATTCACGATCAAAACAGCATTGATCGTAACCCAGTATCCGGGAGCAAGCCCTGCCGAAGTCGAAGAAGAAGTGACGGACGTTATTGAAGAATACATCCAGTCGATGGGAGAGGTAAAAGAAATCTACTCAACATCCGAAGAAGGAATCTCCTACGTCTACGTCGACATGAAGGACAACTATACTTCAGCCAAACTGCCGCAGATCTGGGATGAACTCCGGAAAAAAGTCCGCCAGGCTGAATCATCGCTGCCACAGGGAGCGATGAAGCCTTTTGTGAATGACGATTTCGGCGATGTTTACGGCGTCTACTTCGCCATCACCGGCCAAGGATATTCCTACGCTGACCTGAAAGAGTACGCCGATTTCCTGAAAAAAGAGCTGTTGTTGTGCCGCGATGTTGCAAAAATAGACTTCTGGGGAACCCGCCAGGAGATGATTTTTGTCGAAACGGACCGGGCAAAGATGGCCGAGCTGGGTATAGCCCCTGATGTGATCACCCGGACACTTCAGACACAGCTCTTTGTCCGCCAGAGCGGAAAAGTCGAGGCCGGAAACAACTATCTCCGCATCACCCCGACAGGCGAAATCACGAGCGAAAAAGCTATCGCCTCCCTGCTTGTCGGTCCCCCGGAAAAAACCGTCCGCCTTGGGGATATTGCCCGGATTTACCGGGGCTACAAAGACCCGCCGCGCAACGGGCTCTGGTTTAACGGGGAACCCGGTATTGCACTGGGCATCTCGACGATCGAGGGAGGTAACGTTATTTCCATGGGTGAATCGGTCAGCGAAAAACTTCGCCAACTTGAATCACGGAAACCTGCAGGCATCAACCTGCACAAGATCTACTACCAAAGCGATCTTGTCGAGGATTCCGTCAACACCTTCGTCACCAACCTTGTCCAGGCGGTCGTCATCGTCGTTGTACTGCTGATGCTTTTTATGGGCTGGCAAAGCGGTCTGATGATCGGAAGTATTTTGCTTCTGACTATCCTGGGGACATTCATCACTATGGCGCTGCTTGACATCGACCTGCAGAAAATGTCGCTTGGCGCTCTGATACTTGCGCTCGGCATGCTTGTCGATAACGCTATTGTCATTGCAGACGGTATTCTGGTCCGGGTTGAACGGGGAAACAAACGTGAACATGCTGCCGTCGAGGTGGTGAAAGAAAACATGTGGCCGCTTTTCGGTGCAACCCTCATTGCGATTCTTGCTTTTGCAGCCATCGGTTTCGCTCCCGGCGAAGTAGGCGAGTACTGCCGCTCCCTGTTTGATGTTCTGGCGCTGTCTCTTTTCATAAGCTGGATTCTTGCCGTTACCATTACCCCCCTTTTCTGCGTCTGGTTTTTGAAAATCCCCGATCTGCACAACAAGGATCCTTTCGACAAACCGTTCTACAAGCAGTACCGCCGTATGCTCCATCTGGGCATTACCCATCGATGGAGCACGATAGGGATAACCATCGTCCTGCTCGTTCTGGCAATCATTGGTTTCGGGACGTTGCCACAGGCTTTTTTCCCTGATTCAACACAACCCTATTTCTTCGTCAACTACTGGAAGCCGCAGGGGACACATCTTGACAAAACACGCCGCGACATGTCCATCGCCGAGGAACATATCCGGCGTGTAGATGGCGTCAAAAATGTCTCTGCATTTCTCGGGGAAGGGGGGATGCGATTCATTCTGCCGTATCGGTATATCACTCCCAACACAAGCTTTTTCCAGCTTCTCGTCGAGACCGACAATCATGGAGATATCGGACGTATCAGCAGTGAGGTCGACAGGTACCTGGAGGAAAATTTCAGGGATGCCGAGCCGTACCTGACAAGAATCGCCAACGGCCCGCCGGTTGACTTCAAGGTGGAAGTCCGGTTCAGGGGGCCTGACTCTGCCGTGCTGCACGATCTTGCCGCCCAGGCCGCCAGAGTCATGCAGAACACCCCCAATACCCGCGATATCCGAACAGACTGGCGTCAACAGGTCCGGGTGGTTCGTCCGGTGTATAATGAAAACCAGGGAAGAAACGCCGGGATTACGAAACTTGATCTTGAAGCATCGTTGCAACGAAACTTTAACGGCGCTACAGCCGGAACGGTCAGGGAAGGCGACGAACTGATCCCGATCGTGTTCCGGATGCCTCGCAAGGAACGCGCAACCGTTGATGAGCTGAAAAACGTTCAGGTATGGAGCTCGGGACGTCAGAGCTTTCTGCCCCTCGGCCAGGTTGTCTCGGCTATCGGAACCGAATGGGAATGGCCGATCATTCAGCGGAGAGACAGAATGCAAGCCGTTACCGTACAGTGCAACCCTGTCTCCGGCCTAGCCGAACCTTTGCGCCAGTCGATGATCGAGGAAATAGAATCCATAGCAATGCCGAAAGGCTATACAATGGAGTGGACCGGAGAATACAAGGAATCGAACAAGGGAACCGGTCCGCTTGCACAGATATTTCCTCTCTGTGTTCTCGGGATGTTCTTCATACTTGTCTGGCAGTTCAACTCCCTGAAAAAAGCAGCTGCGATCTTTCTTACCGTCCCGCTTTCCCTTATCGGGGTTACTGCCGGTCTGCTTATAACCGGGCAGGCATTCGGTTTCATGGCCATACTGGGCTTTCTCGGACTATCCGGCATGTTGATCAAAAACGCCATTGTGCTTATCGAGCAACTGGAAATCGACCTGAGGAACGGCAAGGAACCCTACAGAGCCGTCCTCGATTCAGCAGTCAGCAGACTCAGACCGGTAGTCATGGCAGCAGCAACAACCATTCTCGGCATGTTGCCCCTGCTTACCGATCCCCTCTACGCTGCCATGGCCACAACCATCATGGGGGGGCTGTTTGCAGCTACCTTCTTAACTCTTGGAATAGTACCGGTACTCTATACCCTTTTCTACAGGATACAACCCGATGACAACTATGTATGACAACTGTAACTCAATACGGAAAATTATTCCTCTGTTATTGTTACTCCTTTTGCCTGCACAAGACCTGAAAGGATCGGCACCATCAGAGACTGTTTCCGGAAAATACCTGACCATAGAAAAGGCAAAACAAACCGCTCTTGAAAACAACCCGGGAGTTCAGCAGGCACTTGCAAGGATCCGTTCAGCAAAGGCCATCCTCGGCCAGGCATATGCATCCTGGTTTCCGACCATTTCAGCAGGCGGCGGCTACTTTTACCGCCATCTCGACATGCAACCCGACTGGCAACCGAACATGCGAGTCAAGGAAGACATAACAGAGACAACCGGCAACCTTAAGCTCAATTGGCTGCTTTTCAACGGCTTTGCCCGAAGGGCCGAAACACTTGCAGCGAAGTACGGTATTGAACAGGCACAACAAACACATGCCAATACAAAGAGGCTTCTTCTGGAATCGGTTGCGACAGCTTACTACCAGGCACAACTGGCCAGAGAGAACATACGAATTGCGAAAAAAAATGCCGAATTCAACAGGGCTCTTGAAAAAAACGCGACGATACGGCGCGAAGTAGGAACGGCCTCCCGGTCTGAAATGCTCAATTTTTCCATAAGAACCGTTCAGGCGGAAAGCGACTCTATTGAAGCAACCCGAAACTTCACCATAGCATCAACTGTCCTTGCCGAACTGATGGGTCTTTCCGGCGCCGAACTCACAACGGAGCTCTCACATGGCTCGGGCCACGAAGCAATTACCGACACCATCCCTTCATACGAACAGTTGATTGCCGTTGCCCTGAAACACCGGCCCGATCTTCTGGCGATTGATGCAGGGATTGCCGCCGCCGAACAGCGGAAAAATGCAGCAAAGGGGTCCTGGCTGCCTTCAATCGGTCTGAGTGCAGGCTTGAACTATACCAAACAGGAGGGAGCCGATCCCGTGCAGGAAGAACGTGATCGTTATGCCGGGGTCACGGCAAGCTGGGACATATTTACAGGCGGAAGGAGAAGCGCAGAGTTTCAGGGCAAAAAAGCGGAAATGTTCGCATTGGAAGAAGAAAAGCACCTTAAAATCCTCTCTATCCAGTCAGGCATTCGTCAGGCTATCGCCAACACCGTGGCTGCCAGAAAACAGTTGCAGCGTCAGGAAAAAGCGCGTAACATGACACAGCAGGTACGGCATGATATTGAACTACTCTACAGAACCGGTTCTGCTACCCTGACCAGACTCAATGAGGCGCAAACGGATCTTGTTCGCGCTGAAGGCCTTGCCGCAAGCAGCCGGGCACAGTATCTTCTTGCGCTTGAGAAGCTCCGCTCGGAAAGCGGAGAGGTATATGCGTCATTTCCTTCTAAAGAAGACATTGGGCCCATAGAGAAAAATCGGGAGCACTAACGCTATAAAAAAAAGATCCCTGAAAATCGTCGAAAGACTTATCTCTTCCTGCATGCCAAACCACCCGCTGAGCAACTCAAAGCAGCCGCAGTCGTGAACAATACCCCTGAGTACATTGTTCGTTACGCCTGCGGTAAAAATGATGAGAACCACCATCATAATCAAAGCATTGCTTTGAGCGTACACATTGAGGAGAAGCATTGTCCCGCAAAGCAACTCAAGCCAGGGTAAAATTATTGCCACCACCGGCACAACGCTTTCAGGCAGCAACTGATATTCAGCAATGACCGCGCTGAAATGAATCGGGTTAATGATTTTAGGATAACTGGCGAGGATAAACAGAATCCCCACGATAAACCTCAAGACAGTCACTGTCGTTGAGCTGGATAGAAAACGGCTGACTTTCATGAGTATATTTTAAAACCTTGAACAGGATACCTTGCTTGCAACCACTCGGCCCATCCTCCTGCAAAGACTTTGATATTCGTATATCCAAGATCCCTCAGTTTTCTGGCAACAATATCGCTGTATGGACAGGTAATACTTTGACAGTAAATGATGAGTAGTGCGTCTTTTGCCATTATACCACTGAAATCACTATACTGCACATCAAACCTGGTTGCCGACAATGACAACGCACCCTGTATATGTCTTTTATAGTACGAGTGTTCCGACCTTGCGTCAACGAAAAAACCTTCTCCCCTGTCAAAATATTCCTTTGCCTTTGACAGACTGATCAGCTCTATTTCACCTGGAGAAATCTCATCTGTCGAATTTTCAGGTAATTCATCCTTTTCAACCTCAGCGGTTGCAGCGGCTGAACTTGCCGCTGCATCTCCTACTGATGTTTGTTCAGCAATGCCGGAGTTCCGATTCTCAGTGACATGGTCTTCCGGTATCGCGACCGGGTTTTCACGTTGCACTTCCCGGGAACTTTCGTTGTTTTCGTTTGCCACTGCGGCTACATCATAAAGAGCTTGCTCCGGGCTCCGCTCCGTAAACTGAATACCATTGGGATTCACCATATTGAACAGTATCCCAAAGACACTTGAAACTATGGTGATTGTTATGCTGATAAGGAGTGTTCTCCCCATTCCCTTCATTCCCTTCATTGTTGCTTCTTTTGCTTTCAGCACATTGCCTGAGCCTCGAAAAAGCCATTTGGAGATTCGATCAAAGGCCTGACTCATTTTTAACGTTTTAATTTATAGAACCTTGTAGAACAGCACAACAAAACATTTCTGATTTTTTACCGCCAACGGTCACATTTTTCTTCCGGAGCATTTTTTTCCATAAAATCTTTATCTTTATCCGGGATCGTCAATGCAAACCGCAGACAACAATGCAGTTTTCCGAGGCAAAACAGGGAAGAACGTTCATCATTCGGCTTGAAGATGGCGAAATCGTTCATGAAACGCTGGAAAAATTTGCGATTGATCAGAATATCACCGCAGCGGGAATCATCATTCTCGGGGGAGCCGACAAAGGAAGCCGGCTCGTTGTAGGCCCCCAGCAGAGCCGCAACCTCCCGATTATGCCCATGCAACATGAACTATACGAAGCACATGAGGTTACCGGCACGGGCACACTTTTCCCTGACGAAGAAGGAAAACCGATTCTCCACCTTCACATGGCATGTGGACGAGAGGAAAATACCGTTACAGGTTGTATCCGAGAAGGCGTAAAAGTGTGGCACGTCATGGAAGTCATCATGTTCGAAATGACAGGAACAACAGCAACCCGCAAGCCAGACCCTGAGATCGGTTTCAAACTGCTGATACCGTGAAGAAGTGACCAGTGACTGGAAACGAGTGGCAAGGAATAACAGAAACAGGAGTGTTGAGTTGTTGAGTTGTTGAACTTTTTCGCTGTTGAGCTGTTGAGCCATTGAGCCATTTGGCTATTTAGCCATTCAGCTATCCAGCCTTTTGCCTTTTGACCTTTACATTTTGACTTTGTATTCTGATGGATTTTTTCTCGGACTGGACATGGTGGGGCTTTTTGGCCTGTTCGGTGGCTGCTTCGGTCAGCCTTGTTTTTTTTCAGAAAATCCGCCTGTCGCTTCTGTTCACCATCGCCCTTTTCTGCCTGGCGTTAGTTGCCGGTATGTATGCCCGGACAGGGGTAATCTCGGCGGTCGTCGGCCTGGTCATCACACTTTTCTCCAGTCTGGGCTCCCTTCTTTTCTCTCTGATACTTTCCGGCATACAGGAGATGCTCAAGAAACGATACCGGTAAGAATAGTCCCCTTCACTATGTTCCGATCACACTTTGCCCGGCCTCCGAAAGATGGCAAGCACCAACGTGAATGGACGATACACGGCTTTCCCTTTCTTTGGGCTCTTTTGAAACACCTATAAGCATGAAAGCATAAACCTGTTGAATTGTTGAGCTGTTGAACTATCCAGCTATTGAGCTGTTGCGTCGAAGCTCTGATCCAACTCTTTTCTTCGCATTATCTTACACGACGGCAAACTGCGGAATATATTCTGAAGCACACCTCATGGCGCGGTCGCGTGCGCGGCAATCCGGCATATGCCGCTCCAGAAGCGTCCAGAAACTCTGTGAATGGTTCATATGAACGGTATGACACAGCTCGTGCAGAAAAATATACTCGACCAGTTCAGAGGGAAGAAAGAGCAACTTCATGTTGAGGCTTATCGTGCCTCTGGTCGAACAGCTTCCCCACCGGGTCTTCTGGTGGCGTACCGTCCCCCGATTATACCGGAAACCGTACTGCCTCGCTGCTTCTTCCAGCCGGGGAAGCAGTTCGATCACGGCTTTCCGGCGAACCCATGCACGCAGAAGGTCACCCTGTAGAGCAGGATCTTCGTCAACAGCATGAATCTCGATAACCCTTCCCGATCTTTGCTCAAGATAATTTCGTTCCCCTTCACCCCGGAGGCAAAAAACAGACCATTCCTCACCGATGCTCCGAAGGGAAAGTTTTTCGGGCACCCCGACTGTTCGGGAATGAACGGATGGCATTTTTTCAAATGCTCTTTGTATCCATCCCATCCTCTCCCGGACGATTCCCGGAACCTGACGCGTATCGAACCCCGGCGGCACCACCACAACAAGCCCTTCATGAGGCGACACCCGCAACCGTACATGCTTCGCTCGAGGGCTCTGTCTGACAGAATACTCAATATCCCCCTCGACATCGGCAATACCAAACTGAAGTTGATCCGGCATGAAAGAATAACGTTTATGAGATAAACCTCTGAACCAGTAAAAACAAAACCAACATCCACATTGCTGTCGCGGCAAAGAGAAATGCGCCGCTCAGGGTACAAAACAACACCACCGGAGCCATAACAACCGGAGAAAGGAACTGCCCGAGAAAAATCATTCCCGTAAAGCCGCCTACAGCCTTCCCCCTGACTCTTTCAGGAACCACCTCCATAAGCCAGAAGCTGCCATTAGGCATCATCATACCGTTACCGAATCCTGCACATGCAAGACCGGCCAATAACTGCGGATAACTGTCCGCAGAGCCTATCAAAAGATATCCGGTCGCCACAAATCCGAACCCGAGAGCATAGATGTTCCTGTAACACAGTCTGCGCTTGATCAACGGATAAGAGAGAGAAGAGAGTGCTCCGGCAAGTGCGGATGCCGAAATGGCAAGACCGGTCATGGCGCTGCCAAAACCAAAACGCTCCTGAAGAATAAACGGTACCTGCACCAGCACCATATAATAAAAGATCATCAAGAGAAAAACCAGCACATAGATCACGCTTACCGCGGGTAACGGCACAGGCGACTCCTCCACAGACTCAATTGCCTTGTCGCTCTTCAATCGCTTATCCGGCTCTTTGAGCCCGACAATTGCCATCGCGAGAACAGCAAAAGCGGAAAGGTAGGCGGTAAATGGTGCTCTCCAGCTGATCTCCGCAAGCAGCCCCCCAAACAGCACCAGCACAACCCCCCCGATATACATGAAACCGGACTGAAGACCGATGAACCCGGCACGTTCATCTCCTGAAAACAAGTCACCTATGAGCGCGGTTGCCGCGCTCATGATACCCCCGACACCAATCCCGAGAATTGCGCGACTGACAAGAAGAAGGAAAAGATCGTCCAGAAAAAAACCGCTGAACCCTGAAACGCCATAAAGAAAAAGCGAAAAGATCAGCAATTTCCTGCGCCCGAACATATCTGACAGATGACCAGCAAGCGGTGCGCATACGGCAATCATGATAGCCGGCATGGTCAGTACCAGTTTCGTGAAAACCGCGTCACCTGCTCCTGAAAAATGACGGCTGATCTCCGGAAGAGCCGGTGAAATAATAGAACCGGCCATCACGGTCATTGCGCTTGATAACAGAAGTACCGCTTTTATCAGACGCATATGCAGAGCACCTTTCTTACCTGAAAAAAACAGATCTCACCTACTCGTGTCTCTCGTTTCCCGTCACTGCTGCAACCCTCACCTCTCCTTCATAGCGTTGGACGTAGCCCGAAGTATGGGCTTCAGAAGATAGGCGAGGACCGTGCGTTTTCCCGTCAGAATATCGACCTGGGCCATCATTCCCGGTATAATCGGCAGACCTTCGCGTATCGATGCTGCAGGGGTTTTCACCCGGACAAGATAAAACGTGTTGCCCTCCTCGTCAGTAACCGTGTCAGGACTTATCTGATAGACATCAGCTTTCAATCCGCCGTAAATAGAAAATTCATATGCGGTCAGCTTGACAAGGGCCTTCTGGCCGGGGTGCACAAACGCGATATCCTTTGGTGAAACCTTGACTTCGACTTCAAGGCTGTCATCCAGGGGAACGATATCGGCCACTCTTCCCCCAGGTTTGACCACACCTCCGAGAGTATTGATATAGAGCCGCTGGACCGTTCCGTTAACCGGAGCCTTGATCTCGGCTCGTTCAACACGGTCAGCCAGACCTTTGGCTCCCTGGCTCATGCTTGATATTTTGCTCAAGACATCGGCGAGCTCCTCACGCCACTCGTTCCTGGTGTTCAGCTCCGTTTCCTGAATCTGCTCCCTTGCCTCCTCAACCGATCGCTCGAGGGTGGCTTTTCTTGCTATGGCTGCATCGCGTTCACCTTTTGCGTTCGCGACATCCCGTCGAAGCCTGATAACCTCCACTTCAGACACGGCGCCGGACTTGAGCAGCGGCTGCGTTCTGTTCAACTCCTGAGCAGCAAGCCCGTATGCCTGTCGGGCCTGAATCTGCCGGGCCTCTACCTCTTCAAGTTCATGCTCTCTCTGGGAAAGCTTCTCCTTCATAATGATCATCTGTGAGTCAAACCCTTTAAGGCTTTCCTCATACAGGTGCTTTTCATGCTCCACTATCTGCGGAACATCTTTGAGTTTGTCTTCAGGAAGATCAAGGGGCGAATCTTCAGCAAGTGCGCGTAAACGTGAGGCACGGGCAATCAGGCTCAGCACTTCATACTGACGCTCCTGCAGTGAAGAGGTATACCGGGTCGGATCGATACGCATCAGAAGATCACCCGACTTCACCACCACGCCTTCCTGCACAAGAATCTTCTCGACAACCCCTCCGTCCAGAGACTCGATCACCTGTAGTCTTGAAGACGGAATAATCTTCCCCATCCCTCTGGTCACTTCATCAAGCGGGGCGACCGCCGCCCAGAGCAACAGCAGCGCCAGCGTTATTCCGAAGATTTTCAGAAGCGCGCGGGCTCTCACCGGTTCCTGCTGAAGCTGCGCCCAGTCGGCATCACCTACCCAGTCAAGAGGCTTCTCCTCCTCAAGAGGAATCCACCGCTGAAAAAACATATCGACATATCGGCGTCCTTTTTCACCGGACGACTTGATAAACCTTCCGAGGCGTTCAAAGCCCTCTTTTGTTCTTGTATCGATCATGCGTCAGCTCTCCGTATCTGACCTTTCCTGAGAGCCTCGAGCACTTTTTCCTTCGGCCCGTCGGCCACGATCCTGCCGCCATCCATGACCAGCACCCTCTCAGCAAGTTCAAGAAGCGAGGATCGGTGAGTAACAACAAGCATCGTCTTGTTCCGGGCGAACTGTTTCAGGCGCGATTTAAAAATCGCTTCAGTCGAAGTGTCCATTGAAGAAGTCGGCTCGTCAAGCAGGAGAATCGGCGGATCGGCAATAACCGCACGAGCTATCGCTACGCCCTGGCGCTGTCCCCCGGAAAGATTTTCGCCTCGTTCACCGATCTGCATCTGAAAACCGTGGGGATGCTTGTCGACAAACTGGTCGATGGTACCGACCCTCGCAGCCCGGAGTATCTCCTGATCGCTTGCCTGAGCATAGGACATGGTGATATTTTCACGCAGGGAGCCGAAAAACAGCATGACGTCCTGCGGCACATGCCCCAGATTTCTGCGAAGCTCGGCAGGGTCCAGCTGCCTGCTGTCAACCCCGTCAATCAGTACCGCTCCACCCGTAGGCTGATACAAGCCCGAGATCAATCGTTCCAGTGTTGTTTTACCTGACCCGACTTTCCCGAGAACCGCTACATGCTCGCCGGGCTTGATATGAAACGAGAGGTCGCTGAGCGCTTCACTTTCCTGATCCGGATAGGAAAACTGTACATTCCTGAAAACAATTTCCCCCTTGAACGTCTGCCTCGTGACAAACTCTGCATCAGGAGAACGCTCCACTGGTCGATCCATTATCTCGTTCAACGACGTCATGGATGTTTCCGCCTGATGATACTGGGTAAGCAGCGCCGCGCTCTGACTCACAGGCGCCATCGCCCTCGATGAAAGAATATACACAGCGATCAGGCCTCCCATGCTCAGGTTCCCGGCTGCCACAAGGTAGACACCGGTTATGATAATGGCGATCGACACAAAATTCTGCACCCAGTAAGCCCCGGTGCTCACCGATGCCGAAAGCAGACGCAGCTGCTCACCTATTCTGACCAGATGAGAAACAATCTGCTCCCATTTTGCCTGAAAGCGGCCTTCAGCTCCGAGAGACTTGATAGTCTCCATTCCTGAAAGGCTCTCGATGAGCGTCGCGTTTCGTTGCGCGCCGAGACGGTAGGTTTTTTCCGTCAGATCATGAAGCTTGCCCTGAATGGTTACCGCGTAGAGAAACACCAGAGCGACGCCAAGGAGAACAGGAATAGCAAGCGGCCATGCGATCAGAGCGATAATCAGCACAAAAAGAAGCGCAAACGGAAGATCAACCAGAGCAGCTACGGTAGTCGAAGTGATAAATGTCCTGATAAACTCGAATGCCTGAAGGTTTGAAGCGAATGACCCGACCGATGCCGGCCTGTTTTCCATTCTCAGCCCAAGCACCTTTTCCATGATGGATGAAGAGAGCTTCACGTCAGCCCTTCCTGCAGCGAGATCGATAAAATAGACACGCATGAGGCGCATGATCACATCTGCACACAGTACAAGCAGTACCGCCGACGCGGTTATCCAGAGCGTATCGATCGCAACGTTCGGCAGTACCCGGTCATAGACATTTCTGATAAACAGGGGCATAGCCAGCGCGAACAGGTTTATCATAACCGCGGCAATGAGAATATCCCTGTAAAGCGGCTTGTTCTCTTCAATCACGCTCCAGAACCAATGCCGTCTTTTGAGCTTTCTGACCTCCGGTGTTCTGCTGTCATAGCGAAAAACCGGGCGAACGTATATGGCGATACCGGTGTACCGATCCTCTATTTCAGAAACCGGAACACTCACCGGAGCGTCCGGCAGTTCCGAATAGGTTACTGAAGCCGTTCCGTTCTCAGCGCTATGAAGAACACATGCATCGTCACGGTCGAGCAACAGCATAACAGGAAAAAGCGCCGGATTGAGAGAATCAATCCGGCGCCTGACAATTTTGGTAGTATAACCGGCACGCTTGGCGGCTCTCGAAAAAAGTGCCGGAGTTATTTTTCCATTCTGCAAAGGAAGACCTGCCTTGAGGGCGTTTCGCTCTGTAACCCGATCATGGATTTTGCCAAGGGTAATCAGACATTCAAGCAGTGCATCCTGCACAACCGGTTCTTGCTGAACCCCGCCCTCAGGTTGTTCATTATCCATAACAAGTACTCTGCGTTTCAGCTCTTCGCCAAAGTAGTCTACTCCGCACCCTGAGGCGCTTCCACGGGATCACTGTAATCCGCCGTTGTCACTGCAGGGAACCCTTTGTAGTCAAGCTCCTCAAGCGTCGGCAGTTCATAGCGCACCACGCCCATGTCGTTGAGCAGCCTGCCCATTCCAGCCAGCGTCCTCGCGTCGGCTATCGTCAGATCATATGTCCCGTTGATATACGCTCGCTGCGCCTGGTAGTACTCGTTCTCCGTGTCCAGCAGATCCAGCAGCGTTCGTCTGCCTATCGTGAACTGGTCAAGATACGCCACACGAACCTGGTCAAGACGCCTCCGGTGCTCGTCCAGATACTCCACCTGTCTTGTCAGTGACTTACGATCGTTATAGGCGATCTCGACCGTCTGGCGCAAATCGTGATCCGCCTTTTCCTTAAGATCCATCGAGCGGTACAGCTTCTGCTTGTATTGTTTCACCGATGCCAGATCGGAACCGCCGTTAAGAATATTGTAGTTCATCACCACCTCGACTGCCGCTTCACGCTGATAGCCGTCAATACCGTCCTTGTCCCAGCTCCAGTCATGATACGCCCGCAGGTCAAAACGGGGATAAAACTTCGACTTCTGCACCCCGACCGCGTGCCGCGACGACTTGATATCCATCAGCGTAGCGAGAAATCCAGGATTCTTCCGGTAGGCTTCATGCAGCGTTGTTTCAATATGCGATGGGATCGCTTCCACAGGCACAGTAAATTCCGACAGCTCTTCCGCCGGCAGCTGACCCACGATACGCTGATAACGTGCCGTCACGTCATGCAGGTTGGCCTGCTCCGTGATCAAATTCGAGTTGGCCAGCGCGAGGCGACCCTCTATCTGCTCACGGTCCACTCCGGTGCTGACTCCTGATTTTACTCGCCGTACGATCTGGTCGTGGATCTCCTGATGATACGCGTAGTTCTGTTCCGCGAGGCGCACAAGGTTTCGGTACCGCTGCACGTCGGCATACGCACGCAACGCCTCAAGGCCGGCGCTCTCCATCGACTGCAGAAACTCGAAATACAGCGCCTTGCCGCGGCACTTCAGACGGCACACCTGATGATGCGTGTACAATCCGTCAAACAGCATCTGCTTCAGTTCAAGACGAACTCCCTTGCGGGTGTAGACATCCTTGTTCGGGATGCTTTCCTGATAGTTCCACTCTCGGCCGATACCAGCCGACGCGTCGAGCTTCGGGAAATACCCGCCATAGGCGACGTCCTCCTCATAGTTCACTGCCATAAACTCGTGCCACTTTGCCTGCACCTCAGGGTTGCCGTTGATCGTGTGCTCCACGACCGACTGCACTGAATTGTCTGCCGCCGCCACTGCATCCTTTGGCATTGCCATTCCGGCCACCACTGCACACGCTGTCAGCAAATGACGGGCATTCTTTCCGTGAAACCTGCTATGTTTCATTTTTCGTATTCATTTAAGATTATCAAGCATCAAGTACGTATAGACTTCAAGGATTGATACCATCCTGGACATACAGCGTTACCGTTTCACTGCCCAGGGTTGCCGAATAGACATCGTAATCAATCCCGCCAATGTTTTGCGTCGACGGTGAACTCCATGTGCCGGTTAAACTTACATTATCCACCCCATCGCCAAGGATATAGAGATCATTGTTACCATCAGTGATATCCAGAACATCCTGGGCCGACAGATTTGAAAGATTATGATTGCCGTTTTCTGTCAGATCGATTATTTCAATATTGACAACGACATCATTTGAGAGTGACGCAAAATTGATGTTGTCGCCACTATCGAGGATCAGTGTATCGTCACCATCCCCGTTGCCCCCGTCGATCACGATATCCGATGCGTCGAAGACAAGCGTATCAGCGCCCTGATAGCCCAGAACAATGTCCGACCCACCACCACCGTCCAGCAGATCATCGCCCTCGCCTCCTTTCAAAATGTCGTCACCTGTTGAGCCGGTCAATGTGTCATCCCCACCTTGGCCGTCCAGATACGCATTAACGGAAGTCGCTGCTTGCGTTTCGTCTGTACCATCACCTGTCCAGGTTTCGTTTAACGGTGAAGGAAGAGGATAGTTAACAATCTCGATAGAAGAGCTGTTGGTATCCCCATCACCATCAACCAGCGTGAAGGAGATAGTCTCAACATAAGTTATATCGAAAATGGCCGGCGTCTTGTACTCATAATCGCCGTCGTCCATGTCAATCTTGATGATAGCCCCGTCATCGGTATTGACAGTGAGTATATTATCCGCTGTATCGAAGGAACTGTTATCAGAACCACCTGACACTGTAATTGACCCTCCTCCTGCTGGATTGTAGGTATATGTCGTCCCATTTACTTCGACAGACTGAACATATCCACCTTCATCCGCACCAAGGTTCAGACTCAATGAGCCTGTCAACGGATCCTGAGGAATGGTATCTGCAAGCACATCATCAAGATCGTTGAGGTCGGGCACCGAAACGCCATTCATCTCTGATTCATCAACGCCATTGTAGGCGACAGGGTTGAGATTACCCACATTTACTCCAGTACCCATACCTATGGCATAGGAGATAACATCATTAGCCTCTAACCAACTCTCCCAGCCACCTTCTTCATTGCTATTGATACCATTATTTGTACCCCAGTTCGGCCAGTTACCGGAACCCGACACAAGATTTGGATAAGTATTCCAGTTTGTATTCGTAGTCGGCACACCGTCGGAAATGAAATAGGACACACCTTGAGCATCAGTAAGCGCTCCTGAATCATCATAAGCATCCATACCGTAGTTCAACGCCTGATCATAGTTAGTCAATTGGCCAGGATCAGTATGGGCATTGACCATTGTGTCAAGTGTACTCTTAGCAGCTGTAGCCGTCTGCCACGATGAACCTTTTTTTGTTCCCGTACTGTCAAAGTCAACAATTCGTACTTTAACCTCTCCAAGAGCATCATATTGGTCTATCAGTTCTTTTGCCGCATCAACTGAAACAGCCATTCTGGTAGAGTAGCCTGACACCCCTGGATTACTCCCCATACTCCCGGAAGTATCAAGAATAATAAGCAGATTGGTATCGATTGGCGTCGCTGTCGCTGATTCCCTCACAGGTATAGCCGTCGGCACGTCGTCCTCGACTGTAATCGTGAACCCGTTATCGACCGTTATGCTGTCGCCGTCATTATCTGTAGCCACCAGTACACTTGAAAAATCGAGCGTCTTGATCTGGTCGTCGCCGATTCCCGACAAGTCGCTTCCAGTATGATCCAGCTGATCGAGAAGCGTAAAAGTATAATCGCTGTTTTCCGAGCCGCTCAATGTCAAGGTAAATACAGGCCTGTCCGTACCATTTTGATAACCACTTCCACCGCCCTCTTCGACATATCCGTACAACGTATCACCAACTACCTGATACACAACCGCCTCACCTTTAGATGTCAATGATGGAAGCCCTGAAGGAGAACCGAAACTGAAACTGACCGGTTCATCCGCCCCGACACTCACCAGAGGTGAAAGACTACCGTTTGCAGTCACACCGTCATTGACCGCATCGGGAATACCTGTTGACCCGAAACCGGTAAGATCATCATAGTTGTTCAAGCTATCCTCATCAACCGCTCCGGTTACCGTCGCCGTCGTCTCCACCGGGATGTCGTCTTCGACACTGATCTGTAACTTGTTGTCTAGACTGACTGGATCTTCATCATGGTCCGTCGCCACTATCGCCGGTGACAGGTTCAGATTCAGCGTCTGACTATCGTCGGTCGA
>Ga0180433_10000472_pt1 | contig 68705 bp, 56 predicted proteins | sample SS_ome_8_FD_132980 | JGI IMG/M metagenome (GOLD analysis project Ga0180433, IMG submission 132980) | Hypersaline lake sediment archaeal communities from the Salton Sea, California, USA - SS_1_D_1 metaG | ecosystem: Environmental > Aquatic > Non-marine Saline and Alkaline > Hypersaline >...
GATCAAACACTTTCGAGCCATTGCAACAAGATACGATAAATTGAAAAGAAATTACGAATCTGTGGTAGCATTGGCGTGTGGGGTTATGTGGTTACCCATGTGAATTGTAAACAGCCCCTAATCGTGAATTACTTAAGAAAGAAGACGATATTTATTCGGCTCTTACAACGTATATCAGGCACCATGTTGTTGGTGTCGAAGCTCTTGCCAGTGATGAACAATTCAAACGCATCATGAAAAATATCTTCAAGCTTTATGAGAAGGAGCGTTTGATAACTTTTTACATGATGCTTGACGAATGGCGTGAGCGCACGAAGGCTCGTGTGTCGTTCGAAAATCAATCGACAAATTCTCTCAAAGATAGGCTTTATTATAGAAAGATAGATGGTTGCTTGTTTGATATTGATTTACAAGCCTTAGTTGCTGAATTAGAAGGGTTGCCTTTCAACAAGTTAAAAGCTGTTGAAGCTCTGATTGGCTCATGGCAAGAAGGTTTTGCTCACAAGTTCAGTATACTTCTCTCGGCTCTAATTTTAGCTGAAGATGACACACTCATAAGACATTTTGCCGCTGAGTTCTATATATCAAGATATATTACATCTACATGTTGCCGGTTTATGGTACTGGTTGCTGCATATCATACTGGGAACATTGACCTAGTGCGTAGGATAGAAAAATTAACGTTTGATAAAATAGAAGACGTACCCGAGTTGTATGGTTCAGTTTACCAGAAAGAAAGAGTGCAGCACATGTTACAAAGTGCTGCGAATGGTGGCATTGAGACGATGAGACATTTTGCGCGTCTCATGTTTGGCAGAACAAAAACAATTCGCAAGAAATATTTTGAGCGAGGCATTTGGCCTACAGATTCTACTAAGTCATCCTACAAGATTTCTCAAGATCATGTTGCGCCCACATTTAAAAAGCATATCATAGCTTCTCAATACAAAGTCACTGGCGCGCTGGCGTTTGCCAAAGATGAAAAGGTGATGGCTTTTCTTCTAAAAGAGTTGATTCCTACGGCGTTCACAAGAGCGTGGCTAGCGAAAGAAAAATTTTATCAGATACTGCTGCGAGACAATCAAGGGCATATGAAAAGGCTCGTTACGCTAAAACGGTGGGGGGCTTTGTTGATGTTGTTTCGTTGTGCGAATGAATTGAGTGGAGAGGAAAAAAAAAGTAGACCCCCATATCCGACTCCCACAGTTATGATGATACAGGGAATGAGAACAAACATGCCACTTGAGCTCTTTGATGAAATGCTAACAAGCTATTATCAACGTGAGTATGGGCGCTTTAAGAAGTGGAAAAAAAAGACTGAAGTGCCATATCCTGGCTTTATCGATTCCTACAAGATAGCGTGGCAGCCTTTATTGCAATTGGTTGCTCTCTACACCCATCAACCCTACCAAGAAAAATTAAAAGAAAAGTTCCCTCTTCTTTTTGATAGTTCTCTTGAGGATTATATACCGCCAGCTACGATAGTTGAAAGTCTGACACTCGAACACTTTCGTCGCAAGTTGGAACACTCCGAAGCATTTCGTAAGGCAGTCATGAGTTCTAGAGAATTTTCGCGCAAAGTTTTACTAAATGCTGCCTGTGCGAAGTACTATGTTTATTTGCTGGCTAAGATACATTGCGCAGGGCGAGACCAAAAAACTGTCACCGAAATTATAAATATGCCAGAAGACGTGTTAATGCGTAGTGTTTCATATGCTGAACTAGTTGATGAACGCGTTGTGAAAGCGTTACTTGGCGACGCAATTACTATCGTTGGCTACAGTGTAGATTTTTTAGTATGGTACAGCTTGTTAGTAAGAGAGCATAATGCGCGGTTACATGATGAGTTATTTTCAGAAAATCTTCCAGAGCAACTCTGCGAGGCGTTCCTTACAAAATGTCAACAATCACTTCCAAAGACGCTTTTTTGTCATGACTTAAGTGCAATGATCGAAGGACTTTTTAGCTTATGCACGACGATGTCTGCAGATGAGAAAGCGCAATTTGTTATTGAATGCATAAGTAATATCGCTGACGGTCGACCACAGCGCAGTTCCGCTAGAGTGCCAGCTCCTCTTAGTTGGCCGAGCAAGAAAAAAGAAGCATATCTCGTGGGACTACCCATGAGCGTTAGACTGGTTTTAGGCACCTTTACGAAAGCTCATGATGTATTGTTTCTTCTTATTGTGTTAAGCACCCTGCAAAGCCACAAGGTATCGCAACACAAGTTTCACATATACGAGCTCCTACGCGAAGCCGTAGACTCGAGAGCGTTTATTTCTGAGCTTCGTGCTATGTCAACACAGCCTGAGCTATTTCAAAGTATATTCTATTATGCCTTTCAGGTTAGAGATATACACCTCATGACTCACCTAGTCGATAATATAAAGTCTATCGAATATTTAAAGGAATTAAAGCTGCCTCGTATTACAACTGGACATGGAAACGGAGTCACGATTAGTCATTTGTTTCTTATGGAAGCCCATGGAAACAGCGAGCTTTGTGAGTTCTATCTAGAGAACATCTATCCTCACTTAGATGACAGTGAAAAACCTGATGTAGGTGAGGTACATAAGCGTTTTGATACTTTCATGCCTACATTGAAATTAAATCGTTTGCTTGGCGTGAATAACAATACTGACGCTCTGATAACTGCGTGCATGATGGCTTGTTCTTCAAAGGTACAAAAAGAAGAGGTTGAAAGGATATGTAATGAGCTTCTTCAGTTTATAACGAGTAAGGCGTTTGATGATTTTCTAACAAGTGACAATAAGCGATTTTTCAAAACAGAATCTCTGCGAATTATGTTTGCATTTTCTCTAAAATACGAAAGCTTTGATATTCTCGACATTCTACTATCAAAAGGGTTGCTCGAGTATATTGATGTTTTTTCTGGGATGAGAATTGTATCTAAAAGTAGCCAAGAAAAAAGCAGTGATCAACTACAAGTTCATCCAGTTGATTTTTTTCAACCCGCAACATCCCAAGCAGCACATTCAGGACACGTTTCTTTTGTCACTCGCGGCACTCGTATGGCAAACTTTCTTGAGGCTGAAAAAAATGTATATCAAAATAAATTAGCCATCAAGTACATTCTTTCAAAAGGAGACTTATCATTAATACAAAAGGTACTGTCTCATTTACCAGTGACCAAAGCACTCAGTGTTTTGTATAGTTGTTTTATCGTACAACGTTTTGGTGAAACTAGCTTGCGAGATCTTATTCGCAACGAGTTATCTAGGCCTGAATTTCTAGACATTGATTTGGCGACACAACCCTTCTTGCCTGTTAGATCAAGTGCAGGCATCACAGGAGGGCTGCCATGTCTTTTCCGTTGTCTTAGTGGATTTATCCAAGAGCACGTAGACATTTTAGATCTAGATGATGAGATTATTATGAAGTTTGTAAATCATAGCATGAGTAGTCTAGATCTGTATCCTATTCGAATCCTATCAGTCCAAAAGCTAATAACTTTTCTAATTGAAAGTGATGTTGATGATAGCGTTAAGAAGTCGTTACTTACCAAGGCAGATCTGGATAGACCTTCAGACTCTGTTTTTATTGCGATGCACCCATTAATCAAGCCTGCGTTCAAAGAGGCTTTTTTCTTCTTCAACAAGAAGGCTCGCGTTTCTGATCCTAAGCTTTTCAGAGAGCTCGTCAGAGGCTATAGAGCGCCAGTTACCGTAGAAGAAACGGGTGTTAAACGTGAGCGTGAAATTCTAACAACATCACTACCGACAAGCAGTACTGAGCCAGCTGCGAAACGTACAAGACCACCAGAAACGAGTATCGTGGCTTGTTCAACGTCACACTTTCATCCCAGCACGAAACGTGAAGGGGCAGAAGTATGCGAAGAAGAACAACCAAAGACTAAAAAGTCTTGTGCCAGAAAATAGGTATCATGGTGTATTGATGAGCACTCGGTTGTCTCTTAAGCATGTTACGATACTGCCCATACGGCATTGCTGGCGAGGCGAGGTTGTTTTATAATTACCCGCCATAACGTTAAGCGCTTCGCTAATATGAAGGTTTTTTTGTCATGACTGTCCGCCCATTGGTATTTCACCCCGACCCTGTGTTGCGAAATGGCACAAAGAAGGTCACGCAGTTCGATGATGCATTGCAGGAATTGATCGATGATATGTTCGAGACGATGTATGAGGCAAGAGGCGTAGGGCTCGCTGCCCCGCAGATAGGCGTCGATCTCGCCATAACAGTCATTGACACGAGCAATGATAAAAGCGAGCAGCTGGTGCTGATTAATCCTGAGATTATCGAAGTGCAAAATCAACAATTAACAGAGGAAGGCTGTCTATCGGTTCCAGGTGGTTACGAACGCGTGCTACGCGGGACATACGCTAAAGCTCGCGCGTTAGACAGACACGGTAAACCCTTTGAGGTCGAAGGCTACGGTCTTCTCGCCCAAGCACTGCAACACGAAATCGATCACTTAAACGGTACTCTCTATATTGATAAATTAAGCTCAATAAAACGTGCGCGGGCACTTAGACGCTTAAACCAATACAAACGTAAAAATGGATAAAGCCATGGGGCGTGCTTTAAAGATTATTTTTGCGGGAACGCCTGAGTTTGCAGTCCCTTCCCTACAGGCATTGATGGATGCGTGTCAAAATGTTATTGCAGTTTATACGCAACCAGATAGACCACAAGGGCGTGGTCGTCAATTAAAACCAAGTCCAGTTAAACAATTAGCGAGTGCGAGTGCTATTCCTGTCTTCCAACCAGAAAATTTTCGCGATAAAGCAGACGTCGATATGTTGCGTGCACTCCAAGCTGATTTAATGGTTGTTGTTGCCTACGGACTTATCCTGCCGACAAAAGTCCTCGAGGCGCCACGATACGGCTGCATCAATGTTCACGCATCACTCTTACCGCGTTGGCGCGGTGCCGCCCCTATTCAACGCGCGATACTTGCGGGTGATGATGAGACTGGCGTCAGTATTATGCAAATGGAAGCTGGTTTAGATACGGGCTCTGTGGGTAAAGTGATTCGCTGCCCTATTCGCGACACGGATACGTCGGCAACGTTGCACGACACACTTGCGCGTCTTGGTGCCGAAGCCTTGCTTATGATGATCGACGATATTGTTGGTGGACGTTGTGAGTGGCAAAAGCAACGTGAACAAATGGTAACGTATGCTAACAAAATAACCAAAGAAGAAGCATGTATCGATTGGCACAAGCCCGCGCGTGATATCGTACGCGCTATTCGTGCTTATTTCCCTGCACCGGTAGCCTATACGTTTATTGATGATAAACGCATACGTATCTTTGAAGCAGAAATTAGTGATGAGAAGACCGATGTGAGTCCTGGGACGATACTTGCTGTCAGTGAAAAAGGCTTAACTGTCGCCGCACTCGAAAAAACAATTCTGATTACAAAGCTGCAATTTCCAGGTAAAAAACCCCAAGCAGTTTCTGCATTAATTAATAGTTACGAATCGTTTTTTGCGATAGGTAAAGTGTGTCGTGGCCATGACGCACAAGGTTAATCTGCGTAAGCTTGCTAGTCGGGCAGTATATGACATTGCAATAAAGCAACAACCTTTTTACGACGTTCCCGAAAGTGAATCATTACATCCAAAAGACAGAGCTTGGGTGCGTTATTGTGTCTTGGGCGTTTGTCGTGATTTTATTGCACTCGAAGCAATATTAAATCAAATACTCGATAAGCCGTTGCGTAGTCGTGATAAAGATATTTTCTGTCTATTGCTCGTTGGACTCTACCAATGTCGTTCGATGCGTATACCCGATCATGCAGCAGTAAAAGAAACGGTTGCGGCGATTCCTGCAAAAAAAAGATGGGCACGCGGGCTTGTTAATGCAACACTGCGATCGTATTGTCGCGAACGTGAGACACTAGAAGCTTTAATCAACCAATCGCTTGTGACGAGACTTCGGACCCCAGCGTGGTTATATGAGCGACTACGCGATGCTTGGCCGCAGTGGCTGCGAATCATCATCGCAAATAATCGTATACCTAGACTTACCCTTCATATTAATCCTGCCATTTCACGCGAGGATTACGCTAAGCGGTGTCGCGAACTTGATATTGAGGTGGATTTTTGTCGCTACAGTGCCACTGGATTACGCATCAAGGGTGCTATCGATGTCACGGAGTTGCCGGGTTATAACGAAGGTGAGTTTATCGTCCAAGATGAAGGCGCACAGTTTGCTGCAAGTGTGTTGGACCCTAGTGAGGGGGCACGTGTACTTGATGCTTGTGCGGCGCCTGGTGGAAAAACAATAGCACTCATGATGAAAGCGCCAAAATTAAGAGAGGTTATCGCAATCGATAACGATATAGCGCGCTTGGAACGTTTGCAAGAGAACTGTGAGCGTTGCAAGGTTACACCTTCTATCGTCCATGCCGATGCAGCTAATACACTTAGTTGGTGGGACGGACGTGCGTTCGATAGTATTCTTTTAGATGCACCCTGCTCTGCCACGGGGGTGATTAGGCGACATCCTGATATTAAATTATTGCGTAGCGAAAAAGATGTTGCGCGCGCGGTGACTGCGCAAGCACAGTTGCTCACTGCGCTATGGCCATGCCTTAAACGCGGTGGTCGCTTGCTTTATGTGACCTGCTCTATGTTACCAGAAGAAAATACCGAGCAAATAAAAGCTTTTTTGGCAAGGACAGCCGATGCCAAGTTAATACCTATTGATGCAACGTTTGGTATTGATGTTGAATATGGTCGACAGATTTTACCGGGGCATGGATTTATGGATGGGTTTTTCTACGCGCTTATCGAGCGGATAGGATAACGACTGCAAGCGTTGTTGATGGCTCACGTAAAAAATAGCAAGATGCTTACTTAATGCTTGCAGCGTATCAAGAAACATTTTTTTGTGGTGTGTGTCTAACCACGCATCGCATTCATCAACCATAATGATTCGCACATGTTTATCAAAGCCCCACCACATGCGTGCGCATGATAAAATAACTCTTTCACCGTTTGATAATTGATACTCACGATGATTATCATATTTGTTACTTAATTTATAAAAGCACGTTAGCCATTGTTGCGTGAGTGTATTTGGCAAGTAATGTTGTAGATGTAAGCTAAGGTGATTGAGCCAGTGGTTTTTGTTGCAAGTACTAGGACCACAGACTTGCTCTGCAAATGTCTTGAAAGTGCTAAAAACAATCGCATCATTTGCAATAATACGTACCATATGTGCTGGATAGCATTGTTGAAGGAATAAGTTATCAGAGCTTAAACCGTGTAATCTATCGAAGCCTTGTAGAATATTGAGTAGAGTTGATTTGCCTGTGCCATTTTGTCCTTTTACCATATAAATACCGGGATTCGTGCTAAGTGTGTTGGGTGTGCCATCTTGAAGTAAAACCGTAATGCTTGTGAGCTTTAACGGTTGGATCTGTGTTTGGTGGTGAAACATTACGAGCGTTTTTTCTACCATGTTGTTAAGAGTCACAAGCCGTCTTTGATAAAATTTGTTTTGAATGAAGGCTTGAGATGCTGTCAGTATAAACTGCGTGGTGCCGAACCAAATAAAGACGTGCGTCAGCGATAGTTTGTGAAAGAACAACGCGAGTATGACAATAGCCGTGTTGATGATACATGGGATCTCGACGAGTGATTGAGCTATAAGGTTACGTAGTAGCGTAAGTGTCAAGAATCGTCCGTGGTGGTTTGCGTAGGGCTTATAGATAACAGAGTGCCACAAGGTGTTGAAGTTAGTGCCTTGCCAATTTTTGGAGATTTCTTTGAATGCGTTAAAATATTGACGTGTCCAGAAGAAAATCTCTTGTTTGCTCTTATCTGCACGTTTTTTCTCATTGTCTAATCGCTTCGTTAAGATATGTTGATTGATAACGTTTAGAGCAAAGAGTATAACGAGCATGACCATGCCGGCAATAAATTGTGTCATATAGTAAAGTACGATTACCGCTATCATGATAACACTGAATTGAAAGCGATTGGATTTTACTAAGCAGTGCAGTCTAAATTGCTCGGGTAAATAATCGAAAAAAACGAGACAAACATCGCTTGCTAGATGTTTGTTGTCGTTATGAATTATGTTTGGAAACCAATTGTTCCAAAGAGTCTTGCTTTCTTCAAGTGAGTAATGTTCGAGTGCGTGTTGTTGGATGATATCCATTATCATCACTAAAACTTTGGTTGCGCCAAACCAGAATAGCGTTGTAAGTAGTGAAGTTAACAAGCTTTTATGGTTAATAGCCAGTTCAAGTGCACGACCCTGCAAAACAAAGAAACACGACCACATCGAAAACTTGATAACATGTGTGATGTAGTAAAGTCGCGTTAACTTTTTCCTATGGGTAAACTCAATCACTCGTTAATACCTCTTTGAGCGCGACTAAAAATGGGTCGATAGAAGCGCTGTTGAAAGGATGGTAGGCTGACCAACCCGGGCATGGATTAGCTTCGAGCACTTGAAAGCCATGTTCTGTTTTAATAAAGTCTAGCCCCATAAACTCGTTATGTTCATCTTGTGCTACGAGCTTACAGAAAGTCTTAAGATCTTCACTAGGCTCGACGTCACACAATTCAAACTTATCTTGATAACGGTAGTCGGTATTTGATTTATGCGTTGACATTTTTGCAAACGTTTTACCATATAAGATATGAACTCTGATATCTAAGCCTTCAGCTTTTTCTTGGAAGAGTGTTGGTAAATGATCGAGGGATTTAAACGACCAATTTTTATAGGTGCGATCATCAACAACTTTGGAGCGCACGGCAGAGAGTGATTTAACGATAAATGATTTGTCTTTTGGTAAGTTCAGATACTGATTTACACCCTTAACAACGTAACTCTTACCTATACTTATCGATTCAAGTGAGTGTGAAGCCTTTTTCAAGCTTGAATTGAGTTGAAAGAGTTTTGATTCATTGTTATAGGCGACATTGGGGCCACAGATGAGCTTGTATGGCCAGAGCATGAGTAATTGATGAAAATGTGCTAGTTGTTGTGACATCACATCGTTACTTTTTGTGATGGCGCCACGGATGTAAATGCACGTTGGTTTTAGCATCGCACTTTCGCGGTTGCTTTTACGAACAATGAAGTTTACATCGCCGGAGCGGCAGGTAAACGTCCAGCGTTTAAACATGTCTTCGTAATACAGTATTAGTAGACGTTGGTCCTCTTTCATTAGATGTTCGATATTCATTAAAACTTTATCGTTTCGGGGGCCAAAACAAATGGTGTTGATTGAAGTATCTGTGCGTATGTTTTCATACGATGCGTCGTTGCTTAGTGGAAGCTCCGTGATATGACTGTTGTCTATGTGTGAGCTTGCTAAGTCGGGTCTGTGATCTGCTTTGATGAATGTTTTTTTGACTAACATGTGAGGGCCTCGTCGAGCAAATGATCGAATACAAATGTTTCAAATTCAGTGTGTGAAGGTGTCGTTATCACATTGGGATTAATGCAACCGAACGTTATGGTTTTATCATCGATAAATAGTAAAATCTCGCCTATAAAAAGTGGAATGCGCTTGCGTATCTCCGTAATAATTGTTTCGATCTGGGAGATTGTCTTGCCGTTTAAGTTTTTATCGGCTTTAGAAATCAAATATTTTTTGCCAATTAAAAGAATGATAAGCGGTATGCCGTATGGTTTTTCAAAACAAAACCGTATTCGTTGATCGACTTGTGCGTTTGGTGTGATTTTCCAAAAGTATAGATTGTAGATGTGTGACTCTACTAACCTGTGTGTATTTAACCACGGTGCGACATGGGCATCACCGAAAAAATAACGTGGTGTTGTAAGGTTAGGGATGTCTGCTACAAGTTGCCATTGTTTTGGCAGGCTGTAATAGTTGTTTACAATGCCTTGAGGCGTGTGGGTGTCGGTAGTTGCAAAAGCATTAAATGCAAAACCGAGATACGCTTCGAACTCACGTTTAGCATAGCTGCGATCATTTATCGCAAATGCATCGAAGATATCATTGGGTATGTAGGTTACACGATTGATTAATGCATAGTCCTTATTTGAATAACACATCCCTTCTTTTGACTGCCAGGTAATGGTCGTCTTCTCATCGGTTACGGTATCAAAAATATTGAACTCATTTAATAGCTCATCGAGGAAGATGAATTCGCAGTGATAAGGTAGTGACGCGTGATGTTTCATCAAAACACGAGTAATCGCCTCATCCCTATGGGTTGAGGCGATTAAAAAGCGATAGGGATGCAGCTTAGAAGACATAATGCAGCCCGCAATCAGAAGGATCTGTTTGCATTAAATCATCATCGTTTGGACGAAAGAATTCCGTGCTCTCCTTATAGGTTTCTTTCCCGTCGCTACTAAGCTCTTTACCATCACTGCCATCCTCTTTGCCATCGCTATGCCAGCCGCAGTGAATTTTTCTCTTAGGTGTTGATAACATCATTTTTCTCCTTATTGTTTTACGATTTCTCCGTTAATGATTTTACCGCTGACAACGGAACCCCCAGCTATAAAAACAACCCCTGGATTTTTAGCATCGAAAATCACATTGCCTTCAATTTTGCTAGACTCATTCAAATGGACGACAGGTGCTTTTTTACCTTCGACGATATGGAGATTACGTTTGACGAGGCTATTGGTCAGAAATATTTTGTCTGAATAAACGGTAAGCTCTTTTTGAAAACGCGTGTTAAAAGCTTTTAATAAACCGCGGATGATCGCGTTATGATTGATTGTGCATTGCGCAAGCTTGGCGCTGCCATTAACCTCTAAGCCAGAAAATTTAGAATCTTCGGCGTTGATAACTCCGTTGACGAGCGTGCCTTTGAGTACTGTCGTGCCGTTTAGCGTGACACTACCACTGGAATGAATCGACTCAACACGACCCGTTGTGCATTGTGTAATGCCGGGGAATGAGTGGCACGTATTAGCAAATGCTGCTTGTGAAAAAAGTGCTGTGGCAGCAGCGATTGCACATGTTATTTTTTTCATATTAACTCCTTTTGTTGGTGCGGTCCCATCAAACGGCCTAACTCGATGTTGTTTCGACAATTCGATGGGGTAAGAAAGACGTAAGTGTTGCGCGGTGTGCTGTTAACCGTGAGTGCTGGGGTGTATAATTTGGCCCATGACACGCGTAGATAGTGGTGGTGTGTAGGGATTAAAACATGCGTTGATAAAGCTCGCATGACAGTTCCTTTGTTAAATCGTAGACTTCCTTATCCAGGTAAGCGCTTGCTGCGATAGCTTTGTTTGATCCGATTAGGATCGAATTAGCGGATTTATAACACCAATTTGATTTATATGCAATGGTTTTTAGTATTTTGCAAGCGTTTGTAGACTCACCGCGATCTTGCACTTAACCGTCATCCCTGCGCCCCACCGTCATCCCTGCGTAAGCAGGGATCTCAGCCAGAGAGCTCTGGCGCGAGTTTTTGACAAGGGTGCACAATGCATGTGATTGAGATCCCTGCTTACGCAGGGATGACGGCTGTGCGCAGGGATGACCGTGGTTTACTGATACCAAGTTATGTGTAATCAGTTCCAAACACTTGATCGACACTGCTTCTCTCGTTACCATCAGCTGCATAAACCCACCCCAGGAGATTCCGATGCTCAGTCGTCTCCATATCACTAATTTTACGATTGTTGATCGCTCCGAAGTCATCTTCGAACGAGGCATGACAGTTGTGACCGGTGAAACTGGGGCCGGGAAATCCCTTATCTTCGATGCGTTGAATATCGCGCTTGGCGCGCGGTCAGAGACGCGGGTCATTCGTGAAGGTGCTGAGCGTTGTGATATCAGTGCTGAGTTTGATATTACTAACAACGATGGGGCAAAAGCCTGGCTTGTTGAACAAGAGTTATATGAGGAAGATGGTGAGTGTCTTGTCCGCCGCACCTTAAACCAAGATGGACGGTCCAAGGCTTATATCAATGGGAAACCCGCTACAATTGCCCAAATTAAAACGTTTGCAACGTTATTAGTTGTGACCCACGGCCAACACGCACAGCAACAACTGTTGAAAAAAGACAGACAAGTTTTATTGCTTGATGCTTATGCCGGGCACAACAAGCTGCTTGATAATGTCGCGACGAGCTTTGCTGACTATCAACAAACGAAAGATAAACTCGCAGCACTTACAGCAACGCATCAAGATGCAGCGCACCGCGAGTTACTGCGCTATCAAGTCACTGAACTTGATGAGCTTGCGTTAACTGTTGATGAAATTGAACAGTGTGAGCGTGAACAAAAAGAGTTAGCGAGTGCTGAGTCGCGTGCTGGGCAAGCCGATCTCGTGCTCGCCCTACTGAGCGAAGATGGTGACGGCGGTGTTATCGATAAACTAGCGCGTGTAAAACAAGAAGCGCAAGCTATACCCCATTCAGAGCGTATCAAAGAAAGCCTTAATCTAATCGAACAAGCCTATATCTACTGCAGTGAAGCAGAAAATGATATTCGCGATTATGTATCATCGATAGAAATAAATCCTGAACGCCTGCAAGCTTGTGAAGCGCGGTTACAGCAGATTTACGATGCTGCGCGTAAACACCAGGTTTCCGCACATGAATTACCAAATCATCATGAGACACTTAAAAATATCCTCGCTGATTATGAGCAATTTGATGAAAACAAAGTAGCACTTACCAAAGCGCTAGACGAAAAACTTACAACTTTTCAAGCGCACGCAAAGAAGTTACACACAAGTCGTGCTAAGGCTGCGAAACAATTATCGAAGGCTGCAGCTGATTTGATTAAACAACTTGGTATGCCGGGTGCTCAGTTTTCGATTGCTGTTGAAGATGACTTGAACGCGACACCGCGCGCGAATGGATTTGATGATGTTAACTTCTTAATTCAAACTAACCCAGGACAAGCGTTACAACCTTTGAGCAAAGTTGTCTCGGGTGGTGAGTTATCACGCTTAGCCTTGGCTATCTATGTTGTAACAGCTGAACAGACTCAACCACCAACACTATTATTCGATGAGGTCGATGTAGGTATCGGTGGCGCGACAGCTGAGATCGTCGGACGCTTATTACGCGATCTTGCAAAGCACTATCAAATTCTTTGCGTAACTCACCTACCCCAAGTTGCAGCACAAGGCCATCGACATTGCCGAGTGACCAAACATACGACTAAAAATAGCGTGTCGAGTACGATCGAATACTTGGACAACGAAGCACGTACCCAAGAGCTTGCCCGCATGTTAGGAGGTGTTAAGATTTCATCGCAAACACTAGCGCATGCTGCTGAAATGTTAGCGGGCGAGGAAGGTTGAGCTGAATCAACAGTCTAAATTTTCCCCTGGATTTTTGTAATCTACCAAACACTTATACAATTGGTATACTGCTTGCATGGGCGTTAGCACTTAAACCATGTGGGGATTATCGTGTTTGGGCCACTTGAAACACTTTTTACAAGTCAGCCGCGAGTGCTAGGTATTGATATCAGCAACGCCGCGATAAAGCTCATTGAGCTTAGTAAATCCGGACAGAGTTACCGAGTGGATGGCTATGGCGTCGTGCCGATGGTCGAAGGTGCTGTCGTCGATAAACACATAAAAAACTCTAGCGAAGTCAGTGAGATGCTTGCGCGTCTCGTTAAATATGCGCGTACGAGTAATACCCATGTGGCTGTTGCTTTACCCGATTCATTTGTTTTTACAAAAATAATTCAAATGGAAGCTGGGCTTGAAGATGAAGACATCGAAAGCCAAATCATGATCGATGCTGATAAATATATCCCCTACCCCCTACACGAAGTGAGCCTCGATTTTTCTATCATTGGCCCTAATGCTACTGATGATAAATTGGTTGATGTACTGCTCATCGCATCGAGAGCTGAGTATATCCATACACTGACAGAAGTGATGGAAGATGCGGGACTTACGCTCAATGTGGTTGATGTTCAGTCGTACGCACTAGAGCGCGCGTGTAAGCTGCTTGAAAAACAATTGCCAAAAATCGGTGATGATGAGTGCTTAGCATTAATTGATATCGGTGCAACAACAACGACACTTAATATCTTACAGAATATGAAAACAGTCTTTTCGCGCGAAGAAAAGTTTGGTGGCGAACAGCTGACAAAAGAGATTCAAGAGAAATATTGCCAATCGCACTCCGAAGCAGGACTTGCGAAGAAAAAAGGCGGTTTGCCTGATGATTATGAAACAGAAGTGCTACAACCGTTTAAAGAAAAGGCTGTATTACAGGCGAGACGTTCGTTACAGTTTTTCTTCTCTGCGAGCCCGCAGTCTAAGGTAACTCATATCGTATTGTCAGGTGGTACGATGTCTATTCCGGGTTTGCCCGAAATGATTTCAGAACAGCTAGGAATTGAGGCAACGCTTGCTAATCCTTTCGCTGATATGCAAATTGCAAGGCGCGTTAATCGTGATGCGTTATTTATCGATGCACCTGCAATGATGGCGTGTTGTGGTCTTGCGATGAGGAGTTTTCCTCATGACTAGGATTAATTTACTGCCATGGCGCGAACAGTTGCGCGAAACGAAGAAGAAGCAGTATTTTGTTTTTCTAGGCGTTACGGTGTTGCTGGCTTGTGTTCTCGTTGGGATTGTTGATTACTACTATGCGTCTCGCGTACAGTATCAAAAAGAAAAAAATCAAATCTTAGTCCAAGAAATTCGCAAGCTTAATGCTAAAATAAGACAGATAAAAAATATCAAAGTACAACGCCAGAAGCTTTTTTCACGCATGTTACTTATCCAAAAGTTACAAATGAATAGACCGCAAGTTGTTCATCTGTTTGATGAGTTAACGAAAATCGTGCCGAAGGGCGTTTTTATTAAAAAGCTTGAGCGCCAAAAAGCTGGTGTGGCGTTACATGGTGTGGCAGAGGCAAATAGTGATGTGTCGCAGCTAATGCGTAACATCTATGCCTCGAAGTGGCTGTCGCAACCGATGCTCAATGAAATTAAATCTGAAGCCCAAGTTGGTAATCAGAGTAATGAGTTTGAATTGAAAATGAATCTGGTTTTTCCTAAAGACATGTCTGCTCAGCACATGGGGGGGTATGTGATATGACTTGGTGGGATGTATTGAAAGACTATGACTATCGCTCAATAGACTTAGAAAACCCAGGCATGTGGCCTAATCCGATTAAAATGATAAGCCTTATCTTGGCTTTTGTCGTAGTTTTTGGGATTGGCGCTTGGTTTTTTGTCGGTGGGGAAAATGTCCGCTATGAGCAAGCTGTTAAAAAGGAGAAAAGCCTGCGCGGTGAGTTTGCTAGGAAGCAAAAGCTTGCAGTCAACTTTACTATCTACAAAAAACAATTAGCTGAGATTAGCAATCGATTCGAAAAACTATTATTGCAATTACCAAGTAAGAGCGAAGTCCCAGCATTGCTTGAAGATATTTCAAAAATGGGTTTGGTGAGTGGGCTTGAGTTTAAATTATTTGATCCGCTTGATGAGGTCGACCGTGACTTTTACAAAGAGTTACCAATCAATATCTCAGTGACTGGACAGTATCATCAATTGGCCGAGTTTGTTAGTCGTGTTGCCTCACTTGATCGCATTGTGACACTGCACGATATGAAAATAGGTCCAGAGGTTATCAAGCAAACAGGAAAAGAAGGTAAGCAGAAGCCAGGGAAGGCTAAATTACAAATGGACTTACTTGCGAAGACTTATCGCTATGTGAAGGAAAAATAAAATGACGATGCGATATTCATCATTAGCAACCCTCATTCTAAGCCTACTTGTAGTCTTCTTAGTATCGGGTTGTGATGATGAAAAAAGAGAACTTAGAATTTATATTAAGCATATGAAGCACCGGGCGCCCGCGCCTGTTGCGCAATTACCTGAATTAAAGAAGGTAAAATCGTTTACTTATGCGCCTAGAAACAAGCGTAACCCGTTTTTACCAACGACGATTAAAGTAGCCGAGCAAGCAGTGACACATTTAAATCGTCCCAATAGCGCGCGCCCCAAACAGCCCTTGGAATTATTTCCGCTCGATGCGTTAAGAATGGTAGGAACTTTGCATAAGAATCAGAGGACATGGGCTTTAATCTTATCGCCTGACGGCAAAGTGCACCGCATAGGCAAGGGACAATACCTAGGTAAGAATTACGGTAAGATTATGAATATACTGAATGAAAGTATACAGTTACAGGAAACGGTGCGAACAGCAGGGAAGTGGCAGCATCGTAAAGCTCAGTTAAAGTTGTTAAAGGATGGTAGTAAAAACAATTATTAGATAAGCCCTTTAGTTTATGGGTGGTGGAGAGAGGCTGATGGAGTTTTATCAAAAATTACAGCGCATGCTGATTACGACTCTGATGGTGATGTGTACCTTCATCATGTGTCAGCCAGTACACGCTGCAAAATCACATAATCCGGCGCTTGTCGACTATAAAGTAATACCGTTACCTAACGACAGCGTTCGTATTCGTTTGACCTTCTCCAAACCGCTCAAACATGCGCCTAAGAGTTTCATGACACATGCTCCCTTATCAGTCGCCGTCGATTTCAAATATGTCGATAACGGTATTGGTAAGAAATCCCATAAGATTATGATATCTGCTATTGAGAGTATGCGTGCATTCGGCCACGAGACAAGAACTCGTGTCGTCTTTCAATTGAAAAACAAAATGAATTACGATGTGATAAAAAAAGGCAACGTTGTTCTTCTAACCTTTTCGCCACATAAAATTAAACATGCCCCGGTTACATTTACACACAAGCACCACAAAAAAACCAACTGCATTAATTCAATTGATTTTCGCTCACTAGAGCCAGGCAGTGGTAAGTTAGTTATTGGTTTAAAAAACCCAGATTCAAGCGTCGATGTTCGCCAAGAAGGTCGACGCATCGTGCTCGACTTCTTTAAGACGTTTGTCCCTGAGTCACTTACGAGACAATACGATGTAAAAGATTTTGCGACACCTGCGAGTATCGTGTCTGTGCAGCGTCGTGGACACAACACCCGTATTATCGTAAGAGCACATAAAGCGTTTGAGCAATTCGCCTATCAGATCAATAACAAGTTTGTTGTTGAAGTGAAAACGCTCACTAAAGAACAACAAGAACGACTCAATGCAGAAAAACCACGTTACAAAGGTAAGCGCATCACGCTCAACTTCCAAAATATCAAGGTCAGAGCGGTGTTGCAACTACTTGCTGATTTTACAGGGTTGAACATTGTCGTTAGCGATAAAGTTCAAGGCGCGATTACCTTACGCTTAAAACGTGTACCCTGGGATCAGGCGTTAGATATCATTTTGAAAACCCAAGGTCTAGCAAAGCGCAACATCGGCAGTGTCATCCTAATTGCGCCGAACAAAGAGATTATGGCGCGCGAGGCCGCTGAGTTGAAAGCAAACCAGCAAGTAACAGAGCTTGAACCACTACACGCCGACTTATTGCGGGTTAAATACGCCAAAGCTGTCGATCTGGCAAAGATTATTACCCACAAAGAAAACCCCGTCTTGAGTAAACGTGGCAGTGTCACGGTCGATGAGAGAACAAACTCGTTGTATATTCAAGATACAGCCAAATCGTTAATGAGGATTCGTGACTTACTGCAAAAGCTCGATATTCCTGTGCGCCAAGTTTTGATTGAGGCACGCGTTGTTACCGTCGATAAGAATGTCGAAGAAGAGCTCGGTGTTCGATTTGGTCTCACCCGCGCGAAGCATGTGTCGGGTACCTTGGCTGGGGCGAACGATTTGGTCAATAATATACCACCTGAAGAAGTAACACCATTTACTAATCGCTTAAATGTTGACCTGCCCGCTGTTTCTGTGAATAATAACGTCGCAACACTTGGTATTGCGTTGGCACGCCTTGGGCACGGCATTCTGCTAGATTTAGAATTGTCTGCGCTCGAGAGCGAGGGTTTTGGTGAAGTTATTGCCAGTCCCCGCTTAATTACGGCGAATCAACAATCGGCGACCATTGAATCTGGTGAGGAAATTCCTTACCAAGAGGCAACATCGAGCGGTGCAACTTCCGTGGCTTTCAAAAAAGCTGTGTTGAGTTTGCAGGTGACGCCACAGATAACGCCGGACAATAAGATTATTTTGGCATTGAAGGTCAATCAAGATAGGCCTAGTGTGCAACGTTTTAACGATGTGCCCGCTATTATCACGAAAGAGATTGATACCAATGTGTTGGTTGAGAATGGGCAAACGATCGTATTAGGTGGCATCTATATGCAAACAAAGAACAGTGATATTGCAAGAGTGCCCTTCTTAGGTTCGTTACCTTTGGTCGGTGGGCTGTTTCGTAATACCTCAATACAGAATAAACGCGAAGAATTGTTAATTTTTGTGACACCGAAGATAATCACAGACTCATTTCACGGCAGCTAAGATGGCATTATCAAACATTCGTAATATCTTTTTGATCGGCCCTATGGGCGCAGGTAAAAGTACAATCGGCAAACAGATCGCAAAAGAGTTGGGACTCGATTTTTATGATTCCGATTCTGAAGTTGAGAAACGCTGTGGCGCAGATATCTCGTGGATATTCGATATCGAAGGCGAGCAGGGCTTCCGTAAACGCGAGGCCGATGTGATCGATCAATTATCGCAGCTACAAAATATCGTCTTGGCAACCGGCGGTGGTGCTGTGATTACGCCTGAGAACCGAACGGTGCTAGGTTCGAGAGGTACCGTTATCTTCCTCCATACCTCGCTTGAGCAACAATACGACCGCACGCGACGTGATACGAAGCGACCCCTCTTACAAACAGACGATGTGGAAGCGCGTATACAACAACTTTGGGCAGAGCGTGAACCTTTTTATCGAGAATTAGCAGACTTCACATTTGATACGGAAGCATTGAGTATTAAGGCAATGGCAAACCATATCATTAAAAAGCTCCAAGAATCATGCCTATCCTCCAGGTAGGCCTCAATTATCCAATCATCATTGAGCCTAACGCACAAGATGCCTGGGCATTTTTGCCTAAGCTTTGTGAAAGCGATCAGGTCCTCGTCGTAACCAATGAGACCATCGCCCCGCTTTATCTCGACCGCTTTAAACCCTACCTCGATGTGTCGCAAACCGATACTCTCATCTTGCCCGATGGAGAGGCGTATAAAACCTTAGCGACATTCGAGACGATACTCGATACCCTAGTCGCCAAAGGTCACAGGCGTAATACTACGCTTATTGCGTTGGGTGGTGGTGTGATAGGTGACATGGTCGGGTTTGCTGCAGCTTGTTATCAGCGCGGGGTGTCGTTTATTCAGTGTCCGACGAGCTTACTCGCCATGGTCGACTCATCAGTCGGTGGGAAGACAGCGGTAAACCACCGCGATGGAAAGAATCTCATCGGTGCGTTTCATCAACCCGTCGGCGTTGTGATGGCGCTAGATGTGCTTGCGACCCTGCCAGCGAATGAATTTAGCGCTGGGCTCGCAGAGGTCATCAAAGCGGCGCTGATAGCGGACCATGACTTCTTTACCTGGTTGTCTCTGCATATGGGCGCTATTCTCGAGCGTGAGGATGACGCACTTATGCACATGATCGAGCGCAGTGTTGCCATCAAAGCGGCTATTGTGTGCGAAGATGAGCGTGAACGCGGGCGACGAGCCTTGCTGAACCTTGGCCATACGTTTGCCCATGCCATTGAGACAGCAACTGAGTATAAAAAATACTTACACGGTGAAGCGGTGGCAATAGGGCTCGTGGCCAGTGCGCGACTTTCACAGCATTTGGGCCATATTTCACCGCAAGATGTCGACAAGATCAGCGAAGTTCTGCAAAAAGCGCAGCTGCCGACGACACTACCTCCTGATATTACGGCAGATGACTTAATCCCAGCCATGCGTCGCGACAAGAAAAATGTTTCATCTGCTGTGCGTTTTGTGATATTAACATCATTAGGGAACGCATCACTTGCCACGCCGGAGGAAGACTTAGCTTCGTTACTAAGCAAGTGTTTATTTTAACAACCTAATCTTAGACGAAGGATATTCGCTTGACTGACGCATATCGAGACCACTCGACGCCCGACCCACTTGTGGAAAATTTCGAGCCCTATATTTCACAAGCCTTGCGTGAGCTGCAGGAGCTCTTGCAGCACTTATGTCACTACGGCGATGCGCTTGTTGTTGTTACCGGTAAACCCGGCGCAGGTAAAACAACCTTTGCTGATTACTTCATCGGCGAGGCTCGTGCTGATAATAAAGTTATCTCCCTGTCAGCTCAGCAGACGACCACACCGTCAGAGTTACTGGCGCACGTTGCACTTAACTTCGCGATTCCAAGACAGAGCCAATTATCAGAGCTATTGGCGTTGATTCACCAACAAGCAGCGAACAGCATCGTCGTTATTGATGATGCGGATAATCTTAGTGACGTTTGCCTGCAAATGCTTATTGAGCTTGTAAGTTTGCAAGATGGTCAGTGTTTTTGTCACCTCGTCTTATTAGGCACCGATGAAGTCTTAACTCGTCTACAGGGGTTGGCTCGTCACAAGGCCGAGGGTTTTATTCATCCACTCGCGATACCGCAGATACAGCCGAGCGATGCAGCTAGGTATTTGAATCATGTCTTATTGGGCGATAGTGAGAGCGAGGCTGATATTTTTCCGCCGACCTGGATTGAACGAGTTCTCTATCAGATTGATGGTGATCTCGGTAAATTAAAACAAGAGGGTCGTGAATTCTTAGCTGACGATACGACCTCTACGCCTGTGAAGACTAAAATAGGTGGTGCGCTATTGCGTAACCATGGTTTGAAAATCGCTGGTGGTGCTGTCGTTTTAACGATCCTTGCGATGATGAGCGTATTAGTTGTTTCGTGGCGACAGATGACGGCAACGCCTGCTGTTGATGCACAGTGGTTGTCACTGCGTAAGCAGCTCGCGACTGTGCATACGAAAAATAGCGCGCTGCAGGCACGCATCGCGATATTGGAAAAATCTCAAGAAAAAGCGCAGGCAGCGATTGATGAGCTGCATAACCGTTTAGTGATGAGCCATGCGAAACATCATACACAAGTGAAAAAGCTCATGATCGATCCGGTTAAAATTGATCATCATGAGGCAAAAAAACCAAGCCCGAAAAAAATAACGGCGAAAAAGCCAGTAATACACAAGAAAAGAACACACGTTAAACATCACGCACAAAAGACCAAACCGCACGCGAGTAAACTGAAAACGCATCACGTAAAACATCAGCGTGTTATTATCAAGCCTGTAAAAACAACGCATAAAACGAAGCCTCATCAGAAAGCATCGAAACAAATTGTGAAAGTGTTTTTACCGACTGAGAGTGGCCACGGATCTAAACAAACCGTTACTATTGTCAGAACTCATACGCAAACGATTATAGATGAACCGAAGAAAGTAACGCGTCATAAAAAGACAACACACAAAAAAGTAACACAACGTGCTAAAGCCAATATCAAGGCTAAGTCAGAACAGTCTCACTATTACACGTTACAATTGGTTGGTGCGCGACGTAAGTCGAGTATCGAATTGTTTATGCATCAGCAACACCTTGAGCATAAGAGTAGGGTTACCCATCGTAAGTTGAAGGGCCGCGACTGGTACGAATTGGAGTATGGTCACTTCAATACCTTTAGTGAAGCGATGAACGCTATCACTAAGCTTCCTAAAGATTTACAAAAACGCCAACCTTGGGTTAAAGCACATAAAGGCTAACAGTTTTAGGAGAGCGCATGTTAAATGCAATTTGGCTTGGCATGATGCTAGTTGCAGTCGTGTTCGCCGTTATCAATGGGCGCGTGACCGAAGTTGTTGCCGCCGTCACTGACTACGCCAAGGTCGCTATTGATCTAAGTATCGGTATGGCCGGTATCATGGTGTTTTGGTTGGGTCTTATGCGCATCGCAGAAGAGGCGGGTTTCGTTGAAAACTTGGCGAAATGGTTGCGTCCTATTATGCGCCGCTTGTTTCCAGAGGTGCCTACCGACCATCCTGCCATGGGCGCTATGGTGATGAATATCGCAGCGAACATGCTTGGGCTTGTTAACGCTGCGACACCCTTTGGTTTGCGCGCGATGGAAAAATTACAAACGCTGAATCGTAAGCCTAAAGTTGCCAGCAATGCGATGGTGACATTTCTTGCTATCAATACTTCGAGTGTGCAATTGATTCCGACCACAGCGATCGCGTACCTTGCTGCAGGCGGTGACCCACAACCCACGCGAATTATCACTACGGCATTACTCGCAACGCTATGCTCAACAGCCGCCGCTATTATTGCGGTTAAGTTGTTCGAGCGACATCAGCGTGAACCCGTCGTGGTTGAAGGAGAGCCAACATGACCGAGTTCTCAAGCGCGATTGCCAATAGTATTTTTCTTTTTATGGTCGTGGGTATTCCAGCTCTTGCAGCAAGAAAACGTGTGCCCGTGTATGACACTTTTATTTTAGGCGCTAAAGATGGTTTGCAGGTGGTGATACGTATTATTCCATATCTCGTTGCAATGCTTGTTGCAATCGGTATGTTGCGTGCCTCGGGAGCTATCGATGCGATGAGCCAAGTGCTTTCGCCTTACTTACAAGCTATCGGCTTTCCGAGCGAAGTGTTGCCACTTGCGATCGTTAGACCTTTTTCTGGGAGTGCCGCAACAGGGATCATGGCTGAACTCATTAAAACCCACGGTGGTGACTCTTATATAAGTCATTTGGCAGCGACGATGGTCGGTAGTACGGAGACTACATTTTATGTGTTGGCTATTTATTTTGGTTCGGTCGGAATACGTTACACACGTCACGCCGTACCCGTAGGATTAATTGCTGATGCTGTGGGTGTTATTGCATCCGTTGTTATTTGTCGTTTCGTGTTTGTGGGGTAGTTTATTTTCGATGGAGAGGGAGCTATGGCGCGGCATGTCCAGCTTATAGTTGAAAAGCCTGATAACGTTTATGATAGTTGGATTAGAGCATTCAGTATTAACGACGCGATCGATCGTTGCTTTAACGAAGAGACAAAAGCATTCATCATGCGTAATTTTTCTTTCAGCTGGCATCCTTTAGAGAAGGAAGGCTTCAGGACAAAGTTGCGTGAAAAGGATGGTCAACAAGTTTTTGTTAATCAGGATGCAAAAGACACCATTAAAGTACTTTTATACTATGAAGGTGGCATTCTAAGACTCTTAAGACTTAAGCATGAGCATAATCTTGAGTCGGTATCCCTAATGATCTTGAAGGTCGTTACACTTCACTATGAACTACTCGCGAAGAGTAATCCCTCCTATGCTGCGTTAGCAAGTTATTGTCAATTCGCTTGTGAGCTCATCAATAATCTGCCGAGAGAAAAAAAAGAGGCTGTGTCGAATATGCTTGATATGGTTCGAGTGGTCGCTGAGCATGTAAACGAAGACACCTGTGACTTTACGCCTCTTGCCTATCGCCTCATTAAGACTGCTGAAGACTGTGCAGCGTATTATAAAGAATCGGGTCTTCGGAGAGGGTTCCCAAAGGAAAAAAGACCGTTTTCTAAAAAAATCGATTATGCAATGTCTTCTGTGCCTGCAATAAATTACTTGATTATGGGTAGTGCGAGTATCGTTTGTGGTGCTGTAGTGCTTGGCTTTCTTGCATTTTGCATCTCAACAGCATTCATCGCTTTACCACTGCCTGCCATGGTGCTTATTGCTGCGATAGGTATCGCCATGCTCATCGCAGCAGTTCCAACACCATTGTTAGCAACGTTAAGTGTCATAGGTGCATACAACTGTACCTTCAAGCTTTTTAATCGCAAAAAAAACTACGTGCCAGATGAAGTTGGTAAACTCGAACGGTTAAGTGCGACTATGAAAGCGTTTTCGTGTGACACGTGCGGTATGGCGTTTAATGAGGAGACATTAAAAGGCGTCTTCTCGATCATTAAAGTTCCTAAATACGGTGAAACTACTCTACAGGTGACGACTGATGAGGCGAGCGAAGAGGGGTCAAGCTTTGATCCTCGTGACGGTGATGTAGTATCCCAATATTAATACATATAACATAAGGTAAAGACTTATGCGTTCACTACTTTTAGCTGTTTTATGGTTTTTCCCTTTGCTGACATTTGCTGCAGTGGAGAAGGTAGAAGCCTACGATATGTCGGTTTTTAAAAATGACGTTAAAAAGTATTATAAAACGGTCGAGAGAGCTAGAAGCAATGACCTTACGCAGCGCATTCATGCGGCAAGCGGTTATTTTCTCGGTAAACCTTATATGTTATTCCCACAAGGTGAGGGTAAACGGGGCAAGTATGATCAGAAGCCGACCTACCGCACCGATGCATTTGATTGTGTGACCTATGTTGAAGCGGTTATTGCGCTTAGTCTTGCGAATGATTACAAAACGTTTGAAAAATTTCTCATGCAACTGCGCTATAAAAATGGCAGACTAGGTTTTATCACGCGCAACCATATTACGAGTGTTGATTGGAATAAGAATAACTCACCCTGGGTAAAAGACATTACTAATGAAATTACCGATAACCAGGGCTGGCCTGTGACGCAATTTGCGCGTGTGATGATTGATAAAGGCGGGTTCTTTCGCGTTAAAGCAGACAGTCCTTTGTATTTACTAAAAGAGATAACACCAAAAGAAGAAGATAAGCGTCGCGAAGTATTGACGCGTTTTGCCTATAAACAACAGCCACAAGATGGCACCATGCTTTATATACCGTTGACACGTCTTTTTAACAAAAAACAAAAACCTAATGAGGCGCTCTTTAAACAAATCCCTGATGGTACCATCGTGCAAATTATTCGCCCCAATTGGGATGTTAGGGAGAAAGTAGGTACCAACTTAAATGTGTCACACATGGGCTTTGCTATTAAAAAAGATGGCAAGCTCTATTACCGCGAAGCCTCATCGATTGATAAGAAGGTTATCGATATTCTCTTAACAAGTTATCTAAAAAAACAACTCAAAAGTCCCACGGTTAAGGGTATTGCGGTCTTTAAAGTCGTTGTGCCTGCTTAGGCTAATCTAGCCATTTTGTAAAGGAGTAGGGAGGCTAGTCTCGCTGACTCTTACATCATGTTCTCTTGTTGTGATATTTGTCGAGACAAAAAAGCCAATTTGTCGAATGAGTTCTGGGTGTTCACTAAGCTTTTTGACATAGCTAGAGGTTTTTTTCGATAGTGTAGTCAGTAGCGTTTCAGTGTTTGCAATGATTAATTGTTGATGAGAATCACTGTAACCATGATAGTCTTCGGGGGTGAGCGCAGCTTCAGCTTTTGAGAAAGTAAGTGTATTAGGTGTTTGGCCCCCACTTCCAATACGGACTTCACGAAAGCCGTGATTGAAAATAAGTGTGTGTGCAAAACGTGCTAGGAAGCGTTCACATAACTTATCTTCTTCGCTGTTCTTTCGCTCCCAGGAATCAAGAACTAATACATCACCACATAACCATGCCCAAGACTGCACGAGAATCTCGCCTTTTTGCCGTGTATTAAGCTTCTCTTCCAAATCGGATCGGAAAATGTCGAGTAATTCGTCGTCATCTTCCTCTTTAAGATCGTGCAGATTTCGCAATATTTTTAGATCCTTACGATATTTATTGCGCTGTAGCTTGTTAGGTAATTTGGCAAGGAATTCGTCTGTCGTTGATGATTCATGAGCTATATCAACGATTCTTTGAATTTTCTTGATTTCTTTATCATTGGCTTTCTTCGTTATGACATAGAAGCCACCCTTGGGTGAGGTAACACCGTGCCAGGTGCAAGCCTCGCCAGGACCGCCGACGTACTGACAGCAGCGAGTGTATTTGCCGAGAATAAAGCCTCTTAAATCGTTAGTGGGTAATTTAGATAAGCGATAACGTGAAAAAGAGGGATCGACCTGACGTCCGTCTATCTCGATGTCTGGCATGAAATCTAGTTCTTTTTTGTGATAACGATCGAGCACGCGTTCAAAAACAAATTCAGGGATGTGGTGCTCCATAAACAGAGTTGCCATTTCGGGGTTTAAAGCGAAGCGATGATACTTGACTCGGGCAGCAGTTGTTTTTATCTCTGCGATAGTTTTGGGCGCACGCTTTAGGATTTTTTCGATTCGAGCAGCCATATGCAAATAATTTTCTAAGATGGGTATACCATTGTCGTAGAGTTCTTCTGGTGTTGCTGCCAAAATGAGTTTTACCCATGCCTTTTTATCCCAGTCACCTTCTTCAGGTGAGGGTAGATGAAAGCGTGTGATATCTTGAATGCGCTCGACACTTTTGTGATGTTCGTATTGTTTAATGTATGCTTTGCACTCTTCAACGCTAGAAAAAAAACGAGCTAACTGGTAGCTACATACTCGGCGTTGAAAATTATTTTGATACGTCAGATTTGTGTTAGTGAAATTATACCCAGTTTGGAACTCTCTCTCTTCAGCCAAAATGATTGTTAAATTATGTAATAATTTTTCAGAAACACCGCTTGGTAACATTAGACCTAGGGCTTGGTAATTATCATGGGCAATGGCGTAGGTAAGAACATCTCTTCCCTGGTTATCACGAATTTCTATTGATGCACCATTTTCAACTAAGGTTTTGTACAGTTTATGAAAACCAGGCTGTGTCGCAAGGTGTAACACGGTTTGTCCTAGGTGATTTGTCTCATTAATCGTTGTTATATGTTCAGGATCAGGTAATAGCCATTCAATAACTTCATTATGGTGACTTTTAATAGCTAAATGTAACGGGAATATCGCGAGCCATTGTTCGCTTGTAAGATACTCACGTAATTTTTTAATTATTTCAATGGGTATTTTCCCATTGATAGCAATAATAATATCTTCTGCTCTAACTGAGGATTTGTGTTCAAGTAAGAGAAGAAGAATTTCATCGAGTTTAGCCAAGCGATCGGGCGCAGGTTTTTCTTTCTTTGAGTTTAATGTACCGTAGACACGAAGTGTCTCCGTCAGTGTTGTCGTCTCATAGTGAATGAAAGAAGACTTATTAGTGTAGCTTTGATCGCAGCGCATGCCATGTTCGATGAATGATTTGACGATCTCGACATATCCTTGCTCGCTAGCAGTTTGGAATAATGCAATCCGAGACGTGCAAGAAACGCCATGGTTTAGAAGATACTGAACCATGCCGGTTTGGTTTTTGCCTACGGCGACGTCAAGTGGTGTTACTGCTTGTGTGTATATATAAGAGGAAAAGACAAGGCTTTTATTTATATCAAGCGAACTATCGTTATCAACGAGCCATTCCATGGTGGTAACCCAACCCAGCTCAGCGATACGGTGTAGTAAATCAGCAGGCAGCTTATCTTGGTCGTTAGCGCTATATACTTCTTCGATAAGCCGTCTTGTGATGGGTTCTCTAAGCGTGAGGCTTTCATTTAGTCGACAAGAAAATGAATAGTCTAATAGACCCTTAGTCTCGGGTGCCAATATAGCGCTTCTATCTAAACCAAGAGTTAATGTTGTGTTAACGACCGCGATATTATTCTTGTCGATTCCAATACGACAAGCCGTGTTTAAGCGTTCTTGTTGATTCTCTGGATGGTTTATGACGATTTGCTCGACGATATAACTATCACCTGTAGCTGCAGCGAGCTTTAGTAACATTTGTTGTAATGATTCATCTGTAGGTAATGGCACACCAAGTCTAAGTAGTTTATGAATGAGAGGAAGGGTCCAAGATTGTTGATAGTATTCGAAACAGATTGAATCAAGTAAGCTTCTTCCATCGCTAGATAGGGCACCAAGTTTAGCACCATGGTTAATAAGCAGTTTGAAACAAGCCTTACAGTTTTCTATCTCATCTTCTTCTATATGCTTTTTTTGTGAAAACATAGTCAGTGTTTCGAACCAGAAATAGATAACTGATCGTTCACGAGTATCTCGTGCATTTGGACTAGCTCCCATGTTTAGCAAACTTCCCATCGCTTCTTTATTGAGTGAGTATGTGGCTAACATGAGCGGGGTTGTGCCATTGCTATCAGCTATATCAGATTGCGCCCCTAATTTCAGAAGCCATGGAACCATTGCTGGTGATTGCCTTGCGGCTGTATGCATTATCATTTGTCCACTCGAGCATTCAACGCCTACGTCTAGAGAAATACCTTGCTCTTTCAGTTTGAGTATGATGTCTTTAGCACCGAGTCGTGTAGCAATATGTAATAAATGATTCGCATTGCTTGGTAACCGCTCTTCAGGAAAATTACTCATTAATCGCACGAGGAGTGTTAAAAGCTCTGTTTTGTTATCTTCGTGTTCGTGGAGATAGAAAGAAACTTTATCCCACTTGAGTGTTTCTAAGGGATATGAGCCATTTGCATCTGCAACCGCACAGGAAGCCGATTGTTCAACGAGCAAGCTCGCCAATTGAAACTTTCCCCATTGAATAGCTTTGATAAGTGCTGTTTTGCCGTGTGAGTCTTTTTTGTTGATATCGATTCCCCAAGCGAGTAACTGTTGGATTTGCTCACGAGAAGGCACATGCGAGGAAGACACCACAATGTGCAGCGGTGTTTCGCCATTGCTATTCGTTATCGTCGGATCTGCACTGAATGTTAGTAAACACTTGATCATTTCGTAAGTAATTTCAGCACGCTCATGGTCCCCTTCAGGTAGCCTGAGCCAGTTAGAAGCGAGCAAAGAAAAAGCTGTCTCACCTCGATTGTCTTGCGCATTAACGTCAATCCCTTTTGATAGTAGGTGGCGGAGAATGCCTCTTGATACAATATCACGAAAAATCTTTAGCGATGGTATTGCTCCCTCGCATGCGATGACATGTAGGAGTGTCTTAGCATCGTGTAATTTTACGGTAGCGATATCGACGACTAATAACAAGAGTGATTGTAGACCGTGATGATTTTCATTCAATGCCATCATATAATAGTGAATGTATCTTGATTTATCGGAACAGCGAGCATTGCAGTTTAGCAACTGATAAATTATTTCAGCATTGCGTGATGCGTTAAAAGCAGCGTTTACATTGAAGTCCGCGGTGTGAGAGCCATCACCTAACAATTTTTTGACGACTTGGACCATGTTGCCACGACAAGCTAACGTCAGCATATCTTCACCCATCATATGGATTTGATAATTCGCCTGTGCATCGAGCAGCATGATGGCGGCTGTTTCATCAGCCTGACCTAGTGCCGCCGCTAAGGCTGTTTGTCCGAAAGCACCTGATATCTCTGTATTTGCACCACATGCAAGTAATTTTTCAATCATGGCGTGAGCCATAGGCAGCACTTTTTCATTGTTGAACATGGGGTAAGGGGTTTTCGTTGTGCAAAGCCGTTGTAAAGTAGTCTTAGCCTGCTCGTTTTGTACGTCTTTATCAGCGCCTGCATCTAGTACTAGTTCAAAGATTTTCAGTATTGCGGGATTGGGTTCCTTTGAAGAGAGCTGCGCATCCTTATGTAACAAATCGACAAGCACATGAAGAGGGTGTTTACCATCAACGAGTGTATTTGGATCAATCTCCGCGCTAAGCGCAGATTTAACATAATCGACATCGAGTGTTTTTATTGCCTCAGCGAACGTCATGATGTGGTACCTCTTTTAAAACGTTATCCTGGAGGCCAGGTCATCTGCCTCCCGCCAACAAGGTGCAAGTGGATATGGTAGACTTCTTGGCCACCGCCGCTATTCACGTTGAATAACAGTCGATAGCCGTTCTCAGCCATGCCGGCTTCGGCAGCGAGGTCGCGGGCGACTGTGACCATGTGGCCTACTAATAGTTTGTGGGATGTATCGAGATCGTTGATGGTTGCAATATGCTGGCGTGGGATGATTAATTGATGGACTGGGGCCTGGGGATTGATGTCGTTAAAGGCGATAACTTGGTCATCTTCATAGACCCAGTCGGCAGGGATCGTCTTATCGACGATTTTACAGAATAAGCATTCCATCGAATTTCTTCACTCCTATGCTATAATGCGCCATTTCGCTCACGAGCATTGTAGGATATCACATGGCGATTGTGAATTTATCAGCTTATAAATTTGTGCAGCTATCTCATCTCGAGACACTGCGCGAGATGTTGCTTCAATATTGTGCAAAGCTAGATCTTAAAGGCACCATACTACTCAGTCATGAGGGGATCAACCTCAATATCGCGGGTTGTGCTGAGAGTTGCCAGCGTTTTATCGATCGTCTAACACTCGAGCCTGCGTTTGAAGATTTGATTTTCAAATTAAGTTATTCCGATGATATTCCCTTCGACCGCGTCCGCGTTATGATAAAAGCAGAAATTATTCATATGGGTGTGCCGAATATGGATCCGCACTCTACAGAAACGCCGTATATCGATCCTGAAGAATTGAAACAGTGGTTAGATGAAGATCGCGATTTCGTTTTACTCGACACGCGTAACGATTATGAAATTGAGAAGGGAACCTTCGATAAGGCAGAACATTTAAATTTAAAAACGTTTAAACAGTTTCCCGAAGCGTGTGAACAAGCCAAGGGCGAGTGGCAAGGAAAACCTGTCGTTATGTTTTGCACGGGTGGTGTGCGCTGCGAAAAAGCGGGTGCTGTCTTACAAGCGTTTGGCGCGAAAGAAGTGTATCAATTGCACGGTGGTATTCTAAATTATTTTAATGAAGTGGGTCGTGAACATTATCACGGCGAATGTTTTGTATTTGATGATAGAGAGGCAATTACTGATGGTCACTAACATGACATCTCCTGGTAACGATATTCCTAATGATGTACACGTCATTATTGAAATCCCTTGGCAGTCGGCGCCAGTAAAATACGAAGTCGATAAAGAGAGCGGTTGCTTGAGTGTCGATCGCTTTATGGGTACTGCGATGTACTATCCTGCTAACTACGGTTATATTCCACAAACACTTTCTGAAGATGGTGACCCAGTCGATGTATTAGTTGTTACGCCTGTGCCTCTAATCCCTGGTGCACACATTCGTTGTCGCCCGGTCGGCATGCTCGCGATGACTGATGAAAGTGGTAAAGATGCAAAAGTGCTTGCAGTACCGATTACGAAGCTTTGCCCACAATACGATGCTGTAAAAACATACGAAGATTTACCAACACAATTACTCGCTTCAATAAGCCACTTCTTCGAACACTATAAAGATTTAGAAGAAGGTAAGTGGGTAAAGATTGATGGTTGGTATGGACCAGACGCCGCTAAAGAAGAAATTCTAGCAAGTGTCGAGCGAATGAAAGCATGACCATCGAACGACTTGAAGATCACTACCGCCAAATTATTCAAGATATTGGCGAAGATCCTAACCGTGAAGGACTCATTGATACGCCTAAGCGAGCGGCTAAAGCACTGCAGTATATAACGCGTGGCTACGAACAATCGCTCGATGAAATTATCAATGGGGCGCTCTTTGAGTCCGATATGGATGAAATGGTGATCGTAAAAGATATTGAGCTTTACTCGATGTGTGAACATCACTTGCTGCCTTTTATTGGTGAGTGTCATGTCGCTTATATCCCCAATGGAAAAGTACTCGGTCTCTCTAAGATCGCACGTATAGTCGATTTCTTTGCGCGTAGGCTGCAAATCCAAGAGCAGCTTACTAAAGATATTGCACAAACCATTATGGATATTACCAATGCAGCAGGTGTCGGCGTTATTATTAAGGCTAAACATTTATGCATGATGATGCGCGGCGTTGAGAAACAACATTCGGCGATGACAACATCGATGATGCTAGGTGCGATGCGCGAAAAAACAAGCTCACGAATGGAATTTCTAACGCTTGTTACCTAATCTTCCCTGAACGCATTACGCAGACTATCACGAATAGGTTGCACAGCGTATTGGAACGCTGTGCGCTTATCGGTAATGATCATGACTTGTGCTGGCATACCGGGGTAGAGTTTAACACCTGCAAGTTTCTTAAGTTCACCAGGATTGATGTTAACTTTTACTCGGTAATAGGTATTACCCGTTTTTTCATCGGTATATGAGTCAGCAGAGATATGGGTAACGGTACCAACTAATCCCGATAAATGGCGCTGTTTATAAGGAGTCAGTAATACACGCGCCTCCATCCCTTTACTGATGACATCAATATCAAGAGGACTTACTTCTGCTTCGACGATGAGTTTATCTTCAGTTGGTACGATATCGAGAATTGGGTTGCCCGCTTGGATAACCCCACCTATCGTGTGTTGCTTCATACCAACGACGATACCATCTTGTGGTGAGGTGATAACCGTACGTTTATAAACATCTTCAGCCGCTTTCGTCTGCTCTAACACATCGACAAGTTTAGCGCGCGCATCGCGCATCTCTTTTAGAATTTCTTTGCGGCGTTCTTCGGTGAGGCTAATAATCTGTGCTTTTGATTCACCGATCTGTTGTTGCGCACGCAGGACTTGACCTTCGTATTCACCACGATCACCAATTAACTTTGCTGCTTCACGTAAAAGCGCAAGCAAGCGAGGTTTTTCAATGAGTTTACGTTTTTCTAGATACTCTACAGCTTTAACTTCTTCTTTAATGAGTTTTAACTGTTTATCCGCTGAGACGCGTTGAGCCTCATAACTCGTAATTTGTTTTTCCGACTGTTCGATTCGTTTGTGTAGAATTTTGATGCGATCATTAAACGCTTTAACACTGCTCTTAAAAATGTTTGTTTGGCTTTTCATGAGATCACGAACTTCGGGATCATCTTTTTTATCTAGAAGAGCTTGGCTAAATGTGATTTTATCTTTCTCGTCACGCTCGGCTTCTAGTCTTGAAATAAGCGCATACAGTTCGTTAGCTTGAGCATTGAGTAAGTCAAAACGTGCTTTGGCGCGCGTATCATCGATGATAAGTAGAGGCGAACCTTTTTTTACCTTGTCTCCGTCTCTTACGAGAATTTTTTTGATGATACCGCCTTCAAGGTGTTGTACGGTTTTTCTGTTTGATTCGACAGTAACTTTACCCTCAGCAATAGCAGCTGCATCGAGTGGTGCCAACATCGACCAGATGATGAAGATGCCAAAAAACACACCGAGAATCGTTAAACCAACGGCGACAGGCTTATTAATTTGTGGCTCTTCACTAGAGCACATCTCAGGTGGAATGTGGGGATCCATTATTCTTTTTTCCTGTGTCACCTTGGTCTTTTGCAACTTCAGCCATTTGCTGTAATTGTTTCATTACATCATCGCGTGGCCCATACATTTGTATCATGCCTTGTTTTAGTACCATGATGTCATCGACGATACGCACGATATTTGGTCGATGCGTGATAAGTAATATCGCACAATTACGTTGGCGCAATTCAGTTAACGCTTTTACAAGTGCGAGCTCACCGTCATGATCTAAATTCGAGTTAGGCTCATCGAGAATAATTAACTTAGGATAGCCATAGATAGCTCGGGCCAAAGCAATACGCTGACGTTGGCCACCTGAAAGCTTGTAACCTTCATCACCAAGTACCGTATCATAGCCGCTCGGCAGTGCTAAAATCATTTCATGTACGCCGGAAATTTTTGCCGCCTGAATAACCAACTCATCGTTTGGATCACCCATGCGCGCAATATTTTCTTTAACAGTCCCTGGGAAAAGCTCGATATCTTGTGGTAAGTAACCAACATGGGTGCCAAAGTCATCACGCTCCCAAGTAAACACTTGCGCACCATCTAATCGCACATCGCCTGAGCGCGGTGGCCAGGCACCGACAGCAAGCCTGGCAACTGTTGTTTTACCGGATGCAGCTGGCCCAATGATCGCAAGCATACCACCTGGTTTTAGTGTAAACGTGATGTTACTGAGTGTTGGTTTAGGTGAACGAGGTGGAAGGTAAGTTACGTTGCTGAATTGTAACAAGCCAACTGGCTCAGGTAATTCAATACCAGCGCTTCGATTCATGCCAGTTTTAAAGTGTTGGCATAATCTATTATACGCACCACGAGCTGCGACTAATTGCTTCCACATACCGATAGCTTGTTCGACAGGCGCAAGCGCGCGTGATAGTAAAATAGAACCCGCGATCATCATCCCCGCTGTTAACTGATCATTAATGACTAGATAAGCACCGAGACCAAGCATTAATAATTGTAAGCTCATACGAACAAATTTGGATGTGGAAAGCAAAACGCTTGAGCGTTCACTCGCGAGCGTTTGTAAGTGAGACACTTTCTTATTTTTTTCGTGCCAACGACGCATGAGGTTTGTCATCATGCCCATGGCTTGAATTGCTTCAGCATTACGCAAAGCAATTTCGGTATTCATTTGGTTTGCTCGAGCCTGGTTATTTGCATTGCGTAGCGGAATGCGTGTTAGTAGTTCGTTTAATATCGCGATCGTGAAGAGGATGATTGCACCACCTGTGGCGAGTAAGCCTAGATAAAAGTGCAGCATAAAAATAACGATCAAATATAAAGGTACCCACGGTGAGTCAAAGAGTGAGAAGATAGAAGGTGAACTCAAAAAACTTCGAATGGTTGCTATATCGCGAAGTGCAATGGGTCCGTAGGTATTACCTTGCAACACGTCATCAGCGCTTCTTAAGAGTGCGTAGGGGCTTACAAATTCATCAAGCCACGAACTGACGCGCACAAGAATCCTAGAGCGTACCATATCGAGTAACCCGAATATTACAAGAACGATAATGGCAATTAAGGTAAGGTAAAAGAGCGTCTCACCACTGCGACTAGCAAGTACACGGTCGAACAGTTGTAACATATATATAGGGACAGTCAGCATTAAGATGTTGACGAAAATGCTAAAGATGCCCGCATAAATAAACGCTTTCTTACTCGCTTTGACGGCATCTTTGATGACTGAAGTTGGTATATCAGACATGAGCTACTGATTTCCCTATCTACCAGGTCCATACGTGATAAGTATCGGCAAAAACCGTTTAAGATTGAGGCTTAAGGGGTTTATATAATGATTGTTCGAGGGTGTAACCCAGTGCAATAGCAACAAAAAAAGCGAATAGATGGCCTTCTGTCGTATCCATTAGCCACGAGTTACCAAGCGAACCGATGGCAATGGCCAGCACAATACCCTGGAGCCATCTATTTAGTCGGCGGTCTAAGCGAAAACTTAAGCGCCAAGCGAAATAAAATATCGCGAGTAACCAGAGTATGCCTATGATGCCGAACTGAACACCTGCATTGAAGAACTCATTGTGGGGATTATCGGCAAATACGCCTTGTTTAACGTGGTCTTCGGGGAGGGTGAATCCGCCAGTGCCAAGACCGGTTAAGGGATGCTCGCGCATGATGTGTAGGCTTTTATGGGCGAAGCTTAGGCGTAGGGCGGTTGATGAGTCTTCTCTACCATCAAGGTAGGCTTGTGTTTCCTGGACTACGCCGTGCATGGCGTCTCTTGCGAATGGTGAGAGTGTGTAACATAAACAAAGTAGGCTGATACCTATCGTCGTTGCAATAGCAAGGCCGCGCAGAGAAGCTTTTTGCCAACAAAAAAGAGCGAGAAGTAAAATAAAAATAATGTAACCGGTGCGGCTATCTAACAACATCAAGGTTGTAAAACTTGCAAGAAGCGCAAGTGTGATGAATAGACCGCGAAGCTTTGGTTGCATCGTACTTTCATGAGCGAGTATATAAGCGAGTAGTGCTAGAAAGAGTCCTGTGTGAATATGGTCTTTAAACATAGCGACCGGACCAAAGCGCATGTTGAAGTGACTAAAACCAAGCGCTTTAGCTAAGGCGAAGACGAGAGTTACGGTAAGTCCAACGGCAAAAGAAAATAAACAAAACATGCGCCAGTCTTTGTCTGTAAAACAAGGAATAAGACACAGTAATAATAAAAATTTCGTATATTTGCTAAAAGCTTTTAATTGATAACTATATAAGGCGTCACTGTATAACATGCCGATAAGGCTCAGTGCAGCAAGCCCCGCGAGTAAGAAAACTAACGGTTCACGAGATTTTACCAGTTTATTGCAATGGCCAAACAGAAGGGTAATCCCGCAAGCACAGCCAAGAGCGACGTGCATAGCACTTGTTGAAATCGGAATAAAAAATGCGCCGAGTAAGACAAAGATGCGGGCAGCGAATAATGAAAGTTCAGATACGGTATAAGACGTTGGTAATAAGCCCATGAGCCAGGGGATAAGTAGGCTCATGATGTTGTTACACCGTGTTCCGTCCATGTTTTTCCTTCATTGAGCGTATCCATTAAGCGCTGGTAATTGGCACCTGCGAGTGCGCGATCTTGTTCTTTATGCCACAAGTGCAACAAGCCTGTTGCGAAAAAGCCGTCTTTACGTTTTACACCATGATTTAAAAGTCGAATAACGAGATCGGAGTCTTCATAACCCCAGCCGGCATAGTTTTCATCAAAACCATTTACGGCAAGAAAATCTTCGCGAAATACAGCGAAGTTACACGTTTTAACGCCTTGCCACTTTTGAGTGCGTTTTTTTCGCATGAACTGTATCGGCAGGGTGAGTAGGGCAAAGAAGCGATTGATGTCTTTACGCAAGTAGTGAGTGAACCATTTAAGGTTACTGTACTCACCAATTGCTTGTTGATGTGTTAAAGCATTTTCACTAAATGCTTTACTAAGTAAAATACGTTGGCCTGCGACAAAATAACCTTTCTCTATGAGCCTTCTGTGTTGGCTTATGAAGTTAGCACGCGGAACACAATCGCCATCGGTGAAAATAAGATAGTCTTCGGTACTTTGTTTTGCTGCAAGGTTACGAATGCGGGCGGCACGAAAGCCATCGTCTTCTTGCCAGATGTGATGAATCGTAAAATTAGCGCGAGCTTGCCAATCACTAATGAGTTCACGGGTATCGTCTCTCGAGCCATCATCAGCAATATAGAGAACAAAATTCTTATCGGTTTGTGCATTAAAACCTGCTAATACCCGATCTAACGCTTTAGGCCAATTATAGGTTGTAACGATGACAGCAAGTTTTTTATGGCTCATCCAAAAACTCCAAACACTTCGCCAGGATCATCATTTAATTTACCATGTTCTTGATAGTCACCACGGGTTCCAATTTTTGAAGTATCAGTGGGGCCATACAGTGTTAAGCAAGGTGTGCCCAGTGCTGCAGTCAGATGGGCAAGCCCAGTGTCTACGGCAATGACTTGTTTCGCGTGGGCGAGTAGTTCGGCAAGTTGAGTTAACGACATTTTTGGTAACACAGTGCAGTTTTCTAGTTCGTGTGCAATGCGTTCAGCGCGGACATGTTCATGATGGGAGCCCCAGGGTAGTAATACGGGTATGTTCGCTTTTGTGCACAACTCAGCGAGCTTACGCCAATTTTGTTCTGGCCAACATTTTTCATCGCGACTTGAGCTATGAATAAAAACAACAGGCGATGTCGAAGGTGTCTTATTCGTAAATTGTTCGCGGCTTATTCCGTAATCAATTGTAGGGCTCGGTAAGTTATAGGCGAACGCTTTTGCAAATAATTCACGTATTCTGTCTATTGCGTGCATCTCTGTGCTTACGACATGTTGGTGTTGATAACATATCGAAGCCCATCGTTCGCGCGCACTTGTTTTATCATAGCCATGGCGCGGACCGTGAAGACACTTTGTGACAAGTGCACTTTTAATAAGCCCTTGTGCATCGATGACACCATCGTAGGGTTCTTCGCCTAACTCGTGAAAGTGTTTGTAAAAGTCTTGCCACGGCTCTTTTGTTCGCCACTCTTTTTTTAAGCGACGCAAGTTAATGGAGATGACGCGTTCGACAGCTGGATGCCAGCTTGGAATCTCGTTAAAACCTTCTTCAACGATCCACGTGAAGCGCACTTCAGGATTTATTTTATAAAAATCGGTAACAGCAGGTAGCGTGTGTATGATGTCACCCATTGATGACATTTTTACAAGTGCGATTTTCATGCCGCTTGTTTCTCCATGATGTTTTGTAATTGCAGCAAAACAAGACGCGGTGTGATTTGTCGTAAGCAGCTGTAGTGTTCGTTAGGACACGTGCGCTTGAAACAAGGGCTACAATCAATCGGTGTCTCGAGTATCTCAGCTTGTTTTGATAAGGGCGGCGTGTAGTTAGGAGAGCTCGAGCCGTAAATGGCGACTAGCGGTTTATCGATAGATGCTGCAACGTGCATAAGTCCTGAGTCGTTACTGACAACTGCATCGCAGCTTGCCATTAAATCAATCGCGTCAGTAAGTGATGTTTCACCAACAAAGTCAATAATCGGTGACTGAGCGTTTTCCTTGATCTCAGCCGCCATCGCTTTGTCGTTAGGTGAGCCGAATAAACAAACTTGCCAGCCGTTCAGAGCGCATTTATCAGCGAGTGTTGCAAAATAGGTTGCCGGCCAACGCTTAGCGGGACCGTATTCGGCACCAGGACAAAACGCGATCATTGGCCCAGCTTTAACGTTGAATTTCTCGAGTAAGGTTTTTTGGTTTGCCTCATCAACGCTAAGTGCAGGGTAGGGTAATTGTTGCGGAAGCTCAGCGTCTTTAGCCATTGCAAGCGCACAGAAGCGCTCGATGAGTAAGGGGTAGCGAGATTTATCTAACTTCCTGCTATCGTTTAAGATGCCGTAGCGTACTTCGCCTAGCCATCCTGTGCGTTTATTTATCTTTGCGAAAAAGGGTACGAGTGCCGATTTGAAGGAGTTGGGTAACACAATTGACCAATCGTACTGATGTGTGGAGAGCGAGCGTGCGATTTGGTACCGTTTGGTAAGATTGAGCTCACCGTGTTTAAGTGGTAAATCGAAGGCTTGTTCAACCTCTGGCATGCGCTTGCCAATAGGCAAGACCCATTGCGGCCCAACGATATCGATGCGTCGGTCAGGTTCGCGTTGTTTGATTAATTTAAAGAGGCTTTGTGCCATGATCATATCGCCAACCCAAGCCGGGGTAACGATCAGTACACGTTCTTTAGTCATCGGATTTTTCGGGCGTTTTACTCTCAACGAGGGTATATTCTGCGCCACAGTAATAACACGTCTCGGTGCCCGACTCATCAATAGGTAGATATACCTTAGGATGTGAGTTCCACACCATCATATTGGGCATAGGGCAGGATAAGGGTAGATCGGCTTTCGTCACTTCGTAATGACGCTTCGTTGAGGCAAGTGCTTTCTCTGTCATAACCATAGGCCTTGGTTTACTGCAATACAATGGATGAAGGATGCCATTCGGGGGCTGGAGCGTCAAGGGTCGGTGCGAGAAACAGGGGATGAGGGTAATGGGGTATCGATTGGCGCATTTGGTGCGATTTGGAGCCAAATGGTGCAATTGGTGCAATTAAATTTGGCATGGTGCAATTGGTGCAATTGTGCTATATTTAGTGCAATTATTATGATTTACAGGTGAGCCATGACAAGTAAGCATCATATCTACCCAGAAAGAGAATCTAAATCACTGGAATTTAAAGAGTTTCTTCCTCCTGGATTTACAGGTTTGATTAAAACTTGCGTGGCATTTGCAAATACAGCAGGTGGGAGGATTGTTATTGGGGTGCAGGATAAATCCCGAGCAATTGTCGGTGTTAGCGAGAAAGATCGTGAGCGACTATATGAATCTTTTCCCAATAGCTTATATGACGCTGCTGGTCTATTCGCACATACCTATGAGCGGAATTTCAATGAGTGCTCTGTTTTAGTTATCGAGGTTCCTCTAAGCTCGAAGCGCCCTTGTTTTGTTAAAAAGGAAGGTATGCCAAAAGGAGTATATTTACGTGTTGGTGCATCGACGAGACGCGCTCAAGAGCAACATGTAGAAGAACTCCTGCGAGAGGTAAAGCATCAGTATTATGATGAAGAGCCTACACAGGTAAAACTTGAAGAATTATCTAAGTCGAGGTTACAACAGTGTTATGGTAGTTCATATTCACATAAGAAGTTAGAAAGTGATGGTGTGATCGTAAAGCGGAGTTTATCACCAAAAGAACATTTTGTTACAGTGGCCGGTGTACTAATGTTTCATGATGAACCGGAACGCTATATCCCGGAAGCTATCGTTATATGTAGTGAGTTTGCAGGTACAGCAGGAAGAAAGATCATACAAACGCGAGAAATAACAGGGCCGATTCCAGAGCTTATTCATCAGAGTGTAGTATTATTAGAACACTGGTTACAAAGGAATTACGTACTAACAGGAGTTAAATTCGAGGGGGAGTCGCTCATCCCGATGGAAGCATTAAGAGAGGCTATAATCAATGGATTGTTACATAGAAAGTATTCTATACCCGGCGCATTAAAAGTAGCTATTTATGATGACAGATTAGAAGTGTTTAGTCCTGGTGCTTTACCTGGATTAGTCGATATAGATAATTTGGGGGATGGAACTACATACTTAAGAAATCCTCATATTGCAAAGCTCGCACGAAGAATGAAATTAGTTGAGAAACTAGGCACCGGTATACGACTTATCTTTGATTCTTGTAGAGAGCATGGAGTTAAAAAGCCGGAATATCATGAGGAGGGTGATTTTGTTAAACTCATTTTTAGTTTTTCACCAGCCTTAAAGGAGCAGGATAGTGACGAAGAGATTATCTTGAAGTATATTAAATACCGAAAAGCAGTAAGTATTGGTGAAATTATTAAGCTACTTGAAGTATCACGAAATACAGCTACAAGAAAACTAAATACTCTTATTGAAAAAGGTTATATTATTCGCAAGGGCCGCGGGCCTTCTGTGAAATACCACATAAAAAAATAGTCAGTAGAGAAAGCATTATTTCTCTACGTTTTAAAATAGAAATTATCTATTGCATGTACAACTTGGCGAAAGTGTTCCATCGCAGCAGACAACTCTACCACTAGAACACCCGCAGACATCTTTGTGCCATGAGCAACAACCACTTCTTGCAAAAATATACAGAGATTTTTGAAGAATTTTCTCATTATTTGATAGGAGTGGCGCGGAGATGAAAGATTTCTCTTTTGATAAAATCCATTTGTCATTAATGTTGCTACAAGCACTTGTATTAGAGTATGAAAAAATTAATAATATTGATAAAGTTAGGTAATGATAGTTTTTCATGATGACTTCTCATTTTGTTAATTCATGATATTACATTGTAGTATGTGGTGTGAGCGCTTGCAGAAAGAGGAATATATAAATAAAGATGTACTTAACAGGTATGAGACTGATATTTATTATTTAAGATACTTTAATAAAAGTATTGTTGGAGTTTAGTTCCTCTGTTAAACTTCTGCGCTTTCGCATTTACCATCCTTGGAGTTTTGTCACATGCCGATCATCGTAAATCTCTCCTCACTTCATACACTCGAGTCTATATCGGTTGCGATGGATGCTTTCACCGATTTATGTGATAAATACTCTCGGTCTGGATGCCTGGATTCTTGTCCTCGTTTTTTTAAAAGTAGTTTCAATAAGGCCTGGGTGGGGCTCATCTATCAGCAGAATCGAAAGACACTAATTAACCCTTACAAGTTGGGTAAGATGGAGACGTTACCCTTTCTCGATAAGTTACTTGAAATCTTCGATTTTCTTCGTGATGAAGCGCTTGAGTTTGATGAGGAAGATAGAACAAGGATTGAAGAAAATCGGGAGAAGTATGTTATTACACGGGGTCTCAGTATCTTGTGTAAAGAGGATATTGCTATGGCGCTTCTGGAAGAAGCTTGGAATTCGTTTATTGATTTTACGGAAAGTGATAAGTACAAGCTTGAGAAATTGCTAAAGGAAGCTCATAAGGATTCAATTTATATTGTTTCAAATACGAATGAGCTTAATGCAGATAAAATTTTATCGGCGATACGAGAGATGAAGCCTGATATCAGTTGGTTTGATGTTGATTTGTCTGTTAAAGCTGATTCTGATCCGATGTTACAACTCGCGCCAAATATCTACTTATGTTTATCTTACAAAGCCCATGCCTTTAAAACAGCGACGGATAATGAGCAAATGGCTGTGACAACGCCAACTCTATTAAGGCAGGTTGTTGATGATTATGATGGTGAAAAGTCTGATATTCGTGTTGTAAGCCAGTATGCAAAAGATCTTGAAGAGGCAGAAGGGCTTGGGATCCCAAAAGAAAATTTACACGAAGCGAACCACTATTTTAAGGAATCTACAAAAGAGGCACGCTATATCGCCTAATGCCGTGGGGAAATCCACGGCATTGAGCAAACATATTAATTAGCAGTCACCCACCAAAAAGTTAACGTCGACGTTACCGAAAATATCGTTCTCAGAATGATTTGTTAAGCGGCTAATTTTAAGAACAGCTTTTGAATCATGTTTAAGACAGAAGATATGTAATCCGCCTGTGCTGCTCGGGAGAATAGCTTCATCAATGATTTTGCCATTGTAAGAAGCTTGAATGGTGTCTTCTGTGTGACGATCGTTTTCAATGACGATCGCAATTTGCATATTATCAGAGCTGTTGTTGGTCAAAATAAGGTTTGCTGGTTTATCTTTAGAAATAAGCCAGTTAAGACCGCTCGATGAGCCCAAAAGATCTCTTATAGTATTAAGATTTTTTGTTGTCGCCGTTCCGGCTGATGCCACAGTTGCAACTAACAATACACTGCAAAGACTTATAATTAATTTACGCATAATGAAACTCCAGACATCCTATATTGAGCTTAAAAGTATATCACTTCATCAAAACGAGTCAATTCTTAGTTTATGTCCATAGCCCTTGTAGCACTCTCGCCCTGATATCAGTTATCATAAGCCATGCTACACAGATGAGCACCCCAAATGCCTAACCCTATTCTCAAGCCTGGTGATACGATAGCCCTAGCAGCGCCAGCATCTAACGCGCAATCACGTGAGGAAGTGCTCGCTGTTGAAGCCTATATCCGAGCCACCTATGGCGTTGCCGTCGTGTTTGCTGAAGATACATATCAGCCGCTGCCTGCTTGTGTGAGAGCAGAGAAGTTGCTTGAGTATTGGCGTGATCCAACGATTAAGATGATCTGGGCCTTGCGAGGCGGTGAAGGTTCTGCCGATGTGGTGCCTCATTTAGAAAAAGAAATCAAAACACTTAAGGCGAATCGAAAGTTTTTACTGGGGTTTAGTGACATAACAGCGATGCTACTTTTTTACGACCAAATCGTAGGTGGGCCTTGTTGCCACGGGCCTGGTGCATTACGCTTGATTGGCGATTCACTCGCACCCATCACTCATCAGGCACTCGCCGATTATTTATTAAGAGGCGAGCTGCCCATCGAGGCGATGACACTCATAGGCCTTAACCAAGCGGCGCACAAAGAAACAAAATTAACAGGCTTGTTGCGCGGGGGGTGTCTCACGATGTTGCAATTAAGTGCGCTTGAGACTTGGCAATTAGATGCAGCGGATCGGATTATCATTCTCGAAGATGTGCACGAAAAACCTCACGCGATAAAACGCACACTCAATCACTTGCACCGTATCAATTTATTTAAGGGTGCTAAAGCAGTTGTGTTTGGTGATTTTTGTGCGCAGCCCATTGGGGCAGATGAGGCGGCGCAAAAGCGAAATGAAGAAGGCGTGCAAAAAGTCATACATGCGTTTGCGGCGAAGCTTCCCATGCCCGTTTTACAGTGCCCGTGGTTAGGCCACGGGCAGTTCAATTTTCCTCTGCCGTTCAATCGTAAGATGACACTCGAGCTCGGCGCTCAACCAAAGTTTAGTTGAGACTAAACAATCGTAAGCCAACGCTCGTAATTTGCATCTTCACCTTGCACAATACTGAAATAGGCATCTTGTATTTGTTTTGTGATAGGACCTCGATTGCCCTTGCCAATTACGCGATCATCGTATTCAGCGATAGGTGTGATCTCAGCTGCGGTACCCGTGAAGAAAGCTTCATCGGCGAGATAGACGTCATCGCGAGTGATGTTACGTTCAATGACCTCGAGCCCCATGTTTCTCGCGACCTCGATGATGCTCGCGCGCGTGATGCCGGGAAGAATGGCAACGGTTGTCGGTGTATGTAATGCACCGTCTTGAACAATAAAAATATTCTCACCACTACCTTCGGCGACAAAGCCTTGGTGATCTAACAAGATAGCTTCTTGGTAACCTGCAAGCTTAGCTTCTTGGGTTGCCATCATGGAGTTGATGTAACCGCCATTAGCCTTCGCGTGTTGTAGCGTACTGCGTAATGAGTTGCGCGCAATACTCGCTGTTTTAACACGTATGCCTTTTTCTAAACTGTCTGCGCCTAAATAAGCACCCCATTCCCAAGCCGCAACCATCGCATGAGTTTGTAGCTTTTCAGCGTGAAGCCCCATAGCTTCAGAGCCGTAGAAGAAAATAGGGCGAATATACGCGCTTTTTAACTCGTTTTTACGTACGCACTCGATCATGGCGTTAGCAAGCGTTTCATGTTTGAAATCATGTTGCATTTGCAAAAGTTTCGCGCTGTTTAAAAAGCGGGTGACGTGTTCATCTAGTCGGAAGATAGCAGGGCCTTTAGATGTCGCATAGGCGCGGATACCTTCGAATGCGCCAACGCCATAATGTAAGGTGTGAGTAAGAACATGTACAGTGGCTTCTCGCCAAGGTTTAAACTCACCATCCATCCAAATAAAACCGTCTCTATCTGCGTAACTCATTTTTTATGTTGCTCCTCATCAAACATTCGCTGCCATACGTCACAGACATTATCACGATCAATACTAAAACTTTTTGCATCGACTCTTACATCGTTATTCTGTAAAAAACATATATTCGCGCGGGTTAAGTAATTGTTGTAAGCTTCTTGTAGCCATTGGCAATCTCGTTTCGGCATTAGTTTATGCTCTTGAAAGCTCTGAAGCAAGTCGAGTGTATTAGTATGATACAAAATATCGGGTGCGCGATGCGCCCACGCTAAAACACCGTATTGCACAATAAATTCAATATCAGCAATGCCACCGGGATCGTACTTCAAATCGAATAGCGTTTTATCTAGCCTGCTTGAGTGCTGATGAATTTTATCGTGCATGCTTTTAATATCATCTTTAAGCGGTTTGATCGGTCGCTTGCGTGTGAGTACGGTTCGGCGACCCAGCGTAAATTTGCGTTTGATGCTGCTTGAGCCGTAGATGATGCGTGCGCGCACTAGCGCTTGGTGTTCCCACGTCCAGGCTGATTGTTTTTGGTAATCAACGTAGGCATCAATGTTTGTTACCAAGAGTCCTGCTAAGCCTGATGGTCTGAGGCGTGTGTCGACTTGGTAGAGAATGCCGCTAGGCGTGCGAGTTGTTAACATATGCATAATACGTTGTGTTAAGCGTAAGGCGAATTCATTATCGATAACATTTTTATCGTGTAAAAAAACGATATCGAGATCGGATCCATAGCCTAACTCTTTACTGCCGAGCTTACCGTAAGCGAGAATAGCAAGTGGTGGCTCACTTTGTGGTGTAATATTGTATTTGTCACACAGGTTATGGTAGGTCATTTCAATCACTGACGCGACAACGCGCTCAGCCAACTCTGTCAATAATGCAGTGACTTCTTGTAACGAAATACGACCTAACACATCGAGCGCACTTAAATGGAGTGTTTTAGCTAGTTTGAAATGGCGCAGTGCTTCCATGTTCGCTTCTAAGTCATCGTCAGGAATAAGATCGAGCGCACTTTTTAGTTCTTGCTCTAAAGAAGGTGTTTCTTTCGCGATGAATAACATTTCATCGAGCAAGATAGGGTAGCGTGCGACTTGCTCTGCAAGCCAAGCACTATGTCCACACAATTCACATAGCGTACTTAGAATTTGGCTGTGTTCTTTGAGTAACGCGAGATACGCGCCACGTTGTAAGATGCTTTCTGTAAGATTTAGCATGCGCTCGAGGGTTTGTTCACAGCGCGACATGTAGACGATTCTCGGGATAAGTTTATCTAATTGTGAGCGAGGTTTTTTACCGATTGCACGATAACGACGACCAAGACGCAGTCGTTTTAAAGCTTGCACAACAAACTCGGGTTCTTGATAGCCTAGTTTTTTTAAAAGCGGGGCAACTTGTTCTTCGACCGGCTGGCCAAACCACAGTGCACGTATAGCACTGACGATTGCACTATCTTTGGTTGGCGTAGTGTCTTCAGGTTCTGCGATCATCCGACTAAAATGATTAGCGACATTTCGCCTGTGGGTTTGTAATGCTTTATGGAAACTTGACCAATCATCAAAACCAAGTCGGTATGCGAGTCTTAAGCGACTCAAATCATCTTTCGGTAGTTGGTGGGTTTGTCTATCTGCTATCATTTGCAAGTGGTTTTCTACGATACGTAAAAAAGTGTAAGCCTCTTGTAGTTGTTTGACAGCATTTTCAGATAAAATATTTGCTGTGTGTAAGTAATCTAAGATGATACGTAACTCACGTCTTTGCAAATGAGGGTCGCGTCCACCACGAATCACTTGAAATGTTTGCGCAATAAACTCGATTTGCCGTATACCGCCCGAACCGCGTTTAACATCTTGCTGCCAGCTGCGAAATTGCGAGGGTTGTGTGAATTGCGCCTTCATGTCACGTAGACTTTGAATCACACTATAATCGACGTAGCGACGATAGGTGAAATTGTTTAGCACATTTAAAACCTGTCTACGACTTACAGCATCAGCGCCAATCACACGCGCCTTAACGAGTGCATAGCGTTCCCAGGTACGACCTTGTTCTTGGTAGTAAGCCGTCAACGCGGGTAAACTCATCACAAGTGGACCACCGTCACCAAACGGCCTAAGGCGCATATCGACACGAAACACAAAACCTTCTTGTGTTATTTTGCTTAATATTTTTATAACCTGTTGTGCAAGCTTAACAAAAAATTCTTGATTATTTATGCTACGGCTTTGACCTTGGGTTTTACCCGTTGCAAGGTAAGTAAAAATGAGATCAATATCAGATGAGAAATTCAATTCTTCTGCGCCGAGTTTACCAACAGCAATTGGAATTAAGCGTTGTACACGGTTATGATCATCACACGGCTTGCCGTACTTCTCTGTGAGCCATTGGTTAGAAAAGCGTATGGCTTGTTTCAAGCAACTGTCAGCAAGCGATGACAAGTCTTGTAAGGTGTCGTTAAGTGTGGCGATATGATTTGTATCGCGCCAGGCGATACGTAACATTTCGCGCTGGCGGAAACGACGCATCGCAGACATTAACGTATCTTCATCCGTAACATCGCTCAAATAGGCTTGCATGCGATCGTTATAATCGTATGTTTGGTAAAGGTCACCACTCAAAATGAGTTCATTAGTTTGTGCTAAATATCGCACACAGCTATCAGCTGCAAAATCACTGCTCGCCCATAGTTTTAGTAGTGCTTGAACAATATCAGGGGTTGGTTGTTCAGAGCCGTGTGCCGTGAGGCTTTCGCAAAAGAGGTTCCACTTGAGTGTTAAATTCTCACGAAGTGGCTTTGGGAATTGCTTGATTGCTTTGGTGAAAGCCTGCATGGAGGATACTGACTATTTGCTGAGTCCATTGCGAGTAGTTTAGAGTGATGTGTCGTTAAGTACAAGGGGAGGTAGAGCGGGGCCCATAATGTCGGTATAATTCATTTTTTAACTGTTAATGTAGGAATCAGCATGCAACCTCACATTATCGCACCTTCGATCCTTTCTGCTGACTTCGCACGTCTAGGTGAAGAAGTTGACCAGGTGCTCGCCGCGGGTGCCGATTGGATTCATTTCGATGTGATGGATAACCATTATGTCCCGAACTTAACGATTGGGCCTATGGTGTGCCAAGCGTTGCGTCACCACGGTGTGACCGCACCTATCGATGTGCATCTCATGGTCTCACCGGTCGATGCGCTTATCGAGTCGTTTGCCAAGGCGGGTGCGACAACAATCACTATTCACCCTGAGGCAACCCACCATTTAGATAGAAGCCTACAATTGATTCGTGACCATGGTTGTAAAGCTGGACTCGCGTTTAACCCCTCTACACCGCTCAATTACTTGAAATATGTCACCGACAAGATCGACATGGTCTTGCTGATGTCGGTTAATCCCGGCTTTGGTGGGCAGAAATTTATTCCGGTTATCCGTGAAAAAATCGCTGAGGCCCACAAAATTTTAACGCTGCATCACAATGACATTCGCTTGCAAGTTGATGGTGGCGTTAATGTAGACAATATCGGTGAGTTAGCGACAGCAGGTGCTGACACGTTTGTCGCGGGGTCGGCTATTTTTGGTTCAGATGACTATGCGGCAACGATTAAACGCATGCGCGAACAGCTGGCACTTTAGCCTAAATTGCTTTATAATAGACCAATTAGCGTGTTAGGAAAGCTGTATGCAATTATCTCAAACATCTAAGCTTAGTTTGTTCAGCTTAGTGATGATCACCGTCGTTTCAGTCGACAGTATTCGTAATTTACCTGCTGCAGCTTTGTTCGGCAGCCGCCTTATTTTCTTCTTTATCTTAGCAGCGTTACTCTTTCTTATTCCCTGTGCGTTAGTTTCTGCAGAATTATCAGCAAGTTGGCGTGAGCCAGGCGGTGTCTACCGCTGGGTGAGCAAGGCGTTTGGTCCGCGCGCAGGCCTGTGGGCCGTGTGGTTTCAATGGATAGAAAATGTTTTTTGGTATCCAACGATGTTGTCGTTTATTGCCTCAACACTTATCTACCTTGTCGACCCACAATTAAGCCACCACAAATGGCTGATTTTTTCGACCGTGCTCGCTTGTTTCTGGGGAACCACGCTCGTTAACTGTTTTGGCATACAAGCCTCGGCGATGTTTAGTAACATTTGTGCCGTTGCAGGCTTGTTATTACCGATGACGCTCATTATCGCATTAGGCGCGTTGTGGACAATACAGGGACACCCTGTCCAGCTTAGCTTCCATGCACATGATCTCTTGCCCAGTCTGTCTGACCGTTCAACTTGGATTGCACTGGTTGGTGTGATGTTATCTTGTACCGGCATTGAAATCGCCACGGTCCATGCGAGCGATGTCGACGACCCGCAACGAACGTTTCCGCGCGCAATCGCGATCGCGTGTGCCATCATCATAAGCACGCTCGTCTTGGGTTCACTCGCCATCGCTGCGGTTGTACCGCACGGCGAAATCAGTCTGATTGCCGGCATTATGCAGGCATTCCAAGCCTTTTTAGCGGCCTATGGCCTTGAGGGCTGGTTACCGCTTATTGCTGTCGCCATCATCATCGGCGGTTTAGGCACTGTCAGCGGCTGGATTATTAGCCCGACCCGAGGTTTGTATTACGTCGCAACCGATGGTTATCTCCCAACTATTTTCACCTATACCAACCGCTTTAAGGCCCCAGTCGTCTTACTTATATTACAGGCTGTTGTGGTTTCCTTGTGTAGCGCGGTTTTCCTCTTCATGTCGTCACTCAACGCATCGTATTGGTTGTTGACAGCACTTGCAGCATCGCTCTATATGATGATGTACATCATGTTGTTTGTGACGGGAATTGTTTTGCGTAAGCGCTATCCTAACCAAGAAAGCGCATTTAAAGTCCCAGGTGGAATTAATGGGCTCAAATTGGTCAGTTTCATGGGCATTCTCGCCTGCTTACTCACCATCGTGGTGAGTTTCATTCCGCCAGAACAGATGTTAAGTGGCCATGTCGCCGCTTACGAATGGACGTTCGCCATCTTGCTCGCTATCGTCATCATGCCGCCTTTCTTACTTTATCGAGCAGAGGGCAAAGACGGATCGCACGAAGCGCTCGCTTAAGCATCTCTTAATAAAAAAACCTTACAAAATACGAGCATGTCTGCCTAAATTGCGTTAAGATCGCACTTAAAAGCTTTATAGAGGTGACTCGCGATGGGCTTTTTCAGTGGTCTTAAGCATATCGGTCGACGTATGTTCGACGTGCGTGCGTGGAGCGATTTCGATCGCGTTCGCGACACGACGCTATTCATAAACGATTCGATTAAAAAACTCATCACGCCCAAAGAGGCGGCTTACTCAGAAACGCTTGAAGAGGCGGCGCGGCGTTTGAACTTGTCGCAAGATGATCTCATAAAGAAGCGCGCAGACTTTTTTAGGTTGGCCGCTTTTATGGGGGTGTTTGCAACCCTCATCGCTAGTTATTTTATTTATTTGGCAGTGCATGGTTATTGGCGCGGTGCAATGGTTGCCTCGAGTTTGATGGGGGTCTGTATCGCACTTACATTTCGTTACCACTTTTGGTATTTTCAATTAAAAAAAGCCAAACTCGGATGCACACTTAAGGAATGGTGGCTAGAGGGTGTTTGGGGACGCTCATAGTGAAATACTTCCTACGCTTTTTAACAGCTGGGTTGACCTTCTTTCCGCTACTCGTGTTTGCGCAGGAGCAGGCACGTAAAATATCGTTTACACCACCCACCACCGATTACTCTGTCGTCTTCTTAGGTAATATCTTCGGTGTTATCGATGGTGTGCTCTATGGCGGTGGCGCAACGATTCTCGGCGAATTGTTTGGTATGTTCAATGCAGCTGTCGTATTTATCGGCGGCATTATCATCATCTACATCTTTGTGGTCTCAACGCTTAACACAGCACAAGAAGGCGAATTCTTAGGCCGCAAGTGGAATTCGATGTGGGTTCCAGTCAGAGCCGTTGTCGGTATCATCATGATCTTCCCTAAAGCGAGCGGTTACTGTTTGATGCAAGTCTTCATTATGTGGCTTGTGTTGCAGGGTGTTGGCGCGGGTGACATGGTGTGGAGCGCGGCGCTCGATTATTTACAACGCGGTGGTGTCATCATCAGTGCGAGAACAGATGTCCTAACAGAAACAACTGGGTCAGCAGCATCACCGTTTGGCGGAACGGGCAATGTTTCTCCCTTCGGTAGTTATTCGGCGTCTACGGATAAGGAAAAAGTAGCTGGCAACATGTTGAAGTCAGCGATATGTCTGCGCGCGCTCGAGCAGTCGCTGTATGAGCAACGACAAGCCGATTTGAAAAATGGTTTATACCAAGAAGGTGATCCTCAAGATTTAGGTCCTGTACCTGATCTTAATGGCTCGGTGAATTTTATTGAGGCGCAGACAGAAGCAGAAGAGAGTAACTTAACGCGTAGTGGTCCACCGACTAATCCGTTAGTACCGCTGCCTGATCTGCCGAGCAGTAGTCCCTACGCCGGGCTAAATGGTGTGTGCGGTGAGCTATCGTGGAAGTTATTGAGTAGCTCTGAGCAAGCTCAAATACGCGAAAACATTGGCTCAACGGCTCCGAATATCGATTCGCAGTTAAATGAGATCAATCAAGCGCGAGCTGTCGCTGTGCAACAGATGTATATTGAAATGAATACTGTTGCCCAGCGAATCGTAGATAATTACGCGAACGCAACCGATGAGAATCCCGCACGGCCATTAGGTTATTTGAAAAATGATGTATGGGTACCGCCCGATGCTTTAACACAGGGTGATGAAATTAAAAATGCTGCGCGAGCGTTTTTTGCCATTATGTCACCAACGCTTAATGCATTACAAAACGAAGTTAAAGATGAAACCGACTTTGTAGAAGAGGCTCGCAAGAAAGGTTGGATCATGGCGGGTACGTATTATATCGATTTGGTGAAGACGCAGAGAAATATTAACGCTCTACTCGATCAGACAGGCTCGGTGACCGTTGATAACAAAGTTTTATCGCAAATCTCACAACAAACTTATATCAAAAAGCTTTTGAATAAAGGGCAATTAACAACTAAGAATCTTGAGTTTGTTACGCAGTTTTTTGATACGGCTGAAGACGTTGGTAAACAGCTTGATAAATACATTAGTTCTGCACTGAAATTTAAACCTGTTGGCGAATTAGGATCGCAATCGATCGGTTTTAAACCGGTTGATTACGATTGGGATCTTAAAACGATGCCTAACATGAAAAAGATCAAGTGTCCGAAGAAGAAAGGTGGGCTTACCGGAATTCCTAAGACCGTTGGTCACTATATGTGTGAATTCGTCGTTAACGAGGCGTTACGTACGGTCGTTAATGGCTTTATGGATTATGTGATTGGTGCGTTAGCTGATTTTCCTGATGCTTATTTTCAACCTATCTCTGCTTTCTTCAGCCTTTTTTGGAGTGCGATACGTCAGCACTTGCAAGATGGTGGTGATCCGGTTGCCGCGATGGCGAGTCTCGGTGATATCTTTATTAACGTTGCGACAACGATTTTTACGATTAACCTCGTGTTTACGACACTGGTGGGAAGTATCCCGCTTGTCGGCGGTATTATTCTCGGTATCACTGGACTATTCACACCACTCATTTTATTTATTTGTTCATCGATGTGGGCCGTTGGGATAACCTTCGTCTATTACATTCCGATTCTGCCTTATCTAATTTTCTTACTAGGTAGTTACGGTTGGCTCACACAAGTCGTCGAGGCGATGGTTGCAGGACCCATTATCGCGCTAGGACTTGCGTACCCCGAAGACCACGATGTCTTTGGTAAAGCTAATGCGGCCGTCATGATCTTGCTCAATATATTTTTCAGACCAGCGCTTATGATCATCGGCTTATTCGTCGGGATTATTTTGTGTTACGTCGGTATTTGGTTACTCAACGTTGGTTTTGATAAAGGGGTGCGCCACGTACTTGTTGATACCAATGCGTTTACCCAAATTATCGCGCCACTCTTTATTATCGTGATTTACACGACGCTGTTTGCATCAATTGCGAAAAAAGGTTTTGGGACCATTGTTTCATTGCCTGACAACATCTTGCGGTACATAGGCGGTGGTGTTGAAAGTGCCGGCGGCGAAATGGCTAAGATCGCAGAGGAAGTTGGTCAAGCCGTTGATACGACAGGCGAAGGCTTGAAAGGTGCTGGTGGTGGTACCTCAGGTGTGAGCCTACCATCGGATTCGCTTGTCTCATCTGCGATGTCGAAAATGTCAGGTGGCGGCGGGGGTGGTGATAAAGGTGCGAGTGTCAGTGATGGTGGTGATGCACCGCGTGGCGGAGGGCCAGGTGGTGGTGGCGATGAAGGCGGCGCTGGCGGTGGTGGAGCTGGCGGTGGCGGTGGCGCTGGCGGTGGTGGTGCTGGTGGTGGCGGTGGTGGTGTTGCCGGTGCTGGCGGCGGTGGTGCTGGCGGTGGAGCTGGTGGTGTCGGTGCGGCCAGAGGCGGTGGCGGTGCGCTGGCAGGTGGTGGACAACCACCTGCGGGTGGAGGTCCTCAGCCTGCAGGTGGTCCCCCACCCGCAGTTGGTGCGCCGGCAGGAGGTGGTGGACCAGCTCAAGTTCCAGGTGGTTTCGATCCTATAGGTGCTGGTGGTGGCGGTGTTGCTGAAAATGCGATAGGTGCTGCTGGTGGTGCTTAGTCGGTCTTTTGTCACGCTGCGCGTAATGAATAAAGTTGCGCGCAGCGAACGTATAAAGTTAAGTGTCTTCTGTTGGCGTATTTTCATCTGCTTGGCATTCTGTTTTCCGCATATTGCGTTCGCTGAAGAAATTCGCAAAGTAACGTTCACACCGCCGACCACCGATTACTCCATCGTCTTTCTCGGTAATATTTTCGGTATCGTCGAAGGGATCCTGGCAGGCAGCGGTAGCCAGCTCATGGGCGAAATGTTCTCTGTTTTCAACGCCGCTATCATCGCGTTGGGCGGCATGTATGTCATGTATGCATTCTTTGCTTCGGTGATTAAAACAGCGCATGTGGGTGAATTCTTAGGTCGCAAGTGGTCAACGGTTTGGACGCCCGTTAGGATCATTGGTAGTTTTATCTTGTTAGTGCCGAAAGCTAGTGGTTATTGTCTCGCACAAGTTATTGTGATGTGGATTATAGTCCAAGGCGTAGGCTTTGGCGATTTGATGTGGAATACAGGGTTAGACTACGTAAAACGAGGCGGTGTGATACTGACACCACGTAGTAATATTCAATCTGGGCAACAGATTGATCAATCTGCTTTGTTTGGTGGTGCTGATATTAATGATCTGGCCGTTGGCAATGATAAAACGAAAGTCGCAGGCGAGTTACTGCAATCGGCTATTTGTATGTACGCCATCGAAAAGACGCTTAAAGACCAACGTGAAAAGAATTTACAAAATGGTGTTTATTCGATTGGTGATCAAAACGATCCAGGTAGTATTCCTAACTTTTTTAGCAATATTGATTTCGTCACAGCGCAACAGACGGCAGAAGATGTTAACGCCGCAACACCAGGATCGACTGCGAAGCCTACCGTTTACTTTCCGAGTTTTTCTGCCACCTCACCCTACGCCTCATTGAATGGAGTGTGTGGTAGTGTATCTTGGAGCTTGCTGACGGCAGCTGATGAAGAGGCTATCAAAAAAAATATTCGTGGTGCATTATCAGCCTCTGAAGCGCAGCAAATAAATCAAGCACGTGCCATCGCGACACAACAGATGTTTCTCGATTTAACAAGCAGTGCTGTTACCATCGTAAACAATTACCTTGACGCGACAGATGAAAACCCCGCACTAAAACTTGGTTACTCGAAAAATGGCGCATGGCAACCGGCTGATGCTTTGATGCAGGGCGATGAATTACAGAATGCATCGATTGCCTATTACGCGATAATGCGCCCTGTGTTGAATGCCATTCAGAATAATCTCAGAGAAAATACAGATTTTGTTGAAGAAGCGAAGAAACACGGTTGGATTATGGCTGGCGCCTATTATTTGGATCTGATACGCACTCAAGGCAATATCAACGATATTAAAGATAATATAGGTTCCGTTCAACCATCGATCGCTAGTCTGTCGAACCTTAGACAAAGCGATGCGATGCAGAGTTTACTTTTTAACGGACAAATTTCTTATGATGGTTTAAATACGATTGCGGAATTTTACGATGACTATGACCCCGTCGCAAAAGAATTAAAAAAATATATAGACAGTGCCATATCGTTTAAGAAAATCTCGAGCCAGGGCTCGCAGTCGCTAGGTTTTAAATGGGTAGGTTTTGATTGGAACCTCAAAACGATGCCCAACATCAAGGAAAAAGACTGTCCTAGTGGCGGGGGTATTAAAAAAGCTATCGGCTGGCTTTGTAAATATGTCTATAACGAAGGCATTGTTAAAATGGTCAATGGCTTTTTAGATTATGTGGTGAGCTATCTAGGTAACTTTCCAGATAATATTTTCCAGCCGTTTAGCGCTATTCTATCTGTTTTTTACTCGGCGATTCGTCAGCACTTACAAAATGGCGGTGATCCAATCGCAGCACTATCGAGCCTTGGTAATCTCTACATCAATGTCGCTTCTGCTGTATTTTTGCAATCGATTTTGTTTACGACGTTACTCGGTAGTATTCCACTCATTGGTAAGGTCATCATGGCGGTTCAATCTGTGATTGGGCCACTCATTATTTTTCTTTGCGCAACCATGTGGGGGACGGGGTTAACACTCGTTTATTATTTACCGATGATCCCCTATTTAGTTTTTACCTTGAGTGCGTTTGGTTGGATGGTACAGGCCGTTGAAGTGATGGTGATAGCGCCTGTCCTTGCGATCAGTATGGCCTATTCCGAACAGCACGAAATTTTTGGAGCGGCAGAAAGTGCTTTGATGTCACTTATGAATGTCTTCTTACGCCCAGCACTCATGATAATCGGATTCTTTATTGCCATTATGTTGAGTTATGTGGGCGTTTGGTTAGTCAATAGTGGTTTCGATCAGGTTGGTGCGCAATTGATCGTACACGCTGATGCGTTTACCCAAATATTCGCACCGTTGTTTATGATCATCGTCTATACCACGTTGATGGTTTCGATTGTTAAAAATGCGTTTAAGATGATGCCCATGTTTGCGGATAATATCATGCGTATGGTCGGTGGTGGCATTCAAGGTTATGGTCGAGATATGGCGGGTATAGCTGATCAGATCGAGCAGGGTATGCAGCAAACGGGTAAAGAAATTTCTGAAGCGGCTAAGCAAACGAAGGGCTTGGGTTTACCAGATAGTAAAATCACCCGCTCTAAACTGAATAAGAAACGCGAAGGTGGTGATAAAAAAGGTAAAGGTGAGGGCGAAGAGAAAGGTAAGGGAGGTGCTGAAAAAGGTGAGGCAACAGTTGAGGAAGCGTCAGGTGAGGGCGTTGGTGAAACGACGACAGAAGGAGGTGCTGAAGCGGTTGCAGAGGGTGGTGCAGATGCAGCGGGTGGTGTTGCTGAGGGCGGTAGTACAGCTGCTGAGGGTGCTAGTACAGCTGCTGAGGGTGCTAGCACAGCTGCCGAGGGTGCTAGTACAGCTGTTGAGGGTGCCGGTAGTGCGGCTAGTACAGCTGTTGAGGGTGCTGGTACTGCTGTTGAAGCCGTCGGTACTGCGGCAGAGGGTGCTGTAAGTGTTGCCGGTGGTGCTGGTACTGCCGTGAGTGCGGTGGGTGGCGCAGTAAGTACGGCGGCATCCGCGATCGGTGCTGCTGCTACGGCTGTCGCAAGTGCCGCAACGACTGCTGCAGGTGCTGCATGGACAGCTGCTGCTGCAGTTGTTGCAGCTATTGCAGCGTTATAGTGAGGAGCCACATTATGCGTCGACTCATAGTATGGTTTTCTTCACTAAACTTTTTACTGTTTAGCCAACTCGTTTATGCGGTCGACAAATCACCCTTAAACTTAACCCCACCGACGTCTGACTATTCTGTTAAATTTCTCGAATATATTTTTGGTGTCGTCGATGGTGTCTTGAGCGGTGAAGGCTCATACATGATCGGCAAGCTCTCGATGGTCTTAAACACAGTCACCATCTTTCTTGCCGCCGTATTTATCATCTATACGCTATTTGTTTCAACGCTTAAGACGGCCGATGATGGCGAACAGATGAATCAGCGCTGGTCGTCACCGTGGATTCCTATCCGAGCTGCCGCCGGTATCGCACTGATGCTACCTAAAGCAAGCGGCTACGGGTTGATGCAAATTTTTATCATGTGGATCGTATTGCAGGGGATTGGTGCAGCAGACCTTGTATGGGGTAAAGCACTCGATTATTTACAGCAAGGTGGCTCCATCGTTCAACCCAATTTAAAACCCGTCAAAGAAAACGACGACAAACTGCAACAGGCGGCCAAGATGTTGCGGGTAACGGTTTGTTTGCACGCCTTGCAGGCGGGGTTAGACGGTCAGCGCCGCTACGACTTTGAAAATCAGATCTATAAACCTGGGACGAAATATGATCATGGCCCTGTGCCTGTAATGACAACGATTCCTGATTTTTTAGGTACACAGGAAAGTCAGAGTGACCCTAAGGTTGAGTTACCCAATGTGGGTAATGTGATGTTTTATTCACAGTTCAACGGACAGTGTGGTTCGATATCATGGGAGAAGTTTTCACAAGATCAGATCGATGAATTAAGTAATAAAACGGGTATCAGTAAAAATGACCCACTGTTATCTGATCTTACCAATCGGCGTGCTATTGCAGTTCAGCAAATGTATTTCGATATGGATAGATTGGGCGCGCGTATCGTTGCCAACTATCAGGCAGATTCACCACAAAGTCTCGGTACGCTTGTCGATGGTGTGTGGAAACCTAATGATGCACTCTTACAGGGTAACGAATTAAAAGACGCGGTGAATTCCTATTACGCCATCATGAAACCAGCGCTCACATCATTAAAAAACAAAGTAAAAGATGACACGAAGTTTATTGAAGAAGCACGGAAGAAAGGTTGGATTATGGCCGGATCATATTATTATGATCTGTTGAATACACGCCGCGATGCGACTAACGTATTACGGCTGTATGGCACGCTTTCTGTTAGGGCTGGGCCCGCCCAATCCATTGCCAACAATCCCGCCTTACGTCACTTAGAAGAGATAAATTGTATCGCGCCGACTTATAATCGAATGATTACACAATTTGCTGATTATGAAAGTGTTGCTGGGAAAGCGTTAACAAACTATATTAATGGTGCACTTCTTTTTCCTCAGCAAAAACAAATCGGCGCTGGGCCTAAAGGTTATCATTGGGTCGATTACACATGGGATTTTAAACGCGTTTCATTACCAGGTCCAAAACAATGTAAGAGTGGTGGTGGTCCGTTTGGGAAGATTAAAAAATATCTGTGTAAGTATGTTTACTATTATCCTAAACACTATGTGATGGAATATGTCATCCAGTATTCACTTGGCCCATTAATTTCAGATATTAATAAAATTTTTCAACCATTCTCCGCACTGGTTAGTATTTTTTATTCTGCAATTATTGCAGCGTTAGAAGATGGCTCTGATCCTGTTGTTGCGATGATGGATCTTGGTGATATTTATATTCAAACGGTTTATTCCGTTTGGATAGCTGTGATTATTCTCAATGGGATTGTTGGTGCTATTCCAGGTTTGAATATGATTGGTCAAGCGGTATTTGTTTTCATCGCGCCATTTTTATTTACCGTTTTGGGATCGCTATTCGCATCGGGTGTTTTAATGGTGTATTACATTCCGTTGCTGCCCTATATTTTGTTTTTAGCAGGTGGACTCGCCTGGTTTATCTCTGTTGTCGAAGTGATGGTGGCAGGGCCGATAATGGCGTTTGGTATTGCGTTTCCGGAAGGGGGCAACTTCGTCGGACGCTCACGCTCAGGTTTTATGTTATTGCTTAATGTCTTTTTCAGGCCAACGTTTATGATCATCGGTTTTTTCGCCAGTATGATCATTATCAATGTCGGTATTTGGCTAGTAAACGTCGGCTTCGATAAAATTGCGTTCGCGATTATGACTGATCATAGCAATCTATTCGCACAAATCTTAGCGCCAATCTTTATGATAGTTGTGCACTGTTTACTTTATAAAGAAGTAACCCAGGTAGCATTTTCATTAATTCATCGTATTCCAGATAATATTTTATCGATGATTAGTGGTGGTGAGTCTATGGGTTACGGTGGTGAGGTTGCCCAAGAATTAGCCCGCGCAACAAGACGACAAGTCCAAGAAACTGGTGCGGGCTTAGCGAAAATTTCAGGTGAAGTTGGACAACAGGCTTTTGGTCCAGTTGCGAATCTAACGCGCAAGATTTATCATTTTGTTAAGCAAGTTGTGAAGTTTGTTGTGAAGCTCGTGATTGGTATTGTTGTTCTTCTTATCTTGACAGTAATCCCAATTATACCACCACCACCATAAACGTTATATGTCATCCCTGCGCAAGCAGGGATCTCAACCACGTGCATCGTGGGAAGTAAACAAAGACTAGCGCCAAAGCTATTTGATTGAGATCCCTGCTTGCGCAGGGATGACGGTGGAGCTGCAGGGATGACGGTGGCGTCGCAAGGATGACGGTTGGATGCAGGGACAGCAGTAGAGTCGTAAGAGTGTCGAGAGTAAAAGTCTAGTCTTGGTCTTTATAACTCGATGCGATAAGCTTAAACGTGCGTTCGTCGATGATGCCTGCGTTAAATTGTTTTTCGGCATCAACTAGCATAGTTTGACCCGATTCACGCAGCGCGCGGCGAGTGGCTGACGTAATTTCTGTCGGATCGACGTCGAGTAGTTTATCGCGTACTTCTTCATCGAAGACAAGGTATTCGCGAAGCGCTGTGCGTTTACCATCGACGGTGGGCACAAGCTTTTGCCAAATACACAGACGGATCGTTTCTAAGATATCGATGGTGCGCCCGCGACGTTCTTCAGCCGGAAATGAGGTTACTAGACGACGAATCGTCTCAGCAACACCTGTTGTATGTAGTGTGGTATAGACAGGGTGGCCCGTTAGGGCAGCTTCGAGTGATGCACTGATCGTTTCTGCATCACGCGACTCACCAACTAGAATCAAACGCGGTTTACGACGTAATGCGTTACGTACACCGGCTGCGAACGAAGGAATGTGCCGTGGAATTTCCGATTGGCTGACGACCGATGAAGGTGTTTCGATCATGTCGTAGACAAATTCGATCGGCGCTTCGTAGGTTAAGACTTTACGGTGGCTATCATCTTGTTCGATCAAGTCGCGAATGATTGCAGCGAGCAATGTACTCTTACCAGAACCCGTTGCCCCCGTGATGTAGATGATACCTTCTTGCGGTGCGATAGCCTTGATGATGTCATCAGGCAGTTGCATCGTCTCAAGCGGCGGCGGCGTTGTTGGAATCGTTCTAAGCGTAATTTGAATAGCATCATGGCCTTCGACCATACACGCTGTGGCGTTCACCCGGTAACGGTAACGCTCGTGACGCGTCGGTTTAAACTCATAGTGGGTATCGATATCTTTACCACTTAACAATTGTGCCGTACCGTTAGGACCATAGATCGCATTGATCATATCGCCGACTTCAGTGTTGTTCATCTTACGGTGCGTAATAGGGTAAAGCCTACCAAAGACTTCAGCAAAGATGCGCTCGCCTGTTTGCACAGTGATATCCGATGCATCGAGATTTGTGCAATGCTCAAGTAGCATATCTAGATGAGAAGGGACAAAGCGCGTAGGTTCATCTGGAAGAATGTGTTGTTCGTCTGCCACGTGAAGACCTCTTAGCTCTTGCTTTGAGTACGCTCAATAGCTGTTGGTTGGATTCTAACGATCTGGCTGTGTTTCATCGGTAACTTGCCGCCATTCATTAACTGCCAACGTAGAATGCCTTCGTCTTCTTTCTTATGACTCAAGCCTGGTCGCCAGATGCGGCTGTTAAGTTGCATCTGTGGCAATGCAGAGATGCGCAAGACACGATCGTGAATGTGCATATGGTCGCGATCACCGGTAATACCAAATTCGGTGCCCGCAACGTACGGTGGCGTTACCATATGTTTAGCGAGCAAGATTCGGTAACGAATCATCCCTTTGAAGTCACGACGCAAGCGAGCTAAGTTTTCACGAAAGATAAGTTCTGCCTGGTGAGTACCCTGATCCCAACCTTGTTTAACAAATTTGCTCCACGCCCGGCGTTCTTTCTGATTCTTAGGCGTCATGCTGGGGTGCACTGGCTCAGGTGGTACGTAGTGCATCTTTAAGTAATCGTGCCAGCTTGGTGTACCGGTAACAAAACGCGCTTGGCGAATGATGTGGTAGGTGCGGTCGGTGATGCGCAAGGTATTGGGATCATCGAGATTAATCGTGTTACGGCCTTCGACAAGCACGGGCGGTAAAATATTGTGGTCGAGCAAGAGGGCGTGGAAGTTAAAAATCTGATTTAGATAATCTTCATAGCGCACAAGATTGTGGTTAATTTCTCGCGCTCTTGCGGCCAGCCCACCTTGAGCCCCGATGCTAAGTGCTGTTTCTTCGATGGCCATATTGCGAATATGGTCCGTTGTCGCGCGACCGACGATGGTGCCCTGTGGCGGATTGTAGTTTTGAATGCCAGAGAGTGTTGTTAAGTTACCGCGAGGTGTACTACAGGCCACAAGGATACCGGTTACCAAGATAAGCAGTAAACTGGTCTTAAACCTTTGCATAGCGCAGCTCTAGCACACGGTTACGAGGGTAGACTTTGACATGGGCACGTTTACCCGCCTGAAAATCGATGTCGCGTAGAATGTCGGCTAGTCGCGTGTTCTGCGTTGATAGCGTGATGATGATCGGTATCGGCGGTTGATGACCGATTACACGCAAGCGGAAGCGACTGGCATGTGCAACCTTCTGCACAAGCGGACCAATAGGGCCAGACCAATCGATGGTCGCAAGATACGGCATGTGGAATTTATCAGGGTTAGGCAACGCGTGGCGCTTCTCAGGAGGATTCACCGCAGCTTCAACGCGCGCTAATTCAGCGAGGGAATGGCTAACTGATACAGCAGCTTCAGCGATCTGTATGGACGAAGCATCGCCAGGGGGGGTGGGCATCGGTTGCATTTTTGCGCTACATGCGGTGAGCGCTAAAAGCACGAAACCCGATATCGCTGTGAGACCTGTTTTCATGCCGTAGTCTTAATGAGTTTTTCTTTCAGCAATTCAAACAGCTGGTGACTTTGATGTCAAGCACAATCGTGTTTTATTCACACAATATGGCAAAGTTCTGTGGCATATTTTACAGCTTGCTCCATGCTGTCTGGTCGTGCATTATTTGTTCCCGCAAGCGCATAAGCGGTGCCATGATCAACAGACGTTCTGATGAAAGGTAAGCCAAATGTTACATTCACTGCGTTGAAGAAGTGGATGTGTTTAATCAGAGGTAAGATTTGATCATGATACATCGCGAGCGCAATGTCGAAATCGCCGATATGATGGGGTGCGAACAAGCTATCGGCTGAAAATGGACCATTGATGGCCACACCTCTGTTCTTATAACTGGCAATAACGGGTTCGATGATACGGACTTCTTCATCACCTAAGCGACCACCTTCACCCGCGTGGGGATTCAAACCACAAACGTTGATACGTGGCTTGGTGAGGCGTAGTGCAGGTGCCATGTCATTTAACATGATGTCGATCACGGTTTGTAGGCGCGATGCCGTGACGTGGCGAGTGACTTCTTGTAACGGGACGTGAGTTGTTACGAGTCCGACATGGAACGACGGTGTTAAAAATGTCATCAATACACTATGAATCCTGTCTTCGGCCGATGCTTGCGCGAGCCACTCTGTATGGCCGGTAAATGTATGGCCAGCTTTTTGGATGATGCCCTTGTTTACTGGGCCTGTGACCATACCGGCTGTTTGTTTAGAGAGGCACGCTTGTGTCGCTTGAACTAGCGTTTCGATAATGTAGTTACCATTTTTGGGGTCGCCTTCACCAGGCGTTACGCGATTGTGGCAAGTAGTGGGTCTAACGCGCAACGAACCCTCGGGGATATTCGTTTGGTCCTCATCAACAATTTCGAGTGGAATGTTTAGAATGTGCGCACGATTGCGGAGTATATCAGGATCGGCAAAGACTAAAACATGTTCACGCCACGGTGTATGAGCAAGATTTATGGTGACATCAGGTCCAACACCAGCTGGATCACCAGTTGTTAACGCAAGCAGTTTTTGGGTAGCCATATGCGTATAGCCTCAATCAGATGTTGCAAAACTGTATCTTAGCGTATTTGTAACAGAAGTTAACTTAATATTTTGACGTAGGCTTGGCCACGCAATTTTTGGATCCAGTTACCGACTTCGTCTTTGAAGCGTGCTTGATAGAGTGCGTTAGTCGCTTTCCTACGCGCAAGCTCGGCTGTTTTGTCGGTTTGTTTGCGCTCGTAGACTTTGATGAGGTGCCAGCCGAAGCGCGATTTAATGGGTTGGCTTAGCGTGTTGAGTTTCAATGCGTTCATCGCATCGCGAAATGCAGGTACAACTTGGGCGCCTGTAATCCAACCAAGGTCACCGCCTTTCTCAGCACTCAGTGTGTCATCGGAATAGGTTTTAGCTAAGCGTTTGAAGCTCGCATCATCTGTAATTTGTTTGCGAACGCTTTCTATCATGTGCTTCGCATCAGCATCTGCTAAGCCTTCATCATTGTCGTGCATTTTAGTTTTAATGAGTATGTGGGCAACGTGGCTTTCAGTAACGACATTGCGTTTTTCGGCATCACGTCTGCCGACAAGCTGCAAGATGTGATAGCCATTGCCGAGCGATAAAGGCGTGTGAAAGGAATTTAATTTCATGTCGGCTGCTGCGGTAGAAAAAGCTGTGGGGAGATCAGAAATTTTACGCCACCCAAGATCTGTTTTTGTTAAGTTTTTATGTGTTTTGGTGAGAGTCTCAGCATCTTTACCTTCTTTGAGCGCATTGCAAATGGTCGTAGCCTCTTGTTCGAAAGCTTTGGCGGTTTCACCGCTTGGCGAGTCATCAGCAAAGAGTAAGGCGATATCGATAAGATGTATCGATGCGTTACTCGCATTCTTGTCTTGCTGTTTCTTCATATACTGGTTGATTTCATCGGGTGTTATCTTGATTTGTTTGGCGAGTGCTTGTTGTTGAACGCGTGCGACTAACATTTCTTGATGAATTGTTTTGCGGTACTGCTTCATCGTCATGTTTTCTTCTTCTAATTTTTGCGCGAGAATTTCTTTGCTTAAATGATTTCGTTTTGCAATATCGGTGATAGCGTGGTCAACTTCACTCTCGGTGACGCTAACGCCTGCTTTATTGGCGACTTGTTCTTGTAATTTGATGTTAATAAGGCGCTCGAGTGATTGGTCGCGAATGACTTTATCGCTGGGTAATTGCACATCACGTTTAGCCATGTTGTTTTTGAATTGGTCGACCGCAGCTTTAAGCTCTGTCGTGGTGATAACATCTTCGTTTACGACAGCGACAATGCCGTCAAGTTTTTGATCCGCGAATGCGAAACTTGCGCTTAGCAAGAGTGAAACCAACATCAAAACCCTAAACAACATAACTGACCTCATGATTTGAATGGATCGACATAACCGGGAATGGTATCGGCGAGTATTCCGCTTGGATCGCGGCTCGCGAAATTTCCCAAGCCTTTTAACATCAGCTGGATGAAAAATAACGTGTGGTAGCGAGGATCGCGCCGTTCATTGAGTCCAGTGAAGCTTCGCCCGCCCATGATACGTACCGCCCAACAGCAGCTGTCATAACTTAGACCCGCAAAATATTGCTGGGTAAAGCCGTGGCTGACATTATAACCGTAGTTGCCTAATAAATGCCAGTGATCGCTAAGTGGGGTGGCAAGGCCAGCACTTACCTGATGTAGGCTTTGGGTGTAGCTAAAATCATCAGTTTGTGTATCGCCGTTGCGCAAGAAGCTATAGGTTACGTGGAAAACCTGATCGCCTTGGTTTTGGTAGTGTAGGCTCACATCGCCATTATCCATGTTTTGATCATGCATGTTGTACGCGCCATTAGCGAGTAAGTGCCAGTGATCGGTAATATGGTAATCGATTAAGCCTGCGAGCGGCGAGAAGCTATGATCGGGATCGGTAAAGCCGAGTAGACTCTCTGAATCAAAACAACCCGGTCCTTGACATAAATTGACTAAACGATTCTTAAAGTAATAGATAGCACCTATGCTCAACTGTAATCGTTCTAAACCTGTTTCGTCATCAACAACGCGCGTTGTTAACGACATACTGAGTTGATTGGCATTTTGTACGCGGTCAAGACCGATGAAGCGGTTATATCTAAATAGTTGGTGGTAGGTGAAGATCGAGTAAAAGCTATCGAAGTTTGGAGCAGACGCCTGATCGTTAAACGGGACGTATAAATAGAATACGCGCGGCTCTAGCGTTTGTGTGTAATGCGCGTAGTGTTTTTCGAACAAGAGTCCTGCATCGACACTTGTTATTGGAATTGAATAATCGAGATCGGATCCCAAGCCATCAAGTTGGTTGCGTAATTTATAGCTGCGCAAATGCCATATGAGTTTGGGTACGACAAAAAAACCTGGGTGGATAATCGGATAAGAAAGCGCGGGTAGAATAACGCGTCGTTGTCCCTGAACAAACGATTGCAATGTTGTCGGATCATTAGGTCGATAAAAATTATCGTATTGACCTAGCACATGAAAACTAAAACCACCTGGTATGTCTGGATAATCGGCACGGACAATGGCTTGCGGTAGACGCGAGTACGGATCGCTTATCATCACTTGATCGAAGGGATGTAACGTTTGGTAGTGTTGTGCGCGCACGAGCGCAAGCCAGTGTTGATTGCTATAACTCAAGGTTGCTTGTTGCAGCAATTGGTTTTGGCTGATTTGTTCGATATTTGGTGAGAAGTCTTTCAAGTAATAATCATCGCTTACTTGTGTATAGTGTAATGTCGCGTGCAAGTGATCCGAAAAGTGTGTCGCATGATCTATCGCTAAATAACCACGCCGTATATTGGCGCGGGCGAGTCTGTCGCGAACGGGACCGGGGTCTAACTTGCGAACCCACTCATCGCGGTAACGCCGAAACGCTTCATCTTTCGGTAAATACTCGGCTTGAACGACACCGCGTGTGTGTGAAAACAAATAGCGACCTTCACCGGTGACGATAAACCCTCGTTTATAAAAAAAGCCGGGTGATACGGTCATGTCATAATTCGGTGCGAGATTAAAATAAAATGGTTGCTGATAGAGAAAGCCACCACGATCGCTGTAGCCTACGATCGGAACTAAGAAACCAGACTTACGCGTTTTATCGAGTGAGAAGCTTAAGTAAGGTGTATAGAGCACCGGTACATCGCGAATTTTAAAGACAGCGCCGCGTGCTGATCCTTTAAGTGTCTTTTTGTTAAATTTGATCTTACGGGCTGCTATCGACCATGCGCGTGCGTTGGGTGGGCAAGTCGCAAACGTTGCTTTGGTGAAGGTGTAGTTGTCATCTTTATCGCGAGTGATGCGTTCAGCCTGACCCCATGCGCTCAATCCATAACACAAGTAATCGCCACACACTTGCCCTGGATTAAAGTCGCGACTGAGACGGTAGATGGCATCGATGACTTCGGCATTTTCGCGTTGGAGGTCAATATGCGCACTTTTCCCAGCGAGTAATCGTCCCTGCTCTCGGTAGACGACGTTGCCACTTAGTGTGAGTGTGTTGATTTTATTTTGGTAGCGGGTGAGTCTTGCTCTGTCTGCGCGAACTTCGCGACCGGGTTGCCTCACAACGACATGACCTGCTAAGACTGAAATCCCTTCGACACGCAGATTAGCACTGTCTGCGAAGATTTGGGTTTGGCGCGCACTTTGTCGGCGGCTCATGCTGCCGAGCTGTGGCTCGAGGTAAAAGCCACGGCAAAGCCCAGTGGGGGTCGGGACCCAGCCCACCACTTGCGCTATCGTCTCATCGTTTAACGACTCACCCGCAAAACTCGCGCTTATCACGAGTGTTAACGTGGTTAAAAGCAGGCAACGCCAGGAAAGTGATAACATTCAGAACCATAGAGTTATAATTTGTTAAACAGTATAGCGCGATTTCGGTGCAAGGCACCATGGTGCTGTCTTTAGCGTCATCCCTGGCTCCCCACATCTGCGTCATCCCTGCGCAAGCAGGGATCTCAATCATCTACCTTTGTCGCAAGCCTCAGCCAAGTGTGCAAAATGCTAATGATTGAGACCCCTGCTTGCGCAGGGGTGACGGCGTTGGGTAACCTTTAGTATGATTTCGGTGCAAGGCACCATGGTGCTGTCTTTTGCGTCATCCCTGCGCAAGCAGGGATCTCAATCATCTACCTTTGTCGCAAGCCTCAGCCAAGTGTGCAAAATGCTAATGATTGAGGCCCCTGCTTTCGCAGGGGTGACGGCGTTGGGTAACCTATAGTACCTGGTGCCACGGAGTCTGATCGTTTAAAATGGCTACTTTTCCTATCTTTGGTGTCAGACGTGGATCTATCTGAATTACGAACATGGCTAATTGGTGAACTGGCTTCAGCTAATCTCACTTTAACTGAGCTTGATGGTGATGCGAGCTTTAGGCGCTATTACAGGATTCGCCTTGGGCATGAGACCTATGTTGCCATGTATTCACCACCAGACAAGATTCCACTCGCACCCTTTGTTGCAGTTGCCAATGCCTATCACGAGGCTGGGCTCTATGTACCAACGATCCACGCGATGAATCTTCAGCACGGCTTTTTATTACTCGAGGATATTGGCGAAAAATCGTTAGCTGTAGTGACCGAGGCGCGAGACTCAGAGGTAAACGCTTACTACGAACGCTGTATTGCCCAGTTGCCTGCTGTTGCCAGCGTGCGTGGAACAGCGCTTGGACCACTGCCTGTGTTTGATAAAGCGTTTATGATGAACGAGCTCGAACGAACACATACATGGTTATTGAAAGATTATTTCAATTGCGACGAGAGTATGCTTGCGCGTGCGCAAGATTGGTTTGAGAGTATTTGCGCTCGTGTTGATAGTATGACGAAAGTGGGTGTACACCGCGATTACCATTCGCGTAATATCTTTTTTCACAACGAACAGGTGGTATTAATAGATTTTCAAGATGCCGTGTTAGCACCATGGCCTTACGATTTAGTGTCACTTATCGAAGATAGTTATCAAATGTTATCACAACCGCTTCGTGAACATTTGCTACATGTTTCGTACGAAAGGCTTGAACACGGTTGCCACACGTTCGTTGATTTTTATCACGCGTATACGTTAGTTGCCATACAACGTTTACTCAAAGTCGCAGGTATTTTTGCAAGACTCGGTTTGCGCGATGACAAGATGCAATTTTTGGGTTGGATCGCTCCTGCGCTTAATCTTTTACAACGCGCTGTTGCAGATAGCTCGAGCGACAGTGCGTGGTTACCTGTAGTTGAACAATGGCAAGCGCAAGCCATGGAAAAAATAGTATGAAAGCGATGATTCTTGCTGCAGGACGCGGCACACGTTTAAAACCCTACACAGATAATCACCCCAAGGCACTCTTCCCAGTAAACGGTGAGCCACTCATCGAACGCTTGGTGCGACAATTGGCGAGTGCAGGTTTTAAAGAGATCATAGTTAATCTTGCGTATCGTGGTGAACAGATACGAGATGCGCTTGGTGATGGTTCTAAGTTCGGTGTCAGTATAAGTTATAGTGATGAGGGTGATGAACCACTTGAAACAGGTGGTGGTATTGTGAATGCGTTACCGATGTTAGGTGACGAGACGTTTCTTGTTGTTAACGGTGATATCTATACCGACTATCCGTTTGCTGGATTATTAGAACAAAAAGTTGATGCGTTACATATGATCATGGTAAAAACCCCAGATGGTGAAAGCGGCGACTTTTATTTTACTAACGGAAAATTACAAACAACCAAGACAGCAGATCACCTCCGCGTCGCTGGCATTGTGTTATATCCCGCAGATTTTTTTCAAGGCTGTCGCAAAGAAAAATTTTCTGTCCTATCCCTGTGGCGCGAAGCCATAGCTCGCAATGAAGTTACCGCTGAGTTTTATCATGGCACCTGGTTTGCCGTTGATACACCAGAGCGCGTTCAGCGCGCGATAAAGAGCTTTGATTGTAATTAGAGATAAAAAAGAAGCATAAATACATTAATTAGTGGATATTACAAAGGAGTTAAGATAGTGCAGACACTTGGGCATTTCCAGGAGGGCATCCCGAACAAAATGAAACTTATACTCAATGTGCTAAGAGAGAAGTTTATGAAGAAACTGGACTGATGTTAGAGTCACTTCATTTAGGTCCACATACTAAAGACTATTTCGAAGATCTCAACACAGAGTATACGACCCAATTTGTTATTGCGAGGGATACAGGTGAA
>Ga0180433_10000473_pt1 | contig 68533 bp, 63 predicted proteins | sample SS_ome_8_FD_132980 | JGI IMG/M metagenome (GOLD analysis project Ga0180433, IMG submission 132980) | Hypersaline lake sediment archaeal communities from the Salton Sea, California, USA - SS_1_D_1 metaG | ecosystem: Environmental > Aquatic > Non-marine Saline and Alkaline > Hypersaline >...
ACCAACGTTATCAACCAGCTTCAGAGCCCGACAATGCTGGCTTCTAACTGAGAGACAGACCAACAGAAAGTAAGCTCGACGTTTCCCTTGCAGTAACAGAGGTCCCGGCATGTTCCGGGGCCTCTGTTTTTATGTAAAGGTTTTCCTCGAGAAAAGAGAGAGAAAGGAATGGAAGAGGGGAGGATCACGATATCCCGCTGAAATATTTCATAAACTGCACTCGTTCGTATGCAGCCGGGTTTCCTGATTTTTCAAAACTCATTTTCCCAATCATCTCATCAAGAGTTGAGAAATTATGCCTTTCCATATAGGCATCGAGCTCCTCAAGCATGGGACTGATCACCTCATAACCTTCACTATAGAGTACAGAGGCGATCTGTCCGGCCTTTGCTCCCGCAAGAAGCTGTTTGATCAGTGCTTTTCCGTCATGAATACCTGTCGAGGCCGCTATATCGCATGGAACCCTGGATGAAAGCATCGCGACCCATCGTAACGACAACGAAAGGTCCTGGGGAGAACTGAAGACATTTGTGCTTTTCACCTCAAAATTTTCTATATCAATATCAGGAGAAAAGAACCTGTTGAACATCACCAGGCCGCTGATACCGGTTGAAGCGATCTTTTCTACAATGTTTGCGAGTCCGGAAAAATAGTAGCTGATTTTGGCCGCGACCGGAATGCTGATCAGTCCGGTGACTTTTTCCAGCACATCCAGGTACACCTGCTCACTCTGTCCGCTATCCCTATCCGGATCCGAAGGAAGCATGAACATATTCAGCTCCAGTCCGTCGGCACCCGCACGCTGCGCCTGGACGGCAAAATCCGTCCATTCTGAAGAGGAAACACAATTGATACTCGCTATCACGGGAATATCAACTGCATCCTTACAACCGCTGATAAGATCGAGATACGCTCTGAGATCGTTTCCCCTGGTGTAATTCCGGATATACTCTTCTGCCTGTGCATAGTAGTAGTCCTGTTCATTACTGTCAATTGCGTATCCGGACTCATTGTGAATCTGTTCTTCAAACAGCGACTTCAGTACCACCGCGCCCGCGCCTGCATCGGCTGCTTTTGTAACGCTTTCAACAGATTCTGTCATGCCGGAACTGCCCGCGATAACAGGATTTTTCAGTTTCAATCCCATGTATGTTGTCGATAAGTCAGCCATAAAATCTCCCGAAGATCATAGTGTTAGTAGTGATAAGCCCCTGAAGAAACAACGTTGGGCAGTAGCGCCCTCTGGAGTTCAGCAAAGCGGGGCGGAAAAAGTCTTCAGCGCGAATTGTCAATACGTCCAATCAGATCGATAAGTTTTTTTGCAATATCCGTATTGTCATACACCCCGTTGAACCGGTTAGCGCCCTGACCTATGGCAAAAACAGGAACAAGTCCTGCGGTATGCACTGAACTTGTCCATCCTATCCCTGCCTTTTCGTTTAATATCGCTATGAGCGTTACGGTAAGGGGATCTCCTGATCCATAGGCAAGGGCAGTGCCGCGTCCTTCCTGGCTTGCTTTCCAGGCATCCCTGATCGCCGTCCTTTCCCGCGGACTCAGCTTCAGCGAAGCATCAAGTGCAGAATCCCCAAGGCCAAAATAGACTTTCGCGCTGTCAAGAACCATTGGAAAGGAGACGTTTTTCCGTTCAACCCACGTTTTGACCTTACCGGCAAACGCCTGAAAAGAAAGCTTCTGGTGACTTAAAATAGTGAAATCGCTTTCATAGGCGGTCGCTCTGTTTCCAAGCGAAAGCCCTCCGCATTCATGGTCAGCGGTCACAACAATAAGTGTTTCGTCAGGATGAAGCCTGTAAAAAGAGACCGCTTCTGCGACGGCCTCGTCAAATTCCAGTACTTCATGCGCTGTTGTAGCCGCATCGTTCGCATGGCTTGCCCAGTCAATTTTTCCTCCTTCGACCATCAGGAAAAATCCTCGATCATTATCCAGGAGTCTGATGCCATGCCTCGTAAAATCCGCAAGCGTGAGCCCGTCCGGAGCCCTGTCGATAGCATAGCCGAGAGCGCCTGTACCGTCATAGCTGCCAAATGCCCAGTATTTCCTGCCGGTAACCGCCTTTCCCAGTGCCTCCCATCCCTGTACTACGGCATAACCGCTATCCTTCATTGTCCCGACCAGTCTTCCCAGAGGCCTGCCGTTATCAAGATCACCGAGGGCATAACCTCCTCCAAAGTAATCGAAACCGCTCGAGGCCATTTGCGCTGCAATTTCAGCATACATTTTCCGGCTGTCAACATGAGCATAAAAACAGGCAGGTGTGGCGTGATCGATGCTGGCGCTGGAAACAATGCCTACCCGCATACCTCTATCCCTCGACATCTCCGCCATGGTTTTCAGGGTGGCCGTATGAGACCCGTTCTTTCCGATTGTCCCTATGGTTGTCTTTTTCCCTGTAGCAAGTGCGGTTCCTGCCGCCGCAGATCCGGTGATATAGCGATTTTCTGCATGCGTCGCCGCCATTCCGGACGCCGGAAAAGAGGTCATTTCAAGAGAATCTCCACTTTCAAGCAGACTTTCTGCAAGCTTGACCTGCGCAGCACCCATGCCGTCGCCGATGAAATAAAAAACATATCTGGGAACAACTTGTTGAGCAGGGATCCTGTCAGATTGAACCATGCCCGAAGTACTGCACGCGACAAAACAGAAAACTGCACCGATACAGGCCACTATACTGATCAACCTATGGCTGAAACCTCTCATATTCAACTACTCCTCAACTGATTGATTCGGGAACGTATATACTCAACAATGGTTGTTATCGCAACGTCCTTTTCGCAATCACAGAACATCTGGTGCTCAGAACGTTCAAGCCAGACCATATCTTTTTCACTCGGTTCAGTTCCAACACCATTGAAAACAATATCCGAACTGTCCTGAGTCACTGTCTGGTCATTACGGTTGTGCATGATAAGCATCGGGCAGCGGATGTCGTGAAGGCGCGACTCGGTAAATGAAATCAATTCAAAAAAAGACATGATGGCATCGGTCGGAGCCCATAGATAATGGACCTCCCTGCTCTTCACATCCCGGTCACTGAAAGCGACATTGAGATCCCAGCTTTTTATGAATGACTGCAGCATGGGAGCAAGAAAGTGGAGCGGTCTTCCGGGACCAAGCATGGATACAAGACGAAACGAAGGCGCCGCAACCACGACAGAATCAAGTGCATCACCCTGATATTTTGCCGCCAGATTCAGTGCGATAAGCGCTCCCATGCTATGGCCGACAACAAACACCTTGTCGACTTTTTCAGACAACTCATGAAATGCCGTTTCGGCGTCTCTCATCCAGTCACACCAGGTTACGCCCCGCAGCTTTTCAGGAGAAGATTCACTATGACCTGTGAGAACAGGAACGCTGACACGAAGGGACATCTTTTCAAGCGGTTCTATCAGCGAATTGACACTCTCGATCGTAGCGGTAAACCCATGGATAATCAAAACTCCGAATGCGTCGTTTCTCATGTACACTCCTCTATCCGATCATTTCGCAGTTATACTGACTTGAATTTTAAAGTACGGCAATCCCGTCAAAAAACCATTCTGCCGTGCATTTTGATTTCAATTCTGCCAACCTTCCTGAGAAAATGGTAATTTTCATCACTTTTAACTACTTTTTATATACAGGCTCTACTGTATAATCCTGATTTCACAAGCAGCTGACACCATGCGGACACCATCTGTATTCATAGCGCTTGTTATGTTGATGTTACTGAGTTCATGCTCTGTGGTGAAAACCACGGCTAAAGCAGCATATTCAGTCGGAGAATTCGCGGTAAACACCGTAACCTCTCCATTTACTCATGACGAGATCGAGTCAATTGACGGGCTCTCTCCTGAAGAAGCAGTCAGACAAGGTCGGGTTAAAAACGCGCCCTACGTCGTTTTCGGAAAAACTTACGTACCCATGAGCGTTGATGAATCGCAGAATTACAGAGAGACCGGCCTTGCCTCATGGTACGGAAAGGAAACCCGTGAAAAAGATGGTGGTCATATGACTGCAAACGGCGAAAAGTTTGATCCTGACAAGTTCAGCGCGGCGCATAAATACCTTCCTCTGCCGATTCATGTCCGCGTCACCAACCTTGAGACAAGGCAATCGCTCATTGTCCGCGTCAATGATCGCGGACCTTTTGCGCATGACAGGGTCATTGACCTCAGCGCCGGCGCGGCAAAAAAACTCGGTTTCTATCAAAAAGGGACCGCCAAAGTATCGCTTGAAGTTGTCACGCAAAGCGCAGATGCAGGGCCCTGAGCATGGCGCACGATGACTATACCCCTCTTTGCAATGACCGATAGCCGAACATTTTACGACAAGGTTTATGAACTTGTCCGTCTTATCCCCGCAGGCAAAGTCTCCACCTATGGCTCCATTGCCCAGAGCATAAGCGTTCGTTCGGCAGCGAGAATGGTAGGATGGGCGTTGAACAAGGCTGACCTTGAACAGATTCCGGCTCACAGGGTTGTCAACCGGAACGGAGAACTGACGGGAAAAAGTCACTTCTTCACTCCTGACACCATGCGCCGGATGCTCGAAAAAGAAGGTGTCAGCTTCAGAAAAAACGGTTCAGTCGATATGGAGAAACACCTCTATCGTTTCACCCCTGCTGTATCACAGAAGCATCATCCATGAACCGCTTGAGCCCTGAATCGGTCAACGGGTGTTTCAGCAGCTGTCCTATGACGTCGAAAGGTATGGTTGCAATATCGGCGCCCATCAGTGCCGCCTCGACAACATGCTGCGGATGACGAATACTTGCGACAAGCACTTCAGTCGGGAAACGGTAGTTATCATATATTCTGACTATCTGATCCACAAGCGCCATACCCTCGGTACTGATATCATCAAGCCTGCCGACAAAAGGACTGACATAAGAAGCTCCCGCCTTGGCTGCAAGGATTGCCTGTGATGGCGAAAAAACCAGTGTCGCGTTGATCCTGATACCATTGCCTGACAAATGACGCATCGCTTTAAGCCCGTCACGGGTAAGGGGGCATTTCACCACGACATTGTCATGTATCGCCGCCAGCTCTTCCCCCTGGGAAATCATCTCCTCCGGAGAGAGTGTCGTGACTTCCGCGCTGACAGGTCCGTCGACAATCTCACAGACCTTGGCGATATGATCCTTGAAATCCTGATAGGTGAACTTCTCAGGATCGCTGACGATTTTTGCTACCAGAGAAGGATTTGTTGTGACACCGTCAAGTACGCCCAGATCATTGGCAGCGCTGATCTCTTCAAGATCCGCAGTATCGATAAAAAATTTCATGTGGGCTCCGTTTTTTTTCTGTTATCGGATGCTCGCCTCTTCACGTATCATGGACAATGCCGTCATGACTTGACAACTGAAGACCGCTTTGTGAAAACAACGAAGTGAAGCATCATGTTCCCGGAACAGGTGAAAGAGATTCCTTCCCGCTCACCATACATCCTGAATTTTCACCCGTGTCGTCACACCGTACGGGCGAAAAATTTTTCGCCCCTGCTTTTTCCGGCTATCCTGCCATCCAGAAACATAACCCATAGAAAAAAAGAACGTTCCGGTATCGTCCCTGCGCATCTGAATCAGCTGTTCCCGGACAGAACCGGCTCTTCCGCGAGCAGGGCGTTGAAGTTCTTTGCTTCACGGCCTTCCCAGCCTTTTTTGTGATAGGCGTAACCGGCCAGAAGCGGCAGCGCGATGGTCGCTTCAGAAAAAACCATCTGCTCGTGGACGGTATCGACCTTGCCCCACGAACTGGCCTCTTTCAGGGTTGAGCCTGAAAGAGCGCCGTCGCGCTCGTCGGCGACGGTCACCTGCACGGCATAGGTGTGCATGGATACATCCTCGTATCCGAGCACTTCTGCGGCAACGACAATATCCTGGGTAAAGTTCTTCGGCACGCCGCCGCCCATCATCAGGATACCTGTTTTGTCGTTGGCGATCTTGATTCTGGTCAGTTCACGAAAATCCTTTACTGAATCTATAGTCACCTGTTCCTGCGGATGGTGCCACTGATGGTGAACCAGGCCGAATCCTGCAGAGCAGTCGGAAAAAGCAGGAACGAAAATCGGAACACCTTTCTCGAATGCCTTATAGACGATCGAGTTACGGTCAAGGTTCTTTTCGTCGATATACCGGCCCATTTCCATGATGAACTCTCTGGAGGAGTACGCTCCGGGCTTCATGGAATTCGCGATGACGGCCATGGTATCGTCACACACCCTGAGTTCATCCTCATCGATATAGGTATCATAGATACGGTCGATACTCATCTCCCTGAGCAGGGTATCATCGGCAAAAGGGTCTCCTTTATAGTGCCTGAAACCCAGGGCTTCGAAGAAATCCTGATCGACGATATTCGCTCCGGTAGAAACGATAACATCTATCATATTATGCTCGATCATATCGATGACCACCTGCTTGAGCCCCGCGCTTACCAGCGAGCCTGCAAGGGTCATGATAACCGCGCACTCCCTGTCCCGCTGCATCATATCGACAATCGATGCCGCCCTCGACAGATTCCTTGCCTGAAAAGCGGTCTCTCCCATCTGATCGATAAGCGGGACCACGTCGACAGACTTGATATCGATATGTCTGACCGGTTCTTTCAGCAGCTCCTGTTTTGTTATTTCTGTAGGCATGATAGTGGTTGCTTTCTGTAATAATTGAATGATGACTCACTGAAACCGGAGCTTCGACTTCGGCTGATCGCCCGACATGCCACAAGGCAAACCTTTTTGCTGTTTGCTCTGATGAAAAGAGGCGTATCAAAAAAACTTACTGGAAATCGAAAAATACCGCAACTCAGGGGAGACAAAAAAAAGAGAGCAAGCTGACTATATCACACATTCACATTACCGGATGCTGCTTCCTTCCGGACCTGACATGGTTGGGCAAGGGAATGTTGTATAGGACTTGCTCTCAAAACTTTTTCTATACCGAAGGGCTTGAATATAGCATGAAAAAACCATTCGAAGCAAATAAAAAAAGAACATTACGTCACTGATCGCGACAAACAGCTTTTTTCTTTATGGCAACTGTTATAAATTCCAGTGCATTAACAGAAACCTGTACGCGATCCTGCCGGCAGGCGTGAGGCAGTCACCGCTCCGATCATGACACACTATGAGCAAAAAAAGAATTTTAAGCGGCATGCGCCCGACAGGCAAGCTGCATCTGGGCCACTTTACCGGCGCTCTTGAAAACTGGGTCGCCCGGCAAAACGAGCTGGATGCTGACGGACAGAGAGTTTTCGAGACATTTTTTCTTATCGCCGATTACCATAATCTCACCACTTCGCTCGAAACATCAGACATCTTCGACTGTACCATCGATATGGCTACAGACTGGCTCGCGGCTGGTGTCGATCCGGAAAAAAGCCCGATCTTTCGCCAATCCAGGGTAAAACAGCATACAGAGCTGTTTCTTATTTACTCAATGCTTATCACCGCGTCGAGACTTGAGCGAAATCCAACACTCAAGGACCAGTTGAGAGACCTTAATATGGACGCTGTTTCCTACGGTCATCTCGGTTATCCTGTTCTTCAGGCCGCCGACATACTGCTCTACAAGGGAAATATCGTTCCGGTCGGGGAAGATCAGCTGCCTCATGTTGAAATAACCAGGGAAATAGCCCGACGCTTCAACAACCAGTATCAGCACCCCGCCTTCGGCGACGTATTTGAGGAACCCGAACCGAAAATCACGAAGTTTTCGCGACTTGCAGGCCTTGACGGCAAAACGAAAATGTCAAAATCGCTGGGCAACACCATTCTGCTCTCCGATACACCGGAAGAGGTTTTCAATAAACTGCGTAAAGCGGTTACCGACACACAGAAAATCAGAAAAAACGATCCGGGACGACCGGAAGTCTGTACGGTTTTCAGTTACCACCGCAGATTTTCAGACCCTGACTCCGTTGAAGCGATAACTCGTGACTGCAGGTCAGGCGCTCTGGGTTGTGTCGACTGCAAAAAAGCATGTGCTGCAGCAATCTCCGGAGAACTTGCCCCGATCCTTGAGAAAAGATCAGGCTATGCTTCCCGACCGGAGATGGTAAAAGAGATTCTGCTCAGTGGCGAGGAGCATGCCCGCCGCATCGCTGAAACAACCATGCAGGAAGTACGGACCGCCATGAACATCGGCTGAGTTCGATCAATAACAACATCTATAGACAGAAAACAGACAATGCCTGATAGCGAACAATTTGCCTTCATCTTCGACATGGATGGAGTTCTCGTAGACAATATGCACCTCCATGCGCGCTCATGGGTTGAACTTTTCCGGGATTACGGACTCGAGGGCCTTGACCCTGATCGCTACCTCAGGGAAACAGCCGGCATGAAAGGCCTTGATGTTCTCCGTCATTTTCTGGATCCGGATATTACCCCGGAGAGAGCCGGGCACCTCACAGAGCTGAAGGATTTTCTCTACCGCGTCATGTACAGAAAAGATATGAGCCCTATAGCGGGGCTGGAACAATTTCTTGACAGTGCGGAATCATTGAACATAAACCTGGGCGTCGGCACCGGCGCCGGAGGAAGAAATATTGAGTACACCCTCGGCATACCGGGCTTGAAGAATCGTTTTAAGGCGGTAGTCGGGTCTCATCAGGTAAAAAACGGGAAACCCCACCCGGATATCTTCCTTCGTGTTGCTGAGCTTCTTGATACCGACCCGTCCAGATGTATCGTATTTGAAGATGCTCTTCCAGGTATTGAAGCGGCAAACGCAGCCGGCATGAAAAGCATCGCTCTTGCAACGACAAACCCGGTTGAAATCATGAGCGCCTGCTCCGGCGTCATGGGTGTCATAAAAGATTATACAGCCCTGAGCCCGGCCGGGGTTCTTGAAAAACTCTGTTTCGAACAACCATCTGAAAGCTGAGCATCTACCGCTCCACCATGAGAGAGTATTTAACAGAACACATAAAGCAGGCCCTGCACAAAGCCGACATTCCTGCCTGCAGGGCAATCAAGATAGAAAAGCCCTCGGACAGCAGGTTTGGCGATTTCTCCTCCAACATCGCGCTTGTTCTTGCCGGCGAGTGCGGCATGAATCCGCGTCAGCTTGCGCAGAAAATCACAGAGAATCTCTCGTTCAGCGAGTCCACCGTCAGCAAGACCGAGATAGCGGGACCGGGATTTATCAATTTCTATCTCGAACCCGCCTTTATCATGAAGCAGGTTGAGCAGATTCTCTCATCATCTGACCGTTTCGGACGTGGCGCTGCCGGAGAGGGGAAAAACGCCATAGTCGAGTATGTCAGTGCCAATCCAACCGGCCCGCTGACAATAGGGCGTGGAAGAGGAGGTGTTCTCGGAGACTGCATCGCGAATATTCTGGAGGCTCAGGGATACACCGTTACCAGAGAGTATTATTTCAATGACGCGGGCAGGCAGATGAGCATCCTTTCAGAATCTGTCCGCCTTAGATACCTCGAACTGTGCGGGATTGCTGTCGAATTTCCCGACACACATTATCAGGGCGATTACATCAGGGAGATTGCGGCTGCAATCCTTGAAAAACATGGCGAAACGCTCGTTGACTCCGACTCTCCCGAGCTTTTCAAACAAACCGCTGAAACCCATATTTTCACACACATTAAAAACACGCTTCACCGTCTTGATATCACACACGACAGCTATTTCAACGAACATAGGCTCTATCAGGAGGATGAAAGCGGCATTTCACCCAACCAGCAGGTTATAGACGCATTACGTCAGAAAGGATTTATCGACCACTATGATGGCGCGACCTGGTTCATGACCACCAGACTGGGGCAGGAAAAAGACAAGGTGCTTGTCAAATCAAGCGGTGAGCCAAGTTACCGGTTACCGGATATAGCCTACCATGTAACCAAATTCGAGCGCGGTTTTGACGAAATCGTCAATATTTTCGGCGCCGATCACATAGATGAGTACCCGGATGTCATAGAAGCCCTCAAGATCCTGGGGTACGACGCCGACCGTATTCGCGTTGCGATCAATCAGTTTGTCACGACAACGGTCAATGGAGAAACAGTAAAAATGTCAACCCGAAAGGGCAATGCAGACCTCCTTGACGACCTTATCGATGACGTAGGGGCTGATGCCACAAGACTGTTTTTCATCATGCGCAGCAAGGACTCCCATCTGAATTTTGACATCGAGCTTGCCAAGAAACAGTCGAAAGACAACCCTGTGTTCTACCTTCAGTACGCTCATGCGCGCATCTGCAGTCTTCTGCGCATAGCTGAGAACGAGGCAGGCTTCAGCCTTGAAGAAGGATCGGCAGATGCTCATCTTATGCGGAAACTGACCTCTGCACACGAAATACAGCTCGGCTTTACCCTGCTCGACTATCCGGACGTTATCGAAACCTGCGCAAGGATTCTTGAGCCTCAGAAAATGGTGGAATATCTGCACAGCGTAGCGGAACTGTACCACCGTTTCTATCAGGAGTGTCCCATTCTGAAAGCTGACCCGGACATCCGTACGGCCCGGCTCGTCCTTTCTCTTGCAACCCGTCAGGTGCTTCGTAACGGGTTCAGGATATTGGGGATATCAGCTCCAAAATCCATGTAGGCGAGAACGTAAAAATTAAAAAGAGGCTGTCTCAAAAGGGCAGCCTCTCGTATTTTGAGCTGGCAATAGTGAGCGGCATTCCTCCTTTGTCATCCCTGGGCTTGACCCGTGAAATCAGGGTTCGTATTTCACAGGTCTTACACGGGAATCTATCGCCTATATTTCGAGGCAAGTGAAGCACCATCAAAAAATTCAGAGTTCTTTTTAATCTGCTTTTTGACTTTTGACTTTTTACCTTTGACTTTATCCGTTGATGGATGCCGGATCACCCCGTGTATTAATAAGCCATGATTATTCGAGAGGCAACTTACTGATACAACTGATTTTCAACAATGTACTGCCAGACAGGCGAGGGGATCTCTGCTGAGCAATCGTCACCTGAAGCAAGACGCTTTCTTATTTCAGTAGAAGAGAGGGGAAGATTCAAATCGATGCGACGAAAACTCTGATCATGCAGTCTTTCGGAAATTGCACTATCAACGGAAGCTCCGTCATCGGCGTTCCTTCCGAACACGATGATGGAATAGCGCCTGATCAATTCCTCCCATGATTTCCATTGCCTGAAATTCAGGAAGTTATCTTCACCTATGAGCAGCGAAAGATCCGAAGTGGAGTAGATCTCCTCAAGATATTCCATGAGATCTATCGTATAGACAGGATTGCCGCGATTGACTTCCCAGCTGCTGACCTCAGCAAACGCTCCGGTACGATTGATCGTCTCCGCGAGCAGTTCTGCCATTTTCACCCGGTCCCGGTCTGCGGCTTGCGGTGTATCCTTTAACGGATTGTTCGATACGGAAATAACGAGCCTGTCTACCTCCAGCAATTCTCTTGCGTACAGACACAGGGCAAGATGGCCGTTATGAGGGGGATCAAATGATCCTCCGAAAACCGCAAGTCGCATCAATTGAAGGACTATGAATTCTCAAAATGCCTGATGACTTTCTCACGGAAATCATCGACTTTACCCATATTCTCCGGAAACTGCTGATCATAGGCTTCGATAGCGGCCTGAGCTTCAAACCATTTCTCTCTTTTTACAAGCACATCGATCTTTCCGTACCACGCTTTCTCGACATAGGAAGTGTCAGGATAGAAACGGATAATTCCGTCATAATAGGACAACGAGCCCTTGTACTTTTTCAGTTTCCGGTAATGTTCCGCAATGCTGAACTCATGCTCCGCCAGCCTTTCCCTGAGCCTGGTTATGCTGGAAATACTCTCGGTAACGTTATCGATCCTTGCATACTGAGCTTCCGCTGCGGCAAGGCTTCTTTTGTACGAGTCATTTTCCGGATTGAGCCTCGAAAGCTCTGTATAGAGATCAATATCACTCTTCAACTGCTGGGCATCGCGAACAGGATAGAGTTCCAGATAGAGCTGATATTCACGAATAGCCTTTCTTGTATGTTCATGATCGCGGGTTGAAACAGGGGAGAGCTTTTCATGCGATTGCGCCAGTTTAAACTGGGCATCTTCTGCATAAGGCGAGCCGGGAGTCTGCTCCAGCAGTCTCTTGTAAATATCTACTGCCAGCAGATACTGCTTGGAGTTGTAATACGCCTCAGCTAACGAAAAAAGAACATCATCCTCGAGGGCTGTTGCCCTTGTGTCAAACATAAGTGACTCCAGCTCGAAAACAGCTTTGTCATAATCCTCCTCAGCGATCAGTGCCTGAGCGTAGGAATATCTTTCGCTGACTTCACCTGACTTTGGCGCTTTTACCGATGAACAAGCTGTAAACAGAGGCCCCGCCGCCAGAAACACTACGGTAATCAAGGCCATTCTTGTAATCATAGCTATAGAAACAGGCATAATCTCTCCGTGAATATCATAAATATGAAATAAGACAAAGAATAAGACTATTCGGCTTAATATCAAAGATAATCATCTATTCGGCTCTTCCCGTCTTACCGGGCAACGGCTCCAAATACTAAAAGGCTGCCACAAGGCAGCCTTTTAGTATCCTAAGTTGATCGTTTCAACAAACGCTTTACGGTATCAACAGTATACTATCTAATGCGTTATGCGGAAATTTCTTTCAGCGAACACCTCACCCGACTGCTTGCGCGACCATAAAGCGGAAAAATCACATTTGTTGAAACCCTATGGGATTGTCGCTCAACCCAGGAGTATGCTAAGCATCTTGTGTCTCAGAAAGTCATTCGTTCACCGAGCTTGGCCGGCTTTGCCGACTGGTCGTAATAACCGCCCGTAGAACCGTAGCCGCCAGATGTGTTGAAGCCAAACGGAATATACACAGGGCAGTATCCCAAAATACCGGTGATCAGAGGAATCACTCCCGTAAGAAACCACCAGCTCTGAAAAACCAGTGCGGCGACAAGCATTACAGAACCCAGTACTATTCTGACATTTCTGTCGAGCGTGCCAATATTTTTCTGCATGTTTTCAGGCTCCTCGTAGTTAAGCTGTTATGAAAAAAATTGATAGCGAAATCATCTATAAGTAAAACTACAACTCACAGCCTTGAAATTCAACAGCTTGAAGTGCTTTTTACACATCATGACAGGTGATCATCCGTCAAAACGTAAAGAGCTTGACGCCTTCTTCCCGGAGTTTTTCAGCAATTACAGGAGGTTTGGCGATGCTCACTCCCTCTATAAGAATCGATGCATCAGCTGCTTCTGCCTTGTTTGGCAGAAAAAGCGGGCACACCTCAACAATCACACCACTTTTGATGAGGCCCTGAAGCAACATCTGAGGGGATTTCTGAATCGGCTTAAGCATGGTCTGCGAACTGTTTTTAACCGCAAGTTCACCAGCAGGACCGCAAAGCAGCATACGGACACTCTTGCCCTGTTTTACCGTCTGGGTCGACAGCACCATGGCCATCATCTGCGTCTGAGCATCGGGCGTCGTAACAACAACGAACAGGCCTTTGGCTTCATCGTCAGCCGCATGTGACTCCAACGGCATCATAACCATCATGAGCAAAGCAAGCAGCATCGAACCGTATTTAATGGAACGTATCATTTTCATCTCTCCTTTTATATGCATTTGGAATTGTATTCGTGCCCCGAAGACCGAACAGCGCAACGGAACAATAAGAAACAGGAAAGGGAATTCCCCTTCCAGCGATAGAATATAATGATCAAATGCTCACAAACAATTCGTTAATTATACTTCACGATAGTTAACCAAGTAATAAGCCGCCCTGCCTAAATTCACCGGGACTCTCCGGGGTACGAAATTCAGAGGCGGGGTCTGACCTACGAACACTTGCAGCGATTTTTTCACCATTTGCAGACAACGGTCTGTAACAGGAATCAGCCTGCATAATTCACCATAGGGAAAAAGGGCGCAAAAGAACGAGAAACGTTCCCTTTTCTGTCATTACCGTGCCTGACCCGTGAAATTTGAGCATCTATTTCACAGGTCTTACACGGAAATCCATCCCCCCCTCTCCTGTCATTCCCGTGCTTGACACGGGAATCCATTCTTGATATTGGAAGTATTCATGAATGCCGGATCACACCGTGTATTACTCTTACACAGGGTGGCATGACTGCATGTGGTTTTCAGCTTTATTACCAGTTTTCACGAGGGAATCCGGAGACATGATTGGCCACTGTATATTTCTACAATTCGGGTTTTCGAACGCTCATGAATTATTCAGATTAGAAATGAAAAAGAATAGAGTAGCTCATATACCATTTCTGGAAGGAGTAACGAGGCCATCCAGTGCAGGAGGCATTCGCCACGTTCTAGAGAATTCACTCAGTCACAATAACCCTCTATATGAACCGGCTTCATGAACTGCCTACCGACGCTGTACGGCAGAATCTTCTTATGCTGAAAGCGACCAATGATCATGGCTGGATGTGTCCCGAACTTCCGGGCGAAATCGATAATATCCTGTTCGGTCAAGTTACCATGCCGTATCACCTCCTGTTCCTCCTCTTCCGAAAAGGTCCATCGAACGGCAAACGCATCAGCCTCTCTCTCTTTTTTGTCTTTTGCCGATTCCTGTTGCGCACTTTCGATCGAAATGTGTTTTTTCCCGTGAAGCAGAATGTGAGCGGCCTCGTGAAAAAAGGTAAACCAGAATCGGTCGTTCTGCCTGTAACGAGCTGAAAGCTGAATGAGGGGCGTATTATCGTGCAGCCATCTTGTGGAGCCGTGCATTGGTGCTTTCGGCAAACAGGGGGTGTGCACGACCTTCACTCCGGCATCGAGACAGAGGCGTTGCAGTTGGCTGAAATAATCGTCAGGATGCTCAGCCATGACTTTTTTGATGCCATCAAGAGCCGCCAGAAAAGCTTTTCGGTCAAAGGGTGGCGCATCCAGTTGTATTGCCTGCAACTCGCCTTGCCGAAGCCACGCCGACATGGCGTATGGCTCGCCGTAATGCGCCAGTGAGATACGAAAACTGACCTTGAGTTTTTCAGAAAGGTAAAAATCTTCCCACGCTTTCGAACTTGACATTGAGAAAAAACTCAATAGAGCCTCTGCCTTTTCAGCTTTGGAACGTTTTTCAGGCAACCACCCGAAATCGGTCATTTTTTTCAGGGGAAACCTCGATACCCAATCTTTCGCTTTGGCCAGCAACTCACTGCGCTTCAAACGCGCAACCGCTTCATCGTAGTTCTGCTGCCGGTTCAGCCAGAAGGGTGCAGGAATACCGAGGACTGACTCGAATTTCACAGCCATGTCAGGAGTTAACGCACTCTTGCTGTCAATAACCTTGACAATCGTCTGTTCCGGCTTGCCGGTACGAACGGCAAACTCCTTCTGGCTCATCCCCAGTTCATCCAGTTTTTCCTTCAGGGTAACGCCCGGATGCGTTACTGTCTGAGGAACATATTCATTTCTTTTCGTCATCATTATTTCTCTTTGTGATAATTCGTAATCTCGATAACATCCAATCCTCTGATTTCAATCCAGAGATACTGTCCGTCTGCATTAGCGGGAATCGGATCTTCGTGCGGAATGAAAATCATCCTGTATGGTTGATCAAGATCGCATGACCACTGACCGTTACGATTTTCTTTTAACTCATGGTAATGCCCGGGAAGGTGTCGAACATCTTCGAGTGTTTCAGCTGCCCTGAGATCATCGAGCCGCTGCTTGAAGACTTTGGCTCTTTTAGTGCCCAGCTTACGTGATACCAAACGATCATCGTTCGCATACTTTTTAAGATTTTTGTCTCCAAACGAGATGTTCATTCACAATATAAAAAATTAACACCAACTATTCATTAAATATTACAAGCCAAACAAAATCAGCCCAGACTCTACTTCTTGGCATGAATAATTACGAGCATAATAACGAATGGCATCCCTGACCTTGCTGAAATCGGCTGTTCTCCAGAACGGCTGTTTAAACCAGCCATTGTTGCGATTGGTTTGTTTGAACCCGTCACATTCGTTTTCGAAAAGCTCACGCATGAACGGATACATCTCAACCTCGATGACTTTTCCAGAAAGAGATACATCGCATGCTGAACTGTTTGGCTGAACATACATACGGCCGATACCTTTAGTAAGATAAACGAACATGTTACCTGTAGCTACCTTTTGCTGATGGAAAGCCAGTTCTCCTTTTTTGAGCATCTCAGAAGAATTGATCTCTGCAATCAATTCATGAAGGTGCTCTTTGATCTCTCGCTCATTCATACGATTTCGACTGTTTAAAGAGTTGCTAATCCATCTCAAACCCCTGACTTGTAAACCGTAACGTCCTGCTGTTTTCAGTAACGGCACGTACAACGTTTTCAGGAACGCCGTCGGGCACTTCTGCTTCGATTTCAATGGTTACGTGCACTTTAGCTCCTACCAGTCCGGCAAGATGAGCAATGACCTCTTCGGCGATTTTGCTTGCATCACGGCCAACTCGGGTTGTATCGAGGGTAACCGTTCCATGAAAGCGTTTCGGTCTGTTTACTATGGCCGGACATGCTTCTTCAGGTTGAGCAATTACTGGCCGCTCCGTGCTTGTTTGGGTACCTGACGTTTCATCACTATTTCCGCTTCCTTGCGCCGCTGCATGCTCTTTTCGATCAGCTTCGATCTGTCTGCTTGCGACATCAGGCCTTACCAATAACTCCGAAGTGTGCTGATCTGTCAAGGTGATAACATCGCCACCGCGTAGCCCTTTGTAGCGTCCGGTCTCTTCATCATAGCTGTCGGCAATGCCGAAGCTCTCCTGCGCCCAGGTAAGCAGGCTCACGCCGGTCATTATGGTCTGCAACAGAACCGAAGGCTCCCTGAGACGCGGCAGGTAGAGATAGCGGGCAAAATCCTCGACGAGCTGCCTGACCGGCACATGGTTGCCGCGCCAGAGCGGTACACGGTCCAGTTCCAGTTTCAGAACTGTCGGAGCATAGCTGGACAGCAGCAGCATATCGGAACGGAGCTTCTTGCTGGCACGAATGGCCAGCGGATCGCTGCCGGTGACCCGAGACACCTCCCAGATTACAGCATCCTGTGGCTTGTTCTGCAACGGAACCAGCATCCACTGCCAGGTTTCGGGCAAACGGGCGGTCATGGCGCTTTCTGCCGCACTCTTCTGCGTTTCGGCCTGAGAGACCTGGAATGGAGAGAGATCGAGGCTTTGCTGTTCGTTCAGGATCGATTGCCATGCCAGATATTTTCTGACCGCTTCATCAAGATCCTGCAAACGGGTTTTATCAGCTGCCATGAACACGAGCGTGTTCCGATAGAGACGCAGCACCGTCCCACGGCTTTCCAGTATCGCCTTCGCAATCAACTCTGCCTGACTGCCCGCCCCTTTACTGTAGGGCTGGTGGACCCCGAGCACCACCAGGCGGGTATCGAGATCGTCCGGGACATCGGCTCCTGTTTGCGGCACCATATGAATGCGAGTAAAGTCGCCTCTGTTCTCGAGAGCCTGACCTAACCGTTTCTCTATTTCAGCCGTAACCTTGTCCGGGTCGCGCTTGAGCTGTTCGGCGCGATCATCGGCAAGCTTGGTCACTGTGGGCTGGGTCGAGTACCAGTAGTTGTTGCCATCCTGATAGAGGTAGGTGGCCGTACTTGCCATCCGTCGCAGCGCGTCGCCGAAAACTGCTGTGGATTCACCGGGCATGACGCAACCGAGTTTGACCCGTCTGTCCTCGATGCCTTTGTGCGCAGCCCCGGTCGTTGGAGCAGAACCCATGTAAATCGTACGGGCCACGCGCCGGCAGGCAGAATACTTGCCAAGGTTATTCTGCTCGCTGTCAATGGTGAGCGAAAGTGAATTCGGCCCATCGACATCCTTCTCGATGACCGGCACCCAGTTATCCGTCAGATAACGCGTCAGTTCGGACTGCACGCGCATATCGTCGATGGCGACGTTACCCGGCAGGATCAACGGATTACGATCACCCTTTTCCCACAAGCTGTGAATCACGGCAGCCATCAGGCGCAGCACACCTCTTGTGCGCTGAAACTTCACCAGCGTTGACCAATCAGTATAGAGGCGATCGAAGATTTCCGGATGAATCGGATAGGCCGCCCGGATGCGTTTTTCGTATTCGGTATCCTGCGTTTCGGGCGGGAACTCCGCTTTCTGGCTTCGATAGAAATCGGCAAAAGCACGCACAACGACATCACGCTGCTTGAACTGTTCTGGATCGACGAGCGGCTGGAAGAGACGCCGCCGTACAATCTCAAACCCCTCTTCGGCGCTTGCCGGACGCCACGATGACTCGATGCGCCCGACAACGTTACGCAAACGATCCAGCGCCTCACGTCCACGAGTGCCGCCCACCTCCACGTCGTCGGCCCGCGTATGCGGCGAACCCGACGTGTCCGATGCCGGCAAACTGATCACCAGCAGACAATTTTTTGCAAGTTTGGCCGATTCGGTCAGCACCTGAGCGAACGAAAACTGCGTCTCGAAACCACCTGCCGGAAGATCGCTCTGGTCGTGAAGCTGGCGCGCATAGGCGACCCACTCGTCGATCAGGATCATGCTCGGCCCGTAATCGTTGAAGAGTTCACGCAACACATCGCCAGGACTGGTGGCGTTCTCGTCATCGGCAGCAATGCGCTCGTATGCGCTCTTCCCGCCAAGCTGCCAGGCAAGTTCACCCCAGAGCGTTCGCACCACCGTTCCATCAGGCTTAACAGATGGATTACCGGGAGAGATCTTATTGCCGACAAGGACGACACGATGTACTTTTGGCACCTTGTCAACTCCAGCATCAGAGAAAACAGCATCGACACCGGCCAGCTCCGTCGGGGCGATCCCCGAAAAGAGATGGTACAGCGCCAGCATCGAGTGAGTTTTACCGCCTCCGAAGTTAGTCTGCAACTGCACCACCGGATCGCCCGTTCCGCTGCCCAGCCGACGCACGGCACCCACCAGCAGCTCTTTCAGGCTTTCAGTCAGGTAGGTTCGGCGGAAAAATTCCACCGGATCATGGTACTCTCTTGAGCCTTCACCAAGATGCACCTGCCAGAGATCGGCGGCGAACTCCGCCTGTTGGTAGCGACCGCTCGCCACGTCATCATGCGGCGTCACCACCTCGCGCCACGGCTTGAGCTGGCCCGTTACGCCGCTTTCGACGGCAACGCCCGCAGACTTTCTCCGTTCTCCCCGTACCTGTTCGTCATATTGCAGACGCAACAGCTCTTTTTTCATCCGGTCAACCCCGTCGGCCTGAGGGGCAGAGACCGCGGCAAGCAGTCGGGAGATTGAGTCGAGCGCACGGTAGGCGTCGTCGCTCGAAAAGGGTTCCTGATGCGCCCACTTGTTCCGGAATTCACGAATCTCCGACACCAGGCTGCGTTCAGCGAACCCGAGCGTTCGGCGGAAAAGGTCATTCCAGATGTCCCACATGAGTTTCAGCAAAGGCGAAACATCCCACTCCGACATTGGCCTGTTGCCAATGATGGGCTCATCGATGAAGCTTTTCAGGCGCGCCGGTGTGAGCATATTAGCGGTAATAGCCGCATCGACCTCGCGTTCGACAAAGGGAGAGAGCCCCTCTTTCAGCAGCGCCAGCCCCTTGCCGACACGTTCATGATTGGTAAGCGCCATAGATTACTCGTTTTCAAACAGGTTATAGGTACCGGAAGCCGGGAGGGAGGGCATTTCGCCTGCAAGCCGGGTGAGTTCAGGCCAGCTCTGCACGAGGGCATTGTAGGCCATCGCCTCCTGAGGTCGCTTTTTGCGCTCGCAGAGGGTATAGAGCCGATAACAGAGTTCACGCGCCGTTTCGGCCTCGCTGCCAAGTTTTGCGACCAGTTCCGCCGCCGCAGGCTCACCCTCCGCTTCCAGCACGCGGATGAGCTGATGCACCATCTCCCAGACGGTCAATCGCTTGTCGGTGGATGGATCCCAATCGGAAGGAAGTTCCGACGGCCTGAAGAGACGCACCTTGCCCTTTCCGGAAAAAGCGATACCCGCCTCGACAATACCGCCAACCGAGGTCGCCTTTGCCCGCGCCAGCACGTCGGCAGTACCGAATTCAGCGTCGTTGAAGCCCATCTGCTCGAACCAGGCCAGTGCCCATCGGCTGTCGGCATCGAAATCGCCCTCCTGCTCGGCCAACGCTTCGTCGAGCACCTTGTTGATCCGGGCAAGGGCCGCACGGACCGTTAAAGGCCTGCCTTCCGCATCGAGCACGCTAGCATAGCGCGTATAGACCGCCATGCCGGGGCCGATGGCCGCTTGCGCAAGATCGACCGGTGCGATATTGCCCGCCTGCAATTGCGAAAGCGCCTGAGGCAATTCAGACTTGAGCGCGGTATCGAATTCGCGGAACGTGGCGACTGGCGGGTTTTCCGGACGCTTACGACAAACAAGCACGATACTTGAAGCAAGGGCGTTAGTACCTGAACCGATCATGCGATTGCTCAGTTCGGTGCGCATCGGCCAGGTTCCGCTGATGGAAAAACCGGCCTCGATCACGGCAGCAAGAAAGGTATCCCAACCGGTATTGGTCGTACCGTCATCATTTCCAGTCTCCGACTGTTTGAAGGCATAGTAAATCGTCACCGGAAAGGCTGGGTGAGCCTGTTCAGCAAGACGTTGCATCGCCAGCGTCATGCCGTCGAGAAAGAATGTTTCGGCTTTCTCCCTGCCTCCATGACGATATGGTGTCGCCACCAGTTCTTCGGCTTTGGGAACAGCGAGTGTGGTAAACAAATCAGGAAAAACAGGTTTCAGCGAGCGACGAAGCCAGACATAGAAGAAGTCGGACAAATCAGCATATCCGATGTTGTCGTAATATGGTGGATCAGTAGATACAATCTTGTCTTTACTAAGATCTTGGTTCTGCGCATCACCTTGAAATGCAAACGCTTTGAGAGCTGCCGGAAAGTACAGTAGTACTTTTTGTGCCCATTCAACCCCGCTCGAAACATTACCTGCAGAATCAGAAAAGCAATTTGTTTCTGCATAATCCCAACTCATAGGTATTGCATGTCTTCCGAATGTGTTTCGGATTAATTCTTTACTTGAATGCCAAGTACAAATAGTTGACCAGTAATCCGATGCTTTATCAACCGTAAACGCTAAATACACCGCAACAGCATCGGCATATGCTGTCGCACCTACTCCCTGTTCTGCAAGAGGCTTGCCATCATCAAAAAAACCTGCGTGAATGGCATCCTGCTTTACCCGTTCACGCGCTTCCTGCACCAGATCAGAGAAGGTCGTCAGCGCCACAAGCTGGCGCGGGGTGAAGAGGTCTCGCCATTTCGTCATACCATATTCCTGTACACGGAATCCAAGAGCACGTGTAGGAAGATCCGTTTCAGGCGGCTCGCTTGATTGCGCACGGATAGCTATTGCTTCTTGTTCTGGGGCTGGTGTTAGATAGACACGTCCTCGATCACCTTCGGCGACAATAGCCATCAGGCGTTGCCCCATCCGTCCAGCTTTTGCTTCAGCCCGTAGATAGTCGAACGGCATCGGCGCACCAGACATCATGCAAAGAAAACTACTGCCGCTGCTACCAGACTTGGTGCCTCGTTTCGCCGCCTCCGGATCCTTCGGCTTTCCAACCTTTACAGTGAACCGGTACCCGCCATCTTCGATGACCGGTTCAACATACGCCTCCTTGCCTGCCTTGGTGGAAAGCATGAAGGTCGAGGCAAGCGGCACATCGACATCGGCAAAGGCCGGGTTGGGGCTTTTGACCGTTCGTGCCCAGAGCCAGGCAATCACCGTGAGCTTTCTGCTGACATATTTTTTCAGATCGGTCCGCTCTTCAGCCATCGCTTCCGTAACCTCGATTTTGGGATAGAGATGGCCTATTCGCTTTTCAGCTTCGTCACGCATCCACTGGCCGTAATACCGCACATCGCCGGCAAGCCCCTGCGCACCTTTCCACTCTCGCCCCATCTTCTCCGTTTCGGACTTGTTGTACCACGCAGGGTTGAGCGGCGGCTTTCCGGCAAACTTCAGAGGAATCTCGATCATCGCTTTGTTGATGAGTACGGCCACCGGATTCAGGTCGCTTGCATAGCTCTCCATCCCGAGCCGTTGTGCTTCGAGCGGCAGGGCTCCGCCGCCAGCAAAGGGATCGTGAAAATCCGGCAGCTTGTAACGGTCGAAGATTTCGGCAGCTCTCGGGTGGTCAGCATTCTCGGCGCAGGTGTAGCGCCAGCTCTGCCAAATCTCGTCGCGCGCCTGCTGCAATACCGTTTCGTTCGTGGTGTTCTCCCACTTCACCAGATCCTCGATGATGCGGAACAACCGCTGCCGCTCTTTCTCCTGCTTCTTTTCAGTGGGAAACAGGTCAGGATGGGCCGAAGGGTCATCAACCATCTGCGCAAAGATCACCGCTCGCGCCGCCGCCAGCGGCCGCCGCGCCCACCACAAATGCAGCGTCGAAGGATGGCCGTGCCGTATCGATTTTTCCCGCGCGCTGGCAACATTGATCACTTCCAGCGGCAGGGCTACTTCTATAAGTTTTTTCTTGCAGGTCATGGTGATTCTTTAGATGCCCCATCGTCAGACAAGCCGGCCTGGCTCAGGGCATAAAATTCGTGAAGCTTGGCCTGAAGCAGATGCCTGTCCGGCAAGCGGGTCTGGTATTCGGCCACCAGCGCCGGAGAGAGTGACCGGCCAAGCGCATATTCCACCACTTCGCTGTCTTTGCTTGCACAGAGCAGTAACCCGATCGACGGGCCTTCATGCGGCTTGCGCACATCCCGATCAAGCGCTTCGAGATAAAATTCAAGCTTGCCGAGGTGCTCCGGCTGAAATTCGCCGATCTTGAGATCTATGGCAATCAGGCAGTTGAGTTCCCGGTGGAAAAAGAGCATATCGACAGCAAAATCCCTTCCGCCTACCTGAAGAGGCACTTCACTTCCGATAAAACAGAAATCCCTGCCTACTTCGCAAAGAAACCGTTGCAGATTGCGCAACAAGCCCTGATGCAGGTCACGCTCATGGAAACCGTCCGGAAGTTCTAAAAATTCAACAATATAGGCATCCCTGAAGAGCGTTTCAGCTTCAGGATACAGTTCTCTCAACGCTGTTGAGAGTTTTGGCGGATTCAATACGGCTCGCTCGAAAAGGGCGTTATCTATCTGGCGGGCGACCTCGCGAACAGACCAGCGTTGCTGGATAGCCATTTTCAGATAAAATTCCCGTTCATCATGACGCCGGGTTTTGGCCATGATATGCAGGTGGGCCGACCACGGCAATTGCCTCAACAGTGTCGAGACTTTTTCAGCCTCACGCCAGGTCTGAAAGAACTGGAGCATCCGCCAGAGATTCTGGGGAGAAAATCCCCTGATGCCGGGTTGTCTGGATTGAATATACTCTGAAAGCGACACGACGGTTCCCTTTCCCCATCCATCTTCGGCAATGCGCCTGTCGAGTATCCCGCCGATTTTCCAGTAGAGATCTATCAGTTCCGTATTGACAGCCTGGAGCGCGCGTTCCCGCGCTGCATGAATGAGCCGTGCAACTTCATCGAAGCCTGTCTCTTCAGGAACCCCGGGCTTCATTGGCTTGTAATCAGTCATAGGTGAGAATCTTTGGGAGTAAGAATTTCAATGGAGTTCACGATGGCCTGTCCGCTTTAGCAATCAATTCCTTAAAATCATAATTGACGCTGGTAACTCCAAAATCAGGCTCCTGGGTAAAAGGCTTCCGCACATAATGCACATTGTGGCTCTCACCGTCAAGAAACTCAACGATGGCGAGGATAAAGTCATCCGGCTTATTGAGTGAATAGAGTATCTCGTTGCGGGTGACGGTAATGGTCGGTGCTCCGGAAACCCGTCCTTTCACCTCGATGAATCGCAGTCTGCCGGTGCCCGGAATGCGGCTTTCGATGTCATAGCCGAGCTTTTCAAGCTCCCGGTCAACTGGCTCGAAGCCGAGTTGAAGTTCCGCTTCCATCACGATGGCTCGGGCACGTGCCGCGCTCGCCTGCGTGCCCGACGGACTGGTGGACATTGACGAAAGCTGCCCCGTCATTGACTGAACAAGTCCTGCCGGAACCACAAGAAAACCGCCAAGCACAACCGGAGGCAATGGCGAGAGCTGGGCTTCGATCCGCAACTCATCCAGCCGTTTCTGCAGGCGTGCCTGCAAAAGATCTGCCCGTTTTCGTGCCTCACCTGAGTTGAGTCGAGCATTGAGCTTGCCTGCCTGTTCCAGAAGTCTCAGCTCTTCGGAGCGGTGATCCCAGTACATGATCTCCTTGGTCAACCTGTCCTTGACGGCCGCCTCGGTTTTTCGTATAAGGTCGAGCTTGCGTCCTTTAACTTCGGCAAGATGTTCAGGCACCACATGAGCTATGGCATAACCCTGAGCTTTCTGTTCAATATCGCGGCTGATCCAATGGCATTCAGATCGGGACATCAATGCCTCGACATCCGGTTCACCAGGTGCCAGCGGACGAAAGTCGAGATACGGAGCATAGTGAACATGGCGAGCTTCGCCCGCTTCATCCAGCTCTACATATAGCATTCGTTTCGATACAATGCGGCGATTACCGTCACGAGTGAGGCTGGCGTCCTGAATCGCGTGTTCGAGGTAAAAGAGCACGCGGGGATGGGTTCCGGAATCGCGTTCATCAACCAACACCGTTCCCCGCTTGAGAAGATCACGGTGACGTTCAAGGATCAGATCGATAACCGCATCAAGCAGTGGGTGTCCAGGGCAAACAAAAGCGGCCAGAGGCTGGCCCTGAGGAGCAATCAGGTTTTTCTCGAAGGCAATGCGCTCGTAGCGAGGCAAGACCGGCTCTCCGATGCCAATAAGGCGGTCACGATTCCTGACCGGAGCCGGAACATGGGTGATCTCGAAGCGCCGGTATTCTCGCTACCGAACATTGCCGCCAAGCCGCTTGAAGGCTTCAAGAAAAAACGATTCAATGTAGTGCGGCTGCAAACGACGCGCCTCTGCCCGTTCCATCTCTTCGCCGATCTTCTGTACCCGGCTTGCATCCATGGCATCATGCGCCAGTGCTCGCTCATCGAGTAATTCCTGCAGATGTCCACGATCGAGCGCCATATCAAGCACTGTAGTAAGAAATGCTTTCACCTCAGGCTTTTCTCCGTAGCGGATCGCCTCGATCAAAAGGTCTCGAAGCGACATAACCTTGCCGTCTGCTTCAAAGGCTATTTTTCCCAGTACATCGAACACCTGCCCGCCAAGCGCCTCCCTTGCCTGTTCGAGCTTTTCGAGAAGTCGGCGGTACACGTCTCCCTCGCGGGTATCGTCGGCAACAAGATTCCAGAGATAACAGACTTCGGTCTGGCCGATCCTGTGAATTCGCCCGAAGCGTTGTTCAAGACGATTGGGATTCCATGGGAGGTCATAATTGACCATCAGGTGCGCTCGTTGCAGGTTGATTCCCTCACCGGCAGCATCGGTGGCAAGCAGTACCTGTACGTCCGGGTCGTGACGGAATGATTCCTGAACCTTGAGTCGCTCTTCACGGCCTACGCTGCCATGGATAATGACCACGGCCTCATTGCGGCCAAGAAAACGGGTAATTCTATCTTCCAGATAGTTGAGCGTATCACGGTGCTCGGTAAAAATGACAAGTTTCTGACGGGGTGAAGGTTTGGGCGGTGGAATAAGACCAGAACCATAGGGTGCCGACTGTTCAATCACCTGATCGGAACTCATTGTAGGACAGAATACTTCACCGAGAAGCCCGGATAGCTGAGTCCATTTGGTATCGTTGCCGCTTCGGCGAACATGCAAGGCGTTTTCTTCAAGTCTCCTGAGCGTTCCGATCTCTTGCCTGAGTTCAGCAATAGTACTTGCTGCCGTGGCCTGATCGAGTACAGCTTCTTCAATAGCTGCCACTTCGTTATCAGGAGCATCGTCGATATCATCGAAATCCTCTCTCTCGAATGCCGGAATCGAATTGGAAAACACCGGTTCTGCCTGACCGGCACGATGAAGCAGTTCGAGTTCGTGGAGTCGGCTTTCAAGCTTTTCGCGACGGCGTCGCAAAGATTGATAAATGGCCTCAGGTGATGAAGCAAGTCTGCGTTGCAAAATGGTCAGGGCAAAACCGACGGTACCAGCTCGTTTATTGTTCTCCAACGCTTCTACACGGTTGAATTCGTCACGTACGTAGTCGGTGACCTCCTTGTAGAGCGCTTCCTCGGGAGGAGACAAACGGTATGGAAGCGTATAGGCAATTCGACGCGGAAAGAGCGGCGTACCATCGAATTTCAAAAGGTTTTCCTTGACCATCCGCCGCATCAGATCGGAAACGACCGTCGAATGGACACCGTCACGGAACCGGCCTTCAAAGCGATCACCATCCAGCAGGGCCATGAAAAGCTGGAAATCGGCCTCCTTGCCATTATGCGGAGTAGCCGACATAAGAAGAAAATTGCGCGTCAGAGTCGAAAGCAGTTGGCCCAGACGATAGCGTTTGGTGTACTTGGTCTCACCACCGAAAACCGTGGCTGACATTTTGTGAGCTTCGTCACATACTACAAGGTCCCACCTGCAATCAGGAGCCTGAAGCTTCAACTGCACATCTTCGTTGCGCGAAAGCTTGTCGAGACGCGCAATTACAAGATTGGTCTCAAGAAACCAATTGCCGGTACGAGCTGCTTCAAGCTTGTCGTTGGTAAGAATTTCAAATGGAAGGTTAAACCGGCGGTACAGTTCATCCTGCCACTGTTCGGCAAGACCTCCGGGACAAACAATAAGACAGCGTTGCAAGTCGCCTCTCGCCACCAACTCCTTGATGAGCAGTCCCGCCATGATGGTTTTCCCTGCCCCCGGATCGTCTGCCAGAAGAAAGCGTAACGGCTGGCGCGGCAACATCGATTCATAAACAGCGGTAATCTGGTGCGGTAATGGATCGACGTTGGAAGTATGCACCGCAAGTACAGGATCGAACAGATGCGCCAGTCGAATGCGCTGGGCTTCGGATACCAGCCGGAAAAGTTGACCATCACCATCGAAATTCCAGGGTCGCCCTTCTTCGACAATGTCAAGCCGCGGCTCATCGCAGCGATAGATCAGTTCGTTAGCGACCTTTCCATCCGGAGTTTTATAGGTGAGTTCAAGTGCATCAGAACCAAACCACTGCACACTGACGATAGTCACCGATACATCAGGCCTGATTCCCCTGATAACTGCGCTTTGTTTAAGATCTTCGAGGTTGATCATTGTAAGGGCAACTCATGAAGGAATATGAGCTTATTCAAGCCAACCCACATCGATTGACTCACAAGCGAAACAGGCCTATAAGTTAAGAAAAAACAACAACAAAAGATACGGCAGAGTCACGCTGGCCGAATAAAAAGTGCTCAACTCGGACCGTCTTGATCTCCCGAAGTTCACAGCCGATTCCTCCGATATCGCGAACCTACGGGCAACCACGGGGGGGTTGCCCCTACAGAAGCAGATTGAGCATCGGTTCAGGAAATATATATATACGAGAAAAAGCCAGCCATTCCGGAACATCGCTTCGGAATAGCTGGCTTGAAAAAAGAGGATGTGTGGAGCTTAGGGGAGTCGAACCCCTGACCTTCTCATTGCGAACGAGACGCTCTACCAACTGAGCTAAAGCCCCGGAAGATCAGAACTACGAATAGAAATATGTACTCTTTTTTCAGATTTCATACAACAGAAGAATGGCACCGCCTTGTACCGATCCAATGAGAAAAGCCTGCTTTCTCAGGCAGGCTTTTGCACTATCGATCATCTATGATGACGAACACTCTTATCAGGCTTCTTCGCCCAGAGCGTGTTTCAGCCTCTCCAACTGGTGTACAACGGTATTATCAAGTATCGTATCACCAATCTGAACTTTCACGCCTCCGATCAGGTGTTCATCAAGCGACAGCCTTGCCCTGACTTTTTTCCCGGTATACACAGAGAGACCGTTAATGAGCTTCTGGGACTGCTCGTCGTTGAGCTTAACCGCGCTGGTGACGTCGACGTTGACAACTCCTCCGCGTTCATCCCTGAGAGCGCTGAATTCCTCTATAACATCAGCAAGCAACCCTGCTCTTTTTTTTCTGCATAAAAGCTCAAAAAACAGCATGGTTTTATCACTCACCGCACCTTTGAATACTTCTTTGAGAATTCGTGCCTTGAGATCTCCATTGACAACAGGGCTTCTCAGCATAGTCAACAAATCTCTTGACTCCGCAACCACCTCACGTACCGCATCAAGATCATTAACCATCTGGTCAACATAACCGCCCTCTTCGGCGACATCGAGTAATGCTTTGGCGTATCGTCTGCTCGCTATTGTACTTGACATTTACTGTGATGTTTTCAGTTGCGGTTTTGTGAAAGCTCCTGAATCATGCTATCAACAATGTTCTTCTGCTTTTCAGCATCCAGGTTCGCCATAATAATTTTTTCAGCCCCTTTGACAGCCAAATCGGCAACCTCGGTTCTCAACTCAGTCAGAGCACGTCGTTTTTCCTGATCAATCTCATCTTTGGCCGATGAAATCATCCTTGAAGCCTCCAGGTGCGCCTTCTCGGTTATCTCAGCCTTGAGTTTGTCACCATACTCTTTGCCTTCCCGAATAATCTTGTCAGCGTCTGCACCAGCCTGTGCCAGAAGCTGCCTGTTCTTGTTCAGAACGGCCTCAGCTTCTTCTTTTGCTGACTGTGCGCGATCAATTGAATTCTTAATTCCTTTTTCTCTTTCCTCAAGAGCGCTGAGCATCGGACCCCAGGTAAATTTCTTGAGAATAAAAAGGACGATAAGAAATGTAACGGTTGTCCAGAAAATCAAACCCGGATTAGGATCGAGCAATCCTCCGCTAAGAACTATAATTCCTGACGTAAGCATGGAACACTATTCTCCTTTACGATTGAATAAATCCTGAATGCGGCACATTGCGATAATTTGCCGCATTCGGTTTATGACGTATGATCTTAATATATTTTCTGCCTACCGTTACTTCAAAACCAGCAGCACTGCGATAACCTCACCAAAAAGGGCAACACCCTCGATAAGTGCGGCAGCAATGATCATGGTTGTACGGATATCAGCAGTCGCCTCTGGATTACGGGCGGTTCCTTCACAGGCAGAACCTGCAATCTGACCGATACCAAGACCAGCGCCCAGAACTGCTAAACCTGCACCGATACCGGCACCAAGATAACCCAAAGCCTCATTACCCATTCCTTCCATGTCTAGATTCCCTCCAAATGATTTATTATGTATTGAACTGCTAAAACCCTTTTTATCCCCGAAAAAGTACAAAATATTACTGGCATTACGAACAACCACTTTCAGATCAGTGCGCCCCCTCAGCTTCATGGCCTTCATGCGCCGAACCAAGCCCTATAAAGAGCGCGGAGAGCATGGTAAAAATAAAGGCCTGCAGGAAGGAGACAAAGATCTCAAGCAGATAAATGAATATTGAAAAGGGGACCGATACAAATATCGCCACTATGTAGCTTTTCAATATAAAACTGATAAAAATAAGACTGAGAATTATGATATGCCCCGCGGTCATATTGGCAAACAGTCGAATGGTCAGCGCAAACGGCTTGGTAAACAGTCCGATAACCTCTATCGGGATCATGATAATCCAGAGCGCCCAGTGCGTGCCCGCGGTAAGATGAGCAAGGTATCCTTTGATACCGTTTGATTTGATCGCAGATACCTGCGTAATCAAAAAAGTAAACACCGAGAGCGTCAGGGTCACATTGATGTTTCCTGTAGCCGAGGCCCCATAAGGAACCAGCCCGAGAAGGTTGAGCACAAGAATAAACACAAATACAGTAAGCAGGTACGGCATATGCTTTTCATACCCTTCACCGATGTTTGATTTTGCCACGTCGAGACGGACAAATTCTACCAGGGCCTCCATCGCATTGGCAACCCCGCCGGGAGCCTCATTGCTCTTGATCGATTTGTACTTGTTGCCAACGTAGCCTAAAACAAGCAGCAGAATCAGCGCGGCGAGCCACATAAAAACAACGTGGCGGGTAATCGACAGATCAAAGCCGCCAATAACTATTTTCGGAAGCGGGAATTTGCCGAAGGGCTCGAACTCCATGGCATTACTGTCGAGAATATGGTGCATGATCACGTCACCGGCTCCGCCTTCACCGTGAGCTTCATCGGCATGTACTGCAGCCGCTTCATGCGTACCTGCTTCCCCGTGACCTTCAGCAGCATATATCGGAGCACCGAAGCCTAAAAGCAACGGCATGACCAGAACCGCAATCCTTACAAGCTCACCGATCCGTATAGCGTTAAACCGTTTCATGCAACTCTCTTTTTCTGTTTATTCCTTTTCTGATACCCGAGAATCTCGATAATCACGTAAATACAGTAAAATGCAAAAAATGAAACCACAAATGCATTGATCGCAACAAGATCCCACACTATAAAAAACGCCACAAGTGCCATCAGCACAAGCAATCTCAATCCCAAACCGCCGAGCACCACCTTTAGAAAGACTGACTGAGACTTTTCAAACGCATACTCAAACAGCAGATAGCCCACAAGGGTGTTGGCTACGATCATTATCCAGGCTGTGAAAACCGAACCGATATCAAATCCGTACTCGTTCACGCCCCAGAATATTACACCCCATAAAACGACGGACAAGATAAGGATCTTAATAAGAAAATCAAACAATGGCTTCATAAGATTTAAAAAGAGTTGGATTGACTTCGGCCACTGAAAAGCAGGTGTTCAACGTTTTTTCTTGTTCGCTTTTTTAATGACCTTCATCAGCACAAGCACCATGCCGGTCATACCTGCGGCAAGGCCGATAAGCAACAGAAGAGGGGAGGTACCCAGCTTCCCGTCCGCCCAGTAGCCGCCGAGGACAAAAAAAGCAAAACTTATGGATATCTGAAACCCGATACCGAGATAATCAGACATTGCCCTGACGGACCGACCGAATTGATTGGTATACCCCTCTTTTTCTTCAGACTTCATAAGGTATTCGACCCTGCTGGTTTCGGCTCTGATTCCATTTCCTGCACACGCTCTGCGGACACTCCTTCCTGTTTCATGTAGACTCTTCCGTTCAGCTTGGCTCCATCCTCAACATCCAGGTTTGCAACGGTCACGTCACCATCTATGGAAGCAGTTGATTCAAGCCGCAGCTCTCCAGAGACGTCGGCGTTACCGGTGAATCTTCCGGCAACCCGCATATTCTCTGTATGTATCTCACCCTCGACATTGCCATCACATCCTATAATCAGCGTTGCCCGGCAGCTGATCTTTCCTGCAACTTTCCCGTCAACCCTTATGTCGCCTTCAGCATCAAGCTCCCCCTGAAAAGAGGTTCCTTCCGTAAGCAAGGTCAACCCGCCGGTTGTCCCCCCTCTGCGTCTGCTCTTTTTTTTACCGAACATAGGTACTGCTTTTTACTTTGTAAAATTAAGATACGCTTCCGGATCAACGGGAATACCGTTACGCCAGACTTCAAAGTGAAGATGGGTCCCCGAGGACTCCCGCCCTCTATTGCCTGCAAGGGCAAGAATCTCTCCAAGTTTCACCTGCTCGCCTCCTTTTTTGAACAGTCGGCTACAGTGTTTGTAAAACGTCATGTACTCTCCATGATCTATGATCACCGAGTATCCGAATCTTCCTGTCCAGTCCGCAAAAATCACTGCGCCGTCAGCCACCGCGCCAACAGGCTCATTGAGAGGCGTGGCGATATCGACCCCGTAATGGCTCTCTTTTGGATTGAATCGCTGAGATACTGAACCGGTCACCAACCGTCCTGTAAATCCCGGCGGATTGACGGTTCCAGGTGAAGCGTGCACAGGTAACAGACCCGAATAGAATATATTCTGCCCGTTTCCTCCGTTTTCCCCGCCCTGTTGAATCGCCAACTCCTTTTCGTGAAACATCACCCCTTCCACCTTCTGACTGAAAGAACTCATTTTTTCAATCTCGATGATCAGGCTGTCCACCCTGGCAGCCTGAAGCGCAGCCAGCTTTTTCTGATTGACGGGAAGCGACCATCCGGGAATCATATCCCCCAATGGGGATCCAAAAACAATAAGCCCGGTCAAACCGGCAAAAAGCATAGCGACTGCACCAAGAACAAGCAGAAACTTCAGCGGCCTGCCCTGCAAGAGTTTGACCGACCTTCTTCTGCCCCCGTCCGACACGAGGCTCAGAGTATAGACCGTAGACTTATTCCTCTTTGCAGACATAGACTCAGGATATCCTGAAATGGTTACGATACGCCTGCCACGTCGAGTCGATCAATGAATCAAGATCACTGTGGTGAGCCTCCCATCCAAGCACCTCTCTGGCTTTTGCGGATGATGCCACAAGTTCAGCAGGGTCACCCGGCCGTCTTTCCGTCGCGACAGCGTGAATCTCCTTCCCGGTAATATCTCTGGCCCGCTGTATCATCTCGCGGACGGTAACACCTGTTTCACTTCCCAGATTTACCGAGACGCTCTCTTTGTTGTCAACCAGATGCTCAAATGCCGAAACATGGGCAGTCGCAAGATCATTGACATGAATATAGTCACGAATGCAGGTTCCGTCTCTGGTAGGGTAATCATCACCAAAAATCTTCATCTCCTTGCGCACTCCCACCGCCGTCTCCATGACGATTGGCAGAAGATTTTCGGGATTCATTTCAAGTCCTTTGACCCGCTGCTGCACATCATAGCCCGCAGCGTTAAAATATCGGATCGCCGCGTATTTCATTCCTTTTAGCCGGTCATACCAATCCATCAGTCTCTCGATCTCAAGCTTGGTGAAACCGTAAAAGTTTTCAGGATTTTTTGGATGTTTTTCATCGATGGGCAGATACCGGGGAGAACCGAATATCGCCGCAGAGGACGAAAAAATCATATTCTGAATGCCTGCAGAAAGAGCTGCATTTAAAATATTAATCGTACCTGCGATATTCATTTCAGCATACGCTTCCGGTCTGAACATGGAATCACCTGCCGCCTTAAGCGCCGCCAGATGAACACATCCGTCAAACCCCTCAGCCATAGCTTCACGAAGTCGTAACGGCAGCATGATATCGCCGTGCACGAATGCTGCCTCATCGAAAAGATTGAGACGGGAGCCTGATGAAAGATTATCTAAAACAGTAACACTGTAGCCTCGATCCAGAAATTCCCTGACAACATGGCTGCCGATATATCCAGCTCCGCCGATAACAAGAATCTTCACTCTGATGGGGAGTTTATTTTATGTGAATCCATTATTGCTCTTGCCAAAGATAACACATTAAATAATATTAATGATGACATCCCGTCCTTGAGAACTTCGACCCGCGAAACACCAACTGCTACCTTCACAGATAATGAGCTTGTTTGAGAGACCGAAAATTTTCGACCCGTTCACGGATCTTGTCGCACTGCAAACCACTCGTCACGGAGGCATAAGCCCCAAACCTTTCGACTCACTGAATCTCGGCACGAACACCGGTGACGATCCGTCGAATATTCTATTGAACAGAAAGCTACTCTGCCGTAGCATCGGGATTGACCCGGTGTCGCTTGTAACAGCCGAACAGGTACACGGCATAAAAATATTCCACGCAACTACGGGAGGACAGTATAGCGGCTACGATGCTTTTATCACGAATCAAAAAGATCTCTTCCTCGGCATCCTCACTGCCGACTGTTTCCCGGTGCTTATCTATGATCGTAAGAATAAGGCGGCCGGCGCAGCACACGCCGGATGGAAAGGGGCAGCGGAAAACATCTCAGGCATGACGGTCGAGGCAATGAAGAAGCAGTTCGGAACATCACCCTCAGACTGCCTGGTCTGGATCGGGACCGGCATATCCGGCAAGGAATATGAAGTCGGCAGGGAAGTGGCCTCCCGTTTCGACAGTAGATACCTGAACCCTTCAAGAGACGGCCGTTTTCTGCTGGATCTGGCGTCAGTGAACCTTGACCAGATGCTTGAGACGGGGATACCGCCTGCATCCGTTGCGACCTCCCCGTTCTGCACCGTCAGAAACAACAGTGACTTTTTCTCCTATCGAAAGCAAGGCGGCACTACCGGCCGCATGATTTCCCTTATCGGCTTGAGGTCGAAGAACCGGATTCCTTGACAGCAACCAGCGCCGTGCCGATCCTGCGCTCAAGTTCCCGTACTTTCCCGAGTTCTTCCTCCGTAAGGTTGTCGGTGACAACATCGTAGCTGGAATACGACAGAAGCGTCTTGCCCGTCTCTCTCTCCAGTTCCCGTATTTCCTGCAGCTGCTCAGAAGACAGCTTTGAAAGACTTGAAAGCATTTTCATACCCTCCTGAATCCTGAATCGTTCCTCCATACCATACAGTACCAGTATACGGAAATGCCGTAACTCCTTTCAGTTGTTTCATAATGCTTTTTGGGGTAAATTAAAGTTTAATGCAAAAAAGCCGGGATGAGCTTAACCTATAACTTTTTAGCCCTACCTGAACATGAATGACAACGAGCTACTGAAACGTAATCACCGGGCCAACGAAATCCTCTTCAAGGGTCTCGTGGAATTCGGCTGTTTCAAGGCTGCACTTGAACTTGACCTTTTCACAGAACTCGCTGAAGAAGCAAAAGACGCAGAGACGCTTTCATCTGCACTCGAAGCCGTACCGCAAAGACTTGAAATGCTTCTTGAAGCGCTACGCCAGATAGGAATCGTCCGGATTGAGAACGGAAAGTGGGCGTTGACGGATTTTGCCCGGAGTATGTTCGTGCCGAGCGATGAGCACCCGAACCTCTATATGACGCCTGTTGCAAAAGCGATGGCCTATACTGCCGAGAACTTTTATATGCATATGGCAGAAGCTGTCCGGGGAAAACTCGACTACAAAGGGGAAACCTCCTACCCGCCCAAGACAAGGGAAGAGAACCTCTATTTCGAAGACATTCACCGCCGGAACGCCCACTTCTCCATAAAACTGCTTCTTGAAGAGGCTGACCTTCAGAACAACAAAAAAATGGTTGACGTCGGCGGAGGAATAGGGGATATTTCAGCGGCACTCTGCAATACATTCTCTCAACTTGACACCACGATTCTGAACCTTCCCGGCGCCATTGAACTGGTCAATGAAAACGCTGCGGAAAAAGGCCTCGCAGACAGACTGAGAGGCGCAGCAGTAGATATCTACCGGGACGAATACCCTGCTGCAGACGCGGTCATGTTCTGCAGGATTCTCTACACCGCGAACGAACAGCTGACGGAAATGATGTGCACCAAAGCGTTTAACGCTCTTGAAGCAGGGGGCAAGCTGCTCGTCCTCGACATGATTGTCGATGAACAGGACAACCCGAACTATGATTATCTCAGCCATTACATCATGGGTATTGGCATGCCTTTCTCCGTACTCGGCTTCAAGGAACAGTCCAACTACAAAAACATCCTTGAAAAAATAGGGTTCAGCGATGTCCGTATGGTTCGCCGATATGACCACCTCTATGTCGAAGCTGTAAAGCCGTCGTAACCGGAAACGCTCCATAAAACAGAAAAAGAGGCTGTCTCAAAAGGGCAGCCTCTCGTATTTTGAGCAGGCAATTGTTTGCAGCGCCCCTCCTGGTTGTCATCCTCGGGCTTGACCCGAGGATCCATCTTTTGCCGAAAGCCCCTATAGTTGCCGTATCAACCCCGTGTATTAGTATTACACAGGGCAGCATGACTGCATGTGGTTTGAATCATAGGTGACAGGCTTCTGAGACACCTTCTTTTTTTCATCCAGAACTTGTCGACAGGGAAGCTACATGCAGACTTTTCTGTACCCCCCGTAAAGATCATGAGCCGCTCGACAGATATCCTCTCGAAAATCGGGATGAGCAATACTCGCGAGTGCCTCGGCACGCTGACGCATGTTCTTTCCGTGCAGATTGACTATGCCGTATTCCGTTACCACATACTGTACATGAGCTCTTGTGGTAACCACTCCAGCGCCCGGTTTGAGCATGGGGACAATCCGTGATTCCCCGCGACGGGTAACCGACGGAAGGGCAAGGATAGGCTTCCCGTCCGGAGAGAGTGCAGCGCCCCGTATAAAGTCCATCTGCCCGCCGACACCGGAAAAATGTTTCTGGCCGATGGAATCGGCACACACCTGACCGGACATATCGATTTCAATCGCGCTGTTAATCGCTGTAACCTTCGGATTTTTACGGATTTCCCTTGTGTCGTTCACATAATCCGATCCGAACATCTCCACAAGAGGGTTGTCATCAACAAAATCATAGAGTTTTCGTGTCCCGACAAGAAAACTGGCGACGATAATCCCGTTATGGGTACTCTTGTATTTCCCGGTGATAACCCCTTTTTCAACGAGGTCAACAACGCCGTCGGAAAACATTTCAGAGTGAATGCCGAGGTTCCTGTGATGCGAAAGCGCTGCCAGGGTGGCGTCGGGAATTGCGCCTATGCCCATCTGAAGCGTCGCCCCGTCTTCAACAATGGACGCAATATGTCTGCCGATCTTCTGCTCGATATCGGTCAGTTCATGCCTCGGTGTTTCCGGAAGAGGATCATCCACGTCAACCATGGCATCTATAGTGCTGGCATGCAGCAGTCCTTCTCCGTGTGTACGGGGCATATTCGGGTTGACCTGGGCAATAACATACCTTGCTGTATGCACCGCTGCCCTGGCCGCGTCAACGGAAACACCCAGAGAGCAGAACCCGTGTCGATCAGGAGGAGAGACATGGACCAGCGCGACATCAAGCGGAAGCACATTGCGATAGAACAATGCAGGAACATCACTCAGAAATATGGGTATGGCGTCTGCCAGACCTTCCTGCACCGCAGACCGAACATTTTTCCCGACAAACAATGCATTGAGACGAAAACTGTCCCTGTACTCCGGCAGGACATAGGCCGCCTCCCCCTCTGTATGCAGACTGATAATTTCTATATTCCGCAACGTATCCGCCCTCTCAACCAGGGCATCGATCAGCCTCTGCGGTGTCGCTGCCGCAGTCTGCAGAAACACCCTGTCTCCCGACTTGACAGCTGAAAGCGCGTCAGCAGCGGAAATCGTTCTGTATTTCATCAATTCTATAGCTCCTTTTTTTTTATACTTACATTACACTTTTCCGGTATATGCGGCCAGATACATCGACAACGTCCCTCGGTTCCTGCCATTGCTCCATCGGCTGCCGCACGACGCCTGATAGTCAGTACTTTCTTTCTTTGGGCACGAATTCAGGCCTGGTCGAAGCAAGCGAAAGATCGACCGGTTTCTGTTCGTAGACCGCTTCTCCATTTTCTTTGAGAAAAAAAAGAGAATGTTTCAGGTGGTTTTCATCATCTCGCAGAGGATAATCATCTCTGCTGTGTGCCCCTCTCGACTCCTGACGTTTGAGGGCGCACAGAGCGACCGCTTTCGAGTAGTTTACCATATGCTGCAGTTCCAGCGCTTCGAGAATCTCAGTGTTGAAAACCCTGCTCTGGTCCTTCACCCGGATTCCTGCGGCACGCCCCTGCAGAACGGCAAGCTCTTCCACCGCCGCCGCAAGCCCGTGCTCGTTACGGAAAACAGAAACCTTGTCCATCATCACCTTCTGCAGATCGGTACGAACCGCCGCTACCGTTTCCCCCTCTTTTCTGCCCAGTAAGCCCTCTATCTTCCTGCTGACCTTTTCAAGCGCTCCTGTATCAAGAGGACGGGGCTTCAGGAGAACACGATCAAGGAACCGGTTGATATCCTTTCCTGCGCGGCGTCCGAAAACAATAAGATCAAGCAGCGAATTTGATCCGAGCCGGTTAGCCCCGTGTACCGAGACACAGGCGACCTCTCCGGCAGCCCAGAACCCCGGAAGCTCTTTTCCTTGTGCGTCAATGAGCACCCTGCCGTTCACATCGGTAGGGATTCCTCCCATCGCATAATGGCACGTCGGCGACACCGGTATCGGGGTGACAGAGGGGTCAATGCCGAGATATATTCTGGAAAAAGACTCAATTTCAGGCAGTTTTTCAGCAATCGCCTCTCTCGAAAGAGCGGTCAGATCAAGCAGCACGTGATCTTTCATCGGTCCGGCACCTCTCCCTTCCTTCAGCTCATCATAGATGCTCCGGCTGACAATGTCCCGTGGGGCAAGGTCCTTGATCGTCGGAGCGTAGCGCTCCATAAACCGTTCCCCGTCGGCGTTTCGGAGTACACCTCCTTCACCTCTTGCCGCCTCGGTAATAAGAATACCGAGCGGATAGAGACCTGTCGGGTGAAACTGCACGAACTCCATATCCTGCAGCGGAATACCGTTATTCAGGACAATACCCAGACCGTCGCCGGTATTGGCAAACGCATTGGAGGTTGTTTTCCATGCCTTGCCGTACCCTCCTGTGGCAAACATCACCGCCCGGGCATGAAACAACAGAAGTCGTCCTGTTTTCAATTCGATAGCGACAACGCCGTTGACCGCCCCGTCCGCCATGCAGAGATCGAGCACCTGGTACTCGTCATAAAAAAAGACCTTATCTTTTACCGCTTGCTCATAGAGGGTATGAAGACAGACATGACCGGTTCTGTCGGCAGCATAGCAGGTTCGTCGGACCGGGGCCTCTCCGAAATTTTTTGTATGGCCGCCAAAAGGACGCTGTGCGATATGACCGTCTTCAAAGCGCGAAAACGGGACGCCGAGATGTTCCAGTTCTATTATCGCTCTCGGCGCATCATTGCACATAACCTCGACAGCATACTGATCGGCAAGATAGTCAGAGCCTTTTATGGTGTCATAGGCGTGCCATTCGGAAGAATCCTTTTCTGCATTTCCAAGCGCAGCGGATATTCCTCCCTGCGCCGCTCCCGAATGCGACCGGAGCGGGTGAAGTTTTGAAAGTACCGCAACGTCGTGTTTACCGGAAAGTTCGACCGCGGCCCTGAGACCTGCGAGACCCGCACCGACAATGATCACATCATGATAGACAACCTGCATAACGTATTCTTTCCTATTTCATTCCAACAGCCATAATAACAACAATGCCCTGGCCCGCAAGAAAAAGCGTCACCGCCCAGCAGCAGAACACGACCGCCTTTCGCAGTCGAACCCGCTTCATATAATCCCCGAGAACATTCATCAGCCCCAGCATACCGTGCAGAAGGGCAAACAGAAGGAGCAGAATATCGATAATTTTCCACAGCGGAGTACGCAGCCGTTCAAGCACCTTGCTGTAGGTTATCACATGCTCGCCGGGAAGCGCTTCCTTGATCTTCCCATCGGCAATTGCATCAACAACTTCCGGACTTGCTTCCAAAAGGGTCTTGAGTATTTCACTATACTCCCCGGCAGTAGCAAGAAACCCTGTCGGCATATGCTGAACCCAGAAATGAAGCACGAGAAACAGCACAAGGCCGACTCCGGTCACCCGCTGCATAAGCCAGACAAAAGCCTTTGAACGGGAAGCTGCCGACCCCTCGTTTTCATAGTGTTGACTCATGGAAGCAATGGCGTTATGAAGTAAGGAAAAATAATGGGTAATCCCCCGATAATCGTAACGATGATCGTAAGCGCGAGAACAGCATAAAAAAGCGGTTTCTGACGTTCGGAACGAAAATACATATCCTGAGCGAAAATCCTCAACCCGTTAAACGCATGAAAGGCAACCGATCCCAGAAGCATCACTTCGGCAAACTTGAACAGGGGATTGCGGTAGCCGGTAATATACGCCTCAAATGCCAGAGGGTTCCCGAGTGAACGCAGTCCCATGATGTGAATCGCAAGATAGAGAACGAGAGAGAGCCCGGTCACCCTGTGAAGGATCCAGGCCGCCATGCCCGATCGTACCCTGTAGGAAAATATTGTTGAGAGAAACGTCCTGAAAGAAGGTGTCGTGTCTGACTGCCCCGGCAGTTTGTTCTGAGTCATCCCTCTGTAGGTTAAAACGTGAATAAACACCATCCAAATAGCCCCATTGCGTAACGATTGCGCAATGAGACAGTAGTAAAAACCCTGTCCATGACGAAACCGTGGCGCCATGCGCTACTGCATGCGTCGCCGTAAATAGGCGGGAGTACTGGCGTCACCTTTCTGTATGACATCGTCAGAGCGCTCATCTCCTGCGTTTGGCGTTTTGCGTCTGGAACCGGGTTCCATTGGATCATGTATAGCAATCTTTCTGCGGATATAGGCGGGAATGCGAAGATCGTCAGGCTTCAGTTCCTGTAACCCGGGCGTGACCTGACGGGATACCGGCTGGGAAAACATACCCCTTGAGGCCGAGGAATCACCAGCGTAGGCACTACCGCCGGATTCCTCACTGTCGTGATCATCGATATCGCGGCTGAAACCGGTAATAATTACCGTTATTCGAATCTCTCCTGAAGCCTCCGGGTCCTCGACGTAACCGTTGATTATTTTTGCCGATCTGCCGACCTGCTCTTCTATATAGCTCATCGCATCGGACATGTCCCGCATGGTGACATCTCCGGTCATATTGACGAGCACCCCTTTTGCTCCGCTCATAGCCACACCTTCAAGCAGCGGACTGGCAACGGCATCTGAAGAAGCCTTCAGCGCCCTTCTGTCACCGGAAGCCGAAGCCGATCCCATAACAGCATCGCCCGCACCGGACATAATGCTCCTCACATCCGCAAAATCTACATTCACATGGCCATGACTGGTAATGATATCTGCAATACCCTTGGCCGCCCGATAAAGGACATCATTGGCCATGTTGAACGCTTCGGTGGCACTGACCCCTTCCTCGGCTATACTGAGTATCTTTTCATTCTCGACAAGGATAAGCGTATCAATATATTTTCGCAATTCCGCTATACCCCCATCGGCAATCTCCGCCTTGACCTTACCCTCAAAACTGAACGGACGGGTAACGACTCCTATGGATAAAATCCCCATGTTCCTTGCAATGGAAGCGATAACCGGAGCAGCTCCTGTTCCTGTACCCTTTCCCATTCCTGCTGCAATAAAGACAAGATCCGCACCACGCAACTGGTCAGCGATAACCTCACGGTCATCCTCCGCCGCCTGCTTGCCCTTTGCAGGATCAGCTCCGGCCCCGAGACCGTTGGTCGCTTTCTTGCCGATCTGAATCCTTACGGGAGCCTTGGAGTTCAGCAAAGCCTGACGGTCGGTATTGAAGGCTATAAAATCAACCCCGGCTATCCTGCGGTCGATCATGTTGTTGACCGCATTTCCCCCGCAGCCGCCCACACCGACAATCTTTATTGATACCCCTTTTTCCTCCTCATGCTCGAACAAGCCGGGATCCAGTTCAAATGCCATCTAGTGTATTCCCTGTTTTTTTCCTGACGCCGTTCATTATTCCAACACCTTCTGCATACCTCAGAGCTTCTCCCACCAATCCTTCAAACGGTCAACCATTTTTTTCCCGGTCTGGGCCTGATCCTGCATATTTTCGTCGAAAACAACCTCAGCCGTCCCTTCCTGAAAATCGGTCGCGTCATCATCCTGAAACAGACTGTTCTCCAGGGAGTAGGCGACAAGTCCCATTACCGTCGCGTATATGGGGCTGTTTATCGCCCCCTTCATCCCCCCTGAAACTCCTTCGGGAAATCCTGACCTGACATCAAGCCCCAGCACCCGTGCGGCAAGATCATCGGTTCCGGGAATCAAACAGCCGCCACCGGTAATCACGACCCCTGCATTAAGATACTCGAAATACCCGGAACGCATGACAACCTCTCTGATCAGCTCAAAAATCTCCATCATGCGCGCTTCAATAATGAGCGTCAGCGAACTTCTCATAAAAGATTTGCGTGGGCGTCCCTCAATGCCCTCGACAAGTATCTCCTCGTCAGCAGCAGGATTTCCGGTAGAGGCACTGCCATGTTTGATCTTCACTTCCTCTGCGACCTCGTAGAGCGCCTTGATTCCATAGGCGACATCATGCGTCACATCGTTAGCCGCGACTTTTATCACCTCGGAAAAACGAATCGCCCCGTCTATGTAGATTGCAACCTCAGTTGTTCCTCCGCCTATATCAATGATCACAACACCGCTTTTCTTCTCGCTCTCCTTCATGACAGCAAGCCCTGAGGCGATCGGTTCAAAGGTCATGGCGTTGACCTCAAGGCCTGCTTTTTCAACACACTGCTTGATGTTGCGGATCTTGGTTTTCATGCCCACCACGATATAGGCACTGCCTCGCATCGTTGTACCTGCCATACCGATAGGATCAAGCACCCCCTCCTGGTCATCGACGATGAATTCCTGGGGTATGACATGAATAATCTCGTGATCAATATCCAGATAGCGGATGTTGGTCTTCGCCTTTTCAAGAAAACGTCGTACATCCGAGGCATTGACGATACCGCTCTGGTTAACGCTTATTTCGGAATTGCTGTTAATACAGTGAACGTGCGCCCCCGATATCCCGACATTGACTCCTCTGATGCGGATCGAGGATTCACGCTCTGCATCGGCAACCGCCGATTTAATGGCATCAACCGTCTTATTGATGTTGACAACCGTTGCCCGCTGCAGCCCCTCTGAATCGGAACGGCCCTGCCCGAGGATATTGAGCTTTCCGATCTCATCCCTCTCGGCAACGACAACGCATACTTTTGTTGTCCCTATGTCTAACCCTACGACTATGTTGCTTCTCTGCATTGCTTGATCCTGTATGCAATCCTGTCAGGGTGCTTTATTTAAGGAACTCTGCCTGCGGTTCTCGACAGCAAAAACCTTTCCGGCAAATCTCAGGTCGACCGTTGCGTAACCGTCAAGCCCTTTTTTCGAGACCACCTTTTGCCAGAATATCTCGAATTTTTTCAACTTTTCCTTGTAGTCCCCGTCATTGCCCACGATAAACCGGGTTGGGGAACCGGCCACAGAAAAATACGTTGTATTTTTCTGACTCAGGACAATATCCCGTACTAACAGGCGAGCATATTCGGTGGACTTTACAGCATCGATCACCTCTCTGAGCACCGTAAAACTGCTATCCCGCGCTTTCGAGAGCTGAGATGCTTCAGCTCTCGATGTTTTGAGACCAGTAACCCGCAGCAACGATGACAAGGAAGAATGGTCGCGCCACGGCAAGATATAACCTTCCGTATCAATAACCTGAACTTTCTCTCCCCTGACAAGCCTCGCCATCGGAAGACGCTCCCTGAGCGAAATGCGAATAATGCCGTTGAGCTCTTCGGCAACATCAGCCCGCCTTACGTAGGGAAGCGTCATAAGTTCCTCCGACAAGGCTTTACTGTCAACATCCCCGATATTTTTTCCGACAAGGCCCTTGGTTTTCCTCTTCAGTTCATCACCCGACAACAGATGATTACCGCTGAACACAACCTCCCTGACCCACACACTCTTTTTCCATTGCTGAGCATACAATCCCAGAGCGAACAGCCCGACAACCACAATCAACATGATCAGGGCGATCGCCTTCCATCCGGGTCCTGACCTGTCAGTGCCGACAACAGCACCATGTTCGGGCTGCCCGACAGAAGTCTGTGAGATCCCCGAATCGTCTTCATACACAAATCCTTCCATCAACAACAGCTTTTTGCAAATCCGAGAAGTTTGATTTCCAGCTCAAGTTGAACACCGAACATTGTACGAACCCGTTCTCTTGCCTCAACTATCAACTCCATAACATCCGCCGCCCTGGCATCACCTGCATTGATGATGAAGTTTGCATGGGTTTCAGAAATAACCGCTCCCCCTCTCTGAACTCCCTTAAGTCCGCAGGCATCGATCATCTGTCCCGCGCTGAGCCCCGAGGGATTGTCCTCAGGCCGTGGATTTCGGAAAACGCTTCCTGCATTCGGCCATGACAAGGGCTGCGAGTCGCTTCGCCTCTGGAAAACCTCTCGTCGTAACCGCCCCCGTTTATCACATTCTGCATCGGAAAGTTTCTTCAGCTTCATCTCCGCGCCCAGAATGACACTCCCGCCAAGAGAACAGCTTCGGTAACCGAAGGCAATATCATGAGCCGGCACCATGCAGGCTCTGCCTTCATGCAGTATCTCAACACGTGAAACCACAGAGGAAATCTCTTGTCCGTGCGCTCCCGCATTCATGGCAATCGCCCCGCCGACTGTTCCCGGTATGCCCTGAAGCATCTCCAGACCTCCAAGAGAGAGGCAGAATGTTTTCTCCGCGATCACCGGCAGAAGCGCTCCGGCTCCCGCATTCAGAATATTTTTCCTGACACTGTATCCTCCTAACGCTCTTGAAGTGATGATAAGCGCCCCGCGTACCCCGTCATCATGCACCAGGAGATTCGACCCTCTGCCGATAAGCTCATAGGGAAGGTTTCTTGCTTCAAACAGCGCTATTGCCCCGCACAGATCCTCCCTGTCAAGCGGATCGACATAAAAATCAACAGATCCGCCGACTTTCAGAGCGGTATGCTCTTTCATCGACTCACCAAGGAGCACCTCTCCCCTGATGGTGCCCAGCAACTCTTCAGTACTGATCATCTGTAACCTGTTGTTTCATTGATGAAATAATCGTTTCGTGTTTTTTCCGATGACGTCCAGCAAAGGCTACGGCTCATTTTTTCGACAGTGGTCCGCAAGTTCCGATGCAATCTTTGTGATGTCCCCGGCCCCCATACATAACAACAGATTCCCTGGTACACAGTAACCCTGAAGTGTGCTGCAGAGTTCCTCTCTGTCCGGGATAAACGATACCTGTTGAGCCCCGGCCATCAGAGCAGCCTCTGCAACAAGCGCGCCGCTGACCCCGGGATAGTCAGCGGTTTTTTCCCGTGCGGCAAACACGTCGGCAACACAGACACGGTCAGCATTGGAAAGTGCCCAGCCATACTCATCTGCAAACGCCGTGGTTCTGGAGAAAAGATGCGGCTGAAAAACAGCGATCACCTCATGCTCCGGCCAACCCGCCCTTGCAGCTTTTACCGCCGCTTTAACCTCTGATGGATGGTGCGCGTAATCATCGACGATTACCGGCCCCCGGGCTCTGCCATAGAGAATCTGAAACCGACGTCTCATCCCGCTGAAAGAGGCAAGCCCCGAAACGATGCTGTCAACCGGCAGCCCCATTTCAAGTCCCGTTGCAATGGCTGCCAGAGCGTTATGCACATTATGCCTGCCGGGAGCAGCTATGCTGGCACGCGCCAGCTCCTGCTTCTGATAGTCCACAGTGAACCGTGTCTCATGCCCGACAATCTGTATATCGCGCGCCATAAGATCAGCTGACTCCTCGATACCATAGGTAAACAAGCGCCTGTTCATCCGGGGTATGATTTTACGTACTTCCGGCCAGTCAACACAACAGAACACTCTTCCGTAGAAAGGGACCTTGTTGGCAAAGGCAACAAAAGCATCTCTCAGAGCCTCGATATCCGCATAGGTATCGGTGTGCTCCATCTCCAGGCTGTTGATAACAGCCAGGGAAGGGGTCAGCTTCAAAAACGCGCGATCGTATTCATCCGCCTCAATCACCATATACTTTCCACTCCCTACCATGGTACTCCCTTTCAGATCATCGGATATACCGCCTATCATGACGGTCGGAGACTCACCTGCGCCGATAAGCATTGTAGCGATCATTGCGGTCGTCGTCGTCTTGCCGTGAGTGCCTGCGACACAGATACCGCTCTTGTAGCGCATCAGTTCCCCGAGCATTTCATCCCTTTTGATAACAGGAACGCCTTTCTGCAGGGCGGCCGCGACCTCTTCGTTCTCGCTTGCCGCTACAGCGGACGAGTAGACGACCACATCACACGCTCCGATGTTTTCTGCGCTGTGCCCCAGCGCAACCGCTGCCCCCTGATCCTGAAGTTTTCCCGTGACCTCACTGGCAACAAGATCAGATCCGGTGACAGTAAACCCCGATTTCAGCAATAGTTCGGCAATTGCGCTCATTCCCGCCCCGCCAATACCGACAATATGCACACATCTTGTATTTCCCAGCTCCACGATATTCTGTTTAATGATTTGCAAGTGTAACGATCCTTTCTGCAAGCGCAGCGGCTGCTCCCGGCATACCATGTCTCAGACAAGCCTGTGCCATTCGTTGACGGGCTTCAACGTCTCCAAGCAGCGTCTGAACCAGCTCTTTTGCCCGATCCCCGGCGACGTCCCGGTCTTCGACAAGTGCGGCAGCACCATCCTTCGACAGCGCCTCGGCATTGAAAAACTGATGATTTCCTGTAGCATGGGGATAGGGAACAAGGATCGCCGGTTTACCGAGATTGGTAAGCTCCGCAACTGTTGACGCTCCCGCGCGGCAAAGCACGACATCAGCTGCAGAGTATGCCATGCCCATCTCGTTGATATACGGACCGATCCAGAGATTACGCGAGGGTCTGAAAAGTTTACTGATAGTTTCGTAATCCAGTGAACCTGTCTGCCATACGATATTGGCTCTCCCCTCCAGCTCCGCCACCCATCCTTTAACGGCATTGTTGATCGAACGTGCTCCACGGCTGCCGCCGAAAACAAGAAGGGTCGGCAGAAGAGGATCCAGTCCGAAATACTCCCTCGCGCTGCGGCTCTCCTTCATGGAGAACCCTCGCGCAGGATTGCCTGAAACAAACACCCCTTTCTTTCTTTTCAGGAACCTCCCGCTGTCAGGAAACGAAAGATGCACCTCGGAAGCCAGAACGGAAAGCAGTCTTGTGGTCACACCGGGATAGGCGTTCTGTTCCTGTATGAGCGTCTGTTTTCCAAGCAGCTGCGCGGCAAGAAGAAGAGGAGCGCTGACAAACCCGCCTGTTCCGACAACAACGTCCGGCTTTTCCCTCCTGATGAGAACGGCCGCTTTCCACACCGATGCCGCAAAATCCTTGATCGCGCCCGCATTGACCAGAAAATCTGCCGGAGACATCCCCCTTGTGAAACCCCGGACCCTGAAGGTAAGCAGCCGATACCCGAGCCGGGGGACTTCTGTCGCCTCGATACCTTTCCGGGTACCTGCAAAAGAGATCTCCGTCCCCGGCACCATTTTCAGCAGCTCTTCAGCCATTGCCACCGCCGGATAAAGATGCCCTCCTGTTCCTCCTCCTGCAAAAAAAACCTTCATCCATTCCCTCCGGTGATCGACATTTCAGCTTCAGGCACGGCAACAACATCTCTTTTCCTGGATATGTTGATCAGTATCCCTACGCCCAATGAATTAAAGAGCAGCGCTGTCCCCCCGTAACTGATAAATGGAAGCGCAACCCCTGTTGTCGGCAGCACGTTGCTTGCCACGGCAATATTGATCAACGCATAGAGCGTAATGGCGATAGTAATACCAAGCGCGACAAAGCGACCAAAACCGTCCGCGGCATTTTTGGCGATAACCAGGCCGCAGACAAAGAAGGCGACAAAAAGAAAGAGAACCGCGACCGATCCTATAAAGCCGAATTCCTCGCCGATTATCACAAACACAAAATCATTGTAGGAAAGCGGCAGAAAAAGCTCCCGCTGCTTGCTTGCACCGATACCAAGCCCGAACAGCCCTCCGTTTCCCAGACCGATAAGCGCCTGACGCACCTGATAGGACAGCAGCTGATCATCTCCTCCATTGAAAAAGGATAACAGGCGCGAGACCCGGTAGGGCTGTGCGATCGCGAAGACACCCGCCAGGGGAATCAACGGTATCGCTGTAACCAGCAGATGCTTGATCCTGACCCCTCCAAGAAACATCATTGAAAAACCTATGACCGCAACAAGAGAAGCCGTGCTGAAGTTCGGCGCGAAAGCGATGAGCGATACGACGCACAGCAGCAGGGTCAAGAGAGGGTAGTAGCTTTCATTAAGATCCTTGATGAAAGCCCGTTTTTCAGTGATCAGTCTGGCAAAATGAAATATCAGGGCATACTTGGCGAAATCGGATACCTGAAAACTCACCGGGCCCAGGGGAATCCAGCGGGCGGCTCCCTTGATGACGCCAATAAACTTGAAAAACAGGAGCCCTGCAAGCAGTATCATACTGAAAAACAGAAGAATCTTGCTGACCTTTTTGAAATGATGATAGTCAACCTGAGAAAACATGATTACCGTACCAATTCCGAGAACGGCAAAAAACACCTGCCTCCATAAAAAATACTCGGGATTGGAAAACTTCCTCTGTGCCCAACCGGCGCCACTGCTGTAGACGACAACAACACCGATACACATGAGCAGCACGACAATCAGCAGCAGTATCTTTCCTGCCGCGCTGTTAGCCTCGGCAGGCTTGCCGGCTGAAAGACCCTCCGGGGGCATGTTCCAGCTAAAGTCCGCCTCTCTCTGTTTCATGATAGCATCCCCTCTACATGTTTCTTGAACCGCATCCCCCTTTCCTCAAAACTCTCGAACATGTCAAAGCTTGAACACCCGGGGGAAAAGAGAACCGTCTCTCCTGTGGAGGCATACCGTTGAGCCTGCTCTACGGCCTCTTCGAGTGAGAGAGCAGGGACAACCCTGACAACAGAACTGAACGCCTCGGTAAATTTCGCTTTTGATTCACCAAAAACCACAAGCACCGATACCTTCTGACGCACTCTCTCCTCCAGGTCGCTCAGATCATCTCCCTTGTCACGCCCTCCGGCTATCAGCACAAGCTTTCCCGGCGTAGCGTCAAGCGCCTGACGCAAGGCGTTCAGATTCGTTGCCTTGGAATCGTTTATCCAGTCAACACCGTGCATTGTCCTCACATACTCCTGCCGGTGCTCAACCCCGGCAAAACGCCGCAGTGCTTCCCGGATCGGAAAAACATCCACTCCGGCAGCTCTTGTGGCAGCAACCGCCGCCAGAGCGTTTTCAAGATTATGACGCCCCCTGAAACTCCTTTTGAAAAGCCCGGATCCGGTGATCACCTTTTCCTCCCGACCGTTCACAACGGTTATCAGCCAGTCGCCATCAATTGCGGCATAACTCGCCCCTCCAAGAGAAGCTCTCTTCCGGTCGAGACTGAAAGGGACCAGCTGTGGAACAAACGCTCCGCCACCCTCAAAATGAGCGCGAAGCGTTTCATCGTCGGCATTGTATACCAGGGTATCCTGCTTTCGCTGCTGCGCGTAAATCCTGTACTTTGCTTCGGCATAACGCTTCATGCTCCCGCCGTAACGGTCAAGATGATCCGGCATAATGTTGGTGATAACCGCCACATCCGGCCTGAAAGAGCGGCACCGTTCCAGCTGATAACTGCTGAGTTCGACAACCGCGATATCCCCTTTTCTCATCTCCCCGACGAGGGAGGAGAACGGGACACCGATATTACCCGCACTGAACACCCTCTGTTCGCAACTATTCGCGCCTGACAGGCAGATCGCCTCCACCATACTGGAAGTCGTCGTCTTGCCGTCAGTTCCCGTAATACCGATAATAACGGCCGGACAAAACCATGACGCCGCCTCTATTTCGCTGAACAGAGGGATAGCTTCATGTTCAAGACGCCTGATCACCGATGCGTGCGGAGGTATACCCGGACTTACAACAGAGAAATCCGCTTCGAGAATCCTGTCGGTATGTCCTGCCTCCTCAAACGCGATGCCATGGTGCTCAAGAAACGCGCGCTCAGCATCGCCTACAGGTTCACGATCACTGACATAAACCGTGGCTCCCCGCTGCTGAAGCAAGAGCGCCGCAGCAATGCCGCTGCGTTTGGCACCGATGATGCTGACGCGTTTACCATCTGTCGTCTCTGCGTTCACGCTCACCTCAGTTTTAAGGTCATCAGGCTGGTCAGAAAAAACAGCAGTGTAATGATCCAGAAGCGTATGACAATTTTTTCCTCCGCCCACCCTTTCATCTGGTAGTGGTGGTGGAGGGGAGCCATAAGAAAAATCCTCCTCCCTTCGCCGAACCGCCATTTGGTGAATTTGAACCAGGTGACCTGCAGAGTCACGGACAAGGTCTCAAGCAGAAATGTTCCGGCAAGCACCGGAAGCAGCAGCTCTTTTTTTATAAGCAGCGCGATAACCGCTATAGCGCTGCCAAGAGCAAGCGAACCGGTATCGCCCATGAATATCTCCGCCGGATGCGAGTTGAACCAGAGAAATCCTACACAAGCCATAACAATCGCCATACTCACCACGGCAACCTCTCCTCCTCCCGGTATGAAGGCGATATTCAGATACTCGGAATACACCGCGTTGCCGGTCAGATAGGCAAATCCACCAAGCCCGAAGACAACTATCCCGGAAGTACCTGCGGCAAGCCCGTCAAGTCCGTCTGTGAGGTTCACAGCATTGGAAACCGCTGTAATGATGAAAACAACAACCGGGATATACCACCAGCCATAGTCGATCATCAGGTCTTTGAAAAAAGGGATCGTCGTCTCTGTCAACAGTACGGAAAATGCTGGATCGAAACGGGTATAGAACCCTATGAACAGGCCAAGCGACACCTGACCGATCAGTTTATATTTGGCCGAGAGCCCTCCCTTGATCTTCAGGACGACTTTCCGGTAGTCATCGATAAAGCCGATAGTTCCCATCCATAGAATTGAGAGGAGAATCAGCCAGACGTAAGGATCGTTGAACTTTGCCCAGAGAAGGCCGGAAACAACCACCGAGAATATGATCAACATCCCTCCCATCGTCGGGAGTTCTTTCCTCTTCTGCCGATGCTCGGGCGGAGCTTCTTCCTTGACGGGCTCGATATATTTCGATTTCAGATACCCGATCAGTTTCGGCCCCGCGAGAATGGTGATCAGAAGAGCGGTGATCGCCGCGGCACTTGCCCTGAAGGTTATATACTCTATAACGCCGAAACCCGGAGGGTCGAACAGCTCATTGATATATTGTAAAAGATAGTATAGCATAGAAAGCAGATACAGATTTATTGATCCGGTCCTGACAGGTTCATAAGGCCTTCTGCCACTCGTTCCAGCTTCATGCCGCGTGAGCCTTTAAGAAGCAGTACGTCACCGGGACTGAGCGATTCGTGCAACAGATGCTGAAGCGCGCCGTGGTCCATGAAATGCCCGGCACATTTCATTCCCGCCGTTCGGCAGCAGAGAGCCGCCTGCTCCCCGAAAGTGTAGAGGGCGTCCAGGCCGTCGAGCGATGCGGCGTAACGGCCGATTTCCTCATGTTCAGGAGAACTCACCCCGCCAAGCTCAAGCATATCCCCGATCACCGCAACACGTTTCCCGGTAACGGGAAGTTCACACAACAGGTCAAGCGCGTTACGTACCGAATCAGGGTTTGCATTATAGGTATCATTGACAATGATTATCCCCCCGGCTCGCTGAAATTCAAGGCGTTTCCAGCCCTCTTCGGGCTTCAGCCGCTCCAGCCCCCCGGCGATCTCCTCCTGCGTCAATCCGAAATGAAACCCGACCGTAGCGGCGGCGACTGCATTGGAGACATTGTGACGACCCGCAAAACCAAGCGTGACCGGTACGTTTCCTGCAGATGAACAGAGCGTGAACAGTGCACGGCCCAGGTTGTCCATCCGTATATCCTCAGCCCAGAACCCCTCTCCCTCCAGCGCAATGCCGTAGCCGACTGTCGAGGGAATACCGGCGGCTGCCTCAGTAAGCCTGCTGTCTTCCCTGTTGACAAACACCACTCCGCCACTCTTCTGCACATACCGGTACAGGGCGGTTTCGGCATTCGCCACCCCGTCCAGATCCCGTAAAAACTCAAGATGCTCATGACCGATATTGGTCAACATCCCATGTGTCGGCGCAGCTATCTCTGCAAGCAGCTCCATCTCTCCCGGATGGTTGATGCCCATTTCCACCACAGCCACTTCGTGCTTCTCACGAAGACCGAAAAGCGTCAGAGGTACCCCGAGATGGTTATTGAAATTTCCCTCACTCATGTGCACGCTGTAACGAGCCCCGAGAACCGACGCAGTCATCTCCTTGGTCGTCGTCTTGCCGTTGCTTCCGCCGATACCGATCACCGGGATGGCAAATTTCAACCGGTAGAGAGCGGCAAGCCGCTGCATGGCCTCTGTGGTATCGGCCGTCACCAGATAACGTGCCACTGCTTCATGCGCTGAAGAGCCCTGGCGACTGAACCACTCCCGGCTTACTATAGCACAGGCGGCTCCTTTCTCAAACGCCTGCCGGACAAAATGATGACCGTCCGTCTGCTCACCTTTCAGGGCGACAAATATCTCTCCTCCCGTGATCTCCCGGGAATCGATCACCACCGTGGGCTCCTGAAAAATCACCGGATCATCCGGGGCAAACCCCGAGAGTTGCCCGTTTTTTTCAAAATCTTCTCTCTGCAGACAAGCGTTCATCGTTTCGTGTTGCTCCATCTTTTTCAATGAGTACTTCTCGCAAGTATAACTTCTTCTGTCGTTTCCCGATCGGAAAAAAAGCTGCTGGCGCCTGCTTTCTCCTGACAGGTTTCATGGCCTTTTCCTGCGACAAGCAGTATATCCCCTTCTTTCAGCAGGTTAACACCGCAATGTATCGCTTCGGCCCGGTCACAAAATCGCATATAGCCCGGGGAAACAATCCCTTCAGCGATATCGTCCAGAATGCTTTCCGGATTTTCATCTCTCGGATTATCCGAAGTGATGATAAGCCTGTCCGCCCCTCTGGAGGCGATGCGCCCCATGACAGATCGTTTCTCATGGTCACGGTTCCCCCCGCATCCGAACACCACGATCAGCTCACCATCTTCCGGCTTGAGCTCGTTGAGCGTTCCGATCACTTTTTCAAGAGCATCAGGCGTATGAGCATAGTCCACGACAGCAAAGAAATCACCGGCAGCATCCCTGACAATCTCCATCCGTCCTTCCACAGGTGACGATGTCGACAGGCTGCGGAGAACCGCTTCAGGTTCAAGCCCCAGCGCGACACCCGACGCGAACACCTCCAGCAGATTCATCACATTGAACAGCCCCGTAAGCCTGAAAAGCACTTCATAACCCCTGCCATCCGCATCTATTGCAACCCGGGCAGCCTGCAACCCGGCCTCAAGAAGCGTCGCACTGAACGCTTTTCCATCACTGCAGGCATAATGACTGTCGCCGACCGTACAGCAATAGAGCCTGGACTTTCCCCTGTTTTCCGCCATAAACCCGGCCCTGGGATCATCTGCGTTGACAACGACAAATCCCTCAGGCGAAACAGCGCCGAACAACAGTCGCTTGGCCGAGGCATACGATTCCATCGTATGATGAAAATCAAGATGATCCTGTGTAAGGTTCGTATACACCGCCCCAGAAAAAACAATTCCGAATGTTCGCTGCAATACAAGCGCATGAGAAGACACCTCCATCACCACCGCCCTGCAACCCCTTTCAGCCATGATTGAAAAAAGACGATGCAGTTCTTCCGCTTCGGGAGTCGTCCTCTCGAGGAGGATCTTCTCATCCCCTGCCAATGCAAGCCCTGTACCGATATATCCCGTTCTTATCCCGCAGTCGTTCATCATCCCGGCCATCAGGCGCGCCGTCGTGGTTTTCCCGTTCGTTCCGGTAACCCCGATAATGCTGAGCCTGTCCGAGATATCCCCGTAGAAAGCCTTTGCGATCTGCGCCATCGCCCTCCTTGCATCCGGCACGAGAATAAACAGAACCCTTTCAGCAGGGGTTTCCGGAAGCTCTTCGCAGACCACCGCCTTCGACCCAAGGGAGACAGCGTCACCGATAAATTCGTGCCCGTCGGTCACGAAACCCCGCACCGCGACAAATAACGTATCTTTCGAAGCTTTTCGTGAGTCGGATGTAATGTTTCCGATCCGCATTTCAGACTGAATGCCGCCTACAACGGCAGAAACATCAAGTCGTTCCAACAACCTCTTCAACAGTACCATTATTGACCTCTCATTGCGCCTGCGTAATTGATTTCCCTCCGACAGACCGTCCAAGAGTAACCTTCACCGGTGAACCTTCCGCGAGCATGGTTCCGGAAGCAACCTCCTGAGCGGCGACAGAGTCTTTCAAACTCCCTTCATATTCCATAACAAGTCCTGTCCACTCCAGAAGACGTCTTGCATCCTTCCCGGGCAATCCGCCAAGTTCCGGTACAGCGACAGCCTGAAGACGATCAAGAGCCTCTTTCCCGGATGAGACGATCGCCAACTCCTTTTTCAGCTTCTCGGATGAAAAAATCATCCTCTGTCCGATACGCGAAAATACCGGTGCCGCAACCGTGCTCGCGTAGTAGGCCTTTTTCGGTTCATCCACCACGACAAGCATCGCGATTCTTGGCTTTTCAGCAGGATAGAACCCTACAAATGAAGCGACGTAGGCCCTTTCATGATATGATCCGTTTTTCAGTTTCTGCGCTGTTCCGGTTTTCCCTGCGACCGACACGCCGGGTATAGCCGCGGCAATGCCTGTCCCCTCGACAACAATCGCCTCCAGATAGTGCGTCCTCAGATAGTGAGCGGTTTCAGTTTTTATGACCCTGCGCACCTTTTCAGGCTTCGATTCGCTGACAACATTCCCCGCAGTATCGAGCATACGGCTCACAATATAGGGGCGCATCATCACGCCGTCATTGGCTACAGCTGCATATGCCTGCAAAACCTGCAGCGGAGTAGCCGTAAACGCATAACCATATCCCATCCAGGGAAGGGTGGTTTTGTCCCAGCCCTCAGGGTTCCGCAAAAGACCCGGAACCTCACCGATAAGATCTATGCCGGTTTTTTCACCGAAACCGAACTGTTTGATATACCCGTAAAAGGTATCCTGGCCGAGCTCAAGAGCTGTTTTGGCAGCAACAATATTACTTGAGTGCACCATTGCGTCACGAAAAGTCATGCGTTCGAACTTTTCATGGTCCCTGATGACCCGGCGGTTATAGACAAACACGCCGTTATGCGCGTCGAGAGAGTCTTCCGCCACACGGCCCAACACCTCTGTTGCCGCCGCGGCCATAACGATCTTGATGGTTGAACCCGGCTCAAACGCATCGGTTATACCCCGGTTCCGGGCTTTATCAGGACGATAGTTGCGGCGGTTGTTCATGTCGAACAAAGGATAATTCGCCATGGCCAGTATTTCGCCGGTTGTGACATCCATCGCGATACCTATAGCGGCTTTTGCATCGAACTTCTCAACGGATTTTCGAAGTTCATCCTCAAAAATCGCCTGAGCATCCGAATCAATCGTCAACTGGATGTTCAGCCCCGCAAGCGCGTCAATCTGCTCTTCTCCTGCCGCAAGAAAACGCTCGCCGGTTGCAGAACGCTGATAGACCTTGATCCCTTCGTTTCCTTTCAGCTCCGAATCATATTTTTTTTCCAGACCGCTTATACCGTGATTGTCCCTGTCCGTGAGCCCGATCACCTGAGAAGCGATATTGAGATAATACCGCTGCTGCTCTTTCTCGAAACCGACTCCCGGGACATTCTTCTCCATCAGTTCCAGAGCATCCGCAACCGGCACTGAGCGCTCCATCCAGACAAAACGTTTTTTCTCCCGAAGCTTTCTGCTGTAATCACGTTTATTTTTCCCAAAATACCGGGCAAACATTTCAGCCACCTCGGAAGAACGGTTGACCGTGTCCCTCCTTCCATCGGTCACGACCGGCGTATTTCGAACAAGAAAGGGATCAGCATGAAAAGAGATCTTCTGGACACTCTCCGCAAGGCGAAGACCTGAACGATCCAGAATCCCGCCCCGTTTAGCGACCTCGACAATCTCCCGCTCATGCTGTTTCGACGCCATGGACTTATATTTCTGAACATCGATAACCTGAACATTAAGAAGCTTGAAAACAATAGTCCCTGCCAGGACGACAAACAGAGCGGCTACGAGAAGAAGGCGCCACCCGAACGTTTTATTTGCGGCCACCTCATCCGGGCGCCCGGTATCCACCTGCCTCTTCATGATCCCAACGTGCCTCCTGTCATTCTTCGCTGATGGTAATCCCTGGAGTGATCCGGGTTCTCAGCCCCAGCTCCTCCGCCTTTTCCGATATAGTGTGAATCGTTTGCAGCCGCTGCAGTTCCAGCTCAAGAGCAGCGTTTATACTGCTGCTGATACCAATACGTTCACGCAGACCTTCATTTTCTCTGGAAAGCGCGTTAATCGTGAGAAGATTGTTGATATAGACGACCAGAAGAACGGTTCCGGCAATCAGAAACGCAAATGTACGCAAGCGAAGCAGAGGACCAAAACTGAAACCCTTCTGCTCTCCGGCCTGCTTCTCTGCACCCGCGGCACGTCTGCCTCCCTCTGGAAAGTGCTCCCCCGGCCAGGCTTCCCCCCGGTTGTTTTCATGACCACCGACCACGACAGAATCCGGCCTTTTCGACAGGAACCTCCGGATTTTCCTTTTCGTTACGGAGAGAAACTGCTCAAGAAAAACCCGGTTGTCAGCTATCACTTTCACTCACTTCTCCCGAATACATTTTTCTTTCAATAACCCTCATTTTCGCACTTCTTGCCCGTGAATTTTCATTGACTTCATCATCCCCGGCAATCAACGCTTTACGAGTAACAAGAGTGAATGCCGCCTTATGCAGGGGCTCTCGAAGCCCGACCCCTTTCGGCCCCCAGTCGTCAGCCGCAAGCGTTCTGAAATAGTGCTTAACCATCCTGTCCTCGATAGAGTGGTAGCTCATCACCGCCATTCTGCCCTGCGGGCTGAGGCTCGCCGCTCCTTCTTTCAGCGCCGCCTCCAGTGCCCCAAGTTCATCATTCACCGCGATTCGCAATGCCTGAAAAATCCTTGAAAGAGATTTAATCTGCTGATCCGGAACGCTGACGACACTCCTGACAATAGCCGCGAGATCCTGCGTCCCTCTGATCACACCGCGCTCGTTCCTCCATGAACAAATGGCAGAAGCGATCCTCCTGCTTTTTTTTTCTTCCCCGAATCTGAAAAAAATATCAGCAAGCTCGCGCTCTTCAAAGGTATTGACTATATCCGCCGCTGACTGACCCTCGTCCGGCTCCATTCTCATATCGAGAGGACCGGAACGGAGATAACTGAACCCGCGCTCCGACGTATCAATCTGAAAGGATGAAACCCCGAGGTCAAGAAGAATACCTGCCACCTCCATCCCGCGAAGTTGGTTTTCACGAAGAGTGCTGACAATACCGGCTATTTCCCGGAAATTGCCCTGAACCAGTCGAGTCCTTTCACGAAAAGAGGCAAGAGTCCTTTCAGCCTCAGCGATAGCAAAACTGTCCTGGTCAATTCCTATGAGAAAAGAGCCCTTTTCCAGCCCCTTATCCCGCAACGCCCGCAGTATAGCCAGGGAGTGCCCTCCGCCGCCAAGTGTTCCGTCAACATATATACCGGCGCGTCTGACCAGCCAGGCAACTACTTCACGCACCATCACCGGGAGGTGATATGCTGCTTTTCCCATAGTATCTAAAAATATCTTCCGGCAAGCACCTGAAATCGTGTTCCGCTCTCCCTGATCATACTTGTCAATTTTTCCGGGGACCAGAGTATCATTTTGACATTTGCCCCTATAATAACAATATCCTTTACGATGGCGGCATGCAGCAGGAAATCCTTTGGCAGAGCGATCCTTCCCTGACGATCCATTTCTACTGAATCGAGGCGTTCATACATCATGGTTTTCAGCATTCTCTCATCCGGATTAAAATCAGAAAGAGACATCAGACCTTTTTCCTTCTCAGCCCAGATCTCAGGTTCATAGAGTTCGAGGGAACCGTCAAAAGCTTTCATGACATAGAAAATGGCTCCCTTTGCACGAGCTTCCTTGCCGTCCCCGAGAAGCTTTCTGAAACGAGCAGGGATCATGAACCGCCCCTTTTCGTCAATTGAATGCTGCTCTTTTCCTATAAAACCCGCCATATTCAGCAACCCTTGGTAAAAAAACACCGACAAACGAAGAACACCTCCCATTTTCTACCACTTTCCACCACTTAAAATGTAGACAAAAAGCACGTTCTAAAAAAATTATGCCCCGGCATATTGTGAAAATTTCGTAATACCGCGCGAACGAAATCAAAATGCGCTTCATCCGAACGACTTTTTAGTATTATTTATTATCATGAACAGGCGTATGCTCAGGAGCATCTGCGTCCTGCATGAGCGAGCCATAGAGGCATTGTAAACCGGAGTGTGATAGTGCGTTCAGATCGATTACAGGTATCCATGTTTCGAGAGTTCATTGTTGACGGATATAATCTGCTGCATAAACTTTTCCCTGAAAAGGCGCAGGGTTCCCTGCAGCACAAGCGCGAAAAGACAGAACGTATGCTGCTCGGCTTTCAGCAGTCAACCCGCTGGAAAGTCACCATTGTCTATGACGGCCAGCATTCCCGGGCTCCCTTTCAGGACTCAGGAGCGATTAACAGGGTTTTTACCGCTTCGGGAGGTTCTGCGGATGAATGGATCATTGATTATCTGAAATCTTTGGGAAGCAATGCTCAAATGTTTACTATTATTTCTTCCGACCGCTTTATCTGCCGCCACGCCTCCGCCCGGGGAGCATCATATATGCTCTCTGAAGATTTTATCCGGCAGTACCTCTCAGGGAAAGATCGTCGGGACAAAACCGGAAAAAAAGGCCGCAACAAGGAAAAATCCAGTGACGTATCACTCAGCCGGAAAGAGGTTGACCACTGGCTGAGCATTTTCGGCAAAACAGAAGAATGAAAGGAAGTCTGAAAAGATCCGCCTTATTTTAATATTTTACACTAACAGCTTCCATCCATCAGATCTTTAGCACCATGGCTGACAGCACCGTAAACAATGACACTCACTGGCTTGAGCTTGAAAAGTGGAGAAAAAAAATAGATGCTATAGACCATCAACTATCCGGTTTACTCTGTGAAAGGCTCAATTGCGCCCAGAACATCAGTTCGCTCAAACGACGTATAGGTGAAGAAGTTCTTCAACCCGCAAGGGAAAAGGAAGTTCTCGAGAATGTGCTGAACCAGGCTGATTCCGAACTGAAGGAGTGTGCGCTTGAAAAAATCTATAAATGCATCATAGAAGAGACAAGGCTGTTCCAACATGAATGGAAAAATGAACAGCAGCCGCTCTCTTCCCGTTAACCTGCCGGGATTATTTCATGCGTGACACGATTTCAAGCCGCATTGTCATTCTCATTACAAGCATAGCGATTCCTTCCCTTGCCTTTCTTGCCGCGTTTTTTTTTCTCCCCGGCTGGAATGTCACCTCTGAAGGGCTTGCTCAAAAGAAAATATTCGTGCACAGAGGCGCAAGCTTCCGCTCAATCCTTACATCACTTCAGGACAACAGCGTACTAGGGCACCAGCGCCCCCTGATGATCACTGCCGCAATTTTCCCTGAACTACGCAACATCAAGCCTGGGCGCTACAGTATCCCTTCAGGCCTTTCAAACCATACGCTCCTTACCTATCTCCACAATCATCCCCAGGATGAAGAACGGGTCATGATTCCCGAAGGAGTCAGGAAGGAAAGAATCGCGGCTATTGTTTCCTCACATCTGGACATCGACTCGCTCTCCTTCATAAACAGCGCGACAGATAGAGCGCTGCTTGACTCGCTTGGTATTCAGGCCGGGTCTTTTGAAGGCTATTTCTTTCCCGGAACCTACAATTTCCCCTGGGCAAGCACATCTGAAGAGGTGATCAGATTTCTTGTCGGCAGGTTCCATACATTTTATCATGACAGCCTTAAAGCAGTTTCATCCCTCAAAGGGCTCGATGAGCTTGCACTGCTTACACTTGCCTCTATTGTTGAGGCAGAAACCCCGCTTGACGAAGAAAAGCCCCTCATTGCAGGAGTGTATCTGAACAGACTGAGAAAAAACATGAAGATACAGGCTGACCCGACAGTGCAGTACGCTCTTGGAGGAAAGCCCCGGAGACTTCTCTACAAAGACCTTTCAATTGATTCACCCTACAACACCTACAAATATAAAGGCCTGCCTCCCGCACCGATAGGCAATCCGGGAGCCGCCTCGATCATGGCTGTCCTCTACCCGGCAGAAACGGATTACCTCTACTTTGTCGCAACCGGAAACGGTGGGCACAACTTTGCAAAAACCGCTGGAGAGCACACAGAAAACGTTAAAAAGTACCGGAGAGCCCGCAGGAAACCATAAAACGTACTGTTTGAATTATGTCTTTCTGAATTATGTATATTGCACAAAAACAACAACCCGTCAACCGTCAATCAGAACCCCGGAACAATGGAAAAAAAGTCCTTGTATGATATATCATGTAAAGGCAGCAGAGTACTTATGCGCGTAGACTTCAATGTACCGCTCGATGAACATGCGAACATCACGAATGACAAGCGTATTATTGAAGCTCTGCCTTCTATCCACAAAATTATTGAAGATGGCGGGAGACTTATTCTGATGTCACATCTTGGCCGTCCTAAAGGCAAAGTAGTCCCGGAACTCTCGCTGGAACCTGTAGCAAAAAGACTTTCCGAGCTGCTCGACACCAGCGTTGTCATGGCAGGCGACTGCATAGGAACCGAGGCGATGCAACAGGCACTCGCCCTTCAGGACGGGGAGATCATGCTGCTTGAAAACCTGAGGTTCCATCCCGAAGAAGAAAAAAACGACCCTGAATTCGCACGTGAACTCGCCGCAATGGGGGAGATCTATGTCAATGATGCGTTTGGAACGGCTCACCGCGCTCATGCCTCGACAGAGGGCATCTGTCACTACGTCCAGCCGTCCGTTGCCGGGTTCCTGATAGAAAAAGAGCTGAAATACCTCGGACAGGCATTGAACAATCCGGAAAGACCGTTTGTCGCCATTCTTGGCGGAGCGAAAATCTCCGGGAAAATCGACGTCCTTGAAAACCTCTTCAACAAGGTCGATACGGTACTTATCGGCGGGGCCATGATTTTCACCTTTTTCAAAGCCCAGGGTCTCTCTGTCGGAAAATCGCTTGTAGAAGATGACAAGGTTGAACTTGCCCGGCACCTGCTTCAGACAGCCAAAGAGAGAAAGATCAACATGCTTCTGCCGGAAGATGTAATAGCCGCGTCCGAGTTCTCGGGAGACGCTGAAACCATGGCTGTCCCGGTAGGAGGGATTCCTGAAAATATGATGGGACTGGATATCGGCCCGAAAACCATCGACACCTTTTCACGGGAAATTCTTGCCGCAAAAACCGTCGTCTGGAACGGACCCATGGGGGTTTTCGAAATAGAGCCCTTTGCTAAAGGAACCATAGCTATTGCCCAGGCCCTTGCTGACGCTACTGCAAAAGGAACGATCTCCATTGTCGGCGGCGGCGATTCGGCGGCGGCCGTCATGAAAGCAGGGCTTGCTTCCGGTATAACGCACATATCGACCGGAGGAGGCGCAAGCCTCGAGTTCCTTGAAGGCAAGGAACTCCCCGGCATTACGGCACTGAACGATTAATGCACTGCCCGCATTGGATTTCCTGATAACGGCATCTGTCAACCTTGAGCAAGGAACGCTCTGAATGAACAACTATAATCAGCCCTTCAGCCCCGGAGGTTTTCAGGTCATGCCTCCGGCGATAAAAACTATTATACTCGCCAATATCGCGGTATTTCTTCTGCAGTTCTCTCCGTTAGGGATCTATCTCATGTACTTTGGCCCGTTGTGGCCTGTGGCATCTTCAGGGGAGTACTCGTTTCAGCTATGGCAGCTGATCACCTACATGTTCATGCATGGTGGGTTTGCGCACATCCTGTTCAACATGTTCGCGCTCTGGCTTTTCGGCGCCGAAATAGAAAACTACTGGGGAACGAAAGAGTTTACGACATACTATTTCGTCTGCGGCATTGGAGCTGCTTTGCTGAATTTGCTGACAACCGCAGGCAGTCAATATCCAACAGTCGGGGCTTCCGGAGCTGTATTCGGCATACTGCTGGCGTTCGGCATGATGTTTCCCGACCGGTATATTTATCTCTACTTTCTCTTTCCTGTCAAGGCGAAATATTTCGTCGCGGGTTATGCCGGAATCGAACTGCTGATGGGGATCAACAACTCGACCATGGGAAGCGGCAGCAACATCGCTCATTTCGCTCATCTCGGCGGGATGCTTGTCGGATTGATCTACATTAAGTCCCGCCAGCAGGGATGGTCATTCTCCGAATGGGTGGACAGGACCTTTCCAAAAAAAGAAGAGAGCTCAGGGCCGAAACTGCACAAAAAAGAACCTGCTGCTCCGGTCTCCGAAGAGGAGGTAGACGCCATTCTCGACAAGATATCCCGTCACGGTTATGAATCGCTGAGTGATAAGGAAAAAGAGACCTTGCTGAAAGCAGGGGGCAAGTAAAAGGAATAGTGAGATGACTACAAAAGAGAAGGCATACGAACGGGCCAGAAAAAAGGCAGAGAAGGTTGTCGGCGATCCGGAAAAAGTCAAAAAAATAGTTAACTCCGCTCTGAACAAAGCCTCCTCAGCAGGCTACTCATCACAGTTTCAGGAAATCGCCGATAAATTACAGGCGCTTGTGCGCCTTGTCAAAAGCTGGCTCAACAAGGAGTACAGATCGACCCCATGGCAGACGATCATCCTTGCTGTTACGGCCCTTGTCTACTTCGTCACACCCTTCGACGCGATATTCGACTTCATTCCCCTTCTCGGCTTCGCCGATGATGTAGCTATACTCACAGCCGTCCTCTCCTCGATCAACCACGACCTCGACAAGTTCATCGAATGGGAGCAAAATCTCGTTCAGAACGACGAACCGTCGGCCTCCACGGTCGACGCGGATTTCGAGGAAGTGGCCGGGGAAGGGAAGGCGGAAGACTGAAGGCAGAAGCCAGGAGACTGGTGACTGGTGACTGGTGACTGGTGACTGGTGACTGGTGACTGGTGACTGGTGACTGAAGACTGAAGACTGGTGACTGCCGCCGGTACATGCATGCATTAAAAATGAAACCTTTTTCCCTTCCTGTGCATAGTAACAGGTAAGAGTCCATGAACAGGAGAGTGAACCGACTGAAAACCATTTCTGAAAGGAGGTCATGATGAAAAACGGCAAGTTTGTACTCATTCTGTTGAGCCTGGTTTTGATACTCCCTCTTGAATCCTGCGTCGTCTCCCGTCCTGTTCGACCGGGGCCGAACTACATATGGATGGCACCCAGAACCACGCACTCAGGAGTTGTAATTCCGGGCCACTGGATCTACAAAGGTAAACCCTACAAAAACAAGGTGTGGGTTCCCGGCCATCACAACCGATACGGAAAATGGGTACCAGGTCACTGGAAGAAGATTCGCGCACCGAGAAAGAATGCTGTCTGGGTACCCGGGCACTGGACGCCTAATGGAAACTGGAAGACCGGGCACTGGCGTTACCGTTAGCCCTTCATGCGGCAGGGGATGCCTGATTCAATACGGCTGCCACTGCCGATGTCGCTCTCCTCATGAACTCCGGAACAGATAACTCCTGTGGCCACCAAAATCCAAGTGGTACGATCACGTGATCGTGACAACCTTCCTGCAACCCGGCCCTGCAAGTGAACTTCGCCCGCCGGAAACAGGTGTTATGGTTATCTGTGTGCCGATCCTTTCCTTCAGCGCGTATACGTGGGAAATGACTCCTATCAGTTTGCCGTCCTGCTGGAGCCCGGCCAGGGTTTCCAGCGCGGTTTCCAGCGATTCTTCATCCAGGGTGCCGAACCCTTCGTCAAGAAACAGTGAATCCACACGAACGTTCCGGCTGGCCATCTTGCTAAGCCCCAGTGCCAGCGAAAGGCTGACAATGAAGCTCTCGCCCCCAGAGAGGTTCCTGGTAGACCTGATTTCGCCGGCCTGATAAGTATCGATGACGTTCAGCTCCAGAGGCTGCGCATCATCACGAAGCAGCAAGTAACGGTCATTCATCTTTTGCAACTGACGGTTGGCGTGTCCGACCATCAACTCGAATGTCAGTCCCTGAGCAAAGTTGCGGTATTTTTTACCGTCTGCCGAACCAATCAAACCATGCAGTTTATCCCAACGACGGCACTCCCTTTTCCGGGCTTCTATGGTCACCTGTTTTTCCTCTGCCCGTTCTTTGGCGACGAAATTTTCACTCAGCTTGTGCTTGAGGCCGGAAATAGCATCGCGCAGCTCTTTCAGGGATTCTTCAAATTCTTTGAACTGCGGTTCCAATTCCTCAAGTGTCTTGTCCGTGAGTTTTTTGGCGACCTCTTTGGCCAGGCGCGCCTCCCTGTCTTTCTGTTTAGCTTTGAGCTCCGTTCCCGCGTCATCGAGCTCCTTGGCCCGTGAGGATAAGGACTCCCGAGCTTCCTGTGATAGTCTGGCTTCGAGAAAGGACTTCTCATCTGCAAAGCCTGCCGGAATCAGCGCCGCCGAAAAGTCGGTTTCCGCTTTATTCAGTTCAGAAGCTCTCTGCTCTATGCGATTCTTCAGGGAGTCAACATGCGTCTTTGCCGCTGTCAGTTTCTGCTGCAACTCAGTGTTCAGGCTTCTGGCTTTCTTCTCCACCTCCTCGGCATCAGCAATCGCTTTGTTCAGTCGACCTTCCTCATCATCAGGCTTTTTATCGCCATACAATAGCTTTCGCTCATCGGTCCCGTCGGCCAGTTCCTTTTTCAGCCGTTCCAGATTTTCCTGTTTTTCAGTCAAAGCCTTGACCTGCGTATCAATCACGGCATCTCGACGCTTCACCTCGCTGTCGATGGCGGTAATCTGTTTTTCGATTTCGGTCTTTTGTTGTAACTGTTCCTGCCATTCCTTCAGTCTTGATTTGAGGGATTCGAGCAGTGCTTCGACCTCTGACTCCGGTATTTCTTTGATACCAAGTGGCTCAAGTTTCCCGAAAACTGCCAGCTTGAGTTCATCAAAGCCGGTCCGAAGCTTCGTGAGAGTATCTTTCAATTCAGCGAGCGTTTTTTCAGCGGCCTTCTTGTCATTGGCCGCTTCGGTTTCGAGCTTCTCGCTATTGTTCAAATTGTTACGGGCAGTGGTTTCTGCCTGTTCCAGTTTTTTTATGGCGGCTTCCTGATCCTCTGCCTTGTTGATCAGCCTGGTCAGCGATTCTATCTTTTGCTCGATTTCATCAGGAGCCGGCACATTGCCCTCTGCAAAGGGATGCCCGGTCGAGCCACAAAGTGGACAGGGTTTGCCGTCTTCCAGCTTGGCCCGGTGGTCTTCAAGCTCCTCGATTTTCCTGATAAAAGCTATTTCACGAAGCAGGGTTTCCTTCTCGGTGCGATATTCCCGGAGCAGTCTGTCTCCCAGCAGTTCGCCCAGGGCATCCTTGCCTTGTAGAAGTATTTTACTGGCGGTCTCCAGCTCCTGTTTTTTGAGGGAACACTGCCTGGAGGCTTCCTCCAGCTTCTTTGTGGCATCTGCTACGGCCGTATCGACTTTTTTGCGATCAGTTTCGTTCTGCGTGATCTCCTGTTTTTTGGCGAGCAGGTTGCCGAACTGTTCTGCAATACCAGCCAACCCACTGATCAACCATTCATCCCGCACATTCTCTTTGAGGTACAGCACTGCAGCTTCCAGTGTTTTTTCTGCGGCAGTCCGTTTTTGCTGCTCCTTCTTCCGAGCCTGCTTGTCGGTCTCAATCCTTGCGGCTTCCCTGGTACAGGCATCAGCGCCTTCTGATATTGCCTTTGTCTGTTCGGCAATTTTTTGATCAATCGACCGGATTTTCCGGATCAAAGGGGCCGCCGTTTTCAGCTCCTCTCTGGCTTTCAGGGTGAGCTGTTCGGCAGTTTTGAGCGTCTCAGCTTGTGTGTTTGCAGATGTTTCAAGTTCAGGAAGTGCGGCTTCATCCGTTTTCAAGGACACCTGATCGTCAGCCTGCTGTTTACGGTGGGATGTGAGCGTTGCATATATTCCGTCCAGTGATGCTGCCCTGGTGGCCTGTTCAAGTTTGGCCCGTTCCGGTTTGAACGCCTCGGTATCGCCCTTCAGCCTGGCGGCTTCATCTGTAAGACTGAGGATCTCCTTGTTCAGGGCCTCAATAGTGGTCAGCCATGTAATGGCCTTGCCGGTATCGGTTGATTTACCGGCAAGCTCCGTCTCCTGTTTCTGCCGGGCCGTAAGATCATCCTGAATTTCCTTTTCCTGTTCCGGCTCCAGAATCACAATGCCGGATGTTTCAGCCTGAAGCAGGTTCAGCTTTTCCCGTTCGTCACGCTGGCGCTCATGAACCCTTCTCGAAATGGCCGAATACATCTCTGTGCCGGTGATCTGCTCCAGAATCTTCGACTTCTGCTCGGCATCTGACTTCAGAAAGGTATCGAAGCCCCCTTGCGCCAGCAGGATGGACCGTGTAAAGCGGTCGAAGTCCATCCCTGTTTTTTCTTCGATAACCACTGACACCAGACTTTTTTTCGTTTCGACAGATTTACCCGTGTCGGCATCCGCTATCCAATGTTCCTGATCCTGCAGTTTTCCTTCAGCCCTCTTTCGGGCACGGCGCTGTTCCCAATGGCAACGGAAACGGCCGGCCTGGGACTCAAACAATACCTCGGCGTAGCATTCGCCGGTCTTGCGGGACATGATCTCGTTTCCGCTTCTGGTGATCTTTCCGAGACGGGGCGTTGAACCGTAGAGGGCGAGGCAGATTGCATCGAGAACAGTCGACTTGCCGGCACCGGTCGGTCCGGTCAGGGCAAAAATACCACTGGACAGGTATTCCGGTTCCGTAAAGTCTATAATCCATTCCCCGTAAAGGGAGTTGAGGTTTTTCAATCGAAGTTCGAGAATTTTCATAATTTTAGAACTCCGATTTATGATTTTTGATTGCCCCGAGACGTTTTGATGGAAGAGACAAATATCGCAGTCAATTCATCAGCCTCATTAAGAAGCGACAATACTTTTTCCTTCGGCAGTAAGCTCCCTTCGATAATCAATTCCAGCCAGAAACAGGTTTCGTCAACTTCTTCCACTACTACTCCAAGCTTTGAGATGAATTCCGCTTTAGACCTTCCTCTACAGGCGGCCCGGTAATTCGCCCCAACCGAAGTTCCTGAACGAATGATTTGACGACCAATTACATTCGCCGATGTGCTTCTGGGCAAAGAGTCGACTAATTTCATAATTCTCAGTGCGAACCGTTTGGTCCTTTCTTTGAGTTCGTCTTCCATTACGTTCTCGTCTTGCATTCAAAAATCCGACTTCAAAAATCAAAAATTATTCAGATCTTCCTCAAGCACATCTCTCACCACCTCGTTATACGCGCCATTCAGTTCCTCCCGATCTTCGTGAGGCACGTCGAATGCGTCGAGGCAGCGGGTAAAAACTTCCTGCGCATCGAGGTCGTCGAGGGCCTCTTCTTCTTCGATCGAGCCGATCACCCGGTCCATAACCATCCTGTTTTTTATCCGACGAACTTCCATGGATGAATCGGAGAGTGTTTCCTCAATACTCTCCCGAAGATTACCGATGATCTCACGGCCTGTATACTCGATCTCCAGCCAGGCACGGCTCTCGTCCTTTTTCAGCTCTTCCAGCCTTGCCTGAATGTCTTCCAGCGAACCCGTGATCCTGACCAGCGGCTGAAAACAGGGGATGGGAAGGAGGGTGATTTCGGATTTTTGATTGAGGATTGAGGATTGAGGATTTTTGATTGAGGATTTTTGATTTTTGGCCTTTACATCTGCCTTCTCAAATTCAAATTCTACGATCACCATGGATTTCTGCTGGTTCGCTTCACCGAAGCCCATGGGAAGGGGAGAGCCGGAATATCGGATGTGTTCCGCGCCGCCAACCGCCTGAGGAACATGCAGATGGCCGAGGGCGACATAGTCGATCGACGGAGGGAATACCTCCTTGCCGACGTGCGCCAATGACCCCACATACAGCTCCCGGACGCCGTCGCCGTCAACGGTTTTTCCCCCTGCGGTGAAGAGGTGCCCCATGGCAATGATGGGAATGGGGGAGTGGTGATTTTGGATTTTGGATTTTTGAGTGTCGATTTTTGAAGTTTGACTGCGGACTGCCGGTTGCCGGAGGAGTGCGTGGCGCTTTTGTTCGGCGATCTCGACCACCCGGGCATAGTGCTCCCTGATGCCTTCGACCAGCTTGCGGTTCTTGTCGTCGATGGTCTCTCCCGGCTCCACCGTTCGGACGTCCTTGTCGCGCAGATAGGGAACAGCGCAGATGATTGCAGATTTTTGATCGCTGATTTTTGAATGAAAAAACTCCAATTGCCCCGATGTTTGCCCTGAATCTGACTTCTCAGATCCAAAATCATCAATCACAAAAACCTCGTCTTCCAGGGCGTCCGTTACGGCACCGATCACATGCACATTGAGCGCCCGCAGCAGCTCTTTCGGGGCATTCAGAAACGAGGGAGAATCATGGTTCCCGGCAATGACAACGATATGGCGACAGCAGGAGTTGGACACCCGGCAAAGAAAGCGATAATACAACTCCTGAGCCCGATTGCCCGGCGTGCTGCTGTCGAACACATCACCGGCAACAAGAAGCACGTCGATCCCTTCATCCTCGATAGTCTCGACCAGCCAGTCCAGAAACGCCGAAAACTCCTCATACCGTTTTCTGCCGTAAAGGGAGCGGCCTAAATGCCAGTCTGATGTGTGGAGGATTTTCATTGTTGTGAGACCAATTGATCTGATTATGAAATCTCTATACCATTTCTTTAACGCCTTGAAATCCTCCTCGTTTTCATAACCTTTACTCGACAGCACCTACCCATCCATTGTCCGCCGGATGTCACGTTGTGAATAGATACCACAGAAATCTGTATTTCTCGCAAAGGTATACGACCTGAGCAGTATATGGAAAAAGCAGGAATCATACGTTTGTCACTCCTAAGTTAAGCGATTGTTGAGCATGCTGTAGATGCAAGACACAGGGGACGCCGCTGTAGTTGACTACTGCAAGTCACCTGTAACGAAGCAGATGCCGCATGACCGACAATCCCATAGGGTTTCAAAACATGC
>Ga0180433_10000474_pt1 | contig 68452 bp, 65 predicted proteins | sample SS_ome_8_FD_132980 | JGI IMG/M metagenome (GOLD analysis project Ga0180433, IMG submission 132980) | Hypersaline lake sediment archaeal communities from the Salton Sea, California, USA - SS_1_D_1 metaG | ecosystem: Environmental > Aquatic > Non-marine Saline and Alkaline > Hypersaline >...
AACACTAACTTCATTTTCAAGATCCGGATCAACAACTGCTCCCCATATAATTCTTGATTCGGGGCCAACTTCATTATAAACAACAGAAGTAGCTTCATTAATGTCATTAATATTAAGATCTTCCCCACCAGTAATATTAATGATAGTTCCCTTTGCTCCTTTAATAGAATCATCCTCAATAAGCGGACTGGAAATTGCTTCTTCCGCAGCTTCTCTTCCTCTTTGCTCATCATTAGAAGAACTTCCGGAACTCATAAGAGCATCTCCCATTTCCTGCATTATGCTTTTCACATCAGCAAAATCAAGATTTACCAGACCTGGTTTGTTTATCAAATCTGAAATTCCTTTTGTGGCGTGATACAATACCCCATCTGCAACTCTGAATGCTTCTTTAAGAGAAGTCTGTTTGGATACCAGTTCAAGGAGTTTTTGATTAGGCACAACAATGAGTGTATCAACATTTTCTTTCAGCTGTTCAATGCCTTTCAGGGCTTTGTCCATTCTCTGCAAGCCTTCAAAACCAAAAGGTTTGGTAACAATACCCACTGTCAAAGCTCCCAGATCCTTAGCAATATCTGCAACCAGCGGAGACGCACCAGTCCCTGTCCCGCCTCCCATACCACAGGTTATGAATACCATATTTGCATCAGCAAGTTTTTCAATCACTTCATCTTTACTTTCTTCTATAGCCTTACGACCTATAAGCGGATCTCCTCCGGTGCCAAGACCCTGGGTCAGCTTTTTCCCCAGCTGAATGATATTTTGAGATAAATTATTTTCCAGAGCTTGTAAATCAGTATTCATGGTAATAAAATCAACCCCATCCAGATTCTCTTCTATCATACGGTTGATAGCATTACCACCACCTCCTCCGACTCCGATAACTTTAATATCCACAGGTTTTCGCTTTTCTTCTGCAAAATCGAACATCAGTGGTTTGTTTTTTTCATTACCTAGATTCTTATTTTGTATCATGATCAGGCCTCCTTATAAAAACTAAAAATTTTCACCTATTATTCGTTTAATTTTCTCTATAATACTTTTAAAACCTATATGTTCAATATCATCCAACTCTTCAAACTTTTCATCCTCTTTCTGTGCTTTGTACAGTATCAATCCAATTCCGGTTGCAAAAACAGGACTGTTAACTGTTTCATACAAGCCCTTTATCCCCATTGGAGTGCCGATCTTTACCGGTACTCCAAATATTTCTTCTGCTAATTCGCTGCATCCATCCAGTAAAGCTCCCCCTCCGGTTAAAACAACTCCGGCTCCAATCTGTTCGCTGTAATCAGAACGCTTTATTTCCTTTGATGCTAAAGAAAATAATTCTTCCATCCTGGGCTGTATAATGTCAGCTAATTCCTCTCTTCTTTCTTCTCTGGGAGGTCTGCCACCAATACCCGGAACTGTAAATATCTCATTTCTGGAAATACTGTTTTTATAACAAGATCCAAATTTTCTTTTTATTTCCTCAGCTTCTTCCAGTGGTGTTTTCAATTCAAGGGCAATATCCTTGGTTACATTATCTCCTCCCAGAGAAATTACTCCGGTATGTCTTATTGTCCCATTGCTGAAAATTATCAGATCAGTAGTACCGCCTCCCAAATCAATCATAGCTACACCAAGATCTTTCTCGCTTTTATCCAGTACAGCATAACTGGAAGCGAGAGATTCCAACACATGACTTACTGGCCGTAATCCTGCTTTTCTGACACTGCTGGTAATATTCTGAACAGAAGTTTCAGAACACGTTACAATATGAATCTCAGCTTCCAGTCGTACACCCTTAATCCCCACCGGATTATCAATGCCAGCTTGAGTATCAACTATGTATTCCTGTGGTATGCGGTGTAAAACAATACGATCTTTAGGAAGTGCAATAGCTTTTGCAGCCTTCAGTACTTTATCCACATCATCCTGTACAATTTCACTCCCGGATTTAGATACTGCAACCATACCTCTGCTGTTAAAACCTTTAATATGTTCTCCTGCAATACCAACAATAACATCATTGATCTTAACACCCGCGGTCAGCTGGGCTTCATGGACTGCCCGTTTTATTGAATCTACTGCTGCATCCAGATTTACCACTACTCCCTGTCTCAGCCCCCTGGAAGAACTTATACCAGCCCCTAAAATATGCAAAGTTCCATATTCATCAACTTCTGCAATTACAGCACATACTTTATGAGTGCCGATATCCAGACTGGCAATAATATTCTTTTTAAAACTGTCTTTAATATCAAACATATAATTATATCCTTTTACCAACAATTATTTGATTCTGATATCTAAGGTCGATATATTTCGCTTCATTCAACTTCTTTTCTCTTATCAACCTATTTAAAATTTCAGCCAGACAGTTTATTTTATACATCCAATCACCTTTTCCGACTTTCACTGGTATTCCATATCTGCTCATAAAAAAATAAACTTCATTATCTTCTTTTACCAGGATTTCAGAGATCTCACTGTATAACTTTGGTTTTTCTTCAATTATCATCTTTAATAAACTCAGTGAAAAATGTAATTTTTCCCCTCCGGCTTTATTGCCAATATCAATTTTACCTTTAAAATCACCTGAGATTAATGGTAAATCATACATCTTCCCTATTTTAGATGGTAAAACCATTCCCTCCTTGTCTATGGTAAGAAATGATCCATTTACTTTAAGTAACGCAACCGGCTTTTTTTCTATAACTGATATAACCAATTTATTTGGAAAACATCTGTAGATATGAATTTCATCTAAAAAAGGATTCTTTTCAAGTTTCTTACACATACCTTTCAAATCAATATGCCAGATAATCGTGTCTTTTTGTATTCCACTCTGTTTAAGAATTTCTTCTTTTGAAAAATAAATATTTCCCTCAACTTCAATATTCTGCAGAGTAAACTGTTCTGATTTTGATATCCATTTACTGTATTGCATACCTATACAATAGCAAAAAAATGCTGCAATACACAGACCTATAAAGAGAATCATTTTTTTTATTACATCATCCACAGTTCTTTCTTGCTCCTTGATCATCAAATCCTAACCGATGTATTTCTGTTTCAAGTTGTATATCAAATCTTTCTAGAACAATTTTCTCAACTTCTTCGATCACCCGGCTGACATCAACAGCCGTAGCATTTCCTACATTAACAATAAAATTCGCATGTTTTTTGGAAACCATCGCATCTCCGATTCTGGTCCCTTTGCATCCGGCTTCTTCGATCAGTCTGCCCGCATAATTCCCAGAAGGACTTTTAAAAACCGATCCTGCGGATGGCAGATTCAACGGTTGTTTTGATTTCCTTTTTTTCATAAATCCTCGCTGTCGCTCGGACATTTCTCTTGGATTACCCTCTTTGAGCTGAAAACTGGCACCCACAATAACACCTTTTTCAGGAAGATCAGTATATCTGTATCCGAAATCAATTTCATCATGATGTATCTTTTCTTCAGTTCCGTATTCATCCAGTATCTCAACAGTAAGAAGATTATTGCTGACCTCCATATCCCAGGCACCGGCATTAAGACAAATTGCACCACCGATTTGTCCTGGTATACCTATTAAAGGTTCCATACCGGAAAGTCCCCGTTCTACACAGTATTTTAATAAATCACTTATAGAAACACCTGCTCCGGCATATACAACTAATCCTGTTGACTGAATTGTATCAAATCCTCTGCTCAAATCGATTACTATTCCCCGGAACCCGTTATCATGTACCAGTAAATTAGAACCATTACCAATCACAAACCTCTTAATCTGTTCTTCATTGCAAAAAATCAAGAGATTTTTCAGATCATCCCAATCATTCGGATAAACGTAATAATCAGCAGGCCCTCCGATCTTGAATGTAGTATGATCTTTTAACGGTTCATCGATCAATATTTCACCTTTAAAAATCTCTTTCAACCTCTGAAATTGCTGACTTTTAAATATTTTCATTGCCAATACTCTTTAATAAATGATTCTCCCACTTTCCAGATATCCCCTGCACCGATTGTGATAATCAAATCACCTTTCTTTACTATATCATGCAGTTTCATTACTACTTCATTTTTATTCTGTATATATATGACCTGTTTATGCCCGAGTTTACGGGCAGCATTTGCCACTATTCTACCACTCACCCCCTCAATAGGACTCTCTCTGGCCGGGTAGATATCTGTAACAATCAGTATATCTGCATTAAAAAATGACTGAGCAAAATCCTGACAAAAATCTTTGGTCCGGGAGTAAAGATGCGGCTGAAATACAGCTATTATTCTATTCTCAAAACCTTTTCTGGCACCTTCTAAACTTGCTTTAATTTCAGTGGGATGATGGGCATAATCATCAACCACCAATATATCATCTCTGTTTTGTTTTATTTCAAATCTTCTATGTACTCCTTTAAACTCTTCCAGTGCTTTCTTGATTTTTTCAAAAGGAATTTTAAATTCCAGCCCTGTTGCAATTGCTGCCAGACTGTTCTTTACATTATGTTCACCAGGAAGATGCAGGTTTATTCTTCCTAAATTCTTATTCTTCCATATAACTTTATAAGTTATATTGAACTTATCAGAATCAATATCTGCTGCTCGTACCTCAGCCTGAGGATTTAATCCATAGGTCATAATCCTGCGTTCAAAATAAGGTACAATTTCCTGTAATGCTCTCTCATCCAGACAAAAAATGATCAATCCATAAAAAGGAACACTGTTTGCAAATTCTAAAAATGTCCTCTTGATTTCATCCAGATCTTTATAACAATCCAAATGATCAGTTTCAATATTTGTAATAATGGCCAGATTAGGTACTAATTTCAGAAAAGAACGGTCAAATTCATCTGCTTCTACAACTATGTAATCACTGCTGCCTAATTTTGCATTGGTTTTCAAACTGCGAACTTTTCCCCCTACGATCAAAGTAGGATCTATTCCTCCCTGCTGTAAAACTGTACCTATCATAGAGGTTGTGGTCGTTTTACCATGGGTTCCGGCAACCGCAATACCCTGTTTCATACGCATCAATTCTCCCAGCATCTCAGCCCGTCTGATAACCGGAATCTTTTGTGATTCAGCATACTGAATTTCAACATTATCTACTTTAACTGCAGAGGAATAAACAACAACATCAACATCGGCTACATTACCGGAATCATGACCTTTATAAATAACAGCCCCCAGCTTTTCAAGATGACTGGTAATAGAAGACAGCTTAAGATCAGATCCTGTTACTGTAAAACCCAGATTTATTAAAACTTCCGCAATCCCGCTCATTCCTATTCCACCAATTCCGACAAAATGAATTTTTTCTGTTCTTCCTAAAATAGTAACACCTCTATTAACAGTTAATTTTTCTGATTTTTTAATATCCGTTTCAGGCTTTTCTGTAATTCTTTGTCTTTATATGGTTTTGACAGACAACAGAAAGAATCAAGATCAGCACTGATACGTTCAATTTCCTCATTCATCCAGGCACATAAAAGTATAATACCCACTCTGTGCTGCTGTGATATTTCAACTGCTGTTTTGATTCCTGCCTCCATGACAGGATAATCATCATCAATTATAACTGCATCCGGATTGTTTTTATGTATTAAATCTTTAGTAACAGTATTATCCCCGTCCGAAATAAAAACATTATATCCCCATTTATTTAACCGGTCCATTAAATCTGTAGTAACGATACTTTCATGATCAGCAATTAAAATGTTATGATTTTTCCTCATACCTTACCTCCTCAATATATCTTTCGCAATAATTTCAGCTGCATTTGGTTTACTGAAACTTTTTGCTTTCCGACCTATTCTCTTTCTTCTCTCCGCATCAGAAAGTAAATCCTTTACAATTCTAATCAACTTATTATCTACCTCATTTTCCAGAATCATTTCAGCAGCTCCAGCCTCTGCTAACATCCTGGCGTTATATACCTGATGGTCTGCTGCCGAAGTAGAGAGAGGAATAAATATTGTTGGAATACCCAGCCTGGTAATCTCTGCAATTGTGGTAGCTCCTGCCCGGCAAATCAGAAGGTCGCAAGCACTGTAAGCACATCCCATCTCTTTTATATAAGGATAGATATGTACCTGAGATAACTTTCCCGTTTCCCGCTCTATCCATTCAAACCATTTTTCACCGGTTGCCCATAGTATCTGTACATTGGTTCCTTCCAGCAATCTGGGCAGATACTGAATTATTATTTTATTGATAAATAATGAGCCCTGGCTACCCCCAAAAATAAATAAAGTATGTTTATTATGATCCAGCTGAAAATATTTATAACTTTCTTCAGTTTTTTTATTCTCCAAATCACTGCGAGTTGGATTACCACTGACCTTCAGATTACTTTTTTTCCTAAAATACTTCTCTGAGCTTTTATAACTAATATGCACAGAATCAGCAAAAGGAGCAATAATTCTGGTTACCAGACCGGGAAATTGGTTTTGTTCCTGGATAACAATTTTTTTTCTCAACAGAATTCCTGCTGTCAATACCGGCCAGCTTACATATCCTCCTGTTCCGACAATTATTTCAGGTTTAAAGGTTGCTATGATTCCAGCCGCCTGGAATAATGATATTAAAATTTTCATAGGAAGAAGGAGGTTGCTGATAATTTGTTTTCTGTGCATACCACTTATCCAGATACTGTAAAAGGGATATCCTTTTTCAGGAATAATTTTCGCTTCTATACCTTTTCTGCTTCCGGCAAAAGCAATCTGACATGTTGCATAATTACTTATTTCTTCAGCAATTGCAATAGCCGGATACAGATGTCCACCAGTTGCCCCGCCGGTGAAAAGCAGAATCAAAGGTTGGCTTTTATTTTTAGCTTTTTTTATAACTGACCCAAACAAGTATTTATGCTCCTTTGGATGAAATTTTCTTGGAAATATTAAGTATAATTCCTATACCAATCAAATCAGCTATCAGATAAGACCCTCCATAACTCAGAAAAGGAAAAGGAAGTCCGGTGGTGGGTAAAAGATTTACTACGACACCACTATTTAAAATTGCATTAATTATAATCATGGTTAAAACACCCCCGACCAGAAGAAAGCCGAATTGATCATCTGCAGAAATTGCAACCCTGATACTTCGCCAAACAATAATAATTAAAAGAATAAATATAAATAGAATTCCGATAAAACCCAGTTCCTCACCTACACTGGCTAGTATGAAATCCGAAAATGGTTCTGGAAGAAATAATAACTTTTGTTTTCCTCCTCCATAGCTTACTCCCAGGATTCCACCATGGGCTAAACCTATAATGGATTGTTTGATCTGATAGCCTGCATTTTCCGGATTCAATACAGAATCAATAAAACTTACAACTCTTGCACGCTGATAATTAAAAACCATCAAACTGAAGAAAAGCATTACAATCGGAGGTAATATCATTAGAAAAAGATTTTTCCATTTAACCCCACCAAGTATAAACATGGCAAATCCTATGATAAAAACCACCATAGCAGTTCCGAGATCAGGTTCGACACATATCAATACTACAGTTAAAAGAAAAAAACCATAATGAATAAGCAAAGGTTTTCCTGACAAACCAGGTGATTTATCACCTTTTCTAAAAACCGCAGCCAGATAGATAATTAAAAATAGTTTCATAAACTCTGAAGGCTGAAATCTCTTACCCAATAAAACTATAGATCTGTGACTGCCATGAAATTCTGGATACAGCAGAACTAAGAATAACAATCCCAATCCAATTAAAAAGGAAAACGGCGCAACCACATAAAGCATCCGATAATCAAGTTTTGTAAAAATAAAAAGTAAAACTAATCCGATTACAACTCTTATGAAATGCTGTTTAACGAATTGAAAAGGATCATTATATTTCTCCGCACCTCGGTAGGAACTTGAGCTGTAAACCATCATAACACCTATAGCTACAAGAATTAAAACTGTTATGAGAAGGACAGAATCTATTCTTTTTTCTTTTATTCGTATCATAGCACTCATTATAATTTATTCACTAAATCCTTAAATGTATTGCCTCTTTCTTTGAAATTTGTAAACATGTCAAAACTCGTACAGCAGGGAGAAAGTAATACATTGTCTCCGGGCTCAGCTATTTTCTCCGCTTCTTTTACTGCTTCTTCCATACTCGCAACAATACTTATTGAAATTCCTTTAAATACATTTTTCATCTTCTGTGCAGCTTCTCCTAAAAGTATCATATGTTTTACTTTCTGAGCAACCTGATCGTAAAGTTTATAAAAATCAGCATCTTTATCTCTCCCCCCGGCAATAAGAATGACCGGACTATTAAAACTCTCCAGAGCATACCAGACAGCATCAACATTAGTAGCTTTAGAATCGTTAATCCATACAACATCATTTTTTCTTCTCACAAATTCCATTCTGTGAGACAATCCTTTAAAATACTGCAGAGAATATCGAATGCTCTCCCATTCAATCCCCATTACCCGGGCACAGAGAGCTGCTGCTGTTGCATTTGCAGCATTATGTTTTCCCTGCTGTTTCATTTTTCTAATATCCACTACTGATACTGTTTCTCCATCAAAGTGCACTTTTAGTTTTTCATTTTCAATATATCCGCAAGGTGTATCGGTACTTTTTTTATTAAAAACTATTTTCTGGCTTTTTGAATCCTGTATAAGATCAGATACACATGTATCCATTCCATTATAAATTAAAAAATCTTCCGGAGTCTGATTCTCAAAAATTCTTGACTTTAATGTACTGTATATCTGCATTGAACCGTGCCGATCCAGATGATCAGGACTTATATTAAGAAAAATTGCTACTCTGGGATGAAAACTCTTTATAGTTTCCAATTGGAAACTACTTACCTCGATTACGGCAGTACTTTTGCTGTCAATAGTATCAGCTATTTCTGAAAAAGGTCTTCCAATATTACCTACAATTTCATATTCCCTGCCTGAATTTTTAAATATATATCCAATTAATTCTGTAGTTGTTGATTTCCCGTTTGATCCTGTTACTGCAATTATGGGTGCACGGCAATACCAGGATGCTACTTCCAGTTCACCATATACAGATAATCCTTTATCTTCAGCTTTTTTGATCACTGTATCATCCAGAGAAATACCCGGGCTGACAACTAACAAATCTGTTTTATAGATTATATCACTATGTTTACCAAATTCAAAAGGAATGTTCTGAGTTTGTAATACCTCTTTTTCATGTTGTTTAGAGCTTGCAGGCTGGCTCTCACTAACAAAAACATCCACTCCCTTTCTGTGTAATAGCTGTGCTGCAGCCATACCACTTACGCCTGCACCCAGTACAGTTACTTTTTTATTTTTTAAATATTTAACCAGAAAAGACAAAGTATACTCCTATCTGACTTTAAATGTACTGAGTGTTAAAAGAGCACACATAATTCCCAGAATCCAGAATCGTGCCACCACCTTTTCTTCTGCCCAGCCCTTTAACTCGAAATGATGATGTAAAGGTGCCATTTTGAAAATTCTCTTTTTCCGCCATTTATATGACCCGACCTGCATCATGACAGAAATAATTTCTGCAAAAAAAACTCCACATACAAGAGGAACCAACAGCTCTTTTTTTAATAAAACTGCCATAGTTCCAAGCCCGCTTCCTAAAGATAAAGCTCCTGTATCACCCATAAATACAGACGCAGGATGACTGTTAAACCATAAAAATCCCAAAGAAGCGCCTATCAAGGCACCGCAGTATATGGTTAATTCACCCGACCCTTTTAAATAAACAATATTCAGATATTCACTAAAATCTGCTCTTCCGGACACATAACTGACCCCTGCCCAGGCCAGTGCTGCTATTCCTACTAACCCGATGGAAAGCCCATCCAACCCATCAGTAAGATTAACTGCATTCGATGTACCTGTAATAACAATAATAACAAAAGGCACATAAAACCAGCCAAGATTAAAAAGTAAATTTTTAAAAAAAGGCACAGTTGTAGTCCATTCAACACCTTCATATTCCTGCGCCAACGTAACTGCGAAGGCTATAAATATACCTAATAATATCTGACCTATTAATTTATATCTTCCGATTAATCCTTTGGGGTATTTCTTTATTACTTTGAGATAATCATCCAGGTATCCCACAATTCCCATCCAGGCAGTAGCAATAACAATTAATTGTATATAAAGATTATTTAATTTGGCAAACAATAAAACAGGCAGTAATAAAGCTATGAGAATTATGACCCCTCCCATTGAGGGTGTGCCAGCCTTTCTCTGATGAGACTGTGGAATATCATCTCTGATTGTTTCCACAACCTCTCTTTTTCTTAACCAGTTTATTATGCGGGGACCAATCAAAAAAGTAATAATTAGAGCAGTAATAGCCGCTGCAGCTGATCTGAAGGTAATATATCCTAATAAATTAAATCCGATAAAACTTTCACGTAATGAATATAAAAGATGGTACAGCATTTTTATTACTCCTATTTTATTCCCTTTTTCTCAATCCTGTAATTATCTCTTCCATTTTCATCGCTCTGCTTCCTTTGACTAAAACAACATCACCTTTTTTTATAAAATTTTCCAAATCTTCCAATAATCTGGTCTTTTTATAATAATAGTAGATATTCTTCATCCCCAGATGCAGAGCGCCCTCATATATATATTCACCCATCTCCCCGTAACAAAAAAGGGCATCAATTCCTATTTTTAATGCTTTTTCCCCAATATTTCTGTGTTCTGCTTTGCTGTGAGTACCGAGTTCTTTCATATCTCCTATAACTGCTATACTGCGGCCGCCTTTACTGGTCATAATTTTTAAAGTTTTCAAACTCTCCAATACTGAACTGGGATTAGCATTATAGGAATCATTAATTACCTTTATGCCATCAATATATAGTATATTCATTCTCTTTTCAATAGGTTGATAATTCTTTAAAACTTTAAAAATATTATTTTCATTAATCTTCATAGTTCTTGCTACTGCATAACTGGCCAGGGCATTACTTAAATTGTGCATCCCCGGGATCAATAGTTTAATTTTATTGTCACCGATTTTCATAGAAGGATAGCCTTCCGAATCTATCCTGGAATCATATCCCCTCACTTCACATCTGTTACTGAATCCGAATAATACTGTTTTTTCACATATATTTCTTAACGGATATAAATAAGGATCATCTCCATTCAAGTATGCTTTTCCATCAGGTTTTAAAAATTCTATAAGTTCTTTTTTTGCCTTTGTTACCCCTTCCAGAGATCCAAAAAATTCAAGGTGGGCTTTTCCGATATTCGTTATGATACCATGAGTTGGTTGTAAAATGTTACATAACTTTTCTATTTCTCCAAAATGATTTGTTCCCAGTTCAATAACAGCTGCTTCTGTATTACTGTCCCATTGTACAATACTTAAAGGAACCCCAATATGATTATTATAATTACCCTGAGATTTAGCAGTTTCATATTTTACAGAAAGAATCTCTGCAATCATCTCCTTGGTAGTAGTCTTACCATTGCTTCCCGTAACAGCAATAACCGGTATATCAAATAAAGTTCTGTACTTAGTGGCTACTGTCTGAAGCGCTGACAGAGTATTTGTAACCCTCAAGAAAACAGTTTTATCTTTTATACCATCTGGTAAATTATATTTTACATCTGCTACAACAGCAACTGCTCCTCTGTTAATGGATTCTTCAATAAATTCATGACCATCATACATTTCACCTTTTAAAGCAATAAAAAGCTCTCCCGATTCTACTGTTCTGGAATCAATAGATATTCCCTGAACTGTTTGATCGTATATAGTTCCGCCTTTGATCTCCAAGAAATCAAATATTTTTTTTAAGGGAAGATTCATTTACAGCCCTAAATATTCTTTTACTATTTTTTTATCATCAAATGGATACCGCTGTGTTCCTATCTCCTGATAGGTTTCATGTCCTTTCCCTAATATAACCACTGAATCATTCTTTTCAGCTATATCAAGTGCATACTGAATTGCCTGTTTTCTGTCTTCAATAATTTTTATTTTATTATTCTTTTTTATACCTCTCAAAATATCAGCTATTATTAAAGACGGATTCTCAGTTCTGGGGTTATCTGTAGTGACAACTGTATAATCAGAATGTTCTACTGCCTTTTTCCCCATAAGAGGCCGTTTTCCCTTATCCCGGTCTCCTCCACATCCAAATACAGCAATTACCCGGTTATGAGTAATTTTGTTCACTTCAAGTAAAATATTTTCTATGGCCTCAGGGGTATGAGCATAATCAACAATAACCAGAAATCCCTGTGCAGCTTCTATATATTCCATTCGCCCTGGAATTGTTTTTATTCGTTCAATACCTTGCTTTACAGCCGCTATATCACATCCTATTTCTATAGCAGTAACTGCTGCAATTGCGCAGTTAAGAATATTAAAATGACCTTTAAGTGCCGTCTTAAAAATGATCCTGGTATTGCCTGTATCTAAAGTAAAGCGGGAATAATCAACAGAAAAATGAGTATCATTTATGTGATAATCATTATCCGGATTTTCACCCACAGTAACAGCCTTCTGGTTTGCTGCCTTGATCATTTTTTCAGCATATTCATCGTCTCCGTTTATCACACCTATACCATCAGAGCGTAACATCATAAAAAGCTTTGACTTAGCGTCTGCATAATCATCCATTGTATCATGGAATTCGAGATGATCTCTGGAAATATTAGTAAAAACAGCTGCTTTAAACTGCAGACCTTCCACCCGAAATAAGCTGAGGGCATGAGAAGATACTTCCATAACTAATGATGTAACACCCTGATTCTTCATTTCACTTAAATATTTATAAATATCTGAAGAGTCAGGAGTTGTCCGCTGAGCAGAAATCTCTTTTTCACCCCATCTGTAGAAAAGAGTATTAAATAATCCTGTATTCTTTCCCTCAGTTTGCAAAATTGATTCTAAGAGAAAAGATACTGTGGTTTTACCGTTAGTTCCGGTAACACCAATTATATCCATATTTTTGTCCGGATATTCATAAAATCGGCGGACTATTTCAGATTTTACTTTACGGGTATTGTCAACAAGAATCAAGGGTATATTATATTTCTTATTATTATATTTCTCTGCAACCACAGCAACTGCACCCGACTCTACTGCCTTTTCAATAAAATTATGACCGTTAAATTCAAAACCTTTTACAGCAATGAATAAGTCCCCTTTTTGAATGTTTCTGGAATCAGATGATACACCTTTGACAGAAATATTTTCTGATATATTCCGGGACTGATATTGAATATTTTTCAATAAATATCTTAGGTCCATTTTAATCAATAATTCCCTTACTATTACAAATGAGCTTGCACACTTCTATCTTTTTTAATTCTCTGCCAGGAGAAGGATATTGAGTTACCACAACACCATTGCCTTCTACATTTACTTTTACACCATAATCACCTAATATTCTTAGTGCGCCCCGTATACTTAAACCTTTCAGATTCGGCATATGAAACGGTGAGCTTACTCTGTTCGCTGTTTTTATTTCATCAGCGGTTGGGACAGTCTGATCTTTCTGATGAGCATTCCTGTCATTCTGAAGTTCAAGATCGGTAAATAAAAATTTATTTTTCTTTTTTTTATCATTACTGTCATTTTTGAATTCAGGTTTTACTGAAAGTCCGGATATTCTGTAAACAATATTTGAAAATACTGGCGCAGCAGCTACACCTCCCCAGTAATTTTTTTTCGGTTCTTCCAGCATAACCACCATTACAAATTGAGGATATTCCACCGGCCACATTCCTACAAATGAACTTGTGTATAAACCAGGAACATATCCTTTAAAACCAGGCATTGATTTCTGTGCAGTACCGGTTTTTCCGGCTACACGTACTCCTTCAACAGCTGCCTTTTCTCCGCTACCGTATTTCACTACATTTTCCAGCATTCCTTTTACAATTTCAGCTGTTTTTTCACTTACAACTCTTCTGATCAATGTTCTTTCAAAAGTTTCTACTGTCTCACCTTTGTTATCAATAATCTTTTTAACAATAAGAGGTTTTACAAGTTCCCCTCCATTTGCAACAACACTCATCATACTCACCAATTGTAAAGAAGTAGCTGAAATTTCTTGTCCGAAAGAAATTGCGTACGTTGAAAATTCACTCCAATCATATACAGGACGTAATATACCTGCTGTTTCAGCAGGAAGTCTTATACCACTTCTGTTGCCAAAACCAAAATCTCTTATGTATTTATACAGAATTTCTTTTCCAAGTTTTTTTCCTACTTTTGAAATACCAATATTTGATGAATTTTCTAAAACCTGACTTAAGGTAAGCCAGGCATATTTTTTATTGTGATCATGAATAGTATGATCAAGGATCTTATACTTGCCATTTTCACAGAAAATCAATGATTTTGGGGTAAAATCATTTTCTTCTATGGCGGCAGATGAAGTAACTATTTTAAAGCTGGATCCTGGTTCATGAGCAACCTGAATTGACCTGTTTTTTATCCACTCTCCTAGTTCAACCTGTTTATTTCTTATCTTATCGCCAACTATACTTGCCATAGCTAATATTTCGCCTGTGTAGGAATTCATTAATACAGCAGATCCATATTTAGCATGATGCTTTATCACTGCCCTAGACAACTCTTCCTCCACAATTGTCTGAAAGGTATGGTTAAGAGTTAAAACAATATCTTTACCATTTTCAGACACTTTAACAGGATATTCAGGACAGGTAAAATAATCTTCTCCTGGTCCGTTTTTCTGATAAATTGCCCATCCGTCATTTCCGCTTAAAACCTGATCAAAACTCTGTTCAACTCCCCATACACCCTGATGTTTTTTATTGGTCAGGCCCAGTGTTTGTACAGCCAAATCTCCAAATGGTCTTATTCGCTTCCTGTCCTTAATAATTATCAATCCTTCAACGTCTAAATTAAAAAGAGATTGTTTTTGTTCTTCTGAAATTTCTTTTGCTATTCTTAAAAAAGATTTATCACTGTTTTCTTCCAGTTTCTTGAGATAATAATCAGAACTCTGTTTGAGAACTTTTGATAATTTACGGGCAGCTTCTTTATAGTTTACAATCCTTTTGGGATCAACTGCCAAGGAAATAATAGGCTTATCCATAGCAAGTAAATTCATATCCCGGTCATATATAACTCCCCTGTTGGCAATCAATTTAATTCTGTGCTCATACTGAACAGGAGCAAGATTTGACCAGGGTTTTCTATTAATAACCTGAAAATCAAAGGAACGAACCAGAATTACCATAAAAAGACATATATAAAATGCTCCCAGCCATATAAGTCTCTTTCTTTTTGTCCTTTTTGATCTCATATTTGTCATGTTCCAGCCTTATCCTACAGTAGGTTAAATGTCAATTAGTCACTTCGCGCAAGTTTAGAAAACATCTTTTCAGAATCTGTTAAATACTTCACTGAATTATCAAAGTCAACTTCCAGTTCAGAAATGTGAGCCGGTGGGATAAATATTAATCCTTGTTCCCGTGCAAGACTGACTATACGTTTATAACTCTTTTTTCTGTTAATAACTACTTTTAATTCATCCATGCTTTTCTCAAGCGATTTTTTTCTTGCAGTTAACTCATCATTTTTTATAAGAACCATATCCATATTCACTTTTCCAATAAGATGAATAATAAACAAAATGAGAATAGTACATAAAAACAGAATTAATGTGGTCAACTGATTAAATGAACGTCTTTTTCTTTTTTTTTTCACTTTAAGACTCCCTCGTGCATTTATATCTTAATTGCTGCCCGCATTTTAGCACTTTTGGCTCTGGGATTTTCCCTAATTTCACTCTGTGTTGGTTTTATTACTTTTTTGGTTAAAATGTTAAAATTAAATCCGGTATCAAATTCAGCACTGCTGTTTCTGCTGAACTTCAATGACTGACCCTTGAAATATCTCTTAACCATGCGATCACTCAAAGATTCCCAGGTAATAACTACCATTCGTGCTTCTGCTTTTAAAAACGGATAAATTTTCTCTAATCCTTTTTTAAGCTGTTCTAACTCATTGTTAACCTCGAATCTTAACGATTGCCATATCCGGGATAAAGTTTTAAGCTGGAACCTTCTGGGAGTAATGTCTCGTATTATTTCTTCCAGATCATCTGCAGTTCGGATAAAATTTTTGTTTCTCTTAGTAGCTATGACCCGGGCTATTTTTCTTGAATATCTTTCTTCTCCGTAGTAATAAAATATATCTGCTAATTTTTTTTCTGAATAATTATTTATTATATATTCCGCTGTTAAACTCTGATCTCTGTTCATTCTCATATCCAGAGGACCTCCAAGACGGTAACTAAAACCTCTTTTCGGTGTGTCAATCTGATATGATGATACTCCCAGATCCATAAATGCTCCATCAATTAAAGTAACCCCTTCTTTTTTGAGAATTGTATCAATGTCTCTTAATTCCCCGTGAATCAGTATAACCTGTTCTTTGAATCTAGAAAGTCGGCGCTGAGCATAACTAACAGCATCTTTATCCCTGTCAATTCCGTAATACAGCGCTTTTCCTCCCAATGTATTAAGAATAGCCTCAGCATGACCTCCTCCACCTACTGTACAATCTACATATATCCCCTCCAGATCAGTTATTAGATATTCAACTACTTCATCTACTAATACTGGTATATGATAATGCTCAGTACTGCTTTGAGTACTAAAGATCATAACCTGTCAGCACCACCAAATCGCTTTATAAGTTCATCATTGCTCAAACTTCCATTATGCATAAATTCTTCAAAAATATTCGGATTCCAGAACTCAATTCTTGAAACAACGCCGATAATCAGAACTTCTTTTTCGATTTTAGCATGCTCTAAGTGTTTTTTGGGAATAATTATTCTGCCCTGTTGATCACAACGGGAGGGGTGAGCATCATACATTACTTTAAGCAGATATCTTCTTTCCTCATTAGAACTGGCAAGAGAACCATAAGACCTCTCCAGTTTCATAGAAAATTCTTTGAATCTTTCCCGCGGATAAACAAAAAGTGATGTATTTGGTCCATATGTTATATGAAAGGTGTTATCAGATACCTGACTTCTGAAAGGAGCCGGAATATTAACTCTTCCTTTGGAGTCAACTGTATACTTAAAATTTCCACTAAAAGCTAAATCCATCGTAACCCCTTGTCAGGAATCCAGATATCTTTTAACCCTATATTAACCATTTTCAGGGAATTTTACCCACCTTTAATAAAACTAAAATATTTATTAATGTCAAGTAAAAAATTAAAAAATTTTATTTTTTAAAAAATCATTGCATTTTTTGCATTAATAACCTACATTTAAAACAAGCAAGTATAGTTAAAAAATTCTATATATTATGGGAAACAATCAAAAAAATAATTCTTATTTCTTTATTGAAACCTATGGTTGCCAGATGAATAAAAATGATTCTGAACGTATAGCAGCTATACTTCTGAATCATGGATACAAGCAGGCACATACGATTGAAAATGCTGATATTATTATAATTAATACCTGTTCCGTTCGTGAACATGCAGAAAACCGGGCCTTGGGAAGAGCCAGAGGACTGTCCGGTTGGAAAAAAGAATTTCCTGCAAGAAGACTCGGAATAGTTGGATGCTCTGCTCAAAGAATGGGTAAGGAACTGATCAATAAAATTCCTCATGTCGATTTTATACTGGGTCCGGATCAATACAGATTATTTCCTGATATTATAAATCAATCGTATAATAAACCGGTTATTAATACTCATTTTAATCATTCAGAAACGTATGAATCCATATATTCTAAAACAAATAATAATAGTGTGAGCAGTTTTGTAACAATTTCGAGAGGGTGCAGCAATTTCTGCTCTTACTGTATTGTACCTTATACACGAGGCAGAGTTCGGAGCAGAAATTCAGATGATATAATTAAAGAAATCAAATATCTTGTTTCCTCCGGAAAAAGTGAAATAATACTTTTAGGACAAAATGTCAATTCTTATCATGACGGGAAATACAGTTTTTCCGATCTTCTTAAAAAGGTAAGCAAAATTCCTAAAGTATTGAGAGTAAGGTTTATGACCTCTCACCCCAAAGATTTAACCCAAGATATTCTGAAGGTAATGCAGCAGGAAAAAAAAGTTTGTTCGCATCTGCATTTACCTGTACAATCCGGATCGACCAGAATTCTTTCCTTAATGAACAGACAGTATACAAGAGAAGAGTATATTAAACTGGTTACACAGGCAAGAACTATGATTCCTCAGCTTTCCCTGACCACTGATATAATGGTAGGATTTCCTAATGAAACTGATACTGATTTTCAGGAAACAGTCAGACTAATGAAAGAAATATGTTTTGATGATGCCTTTTTATACTATTATTCTCCCAGACCGGGAACTAAAGCTGCTTCTATGAAAAATCAGGTTTCCAAAAATATTAAATTGAAACGACTTGATTCAATAATTCAGTTACAAAGAAAAATATCACTTACAAAAAAGAAAAAAATGATAGGGAAAAAAGTTGAAGTCATGCCTGAAACATATAGTAAATATTCACGTAACGAACTTCTGGGCAAAACTTCAACAAATTATAATATCGTTTTCCCCGGAGATAATTCAATTATAGGGAATCTAGTTTCAATAAAACTCAATGATTGCAAAGGTACTACTTTAAGAGGTGAATTAATCACTTAATTTCATAAAGAACTAAAGGAGCGTATTATGTGGATTTTTAAATGGATTTTTGGAGCGTTATTGATTATTATAATATTAGGATTTGCCATCCAAAATCAGGAGCAGACTGTTACTGTTCACATTTTAAAATGGGAATCTCCTGTCATTCCCCTCTATTTAATTGTCTACCTTTCTTTTATTGTTGGGTTGATTACCTGGCTTATTGTTTCAAGTGTTAAGATTGTAAGTCTGAAAGGAAAAAATCATTCCTTGCAAAGAGAGATAAAAAAAATTAAAAATGAACTCAATCGCTTACGCAATGCTAATATAGAAGAAGAGATCGATACTACTGAAGTGCAAAATGATGAGACCTCAGAAGAATCAGAAAATTCAATAAATAAATCAAACGGGGAATAAAATGCCGATATATTATTATATAATATTAATTGTATTCTTTATTGCCTTGATCTTAACGTTGATTTTCAGCAAAAGAAAAAAGAAAACAAAGGGGCACATATCATCTACATATATTGATTCTTTGCATCTGCTCCTTGAAGGCAAAAAAAATAAAGCTATTCAAAAGCTTAAAACCACTGTGAAAAATAACAGTGACAATATTATGGCATATAATACTCTTGGAAATTTGTTCAGAGAACAGGGGTATCCTGAACAGGCAGCTAAAATACATAAATCTTTGGTTATTAGAGAAGATATTCCTAAGTCAATGCTGGATAGAATCTATAATTATTTAATTAAAGACTACATTGAAGCTGAGCAGTTTGATAAGGCCATTTACACTGCAAACAAATTAGAAAAAAAAGCTAAAAAAAATATTAAAAATAATTACACCCTGCTCTCGTTATATGAAAAAAAGAGAGATTGGGAAAATGCCTTTAACTGCAGACAAAGAATTGACAAAATGGAGAAAACAAAAAGCAAGCATCTTTTAGCTCTTTATAAAGTACAAACCGGTCTGGATTTAGTTGACAAAGAACAGGAACATGATGCACGGCTGGCTTTTCGAGAAGCAATTAAAATTGACAAAAAATGTATTTCTGCCTATCTTTATCTAGGTGATTCCTATCGCAGGTGTAACAGACAAAATGATGCTGTGAAAAGCTGGAAAGAATTAACCGAAAATATCCCTGAAAAGGCTTATCTGGTCTTTGACCGACTAAAAGAAATCCTTTTCGAATTGGGAATATACGGAGAAATTGAAGATATATACCAGCAGATAATTAAAAAAGATAAAAATAACATCCCGACGTTAATAGCTCTGGTTGAATTTTATAAAAAACAGGGCCAGGATGATAAAGCAATTAATTTATGTAATCAGGTATTGGCTAAAGAGCCACAAAATGCTAAAGCAAATTATCTGCTGATCACATTGCTCCAGAACCAGAGGAATAATGTAGAGGCATTACAAAAAGCATTGAATTATTTAAAATCTGAACAAAAACAAAATCAATACTTTACCTGTTCAGAGTGTAATTATACCTCTGATAAACCATTATGGTTATGTCCAGAATGTCATAATTGGGATACTTTTATTGAATAATAAAATGATAAAAATATATACTGCTCTTACTGTAATAACTCTGTTACTATTTTCAGGATTTTCCCTTAAAGCCCAGACTATTGAATCAATTGTCAATGATATTCGAATGGGTAAATTTGAAGAGGCTAAAGAATCCTTATTAAATCTCGAGCATACAGATAAAGGAACAATATTATTTCTCCAGGGGATACTTGAAGTTAATGGAGATAATGCAGAAAAATATTATTCAAATATTTTAGATACATACCCTGAATCCAAATATTATGAAAATGCCTTATACAGACTTGCAATGTTAAAATACGCTGCAGGTCTTTACAACACTGCTACTGATTATTTTGAAAAAATATTAACTTCTACTTCTAATATTTATTTAGAACAAAAATGTAATTACTGGCTGGGACTTTGTTATCAGGCTGTTGATAAAAAAAATCAAGCCAGAGTTAAATTTTCAGAAGTAATAAACAGATTTCCTGAAACTGATTATTCTGATCTGGCCCGAAAAAATTTAGAATCCTATATAATTCAGAATACTGAGACAACTTCTGAATCAGACGCAGAACCAGATGCTGTATATGCTGTTCAGGTGGGTGCTTTTCTGAACCAGCAAAACGCAATCCTTAGAAAAGCGTTTTATGAAAATCACAATTACAGAGTTGAGCTGCATACAAAATATAAAGACAATAAAAAATTCTATCTAGTCTGGATTGGCCCGTATAATTCGATGGCCCGGGCAAGAAGTAAAGGTGAAAATCTCAGAAAAAAATTCGGTCAACAATATACTATTGTAACGAAAAAAAATTAAAAGATTGTTTCTGCTTAGACAACAGGCAAAAAAATATTTTCTTCCCTTAACTTTGATATTTTCTATTATTCCCTGCTCTGAAGTAAAATTCCGGCAATAATTAAAACTAATCCCACAAGAGAAGATAATAAAATATTCTCTTTGACGACAGTCTGCAGAAAGAAGAGTGATAAGAAGGGACTCAAATACACAAGGTTACTCACTATTGAAGTTCTGGGAGCTAATTCCAGGGCTTTGAGCCAGAAAAGATAAGTGAATCCCATTTCGAACAACCCCACCCAAATAATACCAATTATTCCGTAAAAAGGGGGAAATTGAAGGTTACCTGAAATAATCGCAATTATAAATAAAAAAACAGTGCCAATACAAAAATTCAAAAAAAGTTTTATCCGGGCATCTCTTTTATCCCGCATATTAAAAATCCAGTACAAAGCCCAGATAAAAGAACTTCCAACAGCCAACATAGCACCATTGAAATTTGTAAATGTAAGAGAAAAAACCCGACCCTGAGTAGATATGATAAGAACACCAATAAAGCCAAGTAGAATAGCAACAATATGTACCAGTTTAATTTTTTGCTTTAAGAATGGAATGGACAGCAGAGTAAGTGCTATAGGCCAGGTATAATTCAGAGTACCAGCTTCTTGTCCCGGAAGTAAGGAATATGCTTCAAACAGTATAAGATAGTATATGCAGGGATTTAACAATCCCATAATTGAAGATGACCGGATATCTTTTAGAGTAGTTCCTTTAAGCAGTTTTAAATTCTGAGTAAACAGCAGATATAAAAATAACCCAACTACTGAGACAAGAGAGGAAAAAAGAAGCATCTGTAAAATATTATACTCAAGAACCGGCAGAGTGAGTTTAAAAGTAGAAGCCATGGTCGACCAAAAAAAGGTTGCACTCAGAGCATAGACATATTCTTTTTGTTTGATATACAAAATATTCTTAATAAATTTAAAAACCGGATTTCCTCCATACAAAATAATCCTTGAGAATCTTTTCATGATCAAAAACTAGAGGAGATGGTAAGGTATTTTCATCAAAATAACCAGCTTTGTTGGCATCATCTGCAGCTTGCAATTTTCCCTTACCTTGCGCAATAAAGACCGTGGAAATTGTATGCATCCTGGGATCCCGGTCAGGTGCCGAGTAGACACCCAGAAGGTGTAGTAATTCAACCTCTAAATTAGTTTCTTCTTTCGCCTCCCTGACAGCAGCCATTTCTACTGATTCACCATAATCCACAAAACCTCCCGGAATGGCCCATCCATAGGGAGTATTCTTCCTGTATATCAGGACTACAGAATTATCAAACTCAATAATTATATCAACAGTTGGCACAGGATTTTTATATATCTGTATTTTTTCACCGCAAGCAGGACAGATTATGTTTCTTTTTGTACTCATAACACCTCTATTTATGATACTGTTCACCTTTTAGAATAGTGAGACTTCTGTAAATTTGTTCCAATAAAATTAACCGACTCATTTCATGAGTGAATGTCATTTTTGATAGAGAAACAACTGTATGTGATTGATTTTTTATCTCAGAGCAGAGCCCTAAAGCACCACCAATAATAAAAGTCAAATGTTCAGTACCTGCATTCATGCGTTCAGATACAAATCGGGCAAAATTTTCAGATGAAAATAAAGTTCCGTTCCTATCCAGAGTAACTAACCAGCTTCTTTTAGGAATTATTTTTATTAAACGTTCGCATTCCTTATTGATTATATCACTGTTTTTTCGATTCTTTACAATTTTTTCTTCTTTAATATGATTTATTTTCAGAGGAATATATCTTTCTATCCTTTTAATATACTCTGTTTCACCCTTGCGTATGAATTCTTTTCTGACTTTGCCAACTGATAATATATGTATCTTCATACATTACTACATATCTGAATCTAAAATTTTTAAAATCTCGCGCAATTCTTTATATATTTCCAGAAGTAAAGGCCGGGTAGAATATTCCTGCATTTGACCATGATCGATGAAATTTATACTTTCGGAACTATCATGACTGGCAATTATTTTATTAATCTTTTCATTCGTGTAACCGATATCTTTTAATTTTTTGATCCTTTTTACAGTCTCCACATCACTCGGCTTAAAAAATTTTCTTCCTGAATGTTTTTTGATTGAATTAAAAAACGGGAATTTCTTCTCCCATTTCCTTATAATATAAGGACGTACATCAACCATTTTACTTACTTCAGCAGTCGAATAATATAATCTTCTAATATGCGGGCCGCTCATAATTAATCCATGAATTAAAATATCTTTTATTTACGGTCAAAAAAAGAATAACTCATTGATTTAATCATAAAAGTGCTGTATGAACATGAATTAATAATTTTAAGTTTTAAATCTTCAAAAAGATTAAAAGGTTTTCTGCCCAATTTTGCTTTTAAGCTAAATTCTCCATCAAAAAAATAATAAGCTTTTCTCTTTAATACAAATGAATTTTGTACATCACCTTTTGTCAGGTGATTTGTATGTTGAAATCCGCATCCTTTTTCATAACCTGCTTTTAAGCAATTGTCTATCACCTGTTGATTGTATCTGCCAAAAGGAAATGATATATATTTAACTGGTTTACCAATTTTGTCTTCGATCTCTTTCTTGGAATAATCAAGCTCACGGAACATATCTTTCTCATTGATTCTGGTTAAATCCGGATGATTAACTGAATGAGAACCAAATTCAAACCCCTGCTCACAAAGTTCCCTGATGTGATCCCAGGAAAGGTGTTTGAATCTGATCCATCCTACATTTACATCCCATAAATTTAATTTACCAACATATCCGGTTATTACAAATATAGTGCTGGTAACATTAAATGAATCCATAATCGGATATGCATTAGAATAAATACTCTCATAAGAATCATCAAAGTTTAAAATTACTGGTTTATCAGGGAGTTTAACCTTTGTATCAAATATATCTGCAATAGAAACAGTTTCATATCCTTCGGCTTTCAAAAAGGATAATACCTTCTTTAACTGAGAAGGTGTAACCCTGGTAACTCCCCATTCGAACTTCTTATCAACTTTATGAAAAGTTAATATTGGTACCTGCACGTGTGTTTACCTGCTATTCAAAATTATAAAACTATAAAAAAATGGATATTACTGACTATTTCATATATGTAAACTGTATTATTCCAGAAAGTATTTAAAAAATAATGAAAAAATTATACTTCAACGTTAACTTGTTTACTTGTATATACTTCAACTCCTTGCTTAAGTATCGTAGCAGCCCTCTTAAGATCATCACAATTTAAAACATATGCTATTCGTGCTTCCTTTTTACCTTTACCTTCAGTTTTATAGAATCCAGGACCCGGAGCCAGCATTACAGTATTACCATCTACCTGGAAATCTGTAAGAAGCCAGCGTGAGAATTTCTCAATATCATCTATCGGAAAAGTGACCATCATATAAAATGCACCTTTAGGTTTTTTTACAAAAACACCTGGTATATCATTCAAATAATCATATATTGTGTCTCTGCGTTTATTATACTCTTTAAGCATTTGATTAAAATATTTATCACCGGTTGCAACAATAGCAGAAGCAGCATGTTGTTCTAAAGTAGGAGGACAAAGACGTGCCTGCCCGAATTTTAACACTGTCTTCATTATTTCTGTATTTTTACTCACAATTGATCCGATTCTCATCCCACATACACTATATCTTTTAGAGAGACTGTCCATCATAACTGCCCGATCTTCAATTTCAGGAATGGACAAAGAACTTACATGTTCTCCTTCAAAAACAAATTCTCTGTAAACCTCGTCTGAAAGAACAAATAAATTATTCTTTAAAGCAATATCCGCAATAACCTCAATTTCTTGTTTATTTAAAATTGTCCCGGTAGGATTATTAGGAGAACAGTACATTATTGCTTTAGTTTTTGAACTTATCTTTTCTTCAATTAATTTTCTATCCGGAAGATGGTATCCGTTCTCTGGATCCGTTGCTACTGGGACAAGATTGATGCCAGCCATACTTGCGAATCCACTGTAATTAGGATAAAAAGGCTCCAGAGTAATAATTTCCTCACCAGGTGAGGCTACTGCCAACATTGAAAAAATAACTGCTTCACTGCCTGCTGTGGTTATCAGAATATCAGAAATATCAATATGTGTATATCCGTTTCTGTGGTAGTATTCTTTCATATTTTCTCGCATCTGAAGAAGTCCGTTGGAGGGTCCATACGAAACAACATTATCTTTAAAATTTTTCACCGCATTAAAAAATTCAGAAGGAGTGGAAATATCAGGTTGACCAATATTCAAATGAAAAATATTTATTCCCCTCTTTTTTGCATCCTCAGCATAAGGGGCTAATTTACGGATAGGTGATTCAGGAGTTAATAATCCCCGTTTGGAAACTGAAGGACAATTCATAACTAATCTCCTATATTATTAAATCACAGTGAAATATAAAAATTATTCTTCCCTTTTTAATTCATCCAAAGCAGCTTTTCTGCTTAATTTCAATTTTCCCTCTGAGTCAATATTAATCAGCTTTACTGGCACTTCATCCCCAACCTTAAGATAATCCTCCACATTACGAACATGCTCCTTTGCGATCTCGGATATATGCAGTAATCCTTCTTTACCAGGTAATATTTCTACAAATGCACCAAAATTGGTAATCTTCTTGACTTTTCCTTGATATATTTCACCTCGTTCCGGTTTTCTGGTAATGTCCTCAATTATGTTTCTGGCTTTATCACATGATTCTTTATTCTCTGATGTTATTTGTACGACTCCGTCATCATCAATATTAATTTCAGCACCGGATCTCTCAATTATATCTCTTATTGTCTTACCTCCGGGGCCAATAACCAAGCCAATATCATCAGGATCTAATTGCATTGACTGAATTCTGGGAGCATAGAGAGAAATATCTTCCCTGGGTTTTGCAATTGTCTGATCCATGATTTTCAATAATTTCATACGAGCATCATGTGCCTTATCTAAAGCTTCTTTCATAAGTTCAGAAGATATACCAGCAATTTTTATATCCATCTGAAAAGCTGTAATTCCATTGCGGGTACCAGCTACTTTGAAGTCCATATCTCCGCAATGATCCTCATCTCCCAGGATATCAGTAAGTATCGCAACCTTCTCGCCCTCTTTTACCATCCCCATAGCAATACCAGCAACAGGCGATTTGATAGGTACACCCGCATCCATTAATGAAAGTGAACCTGCACAAACAGTTGCCATGGAAGAAGAACCATTTGACTCCATGATATCAGAAACAATTCTTATAGTATAAGGGAACAGATCATCAACCGGTACTACCGGCTTTAAAGCCCGCTCAGCAAGATGTCCGTGTCCGATTTCTCTTCTTCCAGGTCCTCTGAAGGGTTTGATTTCCCCAACACTATAGGGAGGGAAATTATAATGAAGAGTATAACTTTTCCAGGATGAACCTTCCAGACGCTCTATTTTCTGCTCATCAACTTTTGTACCCAGAGTGGTTGCTGCCAGACATTGAGTCTCACCTCTGGTAAAGAGAGCAGAACCGTGTGTTCTGGGAAGTAAGGCCACCTCGCATTCCACTTTACGTATATCATCGTACCCTCTTCCATCAATTCTTACTTTTTCCTGAAGGATCATATCACGAATGAGTTCTTTTTCAATATCATGAAAAATTTCACTGATGGTGAATTCTTGCTCAGGATATTCTTCCTGCAGTGACTCCTGTACAGACTGTAATATCTCACGTTTTTTTGTACCGCGTTCAGTTTTGTCCTTTATTCTCAAAGCCTCTTTAAGAGCGGATAAAATATTTTTTCGTACCTTTTTAACCAGATCCGGATCTACTTCTGTAGTTTCAACTTTTTGTTTTTCCTGTTTTACTTCCTCAATGATATCTTTCTCTAATTGTATTATCTTTTTTATTCCTTCATGACCGAATTCAAGTATTTCAATAAGTTCTTCTTCACTAATTTCTCTGGATTCCCCTTCAACCATTGCAATGGCCTCTTCTGAGGCAGCAATAACAATATTAATATCACTGTTTTCAAGCTGAGAAAACATAGGATTAATAACTAATTTTCCATCTATCCGCCCCACTCTGACTGAAGCAACAGGTCCATTAAAAGGAATATCAGATATCATCAATGCTGTGGAAGCTCCAATTGTTCCGAGAACATCAGGATCATTTTCCTTGTCTGAGCTGAGAACAGTTATTACTATTTGAACTTCATGCATAAATTCTTCGGGGAATAAAGGACGAATAGGACGGTCAATAAGACGTGCACTTAAAACCTCCTTTTCCTGGGGCTTCCCTTCTCTTTTAAAAAATCCTCCGGGTATTTTCCCGGCAGCATAACTTTTTTCACGATATTCTACTGATAGTGGGAAAAACCCTCTATTTTCAACTGGTTCTTTTGAAGCTACAGCAGTAGCCAGTATTACTGTATCACCATATCTCACTAATACTGATCCGTCTGCTTGTTTAGCTATCTTTCCAGTTTCTATTGTGAGTGTTGATTCACCCACCACTATATCTTTTGTGGTGATCATACAAACTCCTTCTTATTAATAATATACTCGTCCTTAACGTCGTATATTAAGTTCTTTAATTATTTTTCTGTATACATCAATATCTTTTTTTATAATATAATCTAATAACCTTCTTCTCTTCCCAACCATTTTCAATAATCCTCTTCGGGAGTGATTATCTTTTTTATTTTCTTTCAAATGTTCAGTTAAAAGATTGATTCTTTTTGTTAATAAGGCTACCTGAACAGAAGCACTACCGGTATCACCTGAATCATTGCCATATTTGGATACGATCTCACGTTTCATTTCTTTTGTAATAGACATTATTGCCTCCTACCTAAACTTAATAAATTCTTTGTTTTGTTAATATCCTTTTTTATATTTTTTTTTAATTCATCTATTGAATTGAATTTTTGCTCTTCTCTAATATAATCCATAAATTCTATTGTTAGATTTTTCCCATATAAATCACCAGAATAATCGTGTAAATAAATTTCAACCGTTCTTTTCTTTCCATTTACAGTCGGTCGTTTTCCTATATAAACTGTACCCTCTCTCTTTTGTATATTATCTGAAACAATAACAGCATATACTCCATTCATCGGAATTAATTTAGAAGTATTCTCAACATTTATATTTGCCGTAGGAAATCCTATCTGGTGACCAATCTTCTTACCACTGATTACTTTGCCCTTTAAAGAATAATATCTTCCTAACATATTATTAGCCAGCTTAACATTTCCTTTTATCAACAACTCTCTTATTTTCGTACTGCTGACAACAAATTCATCCACTTTATAAGGTTTTATCATTTCAACAGAAAAATTATACATATCACTTAGTTCTTTCAATAAGGTAACATCCCCTGAACGATGAGTACCAAAAGAATGATTAAATCCAATAATTATATATTTGACTCCTACTTTTTCTTTTAAGATTTTAATTATAAATTCTTCTGCTTTCATTCGGGATAACTGCTTATCAAAAGGTAAAATTAACAGTATATCAATTCCGGTATGTTCTAAAAGTTCAATTTTTTCTTCAAGAGGTGTCAGTAGCGCAAAAGAATCATCCTTATTCGATCTTATTGTTTGGGGATGGGGATTAAAAGTAATTAACACACTCCTGCCGTTCAGACTCTCGGCTTTCTGTACCAATTTTTCAATTATATTCAAATGTCCGCGATGAACACCATCGAAATTTCCTACAGTAATTACTGAATTTTTATCTTTTTCTAATTCTTCTAGTGATTGATAGACTTTCATTATTTAAATTTAAATATTTCCCTGTATAATAGTTATATCCAATTATTGAAAATTTAGCACAAAACTTTTAAATATAATTCTTTAAAGCATCAAGAACCTTCTTTTTTACATCATTAATGTTCCCCTTTATATGACAGCCAGAAGCTCTGAGGTGCCCACCACCATTAAATTTCTTAGCAACAGCATTAACATCAACATAACTTCTGGATCTCAATGATAGCTTAAATGTATTCTTTTCAATTTCCTGGAAAAAAAGTTGAACTTCTGTTCTGTCTATTGTCATAAGATAATCAACAAAACCTTCAGTATCAATTTTATTATTATTATTTGAATACGAATTCAGGGTTAAATACATTGATGATACTTTATCATTAAAATGAAAATCTAATGTTGCCAATGCTTTAGAGAGCAGATGCATGGAATCAGGAGATACACGATAATATACATTCCTTCCAATTTCATGAGGTTCAGCTCCGGCTTTAATCATTTGGGCAGCCACTTGAAAAGAATTACTGTTAGTATTAGGAAAAAGAAAACGTCCGGTGTCACATATTATACCTGTATAGATATACGTAGCTGTATCCTTGGTTAATCTTATTCCAAAATCTGAAAATATATTATACACTATTTCAACTGTACTGCTTTTATCAGGTTCAATAAGATTAACAGTGCCAAAATATAAATTACTTGTATGATGATCGATATTTATAACTCCTATATCACCAGGATTTTTTATAGTCTCTTTCAACCTGCCAATCCGGTCTAAATCTGACGCATCTAAAACAACTAAGGTATTATAATCATAACTCTGTTTACTGCTAAAATACTCAATATTTTCTACATAAGATAAAAAATCAAATTTGTGAGGCACCGGATCATTAATCACAATCCTAAATTTTTTATCTAAATGATCCAGGATAACTGCAAATAATAAAACCGAGGTAATTGCATCTCCATCAGGATTAATATGAGTAGTAATTAAAAAATTATCAGCATTCTTAATATATGTTAGTACTTCAGAATAAGTATTATTTTCCTGACTTTTCATAACAATTTAATAGTTATTATCATTCTGATTAATATCAATATCCTTTAAAACCCGACTGATCCTATCGGTTTTCTCTAACCCTTCATCTAAAATAAAATGTAATGCAGGAATAAATTTCATTTCTACTGAACTATTCAGCTGATTTTTAATGAACGGAATAGCATGATTCAATGCTTTTAAAGAAACCTCTTTTTCCTTCTGACTTCCAAAAATACTTGTAAAAATTTTAGCTTCTTTTAAATCACCACTAATTTCCACATCAGTTATGGTAACAAAACCGATACGTGGATCTTTGATTTTTGTGATAATTATCCTGCTTATTTCACTCCGAAGCACTGAAGATACTCTATTTTGTCTTTTCTTACCCATTATTTACTTCTATAATATTTCTACAAATGAATCGATAATTTCCACCCTGGATTCATGATCGATAAAATTCAATATTTGTGAAAATACCTGATCAATAAATTTCCTCTCAGAAGATACTAATGCAATTCCAAGGTGGGAACGCTGCCATTTATTATGAAAATCAATTTCAGCAATCGATATGTTAAATTTATTACGTAACTTCTTTTTTAAACTTTGTAAAATATAGCGTTTCCCTTTTAATGAATCGGATTCGGAGAGAAACAATTCAATTTGAATTGTTCCTACGAACATTTACAGAGTCCTTGCTTTTTCAACAATTTTATAAAATTCCATTGTATCACCTTCCTGAATATCATCACAATTATCCAGTACAATACCACATTCATATCCGCTGTCAACTTCTTTCACATCATTCTGAAAACGTTTTAAAGAATCTACCTTGCCTTCATAAACAACATCCTGATCACGAATCAAACGCACTAAACTCCCTCTCTGTGCTTTACCATCTATCATATAACATCCAGCTATTAATCCTGTTTTTGAAGATTTGTATATTTTCCGAATTTCAGCAGAACCAATAATTTCTTCATTTCTCTCAGGTTCCAATAAACCAGATAAGGCCAATTTTACATCATTTACAATATCATAAATTACATCATAACGTCTGATATCAACATTCTCTTCTCTGGCAACTTCCCGTGCTTTTACATTAATATCAACCTGAAATCCAATAATCACTGCATTAGAGGTCTCAGCAAGAAGTACATCTGACTCTACTATAGTGCCTACCCCCTTATGTACAATTTTCACTCCAACCTCATCTGTGGAAAGCGCCATTAAAGAATCAGCAATAGCTTCTACAGAACCATCAACATCACCTTTTATAAGTAATGACAGTTCTTTAATTTTGCCCTCAGATATTTCTTTTGATATCTGATCCAGGGTCGTTCTTTTGACCTGACGAAAACTTTGTTCCCGTCTTAACTGCTGACGTTTATTACAAATTCTTTTTGCTTCTTGTTCAGAATCCACAACAACAAAAGAATCTCCTGCTTGTGGTACACCGGTGAAACCCAATACCTGTACAGGTTTTGAAGGTCCTGCTTTTTTGACTTTTTTATTATTTTCATTATAAAGAGCCCGGACACGTCCGTTAAATTGTCCGGCTACGAATATATCACCCACTTTTAAAGTACCTTTATTAACCAGAATTGTTGAAACAACTCCTTTGCCTTTAATCATTTTCGCTTCAATAATGACCCCTCGTGGTTTTGTCTTTGGATTAGCCTTCAGCTCCAGCATTTCAGCTTCAAGCAATATTTTCTCAAGAAGCTGATTAACTCCATCTCCGGTTTTTGCAGATATTTCAGCATCCTGGATCTTTCCACCCCACTCCTCAACCAGAATATTATGTTCAGACAACTGTTTTCTCACTTCATTTGGATTTGCATCAGGTCTGTCAATTTTATTGATTGCCACAATAATAGGGACTCCTGAATCACCGGCTGCTCTTGCATGATTTATAGCCTCAACTGTCTGAGGCATAACACCGTCATCAGCTGCTACAATCAGCACTACAATATCAGTTACCTTGGCCCCTCTTGCACGCATTGCTGTAAAAGCTTCATGCCCAGGTGTATCAAGAAAAACAATTTTCTTCTTTTTATGAGTAATTTCATAAGCACCAATATGCTGAGTTATTCCTCCGGACTCATCAGTTATAACACTACTTTTTCTAATATAATCCAGTAAAGATGTTTTTCCGTGGTCCACATGCCCCATAATAGTTACCACGGGCGGACGTTCCTCAAGTAATTCAGTGTCTTCTTCTTCCTCTTCTTCCAGCAATTCGACTTTATCTTCACCATATTCAGTCTCAAACTCCACATCATAATCAAACTCATCCGCAACCATTAAGATAGTATCTCTGTCTAACCGTTGATTTATTGTTACCATTATACCCAGAGACATACAGACAGCTATAATCTCACCTGGATCAACATCAATTAGATTAGCCAATTCAGAGACTGTAGCAAACTCCGTTGTTTTAATGACCTTCCTTTCACTGGCTTCTTCTTCCTGCTCAGTTTTTTTCTTCTTTTTATACTTTCTTTTCTTTGGAGTATCACTCATCTTGGCAAAGGTTTTTTTAATGGAAGCTTCTATCTCTTTTTTATCTCTTCTGGGAGTTTTCTTCTTTTTACGGCCTTTAACTTTTTTCTTTTTTTCTTTTTCACTTATCGATTTTTCAGGTTCTTTTTTACCTGATTTCTTAGCTGTTACTTCAACTTCTTTCTTAAATTCTGGTTTCTTCTTTTTCTTTACTGGTCTTCGTTTCAGATGACGTTTTGGTTTCTGAACTTCTTCTTTTTTCTCTTCTTCCTTTGTCTCGACCTTCTTTTTAGTTAATGGCTTTTGTTTCTCTTGTTCAACTTTCCTGGAACCCTTTTTCTTGCCAGCTTTTACATCTTCTTCAGTTTCTGTTAAACTTGGCTCTAATTCTTTTTCTCTTTTTTCTTCTTTTTTTCTCCCTTTTTCTTTTTCCTTTTTTTCTTCTATATCAATGTCAGCTTTAGATCGCTGGATAACATCATCAATTTCCTGACGTATGGCTTGTTTCCTCGCTTCTTCTTCGATTTTCTTTTCTTCGATTTTTCTTTTAAAATCAGATTCTTTGGGAGCCTGCTCGGTCTTTTCCTGGGCAAAATGAGACTTGATCAATTCGTACATCTCATCTGTCACCTGTGACATCTGATTACGAACTCTAAAATTATGACTTTTCAAAAAATCAATGAGTTCTTCATTGGAAAGATGAAATTCTTTTGCTACCCTGTAGATTCTTTCCTTTTTTTTCTTACTTTTGCTCAAGAAAACCCCTTAGTTAAGTTTAATAATTATTATTCCTCGTAATAAGAATTCAATATATCAAATAATTTATCAATAGTTTTTTCACCAAAACCTTTTACTTCTAATAATTGTTCTTTCCCTGCATCTAAAACTTCATCCGCTGTTTCATAACCTGCAGCATTCAGCTTTTTGATTATTGTTTTAGATAGTTCAGATACATCTGAAAGATATAATTTTTCTTCTTTTCCTTCACCTTCAGCAAACTCCGACTCTTTAATAGTAGTAATTTCATAGCCGGTAAGCTGAGATGCAAGTTGCCGATTACGACCACCTTTACCAATAGCAAGTGATATTTGATCATCAGGAATAACTGCTGTTGCGGTACTATCATCTTCATGAACTTCCACAAATACCGGCTTAGCAGGACTTAAAGCCCTGCTAATAAATATCTGTGGTTCATTGTTCCAGTTAATGACATCAATCTTTTCATTATTTAATTCTCTTACAATTGCCTGTATTCGTACGCCTTTCAACCCTACACAAGCGCCGACTGCATCTATACGTTGATCATTTGAAAAAACTGCAATTTTTGCTCTTTCACCAGGATATCGTGATATTGCTTTCACTTCAATAATACCGTCATAAATCTCAGGTACCTCAATTTCAAATAATCGGAGTAAAAACTGAGGGTCAGTTCTTGAAATTATTACCTCTGGTCCTCTGGTTGTTTTAGTAACGTCTTTTATAACTGCACGAATTGTATCACCCCGATAATATCGTTCATTAGGAATTTGTTCTGATTTTTTCAGGCTTACTTCCATATTATCAATATAAACTAAAACCTCCTGCCGGTTTATTTGTCGAATATCGCCAATAATAATTTCACCAATACGATCTTTAAATTCATCATATAATATTTCTTTTTCAGCTTGTCTTATCTTTTGATTTAAACTTTGTTTTGCTGAGTTAATTAACCGTCTCCCAAATTTCATGGGATCAATTATTTCAACAAATTCATCCCCCAATTCTAAATCAGGTTCCAGTTTTGTTGCATCCTCTAAGGAGATTTCTCTTACAGGATCTTCAACAGTTTCAACAATTGTCTTTAATTGATATATTTCAACCTCACCTTTATCAATATTAACGAATAAATCAAAATTCTCATCTGTTCCGTACTTTTTTCTTATCATATTAAGAAAAAGATCCTCTAATATATCACTAACAATATTGCGATCAATATTTCGCTGTTTTGCAATTTCTTTAACTGCTTCAACAATATTGATATTCATGTAATTTCCCTTATTTAAAAATCATACTTTAATTTGCCATCAATTACATTATTAAAGTTAATCGTTACTATTTTATCTCCAAGATTAAGATCAAGCTTTTTATCATCCACCTTGCTTATCTTACCTGTTATATGCTTTTCCTCATCTCTCTCAGAATATGTAACAGTTACTTTTTCTCCAATCTTTCTCAAAAAATCATTACTGTTCGTAAGGGGGTAATCTTCACCAGGAGAAGAAACTTCAAGGCCATAGGAATTAAATTCAATTATATCTTCATATGTATCAAAAATTTCTGAAATTCTTTTACTGATCATTTCACATTCATCCAGTGTAACACCCCCTCGTTTATCAATAAAGAATTTAATTATAGAATTACGGCCTTTTTCGGAAATAGTGTAATCAACCAGCTCCAAACCGTGCTCTTTAATAACATTCTCAATTTTTTTATATATTTTCTCATCAAACATAACCATTTTTACCCATAAAAAAAGTGGGTAATAAACCCACTAGATATATTAATATAAAAAAAAAATTCTAAAATTGCAAGAAATAAAATTTATTTTTATCTTATAATACTTTTACGAAATATTCCGCCTTTTTTTCAATTGGAGTACCAGGATACTTATTTATTATATATTTACTGAGCTCTTTTGCTTTATCATACAATCCTGCAAACTTATAACATCGTATAGCATTCATGACATTATATGGACTGGTAAATAAATCAGGAAATTTTTTTACTGCTTTAAAATATAATTCTGCCGCCCGTTGATACTTTTCCTCATTTTCCATACAAGCTGCTTTTCCAGCTAAACTGGAAGCGATAAAAATATTATCATCAGAATAATCATCTAAATAAATATCATAATAATCATTTGCTTTATCATATTCATTCTGGTCATAGTAAGCATTTGCAAGAAAGAAAACAGCCATTCCTGCAGAATGAGTACCGGGATATTGTTCCACTATTGTTTCTAATTCAGGTATTGACCTTTCATAATTCCTTAGATGATAATACGTTTCAGGTATTGCAAGTTTTGAACTTGCTTGAACTTCTGCACTTTTTTTACTTCGTATCATTAAAAAACCAACAATAACCACAAGCGCAATTACACCCAGTATAATATTAAATTCCTTTTGGTGGTGTAACCAAAACTGCTTTACCTGTACATATTTTGTAACCAGCGGGTCTTCCTTAATTTCACGTTTTGATAATCTTTTACGTGGCTTAAGCATAATTTCCCCAAAAAAAAGTTGCTACTCGTTTAATACTTGTTTTACTAGTTCGGATACTGTTGTTTGCAAATCAGCTGGTTTAGTAAAAAATGGGAATCCATGATCTTCCTGTTGTGCAAGTACTTCGGCTTCATTCGCATATCCGGTCATTAATATAATTTTTTGGCGTGGATTCTTTTTGCGTAAATTGTTTGCTAATTCAAAACCGCTCATATTTGGCATACGAATGTCTGTTATAACCAAATCAGGATGAAATTTTTCCCATGTTTCCATTGCCTCTTGACCATTGAACGCTATCTCAACACTATACCCTTTTTTTTCTAGAAACCGAGCATAGACGCGGGCAATTGTATCCACATCATCTACTATTAATATCTTTTCTTTCATACTGCCCCCATCAAAATTATAATTAATAATTTCAATTAAGGTACCCCAAGCAGGATTCGAACCTGCGACACCCGGTTTAGGAAACCGGTGCTCTATCCTCCTGAGCTATTGGGGCCAATAATGATAATAAAGTATTAAAAAAAAAATAAAAAAGCAAATTTTTTATTACAAATTTTATAAATATCTTGTATCTTTATTAAATTCTATTTATATTTTTTAATAAAATACGGAGGCAAATATGAATAAGGAAAACTTAAAAAAAATTATAAATAAAATCAAAACATATAAACCCTTTTTAGTTGATATACAAACAAAACTTACTGCTATTCCTGCCCTAGCTCCTGAAAGCAATGGTAATGGAGAAGCAGAAAAAGCAAAGTTCATTGAAACTGTTATTAATGATTTAAATTATGATTCAATAGAAAAAATAAATGCTCCTGATGACAGAGTTGAAGCAGGATACAGACCAAATTTAATTGTTAAATTTAAAGGTAAATCTGATAACAAAGCAATTTGGATAATGTCTCATATGGATGTTGTCCCTCCCGGCGATGAATCTAAATGGGACAGTGATCCTTACAAAGTTGTAGAAAAAGACGGTAAATTGTATGGCCGGGGAACTGAAGACAATCAACAGGCACTTGTTTCTGCTTTAATGACTGTAAAGGCTTTCCAGGAATTAAAGATAATGCCGGAATATACCCTTGGACTGGCAATTGTTGCTGATGAAGAAAATGGATCAAAATATGGTATACAGCATGTACTAAAAGAAAAACCAGATCTTTTCAGCAAAAATGACTTAATATTAATTCCAGATGCCGGAGATCCTGAGGGGGTGGAAATTGAAGTTGCAGAAAAATCAATACTGTGGGCTAAATTTATTATACAGGGTAAGCAAACTCATGCTTCAACTCCTGAAAAAGGAATTAATGCTCATAAAGCATCTGCATATCTAATTGTAAAAATGAATCAGCTCTATGAAATCTATAATAAAAAGGATGAACTCTATGATCCTCCTATTTCAACCTTTGAACCCACAAAAAAAGAAAATAATGTCCCCAATGTAAACACTATCCCCGGCGAGGATATTATATATTTCGACTGCAGAATTCTTCCTACTTATCCTCTAGATAAAATAAAAACACAAATAAACAAATTTAACAAAGAAATTGAGAAAAAATTTAAAGTAAATATTAAGGTAATTTTTCCCCAGGATGTTGCAGCACCTCCTCCTACATCTGCTGATGCACCAGTTGTAAATGCAATCAAAAAAGCCGTAAAAGATGTACTGGGAAAAAACGCCAGACCTCTTGGAATAGGCGGAGGCACTGTTGCTGCCTATTTTAGAAGAGCAGGATTACCTTCGGTGTGCTGGAGTAATCTCGATGATACACTCCACAGTCCGAATGAATATTGTAAAATTGAAAATGCAATAAATGATGCCTGTGTTTTTGCACATATAATGATGCAAAAATAATATATAATACATTATTTTCTATACATAAAATGTCAGTTAATTCTGCAAAATTTCGATTTTATCAGGAATTAAATGATTTTCTTGCTCGGAAATATAGAAAAAAATCGTTTTGTTATACATTTAAAAATAACCCTTCGATTAAAGACACTATTGAAGCAATTGGAATACCACATACTGAAGTAGAATTAATTTTAGTAAATGGAAAATCAGTAGATTTTGATTACCATCTTCAAAATGGAGACTATGTTTCTGTATATCCTGTGTTCGAAAGCCTGGATATCTCACCAATTATAAAACTGCATTCTAAACCATTGAGAATTACTAAGTTTATACTGGATACACAATTAGGCAAACTGGCCAAAAAGCTTCGAATGCTGGGATTGGACACTTTATATAAAAATAGCTATAAAGATAAAGAAATAATCAAAATTTCCCGGGAAGAGAACCGAATTATTCTAACCCGGAATAAGTCACTTTTAAAAAACAACACTGTTACTCATGGTTACTGGATAAGAAACACTGATCCGGACAAGCAACTACAAGAAATTGTCAGACGTTTTGATCTTAAAGGGCAAATTAAGCCTTTCACAAGATGTATTGAATGTAACGGGATAATGAAACCGGTTAATAAAAAAGAGATAATGGATCAGCTTTTACCCAAAACAAAAAAATATTATAATGAATTTTACCGATGTTCTCATTGTAATAAAATATTCTGGAAGGGTTCTCATTATCAGAGAATGAAAAAAAATATTAATATATTAGTTGATCAAGAGATATCATCCGATGGTTAAGACTTTAGCACCTCTGACACCCCCTGCTTTTAATTCAGTTAAGGCCTTATTTGCTTCTTCCAGAGAATATTCCTGGATCTCGGGTTTTACTGTCATTTTAGCAGCAAGTTTTAGAAAACCACTTATATCACTCCTGGCAACATTAGCAACACTTTTAATTTCTTTTTCCATCCAGAGATCCCTGGTATAATCTAATCGTAAAAGATAATCTTTATCTCCGTCTTCTTTACGAACTGCATTGACTACCAACCTGCCACCTGCATGTAAATTTTTCAAAGCTTCAATAACCGGCTTCCAGACCGGAGTTGTATCAATAATAGCATGGAGTTTTTCCGGAGACAATTCTTCAGTATCGCCAGCCCATACAGCTCCCAGTTTTCTGGCAAATTCTCTCTCTTCTTTATTTCTGGCAAAAACATAAATATCAGTATCTGGAAAAACATATTGTACCATCTTCAGTACTAAATGGGCAGAAGCTCCAAATCCTGTTAATCCGATTTTTTCTCCATTGTTGATTTTAGTGAGGTTAAGTGAACGATAGCCTATAGCCCCTGCACACATTAAAGGTGCAGCTTCAGAATCAGTAAACACGTCCGGTATTGTAAAGGCAAAATTCTCATTTACTATCATATATTCTGCATAACCCCCATGTGCATCTCTTCCAGTGGCTAAAAAATCTTCACAAAGATTTTCATTGCCATCATGACAAAATTGGCAGTTCAGGCAGGAAGAAAATATCCACCCTACTCCAACTCTTTCTCCGCCTTTAAATCGTTTAACATCTGAACCCACCGTTTCTATGCTTCCTATAATTTCATGTCCTGGCACTAAAGGAAATTGCCTAGGAGGAGTTCTTCCTTCTATTTCATCAATTTCAGTATGACAGACTCCACATCTATTTACTTTTATCAAAATATCATTCTTACCAGGTTCAGGAACTGGCAAATCAACCATTTCAAGCGGTTCTCTGGTTTTGTTTAAATCCGAAATCTTTTTTATAACCATTGCCTTCATAATAAGCTCCTTTCTTATAAGAAGATATAAATTATAAAGATATAAAGCAATAAAAAAGCCTCTTTTTAAAAAAGAGGCTTTAAAAATTTAAACGGGAAAGAATATCAGTTCACTTTTTGTCTTTTACGATATATTTATCGCCTTCCTTATTAATTCTGCCTGACTTAACTCCTTTCTTTAAAAACTTGTCATAAGTATCCTGATATCGATCTATGTTAATATTAGCCCCTATAACTTCATTTAATGACCCGTCTGCGAGATGATCAATAAAAATATACTCTTTATTTCTATTCATATGTAGTTTTCTGATAATAGTAAATTTATTATATATATCTTCTGAATCCATATTATACGTTGCAAGAAAATATTCACTGCTAATATCCTCACTTCTGTAACTTTTTTCAGAAAACTTCTTTTCAATCTTACCGCTCTGTGAACATTTTTGCAATCCAAGTGTATATATTTCTCTTGCTTCACTTAAACTAATATTCCCAGCAAGTATTTTATCTATATATCCGTTTTGTCCTTTATCAATTGCTTTGATAATAACTTCATTATCTTTTTTTAATACTAAAAAATTATTCCCGGTACCTACAGGCGGTGTATAACTCTCTATTTGATATTGTTCCCCGTCATGTGTAAAATTATATATTCCGTATCTCATCTTATTCTGAGCGGCACAGCCAATTAATAATAATACGATCAAAAAAATTAATACTACTTTATACGATTTCATTGTTTAATCCTCCATAATATACAAGATAAACCATTAATAATTATAAAATTATATTAATTTACTGCCACCTCCTTTCTGAACACTTTATTGATAATTTCCGGATATTCTTCTTTTAAAAAGATGTAAACTTTTTTTTGAAATAAATCTTGCTTTCCAAGCAGGGTATCATTGTTCTCTTCTGTTTGCTGTGATAAAAATTTTATCAAATAGTCTTTAGCCTTTTTATTTAAATCTAAATAAGAAGATCGTTTGATAAAATCATGAAAAACTAAAAAATTTAATTCCTTATAATCCCAGAATTCATTCCATTCATTGCTCAAATCTGATCTAATAATTTTGTTAATATAATAATTAACATTAATTTCCCGCATACTGAACTTGTTCATATAACTTATATGGATGTTTAATATTTTTTCCAGTAATTCCTTATGTTTGATCCCAGCATTATTTTCAATTTTTGAATAGTAATTCTCTAATTCACTAATATAATTATTAGGAGAAAATCCCTGTTGAAATAGTTTATAATTAAAATCCATGGAATACCAGGCTGAAATTGTTGTATCCCCTTTTTTTGCTGGTTCAAAAATTATTTCTTTTGAGTAATCTATTGCAGCTTTATCCAGTATCTCATGACCAGAACTTTCAAGTAATCTTACCTTTTCTACTCTTCCGGCCCTATTGATAAGAAAACTCAATTTAACACTGCCTTCAATATTATTTCTTTTAGCTAAGGCGGGATAATCAGGCATGTTAGTAACCTTTCTTTCTGGTGGAGAAACAATATCTCTTTCCCATAATATTCCTCTATTATTTCTTTTGTTTTTATAGAATTCATCTGAGTTTTTATTCGTATTATTCCTGTAAAAAACAAAGGTATTATTATGTATACATTGAAAGGAAAGATTTGCTTGTTTGGCAATAATACTGACAACTTCAGTAACAGATTTATTATTACAACTATATGAAATTTTCTTATTATTAACTAACATATCATCATAAATAAAATATATATTCTGAATTTGTGAAGATATATTATTAATAACTTCTTTCAGTGCGGTGTTTTCTTCTTGTACTGTTATCAATTTTTTTATCGAATTATCCTGAGCATTAACTTGAAAATACGAAACAATCAGAAAGATCAACAAAAAATCTTTAAAGAATGTTCTATTTTTATTTAACATATTCATTTATCTATATTTAATAAATAATATATTTATCATCTTCATACTTGTATTCAGATCCAAGAGTTAAACAAATACTATGTATAACACTGGTAAAAGGAAGATTATCAAAAGTTGCCGTTAAGGTATGATCTGATAACGTTGAATCTGAGATCTGTATGGTAACATCATACGCACGGTTCAGTTCTTCTACAACCGCATTTAAACGCTGGCTTCTAAAAAATAGTTTCCCTTCCATCCATCCTAAAAAACATTCGGTGTCTACAGCTTCTATTCTATCAGGGGAATCTTTACCGGAAATCAAACCCATTTCACCTGTTTCCAACTTTACTAGATCATTTTTTTCATCATTTTTATTAACCACAACAACACCTGACTTGACAACCACTCTGGTTTCCTGGCCCCGTGCTCTGACATTGAATTTAGTGCCAAGAACTTTGGTAGTTGCGTGTGGGGTAATGACTATGAAATTTTGTTTATTCTTAACTACCTCAAAATATGCTTCACCCTCTAAATATACTTTACGGTCCCTTCTGTTGTAATTATCACTGCATTGTAATGAGCTTTCACAATTTAAATGCACTTTAGTACCATCAGATAAAGTGATTAACGTTCTTTCTCCTTTGGATGTCTTAACATTAAATGAAGAATTGGTCAGATAATGATCCCATAAAAATAATCCTGTAATAATAAATAATACAGCAACTGAATAAGCTAAAATTGCATGTTTTCTTGCAAGAAGGTTATGTAAATAAGAATATCTATCTTTAATAAAATTAATTATACTATTGTTATTGTTAACTGATTTCATCTGCAGTTCAGTTTTAAATTTTTTCCATTCATTGTCAATATCAGGAATATTCTGAACAGCCGGCGGCTTCGAATGTATCCATACTTGTTTTAATTCATTATATATACGTTTATTTTTTTCTGAAGCCGCCAGCAATTCATCCAGTAAACGTTTTTCATTGTCTGCAAGTTCACCATTTAAGGATTTACTGCATAAACTAAAGAATTTTTTATTTGTTTTTCTCATACCGTTTTAAACCTCTTTTCATTTTATTATACGTATATTTACCCGGGTTCCCTAAAATTGTATTATGTCTATTCCTTTTCTTTCAGATAATTCCGTAAAAATTTTAAGGCTTTACTCATTCTTTTTTCAACAGTTTTTATCGAAATATTCTGAATCTCTGCTATTTCTTTATAAGTAAAACCTTCATATCTGTTTAAAATAAATACATCTTTTATTTTATCATTTAATCTGGCAACAGCATTCTGTATAGATATTTTATCTTCAGCAGTATCCTTACCAGTAATTACCTGGGCAGTAAAAAATTCATTTTTATACTTTATTCTGGATGATCTTTTACGATAATAATCAATAATAAGATTGCTGGTAATAGAATAAATATAGGCTTTCAGTGATTTAGAAACATCAAATTTTTTCCGGTTCATCCATAGTTTAGTGAAAACATCCTGTAGTAAATCTTTAGTTAGTTCATTGGAATAAGTACGATAAAATATATACCTGTATAAAGGTTCATAATATTTATAGTACAGCATTTTAAAAGCTGAACAATCAGAATCCTTAATAGCTTCTGACAGATGTTCTTCAGACATTTTTTTTTGATGTTTTTTCTGCATCTCAATTGTTAATACATTACTATTCATTTAAATTAATCCAAAATTTAATTAATTTCAAGTTAATTTGGCTTTTATGTATAATACGTACTACTCTATACATTACCCTCTATATAATTTAAGATTGTAATTAATTAAAATTTTTTATATATTTATGAAACCAGAATTTGAAAAATGATTATAAAAGAAATATAACCGCATACATTGGGAGAAAATGATATGAGAAAAAAATTTATCTGTATTTTGTTTATTGTTTCATTTTCTGTTTCTTTACATTCAATTATTATTGCTTATCCACAAGAAAAAACAGAAAAACCAGACCTTTATTCAGGTAAAATCTTCAGGATCAAATGGAGCGAGGACGGTAACAATCTTTACTATTCTAATCAAGGTAAGGATTATAAATTAAATTTAAATACTCTGGAACTTTCAACAGTAGAGGAAGACTTCAAAAAAGAAAAAGAAAGCATTAAAGAACGTATTAAAAGAATCCGGGAAAAGCAGGAGGTTAAAAAAGATGACCGCATAAAGCAGCCTGCTCGTGGAAGACAGTACATGACAGAAAAATCACCTGACGGAAAATGGTACGCAATCTGTCAGGACTGGAATGTAGTTCTGGAAAATATTTCCACAGGGGAAAAAATAAGAGTAACTGAAAAAGGGAACAGAAAACTCAGATATGGAACTGCAAACTGGGTTTACGGCGAAGAATTAAATGTTAAGCACGGTATGTGGTGGACGCCGGATTCAAAGAAACTGATTTATTTTGTTTTTGATGAGCAGGAAGTAAGGGATTTCTATCTTATTGGTGATTTAACTGAAATCTACACAACGCTGCTTGTGGAAGGGTATACAAAAGCTGGTGACCCGAATCCTGTTGTTTCTCTGGAAATATTTGATCTGGAATCAAAAACCAGAATCCCGGTTTACTGCGGAAAAGGGGAATATTATATTTATAATATGCGATTCACACCAGATGGTAAATATTTACTGTACAACCATACAGACAGACATCAGCGTAATCTTAAAGTAGTTGCATTAAATTATGAAACAAGAGATAAAAAAATTCTCGTTTCTGAATCTCAGCAAACCTGGCAGGAAAACTCACCATATATGGAATTTTTAGATAATGGAAAACAATTTATATGGGAAACAGAGAAAACTAACTGGAAACATTATGAACTCCGCAACATGCAGGGTTCCGTGGAATGTGCATTAACTTCCGGAGAGTATCCAGATATAAAGGTACTTCGTATTGACGAAAAAAATAACTGGCTGTATTACAAAGCCTATTCAGATCAGAATAATCCTCTGTGTGCCCACATTCACCGGGTTCAGCTGGACGGTAAAAATCAGCAACAATTAACGCATAAAACCTTAAACCATACTCAGGTTGATTTTTCACCTGACGGAAAATGGTTTACTGTACAATATGAAAACATTTCTATCCCTCCCTCCACTGCTTTATATAAAACTGATGGTACTCTGGTCAAAGTTCTGGCTAAAGGCCCTGAGCTAAAACAACCCCGTTCTGAGCTCTTTTCTTATACAGCCGGCGACGATAAAACCACACTTTTCGGTGTACTCTACAAACCGGAAAATTTTGATCCTTCTGAAAAGTATCCTCTCATTGTCAGTGTATATGGAGGACCAGGTTCAAAAGCTATATCAAATTTTTTCCAAAACGGGCATTATTATAATAATGAAGGATATTTAGTAGCACAATTTGATAACAGAGGTACAGACGGACGGGGGAAAAAATTCAAAAATGCTGTATATGGAAAACTCGGAGATATTGATATCCAGGATCAGGCACTGGGAGTAAAATTTCTGACAAAAAGAGAATACATTGATCCGAATAACATTGGAATAGTGGGGCATTCCTATGGTGGTTTCATGGCTGCCATGGCAATTGTGAAATACCCTGATGTGTTTTCTGCCGCAGTTGACCGGGCTGGAGTTACTGACTGGAGAAATTACGACAGCATCTACACTGAACGTTACATGAATCTGCCTCAGGACAATCCTGAAGGTTATAAAAATGCTCGTGTGATGAATTTTGTAGAAAACATGCAAGGCCATTTATTGATTATGCATGGGATGGTTGATGACAATGTACATCCTACGAATGCCTGGCAGCTTATTGATGCTCTGGATAAAGCCAATAAAACCTATGAAAGCAGATTTTTTCCTCATGGCACTCACGGTTTCGGCGGATCAGACACTCAAATGGAATTTTTCAAACGATATTTAAAAAAATAATATATGGTAAAATTTCTAAAGAATAATTACATGGTCAGTAATATTAATGAATGCAGCATAGAATTCAAGCTGTTTTTTTATTAATTGTCTTGCTTTTATGATGAAAAATTCCTTTCTTTAACACTAAATAAGTTATCATATAAACAATCATATATCATTTAAAGGAGACGTCAAAATGAATGATTTTAAACCTCATGTACCTGCTGATATAACCATGAAAGACTTTAATCTGAAAACAGTTGTCTTAGGGGTAATATTCGGTGCTATTTTCGGCAGTGCAAATGCTTATCTGGGATTACGAGTGGGGTTGACAATCAGTACAGCAATTCCTTTGGCTGTAGTCTCTGTTGCTGTTTTAAAAATGCTGACTCCTGTGTTCGGTAAACCAACCATCCTGGAATGCAATATATCACAAACTACCGGTTCAGCCAGTTCTTCACTGGCTTCAGGTATTATATTTACCATTCCTGCCCTTTTTATCTGGGGATATAATATTCCTTTGATACAGATGACTCTTCTTGCCGCCTGTGGAGGACTGCTGGGAGTAATGTTCATGATTCCGCTAAGAAACTTTCTTATCGTAAAAGAACATCAAAACCTGCCGTATCCCGAAGGAACAGCCAGTGCAGAAGTACTCATTGCTGCCAGTGGTGAAGGTGGTGCTACAGCAAAAAATGTATTCAAGGGGCTGGGCCTTGCAGCTTTTTATAAAGGTTTGGTTTCTCTTTTACGTTTATGGCCAAGTAAAATATTTATAAAAATACCTCTCATAAAAAAAGCTATAATTGGATTTGATACTATGCCCGCCCTGCTTGGAGTGGGGTATATCCTCGGACGCCGCATCGGCACCATAATGGTTGGTGGTGGATTAATTTCCTGGGTAGTAATTATACCAATTATAGCCTGGCAGTTTGGTGATGCAGAAATATGGCCTAATACGCTTGAATATCTTCGTACCAAAGGTCTGGACCCTTCTATTACCACCATTGGTCAATTAACTCCCAAAGAGATATGGGAAGGATATATACGCATTATTGGTGCAGGGGCAGTCGCAGCGGCTGGTATAATAACTGTTGTTAAATCTATCCCAACTATGATTAGTTCTTTACGTATTGGCATTAAAGAGCTTCGCGCCAGTGCTTCCTCATTAAATGCAGGGAAAAAACGTACTGAACAGGATCTTTCTATAAAATATGTTATATTAGGGGTAGCATTCATAGTCTTATTAATCACTTTTCTTCCCGGCATCATCGGACATAATACGCATACTTTAATGAGATTCATCAGTGCTATTTCGATTGCTGTTTTTGCTTTCTGTTTCGTTACTGTATCTTCCAGAATTGTCGGGATGATTGGGGTATCTTCTAATCCTACCTCTGGTATGGCAATCGTTACGCTTCTGGGAACAGGTCTCGTTTTTCAACTGATAGGCTGGACTGACCTGACCGGTAAAATCACAGCTCTGACTATTGGAACCATAGTCTGTATTTCTGCCTCTATAGCAGGGGATATCTCCCAGGATCTTAAAACAGGTTTTCTGGTAGGAGCAACCCCCAGAAAGCAGCAGATCGGGGAAGTGATAGGAGCTGTTGGCTCCTCCTTTTTTGTCTGCCTGGCCGTATTTTATCTGGGCAAAGCATACGGCTTCGGCACAGAAGAACTGCCCGCTCCTCAGGCCACTCTTATGAAAACAGTTCTTGACGGCGTCATCGATGCAAACTTGAGATGGGATTTGGTTGGAATCGGTGCTGTATTTTCTGTAATTGTATTTTTACTGAAAATTCCACCCCTTCCTTTTGCAGTTGGTGTCTATCTTCCCTTATATACTATGACTCCGGTATTCATCGGCGGCTTGCTTAGACACATTGTTGATAAAAAATACGGCGGAATTACAAAAGAAGCAGAAAAAGGAAAAGACCAGGGTATTCTACTTGGTTCAGGATTTATTGCCGGAGAAGGGCTTATGGGGGTAATAATTGCAGTGATAGCGGTTATATTATCCCAGACTCCCAGTTTTCTGGAAATTCACTATCCTGCAGAATGGATGGGGCAGGTAGTTTCAGCACTTGTTTTCAGCGGATTAATATGGTACTTATATACTATTGCCGCTAAAGCTAAGAAAAAAAATAATTAATATAAAGGTACATTATTACGATGGATTTGCAGGATTTATCACCAAATAAAGATATACACATTATGATTGTTGAAGACAGTCATACTCAGGCTATCTATTTAAAAAAAATACTGTTGAAAAAAGACTACAAGGTAAGAACCGCTCACAATGGAGAAGAGGCATTTAAAGCTATACAAAAAGAAAAGCCAGATATAGTTGTCAGTGATGTGCTCATGCCGGAAATGGATGGATATGAATTATGTTATAAAATAAAATCAAATGAAGATTTAAAGAATATACCTATTATACTGCTTACTACTCTTTCAGATCCGGAGGATATTATTAAGGGTTTAAAAGTAGGAGCAGATCATTTCATTACCAAACCTTTTAAACCGGATTTTCTTATATCACATATTCAATATATCCTCATTAACCATGAACTGAGGAAAAAAGGAGTTGCTAATTTCGGCATGGAAATTTACTTCGGAGGACAAAAATACTTCCTGACTTCCAACAGGATTCAAATACTTGATCTTCTTTTTTCTACTTATGAAGCTGTGATTCACAAAAACAAAGAACTGGAACGTCTAAACCGGGAGCTGGAAGAATCAGTCAGGACTATCAAGCAGTTAAAGGGATTAATTCCTATTTGCTCGGAATGTAAAAAAATCCGTAACGACAAAGGCTACTGGGAACAGCTGGAAGTATTTCTTAAAGCTCATTCAGATATTGATTTCACCCATGGCCTTTGTCCTGAATGTGAAAAAAAATATTATAATAAAATGAGAAAAGGATAATAGATGTATAGCTTTTTATCCTTTAAATCTTATGTCAACTAAATATATAAAAAATGGAAAATTCCAATAAAAATATAGACCTGATCTTAGAAAATCAATCTCTTAAAAATGAATTTATTTACCGTAACCTTGATCTGGATCAGATATTTCATTATACTTCCGAAAATCTGGAATATGAGAACAACTGTTTGAATGAGTTGCTGGATTGGGTAATTAAATACCATGAACTGGGTTCCCGGCAAGAAATGGAATCAGAAGGTTACTTATTCCCTCCAGTAGATCCCGATATTTCTCCTGATAATGACTGGTTTGTTTTTGAAAAGTGGTTAAAAGGAGAAAAAATTCGACTTACATTAAAGGAACAATTAGACAAACCTTATATTCCCAAAAATCCTGAATATTTATCTTATAAACAATTAATTGCAGAGATTGAGAATCTGATCCAAATAATGTCGAAAGCAGGGTATAGTATAGATTTAAATGAAGGTATCCCACCTGAGTTAGTATATTTACATATGCTCAATGTATTGGAGGAAGAATTTATGTTACTGGCTGAGGGCTGGTGGCAGATAGACGGGTGTGACGGATATTGCCCCGGTTGTTTTCAAAGACCCTGGTGTGAATCCGGGCTGAAATCATGCTGGTCTGAAGATGAAAAAGCCGGTAAAATAGTATTCACCGAAGAAGTAAAAAAATACGTTTCTCCCAGTTCCGTATCACTGTCAATCATACGTGAACGACAAGATCAGGAGGATAAAGAGTTTGAAAAATTTATGAAATCAGAAAAAGGTAAGAATAATCCATTCTAGTTGCTCGGAATAAGATAAAAACATCTAACATAAAAATTTATATATTTTTAAAAAAAGTTGAAAAATATATTAATTATAGGTATAACTTTGAGTTTCAACCCGGTCAGGTGCATCAATATTTCCGCATGCCATAAAACCTCTGATAAATTGAGGATTGTAAATGATCTGGCTGTCAAATAAGTTTAAAAATCCGCACTCCCCTTCAATCGGTCCTGCACTTATAATACCGCCTTCCACCGCATTACTGAAAGAAGGCCCATTCAATGTTACTGTATTAGCACCATTAGGTGCATATATAATTCCGTGTACCTGTGCTCCGTATTCAATATTCACATTGCCCTGCACATAAAATATACCGAATACATCATCTCCGCTGCTCACTGTTAAATTACCATTAATATAGGTTACATTGGGGACACCGGGAGCATTATAATAACTCCCGTTCGGCCAGCCGTCCGGAGGCGTATAATTACCACTTATATTATACCCCTGACTAACAGCTATGGCCTGTAAGTTAGCATCATCTATCACTCGCATGGCAGCTCTGTTCTGATCAATAAGTTGATTGTTTTCATTATTATTCTGATCCCGGACATCCACATTATTAACACTGTTTGTGGATTCAATGGCAAGAACGCCGGGCAGTTTTTCAATTTCTGCAGTAATTCGTCGCACACAATTAGCTGTCCGGGCCTCAACTGTAATAGCATCTTTGCCATTATTTGAAATAAAGGTATCTATATCAGAAATGGTTGCACTTCCAATTGAAAAAGGAACGTTATCAACAACATATTTCAACGTATCAGCACTGACAGCTGTAGCTTGAATAGCAAACCACATTGCTGACTGAGCACTGTAATCTGTTTGTAATGATTCTATATTGCTCCCTAATCTCTTACCCTCGCTCTTCATCAATATCGCGCCTCCTACACCCATTAAAGCCAGGGTCACCACAAAAAGTAAAACAAATCCGGAAGCAAATCCTTTTTCATTTTTTTTATCTGATATCTTCATATAATTGTTCTCTACACATTATTTATATCGCATTAACACAAACCTGACCTACTAACGATAAACGTGTCCCTTCATGCTGAATCACTAAATACACTTTTATTCGATGCACATCACTGATACTACCAGCTGCATTACCATTTACATCCCAATAGGTGATGTTAAAATTCTCAATACCAACTAATAGAGGATCATAATCTTCTTCATACGCTATAACTACTCCTTCAGCTCTTCCAATACCTTTATTCCCTTCACTGTCAGTGCCGTACCTGTAATGTATATTAAAATACTGAGTGCTGTCAATATAGGCATCAAATCTGATATGATCTGAACTCATGGTATTAAGATCATTAAGATATCGTAACTCATTGAGTATTTTATTGAACCCTATTCTGGCACCCTGTAAAATAGCCTTATTCTTACTGATTTGTGTATAGGAATCAACATTTACTCTGATAAAAGGTGCAACAGTTGCTGTTATGCAACTTAAGGCAAACATAACAACAACCAGTTCCATTATTGTATAACCTTTATTATTTTTCATCATAATACACACTCACCTACTGATCTTAATACGAATATTTTCTTTATCTCATTATCCGAAAGCCCATACAGGTTACTATTCATCATCAACTAAATGAGAAGTTAATTCTATTCTACTAAAACCGCTCCCGGGCTTCACGCTCACCACTACAACAGCATAATGTATTCCAGTATCAGCATCCACAACCTGGGAGATATTTACCTGAGCATTCATAGAAAGATCAGGATGACTCCTGCTCGCTCCGGACCAGTTATTGATTACCCAGTCATAGCCGCGAGCATTGGATTTATAATCCGCAATAATTTCTTCCATAACACTCTGGGTAAAAAATTCTCCCTGAATATATAAAGAAATATCACCGACTGCTTTCTGATTAGTAGTTATTAATTGAGTTAATGGTACAGTAACTATTCCCATTACAACAATGATAACAATAAGTTCTATAAGATTAAAACCTTTCTGATTTTTAAACCTGTTGGAAAAATTTTTAATTTTTCTCAGCATCCCCAACCTCCGCAGCCACCACTCCAATCAGCAATCTCCACTGTAACCAGTCCGGACGTACCGAATACTTGAATTTCAGCATACCCATTGTTCAGATCCATAAAGATTCTTTCACCGTCATAGGTACTGTAATTATCTGACGGCTGGCCGGTGGTATCGAAAGTAAGCGGTCCGCTGAAATTGGATGAAGTAATATTGACACCCACATAATCACCGTCATTAAATTTTACCTGTCTGTATAATGCCCCCTCTACATATAATGAATACGAATCATTCCCGGGATTTACTACAACACTGACATTTTTACGTTCATTAATAGCTATTTCCTGGAGTTCCTTGATATCTGCTAATGCTCGGGAAGCTGCATTTGAAAGACGTACAGTAGAGTTAACATTCTGCACCGATATGCCCACAGCACCAGTGATTACAGATATTACCAATATTACAATAATTATCTCTACAAAGGTAAAGCCTTTTCTGCCTTTTAAAAAAGCAAAAATTTTATTGTGTTTTTTATATGACGGTAGTATGTTCATAAACTCACACTTTCATACTATGATATACATTATAAAAACAGATAAAACATCAATCAAGGATGAATTACCACAGAGTATACCACGTTAATTAAGGGATAAAAATCAAAAAAAATTTTTTCTGTTCATAATCCTCTTTGGTACCATAACTCTGTATACTCTGTGGTTTTATAATTCAGCCTTTATATAGAATAACTCACTACAGGACTAATTATTATGTTTTGCCACACTACAGCTGACACTACCAGTAGCACTAGCATATGTATAGGTACCACCACCAGGACAGACCGGAGTTTCATCCAGCCAGCCACTGTCAACCATTTCAGCCATAGTAGCCGGATATCTTGCACTTCCGGACAAAGCAAAACGGGAATATCCAATATTAGCGGCTGATTCTATTGAAGCCTGATTCTGTTTACAGGCCGCAGCTTCTGCTGCAGAACTTAGATCTAAAAATCTTGGTACTATAACTGCAGTTAAAATTCCAATAATAACCATAACAATTATTAATTCGATAAGGGTAAAACCCTTTTGTTTTATGTCTTTCATTTTCTTTCTCCTTATTTAAAAAAATTTCTTATAATCAATGTTACTTACAATTTGGTGTTACTTTTTTAATTATTTTTACTATTCACCTCCTTTCGATTTTATTGTTAATTCATCCTGAATCTGTTATTTCTTACTCCTTATATAAAAAATTAAAAAAGCTGCATAAAGGAGCAGGAATCATTATTGTACAGCTCCTACCATACCCCACATTGGCATAAATATACCAAGTGCAAGGACCATTACTGCTCCTCCGATCAGGACAGTCATTATCGGCTCGATCATAGATGTCAGTGATTTAATAGAATATTCTACTTCTAAATCATAATGATCAGCTACACTGGATAACATTTCATCAAGTGAACCGGATTGTTCTCCGATAGAGATCATTCTCATAACCAGTGGCGGAAATAAATTTATCTTTTTCATCGAACCGGATATACCCTGTCCCTTTTCCACTCCTATAGCAACCCTTTTAATCGATTGTTCAATTGCTGCATTACCTACTGCTTGAGATACTGTCTGTAATGTTTGAATTATAGGTAATCCACTTTTGTTCAGAGTTTCAAACATTTTAGTAAATCTGGTCATCACACTTTTGTTAATTACATCACCCACAATAGGAATTTTCATTTTTACTTCATCCCATTTTAGCCGTCCTGCTTCAGTTTTAATATAGAGGGTAAAACTAATAATTAAGGCTGCAATGCCCCCCAGTAAGAAAAGGCCGTAGTTAACAAAGAAATTACTGGTAGCAAGAAGAACTCTGGTAAAAAAGGGAAGCTGCATACCCATTGCTTCAAACATTTCACCAAATTTTGGAACTACCTGGGTCATAAGTACAAACATAGCTAATATCATAAAAGAAATAACAAACAAGGGCATTTTAATGGCAGATTTTACTTTGTTCTTAGTATTTGCATCATGCTGAATAACAGTTACCAACCGATCCAGTACTTCATCCAGATTACCACTCATCTCTCCGGCATAAACAGAATTCACATACAGTTTGTTAAAAACCTTGGGATGATCAGCCAGTGCCTGAGATAGACTTTTACCGGACATGACACTCACATATATTTTATTGAGTACCTCTTTCATCTCATTATTTGACTGTGAGCCTAACGCTTCCAGTGAAGTAAGCAAAGGAACACCAGCACGTAAAAGGGTTACCAGCTGTCTGGTAAACAGTACAATTTGATCAACTTTAATTTTCTTTTTAAAAAGTTGTATCTCCCCGCTTTTGTTTTGAGCACCCTCCTTAACCACCTTAATAGAGACCGGTTTATACCCCTTACGGAAAATCTCTTTAGCTACCCGTTCTTTATTGGGGGATTCAATAACCTCTTCAACAACTTTCCCGGAAGTAGTCAACGCTTTGTATTCAAATGATGGCATATAGTAATAACTCTCCTCTTTGGTTTTTATTTGATATTTGTTACCCGTATGACTTCTTCAACTGTAGTAATCCCCTTCAGTACTTTGATCCACCCATCGTGTAAAAGTGGTCTCATACCATCTTCTTCTGCTGCATCCTGAATTTCAACAGTAGAACCACCCTTAATAACCAGAGTTTTTATCTTTTTGGTTATAGGAAGAACTTCAATAATTGATATTCTTCCTTTATACCCTGTATTTCTGCATTTCTTACAGCCTTTTCCCTTGAAAAACTTAATTTCATCTTTATTGATACCCAGTCTTTTAAACACATCTTCCGGTATTTCCACATCTTCAGGCTTTTCACATTCTTCCTTACAATGCGGGCAGATGCGTCTTACCAGCCGCTGAGCCTGTACACCCAAAACAGCGGTTGAAATGAGAAAAGGTTCTATACCCATTTCTTCCAGTCTGGTAACAGCACTGGCAGCATCATTGGTATGCAGAGTTGATAATACCAGGTGACCGGTGAGAGCAGCCTGTACTGCTATATTGGCAGTTTCTGCATCTCGAATCTCTCCCACCATAACAATATCAGGGTCCTGACGGAGTATTGCTCTCAACCCCTTGGCAAAGGTCATACCTGCTTTTCGGTGTACCTGAGACTGACGAATTAAAGGAAGTCTGTATTCAATAGGATCTTCTAATGTAATTACATTCTTTTCTATAGTTGAAAGCATATTCAGGGCTGCATACAGTGTAGTACTTTTTCCACTACCAGTCGGCCCGGTAACCAAAAGAATTCCATAAGCATTGCTGAGTAAACTAACAATATTTTTATAATTATCTTCTTCAAAACCGAGATTCTGTAAATCCATCAAAGCTGCACTTCTGTCAAGAATACGCAATACTACATTTTCACCAAAAGCAGAAGGTAAGGTAGAAACACGCATATCAACTTCTTTGCCGTTTTTCAGTTTTATATGCATTTGTCCATCCTGGGGGATTCTGTGCTCAGCAATATCGAGATTGGACAATATTTTTATTCTTGAAACCAAGGCTTCCTGAAGATTTTTAGGAAGATTATGACTATTCTGTAAGACACCGTCAATACGATACCGCACCCGTAACTGATCTTCTTCCGGATTTATATGAATATCAGAAGCACCCTGGGTTATGGCCTGTATCAACACCATATTGGTCATTTTAACCACTGGTGCTTCTTCAGCGAGTTTCTCTAAATCCTGAACACTTTGTTCTTCCCCTGAAAGCTCCTGATCTTCTTCTGCTTCTATAACTTCAAGTATATCCTGCAAATCTTCATTACCAACATTTTGGTCCTCAATTTCAACTTCTTCTCCATAGTATTTTTCAATTGCTTCTATGACGGCTTCAGGAGAAGAAAGTGCAGGTGAAACATTCAGCTTGGTTAATTGAGTTACTTTATCAATGGCATTTACATCTTTAGGATCGGACATGGCTATCAAAAGAGTCTCGTCAATACGGAACAGAGGGAAAAATCTGAAACGTTTTGCAATCTCTCCTGGTATAAGTTCAAGAACTTCGGGGTCAATCTCATAATTTCTCAAATCAATAAAAGGAACATTCCATAAGGATGCTTTTGCTTCTAAAATTATATCCTCAGCAAGAATTTCTTCTTCTTTAAGCAAATTTTCTAATGAATTCTGACTTTCTCCGTTTTTAAGCCGGGCCAGTAAACCTTTGGCTTGCTGAAGAGTTAAATGTTTCCTCTCAACCAGAACCCGGGCAAGACTGCGGTCATCCTCTCGAGAAGGAGCCCGCTTTTGGGAAGATTTTGTAGTTTCTTGTTTAGCCATCTAAATATTTTTTCACCACCTTAAGAACCTGTTGAAGCCGGAGTGGCTTATAAAGAAATTCATCTGCTCCGACTTGTTCACCTTTTTTTCTTTCATCTTCAGTTGCTCGGGAAGTAAGTACGATAATAGGAATATCTTTAAATCGTTTATCAAATTTCAAAAGACGGGTAACTTTAAACCCATCCAGCATAGGCATAAGAATATCAAGTAAAATAAGGTCCGGAGGATCTTTTTTTACCATATCCAATGCTTTTAAACCCTGATCCGCAACTTTAATCCTGTAACCAGACTTTTCTAATGGAGTCTGTAAAAGCCTGATAACCAGCGGATCATCATCCACGATTAATATCTCTTTTTTAATAATTTTAATGCTTTCCTCTATTACTGTATCAGTAGTATGTTCAAATTCAGAATATTTAACGTCATTCAAATCCATCCAGCCCTCTTAACGCCTGCACTATCTTTTCAATTCATTCACAATGAATTTACAATAAATTCATTAAAACCGAATTAGTAATATCAACTCCATTAAAAAAGAGTTTTACTATTATAGTTGATAATGCAATAAACGGGCCAAATGGTATGGTTTCTCCAAATTTTATTTTTTTTGCCGTAAGTCCAATAATTACAAACAAACCTGAAAGTAACCCTATAAAAAAGAACGATAGTAAAAAACCCGCTAAACCTATATAAAAACCTACAGTTATGAACAGTTTTCCATCTCCTGCCCCTATACTCTCCTTTTTAAAGAGAAATTTTCCTACTAGACTCAAAATCAGGAAAAAAATTCCGCCAGTAACTGCTCCTAATAAACTATTTAAAATTGTTTCAAATTGCAACAGTAAAACAAAAAAAATACCAATTATTAAACAGGGAAATACCAGCTTATTGGGTATTATCCCCTCATCAATATCAATTATACTGATGGGAATAAGAAATAATGTTAACACACTTGACAAAATCCATTCTTCAGTTAATCCGTATCGTAAATAAAAAGCAACCAGCAGTGCAGCTGTTAAAACTTCAATAAAAGGATATCTCCAGGATATTTTCTGTTTACAATACCGGCATTTTCCCCTTAACAAAATATAACTAATAATTGGGATATTATCATAAAAATTTATTTTTTTCTTGCAATGAACACAGTACGACCGCGGGCCTACAATGGATAAATCTTTTGGTAATCGATAGATAACAACATTAAGAAAACTTCCAAAGATCAATCCAAATAATGCTATCAGTATAATTTCCATTTGTAAAACCTTTATCGCAATAATAACATTTTCTCTGTTGTAGCATAGTGACCCTGCTGGATAGTATAAAAATATACCCCGCTGGCCACAGGTATCCCATTAATATCAGTTCCGTCCCAGGTAACTGAATGGTTTCCTACAGTCATATCCCGAGCAGATAAATTAAAATCCTTTACTAATTGCCCTAATATATTATATATTTTTAATGTAACATTATCTTTTTGTTTATTCCCCTTCTCAATTGTATACTCAATTTTGGTAATAGGTATTTCAGTCGAGGGATTGAAAGGATTAGGATAGTTCTGGCGAAGCGTAAAATAACCAGGAACTCTGGAATCCTCTGTATTACCAATATCTTCCAGGGGTTTTATTATAACAAAATACATATTATCATCCGGTCCGCCGCAATTTCCGCCGATAACTACTTTTCCTGAATCCACCCTGTTGAAATAAATATCAAATTGTGCACCACGTGAATCTGTTATCTGTCCTTCATAACGACTCCATGTACTGTTATTCAGCCACCTTGGTAAAGAAGGATTATTTGCATCAAATCCAATATAAACATTAGAAGAACATTTCAGACTGAACTGAAGAAAATCCTCTTCTCTTTCCTGTTTGTCATCATTGGCAGTCTGGATCCATAAAAGATTTTTCAATGAATCTGGAATATACGCCAATGTATAGTCCCTGTCAATATAACACCGGTCTCCAACAGTTACATAATTAATACTGTAAGAAGATCTGTTCAGACTATGGAGTACTCTTTTTCTGGCAAAGTGGGGTTTAATAAATACAAGATACATATTATCATCCATAGACCCTGCATTACCCCCTACAGCAAACCTTTTGGTTGAAACTTCTCTGGAATAGATCTGATATAAGTCATTTCTTGAATTCATTATCTGATCACCGGTTATTTCCCATTCTTTCAGCCATTCTGGTTTCTGGGAAATTCGTTTATCATAGGCCAGATAAACAGTAGCATCTCCTCTTATTTCAAAATTCAAGAAGGAACTGCCGGTTTCCTGTTTATCATTATTTCTGGTTATTATTTGTATAGCACCCTGTAAACACTGGGGCATTTGTTCAATAGTGTAACTTCTGTCAATATATACATTTTCTCCAATATCAGCAATATTTAACTGATAGTCATGTTGATTTATACTGTTTATGGAAACTCCATTATGGCCGATAATATATTTTACGGGTTCTTTGGTTATTAACTCATTATGTTCAGGAGTAGCATCATAAATATTACTTATACACACTGAATAAGGACTTCCAATAGAATGTTCTGTTGTTTCTAATTCAACCCGCAGCCCGGTTGTATCGAGTTCTGCGGACTTTACAGTAATATCACTATTAATAGTGTAATTTGTATAGTCCTCCGCAGTCTCTTGGTTGATTGTTTTAGTAAACAAGACTCGCATTTTTTGGGGAGAGATTACATCCAAACGGGCTACTTCCGGGTTAGTATTAGGTTGAGTGCTGTTCGACGTTCCCATGGTATAGTTGATCCATATTCCTGAATCAATTGTATTGGGCGGGGAAGCACGATCTTTGATATTTTCAGCACACACTGAATATTCTAAACCAGGCATATGATCAGAAGTCTGAAGGTACACTTTTTTGAAAGTAGAGGTATCCAGGTTAGCATCAAAAATTTCAATGTAATAGTCCTGATTCATTGCCTTGATTTTATAATTTTCTCTGTTTTCCCCTGACTTTTTTTCAACGGGTTCATTAAACACCAGTTCTAACCGGTTTATTTCCCGGAGTTTTGCCAGACTCAGTTCCGGAGGTTCAATATCTGGCGGACTGAAACTATAAGAATGCTGAATGGGCTGTGACAGCTTGTTGGAAGAAGGTGACCGGTCTTCAAGCCCCCTTATCTCAATGAGATATTGTTGCCCTACCTGATGAGCAGAAGTTTCCAGATGAACCTCTCTGAAGGAACTTAACAGATACGCACTGGTAATATCAATATCCGGGGTAATGTAATAATTGCTGATATTTTCGGCTGATTTTCTGGTAACTGATTCATTGAATGTGAGTGAAACCAGCTGTGATGTATTCAATTTCAAAGCAGATAACTGCGGAGCAGCAGTATCAGGCGGGTTATACGCATATATTTTGGAATTATTCTTACTTATCTTATTGGGATTAAAAGCCTGATCATAAATATTATCCACCTTAATTGTATACGTGCCGGTTTCATGTTTTCCAGTCACAAGATGCACAATATCAAAAGTACTAGATAATAAAGCCTGTTCTATATTCACCGGAGGAGTAATAGTATAATTGCTGACATTTGTAGCCTCCTCCTCACTCAGAGACTCACTGAATTTTAAAGCAAGAGAGTACTGATTATTTAAATTAACAGATACCAGAGAGGGAGCTGTGGTGTCGATGGGACTCCAGACATATTCTTTCTGACTGTAAGGAAGAATATAATTTTTGTTTTCCGATGCATCGCGGATGCCATTCACTGTTAATGTATAGGTACCTGGAGAATGGTCAGAGGTTTCCAGAACTACTTTTTTGGAAATATATGAAAGTACACTTTTTATTGAAATATTCTTGTTTATGGCATAATTGGAATCATTCAGGGCAGTGGCTAAATCCAAATCCTCATTAAATAGAATTATCAGTTTATGATCATTTTCCAGATTTGCTGAAACTATATAGGGAGCTTCATTATCTTCCGGAGCATAGGTATAATTTTCTATTGTATTGGATTCTATCACATTATTATGCACATCAGTAATATTTTTAACTGATAAAACATAATCTCCTCTTTCGTGTTTTGTGGTCTGCAGAATGACACTTGTCATGCGTACATCCAGCTTGGCGCTAAGGATGGAAATACTGTTATCAATGGTATAATTATTAATATTTTCAGCAGATTCCGGATCTACAGGTTCACTAAACACTATTTCAACAGTTTTTTCATTTGTAACTTCAACACCGGAAATTCTGGGGGGTGTATTATCTTCCGGTGTATATTGATAGCTCATTTGATTTGAAGATTGCATTCTGTTCCCGGCAAGGTCTAACAGATCTCTTACTGTTATTGTATAAGAACCGTTTTGATGCGGTGAGGTGGTTAAATAGACATATTGCTGAGAATTATCAACTCTGACTCTTTTTATGCTGATATCATTGTCAATTGAATAATTTGATGCATTCATTGCTGGACTTAAATCTAATGCTTCATTAAACTTTAATTCTACAGTGGCATCACTCAACGCTTCAGCTCGTAATAACACCGGGGGCTGATTATCAGTAGAAACACAGGAGTATTGCTGTTGATTATCAATTCCTATTACATTCCCTGCTTTATCTGTAACACCCTCTACAGTAATAGTATAATCCACACCAATTTGATGATTTTCTGTTTTAAGATATATTATCTTACCATACATGTCAAGCGAGACTTCAGTTATATTAAGGGGAGGACTTATAGTAAAAAGTGATGTATCTTGAACAGATGAAGAATCAAGAATCTCACTGAATTTTAATATTAAGAAATTAAATCCCTGTAATTCAACTGAAATCAGTCTGGGAGGTATCTGATCAAGTAAGGGACAATTGTAGTTCATCTGAGTATTTGCTTCAATAGTATTATGTGAAGGAGAATCATCATTTATATTATTAATGGTCACTGTATAATTTTCACCCGGAATGTGATCAGAGGTTGAAAGGTAAACATGATTGAGAGAATCACCGGTTAAAGACACACCTTCCACCACAATATTATTGATAGAATAATTGGAAACATCCTCAGCAGTAATACGCTCCAGAGGTTCATTAAAAATAAGTTCCAACATATCCAGACCATGAAGAATGACCTCATTTAACTGGGGAGGTGATCTGTCAGGTTCTTCATAACTGTACTCTATTATAGCAGGATTAATAGTATTTGAGGCAATATCCATAACTCCGGATAGGCTTAACTGATAGCTTCCACTTGAATGAGACTGAGTTTGCAGCAGGACATTTTGCTGAGTAACATCCAGCGTTGCTTCATAAATATTCAGGGGCGGATTTATGATATAATTGCCTTTATCCTGAGCAGAAGTCCCATCCAGTCTTTCACTGAAACGCAACTCCAGTAACTCTTTACTTTTAACCATCAGAGAATCGAGTGAAGGCCTGGTAGTGTCAAAATTCACCTCATAGCTGCATTGATCTGAAATCATCACATTTGCAGGTACTGCTATATCACTGATACTATATGCTGTTATAGTATATTTACCTGAACTGTGCTCTGAAGTAGTGAGTGTTACAGATTGTTTAGAAGTATTTAAAGTAGCTGAACTGATACTTATGGAAGGGGATATCACATAGTTCTCAATATTTTCTGCTGATATCTGTTCAAGAGCTTCACTGAAATCAAGTATTAATTCTTTTCTGCTCTCCTGGATCCGGGCAGCTATAAGTCTGGGGGCGGTTGTATCGCCGGAGGTCATCTGATATTCAATGCTGGTTGAGTTCATGATATTTCCAGCGATATCTCTGAGGTTATTTATGGTCAGGATATAGTTTTCTCCTAAGGTATGAGGATGAGTGTTCAGAGATATTAAATTACAGGAATCGTTTCTGGTTATATCATAGACATCCAAGGAGGGATTGAACTGATAATTCAATTTATTAAATATAGTTGAATCAGCCATGGGTTCACTGAATTTCAACGTAATATAATCTTCCGATATTATTTCATGCTCTTTAAGAGAAGGGGCGATTACATCCTCCCCCTCCCAGGTATAATTCATTTGATTATTATCAGTATTAATTGTATTGGAAAATGCAGAAGCATCTTTGACATCAGTGACTGTTAATGTATAATCTCCTATGCCATGTTCAAGTGTTTTTAACTGTACGGTTTTATGGTCGGATTGGAGTATTGCAGACTGCACCACAATACCATTATTGATAGCATAATTAGTTTCAATATTAGCAGAAACAGTATCCAGCTTTTCATTAAATGTTACTTCAACTAAATCACTTTTTATACAAAACACACTGACAATTTCAGGACCTTCTGTATCCTTGACTTCAAATAAGACAGTATTGGAAAAATCACTTTCATTTTTGGAATCGTCATAAGCAGTCACTGCAAACTGATATGTTTCTCCGGCTTTGAGATCACCAATAGAATAAGAGGTGGTGTTACCAGCATCTATGACTTTAGTGAATGATCCTACGCCGTAGTATATTTTATATCCGGCAAGATCTGATTCGGAATTCGGACTCCAGGATACAATCACTGAACCTGTGCTTTCATCCCATTTCAGCTGGATTTCAGTATCGGAGAAAACCGGATTAATCAACCCTGAAAAAAATAATATAAAAAATGAAATCTTTAATAATTTAAAATACAGCGAACTATATACTTCGGTCATGAAATACCCTCATTCTTTTATGAACTATATTAAAATAATATATAGCAAACTGTATACCATAATATATAATTGCCATAACCAGTTTTATTATAATAAATATAATATGTTATATTATAATGCATATATAATGCCAAAAATTGTAGAACAGGAAAAATTTACCTATCTGAATAGTTAATTGTTTTTAACAGGATAATTTTTTATAACCATTTATTTTTAATATTATTATAAATAATGTATTTGACTTGACATTCGTTATCAATATTTTTATCTTATATAATAAAATAATTGTATGTAAACTGATAAGTTTTATATTATTTATATTATTTTTTATTACCATTGATTAATGTAACATATCTGAGTTATTTGATTTTGATATAAAGTGGTGCATTTCTAGCCACTGAAAAATATGTAATTCAATTTGAAATGTAAATATAAAAGGCACTTAAAATGAAAATAACAATAGCACAGTTAAATCCCAAAATCGGAGATTTTGACGGTAATCTTGAAAAAATAAATGAAACGCTGATCAAGGTCAAAGATACCACCCCGGATCTGGTAATTTTCCCGGAATTATTTATTTCCGGCTATCCGCCCGGAGATCTGCTTACCCATGACGACTTCATTAAAAAAAATCAGAACGCCCTTAAAGATATGGTTCAGCTTTCAGTAAATTTTCCGGATACCGCTGTACTGACCGGAAGCTTCAGCACTGTAAATGGATCTGGCGGAAATAAACTCAATAATTCCGCCTATATTATTAAAAACGGTGAGATCCTGTTTACCTACCACAAATCACTGCTTCCCACCTATGATGTATTTGATGAAGCCCGTTATTTTCAGAGTGATAATAAATTCAATATTTTCAAATATAAAGGAGAAAAAATCGGCATTACTATTTGCGAAGATGCCTGGAACGATCCTTCTCTTTTTCCGGATGTACACTATGATGTGGATCCTGTACAAAAACTTGACAAAAACGGAGCTTCACTCATTATCAATATATCTGCCTCCCCTTTTACGGCTGATAAAATGAAAATACGATATGAATTGTTTAAGAATCTCTCCCGGAAATATAAAAAACCGTTCATCTTAGTGAATCAGATCGGTGGTAATGATGAGTTGATCTTTGACGGAACCAGTATGGTATTTAACAAAAACGGGGACTTAACCGAAATACTCCCTCCTTTTAAAGAAAAGATCAGAACTGTTGACCTGAAGAAACCGTCGGAAAATATTGCCTATCCATTCCAAAATAAAGCTGAATTGATACACGATGCACTGCTCCTGGGAATCCGGGATTATCTGAATAAATGCGGTTTTTCCAAAGCAGTAATCGGACTCTCCGGAGGTATAGATTCCGCAGTCACAACGGTTCTGGCAGTCAACGCCCTGGGTAAGGATAATGTTCTGGGTTTAATAATGCCTTCTCAGTATACCTCTCAGATGAGTATTGATAATGCCATGAAACTTGCGGACAATCTGGGTATTGATACCAGAACTATATCCATAGTTGATACATATAATTCATATCTCAGTTCCCTGGAACAATTCTTCAAAGAGTATCCGGAAGATGTTGCAGAAGAAAATATTCAGGCCCGGATAAGAGGAAATATATTAATGGCTTTTTCCAATAAATTCGGTTATTTAACCCTGTCTACCGGTAATAAAAGTGAACTCTCTGTCGGATACTGTACACTGTACGGCGATATGAGCGGCGGGCTCAGTGTTCTGGCTGATGTGCTGAAAACAGAAGTGTATCAGCTTGCTGAGTACATGAATAAAGACAGAGAAATTATCCCGGAAAAAACCGTCACCTCCCCCCCTTCTGCTGAACTGAAGCCGGATCAGAAAGATCAGGATATCCTCCCTCCCTATGAAACCCTGGATACTATACTGCGGATGTATGTACATGAAGGAAAATCCAAAGAAGAAATTATGAAATCCGGAATCAATTCTGAAACAGTACAATGGGTTCTCGCTTCTGTCAAAAAAAATGAATATAAACGACGACAGGCACCGCCGGGATTAAAAATAAGCCCCAAAGCCTTTGGTACAGGAAGACGCATGCCCATTGCTGCTCATCAGGAGATCTGAACAGACCATTCCATCCTAGCCACACTGTCCAAAAACACAACATTTATACAATTATTCCGTTATCATGAAATATATTGTTTACAATAATTAAACAATTCCATGCAAAAAATACAGATATTTTCATATTGTTATTTAACAAACACAAGTAATAACCATGGTTCAATTTTTGCGTCATTTTTAAGGACAATACTATAATACAGGTGTATTGGGGAATTATGGTAATGTGGGAATGTGGTAATATGGTGTAGTGTATTAACATTAAAAACAGAATAAATTAAAATGTTTTTATAGTTATAAACTATTTATTCCTCAATATGTTTAATATAGGAGTAATCAGTTATGAAATCACAAATAAAATATAAATCACAGAGAATCGAAATATTTATTTTCCTGCTTCTTATACTACCTGCTGTGGTTTTAGCCCAAACTATTTATTATGTTGATGCAGATGCTACCGGGAATAATGATGGGACCTCATGGGAAAATGCATATATATATCTGCAGGATGCTTTAAATGACCCTGATTTGGCTTCGGGTGATACAATTTGGGTAGCTGAAGGAACCTATTATCCTGATGAAACCACAGCTGATGATAGTGATGATCGTATAGACACATTTCTGTTATTATTTAATGTTTTTCTTTACGGTGGTTTTGACGGTACTGAAAACAAACGAAACCAAAGAAATATAGCATCCAATGAAACCATCCTCAGTGGTGATATTACTCAGAATGATCCTGGTAACCTGGATGATAATACCTGGCATGTGGTAACGGGAGCGTATACTACTATAGATGGATTTACCATAACAGCCGGGAATGCCAGTGGATCAGATCCTTACAACAAAGGGGCTGGTATCTATAATAATGGTGCACAACCAACCATAAAAAACTGCACTATCAAAAATAACAGTGCAACTGACGGGGGTGGGATGTACAACGACAATGCTGATCCGCTTATAGTAAACTGTATCTTTTTGAGCAATTCCGCCAGTAATAATGGCGGAGGCATGTATAACACCAATGGTGCAAATCCAGATTTATATAACTGTACCTTCAGTAATAATACTGCATTAACTAATGGAGACGGTATGTATAACGGTTCTCCTCCCAATTTAAAAAACTGTATCATATGGGGTACAAGTACTGATCAGATTTATAATTCAAGTTGTAATCCTTCTGTGATATATAGTAATATTAATGTAGCAAGTAGCGTTTACAATGACGGTGGTAATTCCAATGATTACCGTAATATAAAAGAGGATCCTCTTTTCAGGAATGCAAACAGTAATTTATTATTACAGGATGACAGCCCCTGCTTTGGAGCTGGATCTCCGGCTGATACTACTGAAGTAAATCCTTTAGCTGATGATTTCCCCACCACAGACAAAGACGGTCGTCCCCGGCCTTTACCGGAAAGCGCTACACATATAGATATGGGTGCCTATGAACAGTTTGACAGTGACGGGTCGCTGCCTGTGCAGCTCTTTCTCTTCTCCGCTTCCTGTGAAAACGGTGCTGTGATACTTTCCTGGAGAACAGAAAGTGAAGTTGACCATCAGGGATTTATCCTGGAACGGAAAGAAGAAAATCGGGCATATCAGACAATTGCCTCCTATGAGACGCATGATGATCTCAAGGGAGAAGACAACACTTCTGCCAGTACAGACTATGAATATATGGATGAAAATGTCTTACCCGGCACCACCTATTACTACCGTCTCTCTGATGTCAGTGTTCAGGGACACATTACTCACTATCCCCCCATATCAATTACTGTAAATGAACCGCCCCGGGAAATAAAACTGGATGATGCTTATCCCAATCCCTTTAACCCTTGTACCTATATCGGCTATCATCTGCCGGAAAAAACCCGGGTCAGACTTACCGTGGTTGACATGCTGGGCAGAAAGGTAAAAAATCTGTATAATGATGTGCAGAATGCAGGAAATTATCATGTATACTGGAACGGTCAGGATAATGCCGGAAACAGATGTCCAAGTGGTGTTTATATAATACAGCTGCAGACTGCTGACATTACCAGAACCAAAAAAGTAATGCTTTTAAAGTAATAAAATCAAATAGTTATCCCTTTTTATAGAATTACTGCAAGCCCCATCTTCAATTTTTTTTAATTTTTTTTAAAAAAATACTTGCATTCCGGAAAATTATTTTGTATATTTATATTCAGATATTTGAATATTTGAATAGTTGAATTAATTATTCAAATGAAAAGAGGAATAATGAAATTACAATGTAACAGTGTAGAACATGAACAACAATAAAAATTGAAAAGGTAACAATGGCAAACGATACCTATGAAAATGCGATCAATATTATGAAAGCGCTGTCAAACAAAAAAAGACTACAGATTCTCAATGTAATTTCACAAGGCGAACCATGTGTTACATCCATAGAGAAAACACTGGGGTTAAGTCAGTCAAATATTTCTCAGAATCTTTCAATTCTCAGACATCTGGGAATTGTGGAATCAAAAAGAAAAGGGAAAAAAATCTGTTATCATATCGTAAATGAAAAAGTATTAAAAATTTTAGAATTAATCTTAACCAATTAAAAACGGAGGGTATAATGGACAATATAATCACCTTAAACGAACAAAATTTCAAGCAGGAAGTACTCGACGCTGAACAGCCGGTACTGGTTGACTTTTGGGCTCCCTGGTGCGCCCCCTGCAAAATGATGGCACCGATTCTTGATGAATTGTCAGCAGAACTAGATGGAAAGTTAAAAATCGGAAAATTAAATACAGATGAAAGTCCGTCTCTTGCCGGTAATTACGGCATTACAGGAATTCCCACCTTAATACTGTTTAAGAACGGGAATCCCGAGGACCGCATTGTAGGTGTGCTTCCCAAAGAAGAAATTCAAAAGAAAATCGAAAACAATATGTAATCTCTGAAAGGAGATTATCAGATGAAAAAACTATCAAGAAAAGGAAAAAAGAAAATGATTGCAACAATTGCCGGTGCAGCTGTTGGCGGATTCATTGGGTTCTTAATGTATAAAAATGTCGGCTGTGAAACCGGAGCCTGTCCGCTTATGTCAAAGTCCTGGCTCAGTATAGTATACTATGGAATCATCGGGGCATTAGTATCCAGCAGTATTTTTTAAATGAATAAATCTTAAACAAGAGGAGCTGAGAAAAATGAAAAAAATAACGATCTTACTTTTAATTCTGAGTATTTCCCTGACTGTGTTTGCCGGCTTAAGAATGAATAATACCACTACCGGACTCTATCAAAATAATGGGGAAGCTGAGGATATGGACAGCAAAGCCCCGGATTTTACTGTAACTACTATTAACGGAGATACAATAACTCTTTCTGATTACGAAGGTAACGTAGTTATAATTGATTTCTGGGATACCTGGTGTCCGCCCTGCAGAAGAGGTATACCTGATTTTATAGAGTTATATAAAGAATATAAAGATAAAGGTTTTGTCATGATTGGTCTTGCGTTCGGCCGTCAGGGTGAAAAAGCAGTGACAGAATTTGCCGAAGAATATAATATCAACTATCCCATAGCAATCGCTGATCCCTCGCTGATTAATTCTTTTGGCCAGATTCGTTCTATACCCACTGCATTTTTAATTAACCAGCAGGGAAATATTGTGAACAAATATATTGGTCTCAGACCAAAAGAAACATTTGAGAATGATATTAAAGAACTGCTGAATACAAACACAAAAGAAAAATAACGGAGATGTGATGAAAGCATACATTAAATCCATAGAAGGACTCACACTTATCGGAAAAGCTGACTCCGGACACTGGGTTCCGATCGATACAGTCAGCACATTAGACGGTAATGAAGGCGGCACAAAACCTATGGAACTTGTTTTGCTTGCTCTTGGCAGCTGTACAGGTATGGATGTACTTTCTATTATCAAGAAAATGCATATTACTCTGGATGATTTTAGAATTGATATTGAGGCAGAAAATGCTGATGAACATCCCAAAGTGTTCACAACTATACAATTACACTATAAGTTCTATGGAAAAGATCTTGATAAAGAAAAACTTAATAAAGCAGTTACGCTTTCCCAGGACAGATATTGCCCTGTAACAGCAATGCTTCAAAAAACAGTTGATATTAATTATACAATTAACATTAATGATTAGTTGAATAATTCAATTTTTTTTATTATAACTTTGTATTGTAAAAAGCTGTCTGAATTGATACTGTATAATAATAGTATTTTCAGACAGCTTTTTTATTTTAAAAAATTATACTGAGAAAAACGATAATAATCATCAGTAAAATTTAGAACTTAACACATTAAAATGCTGTTTCTAATCCAAAATAAACAGTTCTGGGACGAACAGGTCCGTAAACATAGGCCGGATCACGATTCGGCCCTTTATCAAGATCTTTCTGATAAGTATTGGTAACATTCTTAATACCAACACTTAATTTAGTATGCAACCCATTATTCAATGGCAGTTCATATATAAAGCCACAATCAAAAGGAAAGAAGGAATTACTTGGTTCTAATCGTAATTCAGGCTCTTCCTTTCCTTCAACTGCAATTTCATGAGGCACATCTGCTTTTCCCATATAACTACCTGCCAGGAAA